>Ga0065720_1019871_pt1 | contig 19231 bp, 12 predicted proteins | sample Thericmetagenome_FD_59107 | JGI IMG/M metagenome (GOLD analysis project Ga0065720, IMG submission 59107) | Thermophilic microbial communities from the Joint Bioenergy Institute, California, USA of rice/straw/compost enrichment - eDNA_2 v2... | ecosystem: Engineered > Solid waste > Grass >...
AGAAATGTTCAAGAGAGTCGCTGAACAATTCACTGCTATGTTCAGAAGAAAGGCCTTCTTGCACTGGTACACTGGTGAAGGTATGGATGAAATGGAATTCACTGAAGCCGAATCTAACATGAATGACTTGGTCTCTGAATACCAACAATACCAAGATGCTACTGCTGAAGAAGAAAACGAAATGGACGAAGAAGGTGAAGCCAACGTGTAATTTTCGTTGATTGTCTTTCAATCGATATCTGTCTCGGTTTACACATACATTATATCATCTATCTATCCGATTATTCACCCAACGCGTTAATAAGATCACTTAACTTTAACATCAAATTTTTCTCTATATTCATTAGTTAGACAGTTCTCAAACCCCACAAAAAAAAAATCGTTTTTTTTTCTTTCTTCTTTTTTTTAGGCCTTTCTCAGGAGAATGACATACGTAATGTAAGTAAAGATAGACAAACTACAAACTTTGGATACCAAAAATTGCTTTACAAAGTGAAAAAAGAGGGTGTGCTATGAGCTTTAATACTTAACTTAATCCACATTTCTTCTCTTTCCAGGGCTTCTAATAGAGCTGTTCATAGCATGGAATGATTGCTTCATCTGTCCCTCAGTCTGTCTCTTTACTTCATAGACTCTCTCTCTTCTATCTAAGATAGCTCTGACTCTCTCGTCTTGTTCATTGAACTTCTCAAGTTCATTAATGAGCTAAAAAACATAAGCTTTATAGTCAAGAAATCTTACGTCAGTGTTTTGGAGGGTCAAGAGATCCAAATGTCTGGTGCAGGCTTCAATATCATGGTTGAGGTCATCATTGGTATCGATAAGCTTGAGGTGGTCTCTCTTGAGCTCTTCATACTCTCTTCTGAGATGAGCAATCTCATCTTCTCTTTCAGCAATTAAGCTTTCCAATCTGTTGATGTGGGAGGTGACTTCGAGATTCTTGGAGAATTCGGTTTGTTGGTTCTTTTGGGTAGTGATAATATCATTTCTGAATTTCTCGTTAAGTCTCTTGAGATCATTGAGATCGGCTTCGAGGGTGATAATGGTCTTTCTGGAGTCAGCTAAGAGGTTCTCAGAGTATTTGATAGCCTCATTCTTGTTTCTGATTTCGAGTCTAGCGTTATCGGCTTGCTTGTTCAAGGACTCGAGAGTTCTGTTTTGCTTTTCTCTTTCGATTTCGAGCTCTCTGATGAGTCTTTCATACTTGTTCTTTCTCTCGTTGAGTTCAGCCGCCTTTTGGGTAAGGTCATCAATTTCGTAGTTGTGGTCTCTGTTGTCAGCTCTAAGTCTATTAAGCTATGACAGTTAGAAATTTTTTTTCGGAAAGTTTACCTGGCCTTCGAGTTCCTTCTTTTCCATTTGAGTTCTGTTGTTTCCATCAAAGACGTCAGTGATTTCAGCCTTGAGTCTGGCGATTTCTCCTGATCTTTGGTTGATAATGTCGTTGATGTTGTTATTTTCGTGTCTGAGATCGTCAATGTCAGCATTGACGATGCTGAGTTCTTGTCTCAAGCTGTCAATATCGAGCTTCAAGTTGTTAATGGTCTTGAGGTTCATATCATGTCTAGCCTTGAATTCTCTTTCGTTGAGGACCTGATAAGGATTAGAAGGGGATTAGATGTTTAGAAATACCTTTTCCTCTTGTAAGAGGTTGTAACGGTGTTCAAGGTTGTTGAGCTTGGAGCGGAGCTCGTCATAATCTTTTTCATTTTGGCGGAGCTCGAAAAGTTCAGCCTTCAATTGAGAGATGACGAGATCTTTTTGGTCGGATTCAACTTGGGCAGGGTCGAAGTACTAGAAATGTTAAGAGAGACCAATTGGGAGTACTTTTTTGTAAGAGGACATTGTATTTGCAGATAACAGATTTTTTTTATTAAATTGTTAACAGCTAGATTGATTTGGGATATGAAGGCGGGTTAATTTTATAGATAAATTTATTGCTCTAACTTAGAGAGAATCTTGCAACTTCTACTAACATAAGGAGAAGTAGGGTCAGTAAAGTGTTAAAAAAGTGATGCACTAAGCCCTAAAACTATCAAAGTATGTGTTAGACTATTTTTAGTTGAAAATTTGAGGATGAAAATAACATTTTGGTAATGCTATCTAGTTAGAGTCATGTCTTAGCAATTTTAAGGCTTTAATTTTTACCGAAACTTGAAATGCGAGTCTTGAAATACATATTTAGGGTGTTGTTACCTGAATTTGCCCTTTTTCAGTTTTAAGTAAATGTTTATATGCTCATGTACAGAAAGTAAAGGCATTTCATATTATAGAGTTGAAAACTCCTCCTATATTCTAGTCAAAGAGAATTGATGCACACCCGTTAAAAACCGGAGTATTTAAGGAATATCTTTCTGTTGGTCATAAAATCTATTGCCTGCCAGTGTTTGAGCCAGCCATGTCTATACAAAATAATCAGAATAGGGTATTACTTCTATTCTAGCATCTATCCTGCAAGGAACTCGTTACTTTCGAATTCCATTTCGCATGTTTGTCCCAAAAGTTGTTGTCTCATAAAGTGAGCCCTCAACTACAATTTCTGAATCAATGATATTGCAATTAACTCAAAAAGTCGCTGTTTTAGGATGCATATCGTACAAAAAAATAAAAAAGAAAAAATTTTTCTTAATTGAATTAAGATACTGTTATGAGATATAGCCTGTACTAGTCTGATTTTGATTCAAATGCAAGAAGTAAGGCTTCAGATCTTCTGCTAGGCACCAACTCTCAGGAAAAAATACTTTCAAGCAAAATAGAGAGGAAAGACTTTGCCTCAGAATAAATATTTAAGGTTATATTTTATAAAGCATTGTACTTGAGTAAATAAAAGAGAAAATGTCTTCTCCCCTTAAGAAAAGGACTCTCCTAATAGGAGATATATTGAAAGGTCCTACTACTCCATTGGAACCTGAAACCAGAAATAGGAGTAGCAGTGTCAAGATTCCGACACCTCTAACTTCACTTCATAATTCAGCCAGTCCAGTAAAACGAAATCTCAGAACAGAAGCGGCCTCAGATGTTATGAATCTCTCCTTCCAAGAGGGTTTCATGAATATCAATACAAGACCTAAAGCGCACACCATGGTTGATAACAATTTTGTCACAATGCCCTCAGAAGTATATGGAAAAAAGAGCACATACACTCACAATGACATAGAAGCACGGGCTTTTAGAACAACAAAGAGACAATTCGGTATAGAAGGGGTAAGGCCTAAAACGGTGTATGATTGGCCCATTCCCAATGGACAGCCACAAATCTCACCTGAAAAGAGAGTAAAAACGCCTGTTATTATCCGAACAGACGAGGCAAACCTCAGAAAACTGCTTCAAAAAGTACAGAGAGATGAAGAACAAATGAAAGCTCAAATACATGAGCAAGTGGAAAAAGTAAAAGAAGAATTGTTTGGAGAACATGAACATTCTCACCAGGAATTTATGCAAAACATGAAACTTTTAACCAAAACGACCCACGAAATTGACGTTAACCATCGATTCGTTATGAACAAGCTTAGCGAGAAAAAAGTCCAGGATGCTCTAAACAAGGCAAATCTATCAAAACTTGATTTAGATCCTAAGGAACTTCAGGCCGAGCTAGATGCAGAGATGGAGTACTTGAGAGAGACTTTCAAAATGGAAAAAGTTATAATACATGAAGTCGATGAGCAAGTTAAACAGAAGTTAAAGGCAAGAGGCATTAAGAAGAGACTCAAGAAACATACAATTGATGAGTTTGGAGCTAATACAACTTACTACTTCAGGAAAATTATGGATAGAATGATTGAAAGGGGCGATTTTGAAGGTGCCCTAATGATTTCAAGCCTTAATAAGATAGTCGCTATTGGCCTAGAAGACATTTGGACAAATTATACCATTCAGCTGGACTTAATTAAGAAAAATCCTCATGAAGATCTAATGGACGAGATTCAGAAATCCAAATTTACTATAGAACAGCAGAGAATCCTGCTTAAGAAAAAGGAAGAGGATACTAATTTACTTGTAAGTCTCCTTACTAAACAGCTAGAGAGAGCTCAAGAAGAAAAGAAGTTTCTTGAACAAATGCTTAAAGAGAAACATGCAAATGAAAACCCTCCTCCAGAGAGGTTTTCACCAATTTTCAAAAGAAGAGAAGACGGGACCTTCCAGCAAATAGAATTAGAAGAAGCTCTAGCAGAACATGAAGAAAAAGTCCGTAAGGCAAACGCACCTCCTCCAGATGCTAAGAGTAGCAATAGTGAGGAAGATCCCGATAATGATAGCGAAAATGGAGCTGATTCATAGATATGAGTAATCTGGAATTTTTTTTTTTCCACTCTTAAAATATTTTAGCTTTTCTCATATAAAATCTTACTTGGTTTGTCTGAATATCTTTTAGGTTCATTCAAGCATAGTGCATTTTGGGACATAGTTGTCTGTACATATATTGAATACAATTAAGTATACTGTTATTGAAATACAATGTTAAAATAATTTTCATAAAAAGAGAAGAATGTGTATTTTCCAAGACTTTCTTAGAAGATTGTACATTTACAATTGGTTAATGTGCGGTGATATTCCTCTCCGAACATTATCTCTCCATATTTCATATCCCCAAGATTGGTATTTATGGCTTTTTCTCTATCTAACATTATTCAGAAAACATTTCACATAAATATACCTTGATATAATCTTAGCAAAATTTTATTTCTATGGTCTGCGTCTGTAATTTTGATATCATTCTTAATGATCATATCATTCAGCAAATAATGCTCACTACACATCATCATAATCAGATATTCATAATCTTCATATCCAGCATCATAAAAATTTTGGTAATAATTAGGGAACTTGAGAAAAGCAAGCCAGTCCCTTAATGTTGGAAACTTCACATATGTCTCCTCAGCAAAACTTTCCTTTTTAATTACCTGGCCTTCTTCCATAGTGGAAGGCTTACTATATTTGAAGATTCCCTGTCTTTTATAATCTCCTCTTTCTTCAAGGATCTTCAGAGCCAGTCTCCTAGCATGTCCGATCTTGAAGAAAGGGAAATGCTTTTTAATGTATCCCTCGACTTCCCTTGCAGGAAGAGAATATAACTGCTCTGTATATCTAGAGGAAAGCCCTGTGATTTTTTCTTCATATTCCTCCAAGCGAGCTTCTTCAAGCAAAACATTCAGACTTCTTCTTGTGAGTACCTTTGGAACAGGTTCTGAGAGAGACTTGAGTCTGATGGCAAAGTCTGTACTTACAGGAGCGACCAATTCTGTTTGTTTTGTTGTTTGGACAGGAGGAACAATTGTAGTTTTCTCTTCTATTCTCTGGGTATCATTTGGCAATATTTCCCCTTCTTCATAGACCTATTTGATAAGTCATTAAATTAGAAGATTACCTTGTGAAAGGATTTCTTCAAATGTAGGTGCAAGATTTCTTGGGTCATAGACTCAAATTTCTTGCGGGTTATTAGGGGCTTAATATCATTTTTCTTTGATGAGAAAACCTGGTCTAACATTATTTCATCTTGAGTGGAAGGCTCCGAACAACGATATAATGGTTTTGGCTGATAGTTATCAATCATACTGGCATGAAGAGAACTGGCATTAGATTCAGGCCTAGAAGGAGGGAAAGAGTCAAAATTCCAAGAGTAAACGATAGATTTTTTCATGGGAATTTTTATTTCAATTGAAATTTGATAAACAACAGCTAGTTAATTATCAAAAAAGGAAAACAATTTTTTGGGATGTTATTGCTTGACTAAACTGATAGGAGTTCCTAAGCCCATATATGCTTATTACTTACCAACTTGATAGCTATTTTATGAAATCGGAACATTTTAAGAACTTTTTGCAGTCTCTCATATAAAATAACATAATTTTTATTAGGCATGTCAAACTTAACTAATCAAGCGAAATCGAATTCATCAAGCCCAGCCAGGTCTACAGCCCGAACCCGAACAGTGCCTATGACCTCGGACTCTGGAATTATAATAACCACCAAGAAAGACCTCTTGATGACTAACCCTTTCTGCCCAATTAGTTATAAAATCAGATTATCAAAAGCACCCAAATCAAGTCTGCTTGTCAGACTTTCAGTGACCTCTCCAACTCCCATTGATACGTCAATATTCGAATTAAATCCTGCTGTTCTATCTTTTGATCATGATAATTTTGACATATTTCAACAGGTACAAGTTTCAGTGAATTTAGAAACTCATCTGGACTTCTTATCATACTTGGTCGAGCAATATGAGATTATACACACCATCGTCAGTCCTGAAGATGCTTTTAAAAACCAGGAAAAATCTCTCAAGCTATTCTGTATAAATACTAATGGAAAGCATATAATAGGCTGTGGGAGTGATGATTATTTCCAAGTAGGACTTCAAGAATCAACATATAGGTTCAAAGCATACAGAAACTACTCAACAATGACTTTGACCAAGCCAATTAAGTCAAATGTCCCCCAGTTTGAAACAACAACATTTCATGAACCTCTAAATTTAGAATTCAACTCAGTGGATATGGGGAAACATCACACAGTCGCACTCACAATTGATGGCCATGTATATGTTTGGGGTACCGGCTACTATGGACAACTGGGGCTCTCAGCAAAGGATATCGCCATGGCTCAGTCTTTAGTGTTTAATGAAAGTGTTAAGGAAGTTGACTATGATTTTAATGCTACAGAAGTCGTAGATCGGGACATTCTATGCGAACAGGATGGATTTTGCCCTATAGTTTATTTGCCTATTCAGTTAAAGCTTCAGTGCACAATAGTAAGTCTGGCTTGTGGCGATTATCATACTTTGTTGTTGGACAGCAATGGAAATATTTACTCCATGGGTTTGGCTGCTAATGGAAGACTAGGGCTGCATTCCCAGCAAAAGAAAAACGTTGAAATACCTCAAAAGATCCCAATTGATCTTAAGTTTTCCAGAATTGCTTGTACCTCTAGCTGCAGTTTCGCTCTAGATAACACCGGAAAATTGTATAGTTGGGGAAGCCAAGAGGATGGAGTCCTTGGGCATCCCTTAGGAGAAGATGTATGGTTTCCTACAAAAATAAAAGTCTTAGATAAAATTCACAGTGTTTTCACAGGACCTAAAACTTGTGCTTGTTTGGATTATAATGGAAAGATGTATGTATGGGGGATATTTAATGGAGAGAAGATTGTATCACCAAAGCAATGGATTCCTTTCGCTGGAAATGAAGAGATCCAAATTCGAGAAATTGCCATTGGGCTCTACCATTATGGAATCCTTACCGATGACCTGAATGTGTATACTTGGGGTAGTAATGAGTTCGGGCAGCTGGGGTTGGGGTTGGAGATTCCGCATATAAAGGTACCAACACAGGTTCCAGGGCTGCAAAAAATGGGAATATGTTATATTTCTTTTGGACACTATCATTCTGTTGCTATTAATGTGCAGGGTGTGATGTATAGCTGGGGGAGAAACAATAGGAATCAATTAGGACTGCATAACTGCACAAAAGAAAATATTTCTTTCACTGAAAAATTTCTAGGAGATGACTTAGCCGAAAAATGTGTAAAATTCCCTAAGATTATCGAGGACTTACTGGGCCATCCGATTACCTTCATCAAGGCTAAGAATTGGACCACCCTGTGTATAGAACACGACCCTCTTTATGAAGAGGCTGAGAAAGAATATTTAGGAAAATGGAAAGAAGCCATATTGAGAAAAGAAAATAAAATTCTGTATTCGAAACCCAAGGCTCACATAACTACTACTCCTCTAGAACACAGCGATTCATTAGAAGTTCGAGACTCCAAAGTACTTAAAAAAATGTCTACAAGAGACTCCAAGACATTTGACAATAACGAAAGTCTCAGCCCCTCTCCAAGGAAACACCTTGAGGATACTGACCATTTGCACTACTATGATGTAGGAAAGAATGCTCCAATAATCCACCAGCTACTTGGGCATGATAGATGTACAGTGTTTGACAATAGATATCAGATCAAAGGAAATGATACTAAAAGTGAAGCGGTAATAATCAAAGAAGTTGGAGCCCATCAGGGAATTCCAGATGACATCCTTTCTTATAATGCAAGCCTTTATCCTAATGTTAAATTCATATTTAATGGGACTATCCAAAGAAGAAAAAAGCCTCTTTATGATACTCTTATACAGGATGAATATGATGATCTAAATAAGATCATAGAAGCTCAGACAAGGAAAAATCCTTACTTTTTGAGCTAAAGCGTTTATTATACATGTTCTTTTCACAAGTGTACTCTATCAACTAAGTCCATTCTTTTCTTATTTTAGTTTCGGTTACCATGATATTGCTGATAAATACTTTTTGAACCTTTTAGTTTAGGAAACTAAGTCTAAAATCTTGGGTCTGTTTGATGATCATAAAACTTCGTACAGGGCTTACATAATTACGTTAAAACAAAAGACAACATATGACTATTTCAATCTTATGAATCTCCTTCGAGATCTTCCTTAGAGGGAACCTTGTAGATTCTGAGGGTTTGCTTGTATGGCATCTTAACGAAGGCGAAGATACCATCGTCTTGCTTGCCCAAGATTTCAACAATGGTCTTAATAATGCTCCAGTTGTCTCTTAATCTATATCCAGTCATGCTGGAAAGACCAGCAGTGGTCATAGGTTCAACAGTTAAGACCTGGAACTTGCTGTCCTTAGAGCTTGGCTTAGTGACGAAACCGAGCTTGAAGTTCTCACAGTCAGCGAGTTGGGCTTGGCACAACCATCTGGCCATCTTGGATGAGTTGTTTCTGAATTCAGCAGAGATCAAGGCACCTCTGTTGGTTTCGTAGTTGGTCTTCCAGTCAAGAGTGGAGTCGAATTCGTTCAAGGCGGCGATCTTGGTGAACTTCTCAGTTTCGCCTTCCTTGACGTAGGCATCGATTTCTGATCTGACAACAACGTGGATCTTGTTTTCGAGGGTCCATTTTCTGTATCTGTATACCTTGCTTTCGGGGACTTCCTTGTAGTATTCACTGTCAGGATTGTATTCCTTTTCTTCGGTACCAGTGGTGGTAATGTCAATGAACTTTCTGTTGACATTGGTAGCTTCAATACAGACCTTGAGCATATCCTAGACACATAAGAATGTTAAAACTGTAATATACCTTTTCGTCTTCAGGTAAGTTTCCGTTGGTGTTTTCGTTGACAGTCAAAATATCAACATAAGAGACCTTGTTATGAGGAGAGAGTTCAAGGAAGTATTGGTTACCTTCCTTGATGACAACAATATCCCATGGGAACATAGAGCTCTTGACAGTCAAAAGAGCAGAGAGAATAGTATCGGTTGTATAGATAGTGGGTTCTTCGACATCGACTTCCTTCTTGATAAGGTCAAGAAGGAATTTATCGTTTCTAGGGCCAGTGCTCAAAGTAATAGTACTGGGCAAGGCGAAAGGAGTGGTCTTCTTAGTGGTAAGTTTTTGGTCCCAGGTCTTGTCATAAGCTGGGATTTTACCAACAATAGCCAAATCAGTAACTTTGACACTTCCAACAGGGGTCTTTTCGAAGTTGGACTTGTTAGCATCGGTAATGAAGATCCAATCAGTTTGGACTCCAGCATTATCCTTGAACTTAGTTCTGGTAACTATAACTCTTTGATTATACACTTGCTTTCCTTTGGTTGCGCCTCTGTATGCTTGTTGAGTTGTTGTGGTTTGAGGCTTAGCTTGAGGCTGAACTGGGGCAGGCTTCTTCTTGGGGCCAGATTTCTTGAGTGCCATGCGAGATTCAACGACAGTGAATTCGTCTTCTTCGTTTTGGGGAAGGTTAGCGACGGTGGTTGTGGCAGTGGTGGGCTGTGAGAGTCTTGATACTGGATTTGTGATGTCGCAGAATTTGCCTAACTTCTCTAATTTATTGAAGGGAGCAAAGGGAAGATCTAGAGGGGTTAGAGAGTTATAGGGGAAGTTTACTTTTATATTCCTCTAAAATGAAGGTTGGCTCAGCACCCCAGGTGTTGCTGGGAGTGAAGGTGATATTCGACAAAAACTTTGATTCCATTTCTATTAATTATTTGGATATGTTCAATTTAATGGTAAGAGAATGAACAAAGAATGAGTTAAACTCATAAAACGAACCAAGATCATTTTAGCTGTATATATTGGCCAGCTTCTTGATCAGGAACAACCCTCCAGTCCTTAAAGGTGATTTCTGAGCGAATTTGTTGACTTTTTCAACAAAAAATTTCTGATAAAGTTTTGAACTCAGTCATGGCTGTAAAAAATAGTCTTCAAGGCATAGTAGAGAATATATCTTGAACATTTGTATATAAATTAAGTAGAAAAAACTTTTTTTGTTAGATCGCAAAACAATAATAATGATCTCGAGTTATAGATTTCTCAGGCTAATAATGAAAAAGTCTGTTATAAAATAGCGCTTTTGGTTCAAATTAAAAAAAGGTACAAAAGCCTATAGTGTATAGGTCCTCTTGGGAGATTTTGCATTTTTCAGCTAAATTGGTTATTTCCATTGCAAATTATAGAGCTCCGAAACCTGTAAAGCTTAAGAACTATACCTTTTCAGGCAATAGATTGGTTTACTTTTTTTAATGTGCTTATTTTCTCAAATCAGCATTTGAACAATATAATCGAATGATTCTCACAAGTAAGAAACACAAAGTGATGTGGTTTCTTTCTATTCTAATTTAGTCAAAGCACCACAACACAATAATAAAGTTGCCCATAAGTAATTATATATTAGTGAAAAAGTGAGCAAAGTCCACTATGATAAAAAGAAAAAAAATTAAACATTTGTATTTACCTCAGGACAAAGTATATTTTTGTTTAACAATGACTGATCTTATATCCAACTATAAATGGATATTCCTATAAGTTGGAAAAGACAATGAGCATTTTCACTATCAGAAATCAGATCTAATCAATATATCTAGGTGCAAATAAACATTTAACTTTGATCCAGGCGGAAAACATGGACCAAAAAGACTTTTCAGAGACAAATAACTCAAATTTACAAGACAAAAATGAAGAGCCTACACTATTTATATCTTTCGACAGATTCCAAGTTCCCACCGGTTTTCAAGCCATAGATTTAGTTGATCATCAAAGTAATTAGTCCCTAACTAATCTTCTAACCTCATAGAAAAGGAGAATCTTCTGAAGAACTATCAAGACCTTGTCATGGAAGCTTCCAACCTCCTGGCAAGCATCAAAAAAGAAACCTTGACGAAAAATAATGAGGAGCAAGAAAAATTATCTCAGAGGGCGGATCAGATGCAAGATTTTATATATAAGATGACTGAGAACTTCAATTTCTTGGCCTCAGAATTTGAGAAGCTCTGCCAGGAATACCAAAAGCCTATGCAATCTTCCTATTATCCTCCTCGAGGAAAAGATCCTGTACAGTTTTCCAATTACTTAAAGGAGGCAAAAGACTTTAATGAGCATAGCAATGATGAGCTCTATAACGAAGTTAAGAGGAAGATTGACAAAGAAATTGAGGAAGAGCTTGGCAATCTGAGTAATATCATTTCAGAGCTCGAAAATAAACAAGAGTACATGGACCATAACAAGCAGCCAGACCCTGAGGAAAAAAGTAAAGTAAAATCCGAAGTCAATAAGAGTCTAATCCAGTATCAGACTAGAGCTCGAATTCTCGAACTTTCATCATATATTGACTCTCTCAACTCAAGAAATTTATCTCGAGATGATCAATCAAGACTTGCCTATATAGAGGAAAAGCTAAATCAGTCCAAAATTGCAGGCGACACTCAGCTCTATATGACAGACATCTATCCTGATGAGAATATAGATCTAAGCAAGACCTTTAAAAAGCCAAATTTCTTGAATTTCTCCCAAGAAGAAGAAGAAAAGGAGTTGCCCTCAGTTAGAGTTAATCAGATGGAGATGAATGAGACTCTTTCTTCTGCCTTTAGTGACCTAAAAAGTGTGAAGCTGGAAAACTATGATATCTCAATCTCTGATATGTTGGAGCTAAATTCCATTCTCCAGTCCAACTTCTATAAATCTCTTGATAATTTTACCCACTTCCAGACCTACTGTCTTAAGAAGAATTTAGATTCCGAGATAACTCAGGCTGAAAAACTTAATAATACAACAATTCTATCGAGGCTGAAAGAAAATAAGTACTTTCCTCCTAAACATGCTCCATCTAATCCATATGGAACCGCATTTGAATCTTTCCTGCACAATATTGTCTCAATCTTACAGCAAGTATTCAAACAAGACTTGAATATAGACATAGTCATCAAAGAAAAGAACTCAGAGTCCGATCTGGACAAAATTAGCTTCATAAAGCACACTGAAAACACTCTTTACAAGTTCCATTTTACTACTATCAGTTTTCCCTCTATCACTGAGCACCCAATCACCTTTGAGAAGTTCACTTCAGAAATCAGATTTTACCTTGCTGCTTCCCTGAAAGTGGATCCTAATGTCATCCGTGTTGTCAGAATCAAGAAAGAGGATGTAGGTGTTTCAGTTGATGTGGACATAAGAACCAAGGGAGTCAAACTTGAAGAATTACAGGAAAAGGAGGCTACTATTCAAAAGAGATTTGGAGAAACCAGTTGCACAATGTATGGGTATCTCAAGAAGTTCAATATCAGTTTGGACGACTTTAATTTCTGCTTTAACATGAATTATGGTGGTCCAGAAGAAATCCATGACAGGGCTGGACATCCTTACTATATTCCAGGCCATGGTTGGAAACGTATAGGTCTTAATGTACTGAAATATCGTCAGGAGCCTCCCTATAATGATGACTGGCTTGCTACTCGAAAAAAAGGAGCATGGGCTGTAGCATATCATGGGCTAAGATATGAGGGTTGTGCGGGGCCTTTATCTGGCATTATACAAGGAGGTTTTAGCAGGGGATGGAGTAACTACCATGAAGACAAGGAATTCCAGCTTGATGTGAGCATAAATTCTGTGAGGATTGAAAATAATTGTATTGAGAATGAAGATATAGTAAGAGTGTTTCTCAGTGAGAAGCTCATTGATGGAGTAAATCATACCTATGAGGAAATAGGAGTGGAGACAAGGAGTGATAAGCCATGGGAGATTCCAAAAATTGCTCACTTTAATTACTTGCGTCCTCATGCTGTAGAGCTAAATGGAAAGATTAGCTACTTCCTCATAGCTTTCCAGTGTAGAATCAATCCTATAGCTATCAGAATTCCGATTCTTCAAAGAGATTATATCATAATAAATGGTCCTGAGAACGTCAGACCTTATGGAATTATGCTCAAAGAGGTATCTAAATCATACTATGACGAATGGAATAAAAGATATGACTTCATGGGCCGTTTCTTCCAGACTGAAAAGATCATCTACAAAGAATATTACAATATCCTGGAGTCAGGCCTTAAGGCAAAGATGATCGAAGACTTCAGTATTCTTGGACATAAAAAGTTCCAAGACCTTCCAAAGGCCCTAAAGAAATTCCCACACATTTACAATAGAGGCAGAAAACCTTACCACAGGCCAACATTAGGCTGGATTAGAATAGGGCTAAATGTAGATAAGCTCTATCCACACATTGATTGGAGATCAAGACTTACTAGAGGAACTAAGAGTCCTAATGAATGGGCAGTAGGATACATGCTCTTTGATGTGAAGCATCCAGAATGCTATAAGAAACTACCAGAAAAAGTTGGACTTTTTGATGAATTCAAGGATGCTGAAGCTCAAGCAGAGATGTTTGAGTGTGAAGGTCGACATTTCAAAATCTTGATTCAAGCAAGATATAACATTTCGGTGAACCATGGCCCTAAGAAAATTCCTAAAGAGCTCTTGGCTAAGGGTATAAGGATAATGGTAAATGGAGACCAGTGTCTTCCATATGGGCTTTTAATCAAAGAAGTGGATATGAAGAAGCTCCTTCATGGGTTGCTACCTATTAAGGAAGAAATCAAGGAAGATGAATCTGCAAAACATGCAGTTCGGAGTAAGACGATGCCACAGGTCAAAGACTTGAATGCCGAAATTCCTCTCTCTATGAAGAATATAATTAATTCTCCATATGCTTCTCGTGACAGTTCACATGACAAAGGTCACTCCCATCATAAATCTCAGGACAGCTCTCATTCTTCGAGTTCAAATCATGGATCAGTAAAGAAATCACCATAATTTACCTAATGGACAATGTTATATTCTTGCTTTTGTATTTAATGTTGGAATAAATGTTTTATTTTGATATCTATTTAACTATATATTTAATAGAGAGTATATATTGCATTACTCTGGACGCAATACTCTCAAATGCAGTTGGTTTTCTCATAGAATTTAAAACTTCGCACTTCGGTTTTTTATTTTGCCCTGATAGGTTTAGTAGTACTAACATTCTTTACTACTTATGTAACAAATTTCTTTGACACTAAGGCTGAGCAAAATTTGGCATTTTGCGAGAAAATCATGGAGGAGAGTCTTGTTTGAATCATATATTTACATTAATAATTCCCATTTTAATTCTTTTCAAGTCCTGCAAATTATTCCGGATTGTCTCCTTTGGCATTGCTGCCTCTTGCTCGCCGCTTCATGATAAGCAATACTCCATGAACCTAATTTAAGATAATGAAACTTATAAATGATTTGAAAGTCCCCCTTGATGTATCTATTGATCAGCTTGTAAACTTATTTCAATAAATAAATATATGCAGGCAAGTTTGAAAAAGTACTTTCCTCTCTTAGTCATCATCTTTGTGACCCTACTCATTGTAAACTCTGAAGTCACACTTCCCTAAAACTCTCTAGGAACCTTCCTTCTCTGCCGAGGCCGAATATAAAGATAGTGAACCACAAAATGGAGATTCAGGAAAAGGAGGAATTAAGAAGGGTGTTGGAGCTATCTTTTTCCAGGCTTTCTCTTCAATTGTTGTCTCAGAGCTTGGAGATAAAGTAAAATGAGTTGAATTTGTTTAATGAAAGACCTTCTTTATTGCTGCAATTATGGCAATGAGATACAATAGAGTTGCTGTTCTTTGTGGAGCCTTAGCTGCTTTGTTTATCATGACCTTCATCTCAGTCGTGTTTGGTACTCGCATAGTTTCAACATCCTGACCCATATTAGGTTATATTGTCCCAACAATTCTTCCTCCTGCAGCAACTCATATAGTCATCACTATTCTTTTCTTTTCCTTTGGATTTAAGTTATTATGGGAAGCTTATCATGAGGAAGGAGTATCAAAAGACTGAAATATGTTAAGGGTTTAGGGAGAGGAAAATGAAGAAGAAAAGGAAGTCGAAATCGAACTCAATCAACTTCACAATAAATTAGTCCAACCTACTATGCCCAAGCATCAGGAACCCACAATTGAATACAATGAGAATGAAGGATTAAAAAGTACTCAAGTAGATCTTGAAGCCACCAGACCTGAAGACTGTGTCAAAAGTATCGAAAAAGTTGCCAGCAAACTAGTTTTCTGGCAAGCTTTGTCTATGACTTTCTTGGGTGAATGGGGAGACAGATCTCAATTCACAACTATTGCTTTGGCTGCTGAAGGTGGTGCAACTACTGTCTTCATTGGATCTTTCTTGGTGAGAATAGCCTGAATTTATTTCTTAATAGATTAGGGTCACGTTTTGTGCACATCTCTTGCAGTTATGGGAGGAAAGTTCTTGGCTAAGAAGATCTCTGAGAGGACCGTTAATCTCTCCGGAGGTATTTTATTCGTCTTGTTCGGAGTTCATAATTTGGTTGCTAAGTAATTTTACATATTTTCCAACTGCCTGTGCTATGTCTCTATGAAATGTATCTTTCAAGGCTAAAATAAATCGCATTCTCTCTAGGCTCTAATAATAAAATTATAATTTTATCATCAATATCAAGGGAGACACAGAGCTGTACCACTCTATACACGACCTGAATCAATTCCAAATACCATGGCAAAAATAGGAAGGAGATATAAGTTATGTTTCAAGAATTTCAACAGATCATCCTATTACAGCACAGAAACAAAGTTTGCATAGCTTCAGCTTGAACCTCGTTTCCAATGAAATAAGAAGAGTTAGCATTGGAGCAAGATGGATCTAAATTTTGAGAGATTGTTCCCTGATCAAATTTATCAGGTTCTAAATTTCATAAGATGAGTCAAGTAAAATCCTAATAAATGAATCATAGCAGATAAGGTATTTGACATCAAGACTCATAAGGGCAACTTTATCAGATACCCAGACAAATGCTATGATTTTCGTTGCAGGATCTTGATTCAAGTTATATTTATAACAAATGTAAGGAATTTCAGAAGTTGGCTCTTGAATTGTAATAATCAGGAGTTTTTTGTGTTAATCATATGGGATCTTATGAGGTTTTAATGAAAGAAAGTCTTCTTAACAAACATTAGTTATATACTCTCCATTACATCTTTGTTGATTATTATCAATGATTATATGTTGATATGCATTATAAAAACAAAAACTAATAAGATAAGAATTTTTTGGATTTCGCTTTAGTAGGTAGTTCTAACAAAGCATGATCGAATCTAATTTCATTGAACTTTTCTTATAACCTAAGAATTGCAAACTCTTTTGATCAGTTATGCTGACAATTATAAACTAATAATTTGGTTTTATCAAAAGAACATATAAATATGGAGAGTTTACACATTGACGGTCCCAACAACGTTAGCGCAGAGCTCCGTGAATTGGAAGAGCATGAGGAAAACAAAGATAAGAGTCAAACTGCAGACCCAACCCTTTTTGTATCATTTGACAAAATTGATTTCAACAAATTGGCAACCATTGATGCTCAAATGAGAGTTGAAAGTAAACAACTATCCATAATATCTTAGACAATAGGGAAAAAAGCCATGGCGCAAGATAACGAGAACCTTATGAGGGTTATTTTCGAAACTATGGAGCTCATCCAAAATGAAACTCAGACAGCAAATGAAGAAGAAAAAGACAAGCTAATATCGCGTGTAGGAATGGTCATTGACCATCTCAGGAAGCTCCAAGATAATATTAACAGGGTGCACGATGAGCTTGAAAAGGCCACTGAAGAGAATGATAAGATTCTAAATAACTATTCAAAGCACTTGAGCAATCCAGAGGAATTTAAAAATTTCTTGAAACGGGTCAACGAGTATAAAGGTGATCCTACTAGTATCGAGCTTTATAATGAAGTCAAAATGAAAATTGACAATGATCTCAAGAACGAACTTGCTGAACTTACCAATATTATCTCAGACCTTGAGAGCAAACAAGATGATCTGGAAAGTGAGAAACCCAACCTACTAGAGAAGAAAAAAGTGAAACATGAAATAGAAAAAAGGCTGATTGAGTACCAGCAGCACTCTCAAATCTTGGAACTATCCTCGTATATTGATGCCCTCAACTCCCGAAACCTCACTATAGATGACCAGGAAAAGCTAGCATATATTGAGGATAAACTTAATCAATCCAGGCTACAAGGAGATAGTGAAATTTATCTGTCAGACATCTATCCAGACGAAAATGTTGACCTTAGTAAGACCTTTACCAAGCTCAATCTATCTGCCGAGGAAGAAAAAGAACTTCCTCAACTAAGAATACATTGCCAGGACTCCAATGATACATTATCTCAGGCTTTTAGTGAACTGAAAAGTGTTAGACTTGACAATTATGAGGTGTCAATTTCTGATATGCTTGAAATTAACTCTATACTCCAGTCGAACTTCTACAAGTCTCTTGATAATTTCAATTACTTCCAGACCCAATGCCTCAAGAAGAAGCTAGACACTGCATTGACACCTGCAGAAGAAGAGAATAATCAAGCAATTCTGTCTAAGCTCAAGGAGAGAACTTTCTTCCAGAAGAAGGATTACAAACACTCAAGATATCATGAGGAAGCACTTTTCAAGGTTGTGAATCTCCTAAGCCAGGTCTTTAAAAACCAATTGCAAATAGATATCGTCATTAGAATGAACAATGCTGAATCCGATCTGGACAAGCTTAGCTACCTTGGGCATAGTGGAAATAAGCTATACAAACTCAATTTCGCTGCTTTAGACTTCGATGCTATCATAGACCACCCCATTACCTTTGAAAAATTCAATGCAGAAATGAAGTTTTATATTGCTGCAGCATTCAAACTGGATCCCAATATTATCAGAGTGGTCAGAATCAAGAAGGAAGAGAAGGGTATTTCTGTTGACTTTGACATTCGAAGCAAGAACATCCAACTCGAACAACTCAAGGACAACAATGAGATTATCTCTAAGAGATTTGGTGAAGTTCAACCCACTATCTATAATTATCTGAGGAAGATCAACATCAGTGTTGAGGACTTTGACTTCTCATACAACAGAAGGTATGGAAGACACTATGAAGTCTTAAATAGAGGTGGATATCCCTATCATTTGCCGGGCGATGGCTGGCAACGTATTGGACTCAATGTTGAAAAGAAGTATAGGGCGATCCCTCCTTACAATGACGCTTGGCTAAGCGAGGGTCCTGGTGCATGGGCAGTTGCTTACCATGGACTAAGATATGAGGGAATTGAAGCTCCTGTTTCTGGAATTGTAAACGGAGGATTTAGCAGAGGTTGGAGTAACTATCATGATGATAAGGAATTCCAGCTTGATGTCAGTCCTAATTCCCCAAGAATTGAAAATGACTGCATAGAAAATGAGAATCAGGTTAGAGTCTTTTTGTCTGACCAGCTAAATGATGGGCTGGATATTACTTACGAAGAAATTGGTTGTGACGCCACTAGTGCTGAGCCATGGAAGATAAACAGAATAGCCCACTATAACTATCTTAGACCACACAAGCTTGAAATTGACGGGGAAGAGCAATATGTGTTGGTTGCATTCCAATGCAGAATTAATCCTAGTGCAATCAGAATTCCAATCCTACAAAGAAACTATATCATCGTCAATGGACCTGAGAATGTAAGAGCTTATGGAATCATGATCAAGCCTGTTAAGAAGTCTTACCATGACCAATGGATCCAGAAATATGATTTTATGGGAAGAAGATATCAAACAGAAAATATTATCTACAACGAGTATTATAATATTCTGAATTCAGGCCTCAAGTATGATTTTACTAGGGATTTGAGTATTCTTGGCCATAAAAAGCTTTGGAAAACGGATACATCCACTAATAAATTTTATCACCTAGCAATGAGAGGAGGTAGATTATACCACAGACCAAGTGGTGGGTGGATTAGGTTAGGCCTGAATGTTGAGAAGCTGTTCCCTGATATTGACTGGCGTTCCAGACTCACAAGGGGTATCAAGAATAGTCAAACAGAATGGGCAGTTGGATACATTATTTTTAATG
>Ga0065720_1003472_pt1 | contig 19227 bp, 20 predicted proteins | sample Thericmetagenome_FD_59107 | JGI IMG/M metagenome (GOLD analysis project Ga0065720, IMG submission 59107) | Thermophilic microbial communities from the Joint Bioenergy Institute, California, USA of rice/straw/compost enrichment - eDNA_2 v2... | ecosystem: Engineered > Solid waste > Grass >...
GGGCCCCGGCCGGGATCGAGGTGGCCCATGGCGCGAGGCTCGCCGTCCGGGGCCGCCCGCGCGCCGCGCTATCGCCTGCCGGCAAGGGAGAAAGAACGGCGAGGCCGGCCGGCCTGCGCCTAGCTTCCGTTCATGGACGAGCAGTTGCTCGAGGGCTTGAGCGAGGCCTTTGCCGCCATCGACGAGCAGGGCAGGATCACGGCGTGGAACTCCCGGGCCGGCGAGCTCTTCGGGGTCGCCCGCGACGAGGCCCTCGGCGCCGGGCTCTTCGGCCTCGTCTTCACCGACGACGCCCGCGAGGAGCTCTATGAGGCCTTCAACCTCTATCTGGCCAGCGCCCGCTCCGACATCCTGCCGCACCGCTCGCCGACCCGGGTGCGCACCCCGCAGGGCGAGCTGGCGCTCGAGCTGACGATCATCCCGCTCTCGCGTCCCAACGGCGCCAGCTTCCACGTCTTCTTCCACGAGCATGAGCTGGCCGAACGCGCCGAGCAGCGCCTCGAGGCCGTGGTCGAGGCCTCCGATGACGCGATCATCACCACCGACCGGTCCGGCAGGGTGGTGAGCTGGAACCAGGCGGCTCACCGCCTGTACGGATACGCGGCCGAGGAGATGGTCGGCCAGCCGCTCGATCGGATCATCCCCGGCGAGCACACGCAAAAGACGCAGGAGCTTCTGCAGGCGGCCCTCGGCGGGGCGCACGTCGAGCGCATGGAGACCGAGCGCCTGACCAAGGGCGGCGATGTCGTGCCGGTGCAGATGACCCTGCGGCCGCTGTTTGCCAGCTCGAGCGAGTCCGAGCCGGTCGGCCTGAGCTTGATCGAGCACGACATCTCCGAGCTCAAGCGCTACGAGGAGCAGGTCCGCTACCTGGCCGAGCACGACGTGCTCACCGGCCTTTTCAACCGCCGCCGCTTCCACGCCGAGCTCGAGCGGGCGCTCGCCGACGGCGATCCGGGCTCGGTCCTGCTCGCCGACATCGACGCCTTCAAACTGGTAAACGACGCCCACGGCCACGAGCGGGGCGATGAGCTGCTGCGCGAGCTGAGCCGGCTGCTCGGCGAGCAGCTCCAGGACGGCGACGTGCTCGCCCATTTCCACGGCGATGAGTTCGCGCTGCTGGTGCGCTGCGAGCCCGGGGAGGCGCTGCGCCGCGCGGCGGGCATCCTGACCGCGGTCGAGACCCGCCTGGCCTCGGCGCTTTCCTTCGAGCTTCCCCACCGCCTCACCTGCTCGATCGGGATCGCGCACTTCGAGAGCGCGCCCACCGACGCCGACGATCTGCTGATCGCCGCCGATCTCGCCCTGCACGCCGCCAAGGAACACGGCGGCGGGCGCTCGGTGGTCTACGACTCGGACCTGGTCTCCGGGGTACGCCAGGCCGAGCGCCTGCAGCGGGCCCTGCGCGAGGAGCGCCTGGAGCTGTATGCCCAGCCGATCCTCGAGATCGCCTCCGATGAGATCACCGGGTATGAGTTGCTGCTGCGCGTGCGCGACGGCGAGGAGGTGATCTCGGCCGCCGGCTTTCTCGCCGCCGCCGAGCGCCTCGGGGTCGTCGGTGAGATCGACCGCTGGGTGGTCGAGCGCGGCATCGAGCTCGCCGCCCGCGGCGTGCGCGTCGAGATCAACCTCTCGGCCCACTCGATGACCGACCGTGCGCTCCTCGGCCTGATCCGCTCGCGGATCGACTCGACGGGCGCCGACCCGGCCGACGTGATCTTCGAGATCACCGAGACCGCGGCGATCGCCTCGCTCACGGAAGCCCAGCAGTTCGCCCGCGAGCTCGAGGCGATCGGCTGCCAGTTCGCGCTCGATGACTTCGGCACCGGCTTCGGATCGTTCGCATACCTCAAGCACCTGCCGGTGGCGATCCTCAAGATCGACGGCGAGTTCATCCGCAACCTCGCCGAGTCGCGCATCGACCGCCGCATCGTCCGCGCGATCGTCCTGGTCGCCGAGGCGCTCGAGCAGCAGACGGTAGCCGAGTGGGTCGGCGATCAGCGCAGCCTCGAGATCCTGCGCGAGCTCGGCGTCACCTACGCGCAGGGGTATCTGATCGGCCAGCCGGTACCGGTCGAGGAGATCGCGCCCGCGCCGCTGGCGAGCTGAAGGCGCCCCTTCAGCCGCGTGCGGCGCGCCGGCGCGCTCGCCCCAGCCACTGTTCGGCGACCCGCCCGCCGGGAAAGTGCTCCTGGGAGCGCACCTCGCCCGTGGGATGGTGGCCCTTGGTGATCGGGTAGGTCTCAGAGACCCGGCCCGAGGCGTAGAGGTTGATCGACTCGACCTCGACGTAGTGGACGTCCCAGTAGCAGACCTCCATCTCCCGCCACGCATAGATGGGCATCCCCAGGCGCCGCTCCAGATAATCGGCGCGCGCGTGCCCGGCGAGCGGATCGCCGACGTGCGGCTGGCCGTAGGGCTCGCGCAGGTTGACGCGGCGGATGCCGCACTCGGCCAGATAGTCGAGCGTGCGGTAGATGTCCCCGTCGCGCGTGTTCTCGGGTCCCAGGACGACGTTTACCTTGAGCGAGCGCATGTGGCCCGAAAGCGAGACGATCTCGTCGATCCGCGGCGGGGCGCCCTGGCCCATCATCTGCCGGTAGATCTGCGGGTCGGCGCTGCAGAGCGTGACCGACGCCTTGTCGAACAGGCGCCACAGCTCGGGGCGGCGCTCGACCAGCACACCGTTTGAGCGCACCCCGAAGACGAGTCCCGGGCCGAGCTCGCGCTCAAGGGCGGCCCGCAGCTCCGGCAAATGCCGGTAGAGCAGCGGCTCGGTGTTGGTCCCGGTCACGTTCACCTCGCGCACGCCGCGCGCCCGGCAGCGGCGCACGAACTCGTCCAGGCCGGCCAGTGGCCAGCTGTCCAGGTTGTCCAGGGCATCGAGGGCCATCATGTGCTGGCCGATGCAGAAGTAGCAGCTTCGGTTGCACGGCCCGGAGAGGTGGATGTTGGCGAACCAGTGTGAGAAGCCCTGATCTGGGTTGAGACAGCCCATCGCAGGGCGAGCATGCCCTGCCGGAACGCGGGCGAGCGAGCTTTCGCCTCGCCTCGCGGCAGAGCGAAAGCCACCGGTAGAAGCTTTAGCTTCGCTTCGTGGTCGAAGAGATCCTCGAGTCTCGAGGCGCTTCGCGAGCTCGGGGTAAGCCACGCCCAGGGTTATCTGATCGGCGAGCCCGTCCCCGCCGAGGAGGTCCTCACCGGCCGCGCCTAAAGGGTCCGTGGCGCCTAGGAGGACCAGAGCCGCCGCCACTGACGAGCTCGCGGCAACCGTCACCCGCGCCTGAGCGCCACGCGCTTTCAGAAAGCCCGGTGCCGGGCGGGCCGCTGCCCTAGCGTCACGCCGATGGGACGCGGAGGCCAAGATCTCGATCAGTCCAAGCGGGACTTCATCAAGGGCAAGACCGACAAGGTCCGCATTGAGATCCCCGGCAAGCGGGCGCTGGGCTACTCGCCCGTGCAGGCGACGGCCTCCGGCGCCGGCACCCACGGCGGCGGCAAGCGCCGGCGCAACCGCCGCGATCGCGCCCAGGCCAAGGCCCGCCTGCGCCGCGGCGATTGGGACTGAGGGATCTGCCAGCCCGCGGGCGCAAATCACCATTATCGGGGCCCAAGTAGCCATTATCGGGGCCCAAGTAGCAGTTCGGGTCAACGCCTTGGGCTTGTCTGAGCGCTCGCGGCCGGCGGAGCGAAAGGCCCGCCCGGCGCGCCGGCGACGGCCAAGATCGCCGCGATGACCCCCATCATCCTTGCGATCGCCATCACCCTGGTCGCCGGCGCCTTCTTCTGGTGGCTGGTGCGCACGATGCTCGAAAAGCGCTGCCCGAACTGCACGGCCAAGGGGCAGGACAGCCTGCTGGTTCCGGTGATCCCGGGCTTTCGCTTCTGGTGTCTGGCCTGCGGCGATGTGTTCACCGGTGAGCAGGTGGCCGCCGGCGATCTCGAGGCCGGCGCTGCGGCGGGGCAGGCCCCGGCCGCCGAGGAGCCGGCCGCGCCCCAGCGCGCCCCCGAGCGGCCCCGGCCCGAGCCGCAGGCTCCGCCACCCGCGCCGGCGCCGAGCGCAGGTCAGGGCCAGCCCGCCCCGCCCGCGGGCGACGAGGAGCCCGAGCGCCCGCGCCTGGACTTCAGCTGATCGCAGGCTCGCGGGGCCGCCTCGGCGCCCGGCGGGGAAGGAAAAGCGAGAGCGCCCCACGGCGGTTTTCCGCGCCTACGCTTACAGCGAACGATGACCGCGCTGCTGATATCGGTGAGCTGCTGCGCCCTGCTCGGCCTGGGCCTGATCCTCTGCGCGCGCTCGCGGCCCGCGGGCGCGCTGCTGGCGATCACCGGGGGCCTGGGGGTCGCCGCCCTGGCCGGCTCAGACCCGGTGTGCGGCGAGCCCTCGGCCTTCGGGCACACCGGCCGCTGCAGCGCCGCCGGGCCGCCGGCGAGCGGCCCGGCGATCGCGATCCTGATCGGGGCCGCGCTGCTTTGCGCCTGGCTGCGCGAGCCCGTGATGGCTCCGCTTCTGCTCGCGGCCGCGGCCGCGCTCGCGTCCGGGTACGTGCGCGACCACCGCGCCGCCGCGGGGGAGCTCGACCCGGCGGCGCTTCTCGAGGCGATCGCCGGCGGCCTGTGGTTCGTCTTCGCCGTCGCGGCCTGCCTTGTGCTCTGGCCGCTTCGCGAGATGCACCTGCGCCCGCGGCGGGCCGGCAGCGTGCGCTCCGCGCGGCGCCCCGAGGTCCCGCTGGCGGCCGAGATGATCCGCTGAGAACGGCCGCTACGGGTAGATGTAGAAGGGGGGGGTCGCCGATCCTGATCCACGCGTAGATGAAGCGGGCGTTGGCCGGCGGGGATCAGCACGCTAAGCGTCGCGACCGTCGCGGCCACAGGAGGACGAAGGACCCTGGCAATGTGCCTGCCTGCCGGCTCGCGCCGCCTGTCTTCTTGCCTCGGCCCGAGCGGCAGCAGGCGCCTCATGTCCCGCCCTCGCCGGCGTCGAGGGCGCACAGGACCCCGGTCAGCAGGTTGCGGCCGAGGCCGTCGGCCTGCGGCGGTGTGAAGTAAGCGCCGATCGCATCGACGAGCTCGCGGTGGCCGATCGCAAGCGAGCGGGCGTTGCCGGCGAGGCGCGGGTAGGAGGAGGCCTCGGGCAGGCGGGCCAGATGCTCGATCGCCTGGCGATCGCCACCGCAGTCGGCGATGAGGCGCTCGGCCGCGGCGCGGCCGAGACCGGCGCGCACGCAATCCTCAAACAAAAGCCATGGATCGCGCAGCTCGCCGGCGCCGCCCAGCAGGCGCTCGCGGTAGAAGGACTCCGCGTAGATGCCGGCGGTGCCGATCACGGACTGGCGGCGCTGCTGCGCCGAGGTCGCCTGGCTGAGCTTGTGGAACTCCATGTCGAAGTCAAAGAGCTCAAGCCGCTTGCCGAGAGCGCGCTCGGGAGGCAGCCCGGAGTCCTCGATCAGGCGCCGGGTCGCTTCGAGCAGGAACTCCTGGAGGGCGCCGGGCGTCACCACGTGGCGGCTGACGGCCTCGCGCAGCACCTCGGCGGTGCGCTCGCGGGCATGCACGTAGGCCGCAAACTGCGGATCGCCATCGGCAGGCGGGCCGGCATAGCCGACGAGGCGGGGGAGTATCTCGAGCAGCTCGCCTTGGCGCAGGGCGTGCATCTTCCCGCCCAGCAGAAACGAGCAGACGGCCCGATCCCCGATCTCCCAGAGCAGGCTCGCAAGCGCGCGTTCGCGCTCGCGGGCGTCACGCCGGGCGAGCTCGCTCAACCGTGCGCCGAGGACCTCCTCCCATACGCCGTCGTGCTCGTATGCCTCACGCCAGCCGGCGGTCTGCATCTCGGCGTAGAGCGCCGCGCAGCGGCTGCGGGCCTGCGCTGAGTCCCGCCCGTCTCGCTCAAGGCGCGCCAGCTCGTCGAGCGCGGCGTGCAGGGCGGCCAGCTGCGCCGTCATGCCCACCGGCTCGGCCCAGCGCATCCTTCGCTGGCGCCGGGAGAAGAGCGGTTCGAAGCGGGAGGCCATCTCGGTCGCGAGCCTCCGTCGCACCCCTTGATCGCGGCGCGCTTTTCGCCTGTGCGCGCAGGCGCAGCGATTCTCGCCTCGGGCCTGCAAGGTCCCTGATCGGCGAGAACGCATCGATCTCGGCTCGCTGCTTTCGCCTTCTTCTCCCTAGGGGGGGGGATTTCGCGTAGCGCGAGAACGACAGCCGGCCCAAGGCGCCCGGCCGGCAGGCGCCTCGCTCCCGGTTAGGCACAAAACGCCACCGGGCTGCGATAGGCTGCCATTCTCGGGTTCGGGAGATGGGCAAGCGTCTCGTACAGATCGGCCTCGTTGCGGGCCTCGCCGCTGCGCTTTTGGCCTCGGTACCCGCGGACGCCGCCAAGCGCAAGGCCAAGAAGGCGCAGCCGAAGGCCCAGATCGCCAAGATCTACGTCCACCAGGACCCGCTGCGCCCCGGAGTCGTGATCGGCGTCAAGCTGCGCAAGGCGGCCGACGGGGCCCTGATCTCGATCGGGCCCAAGGGCAAGCTGCGCAACTACGTGACCTCCCGCTACACGGGCTGCAAGCCGACGGGACGCTGCAAGCACTGGGCGACGGTGGTGGCCCCGAAGCCCTCCGGCTGCTACCGCATCCGGGCGGTCGCCTGGCTCGGCAAGGGCAGCGTCGCCGGCACCAAGGTGATCGCCTCCGGCAAGGACTCCTTCACCAAGCGCCTCTGCCTCAAGGGCAAGCAGAACCGCGCCGCGGCGGTGAAGCCGAAGAAGAAGGCAACCAAGAAGGCCAAGAAGGCCGCCAAGAAGCGCATGCGCCGCTAGGCCGCGCCGCCCACCCCGCAGAGGATCGCCAGGCCGACGCAGGCCCAGCTGCATGCGATCCAAACACCACGCGCCATCGGCGCTGCGCCACCTCCTCGGGACGAGGCTAGATCACCCGCGCGCGACGGGGTTGGGCGAGCGACTGCACCGCGGCGGACCTGCGCCGGCTAGACCTTGGGGCAGTGGCGGCGCAGCGCCTCGGCGTCGGCCCGCGCCAGCTGGGCGCCGTAGCTGATCTCGACGTAGAGCTCGGGCTCATCCTCGCCGGCGGGCCGGTAGCGGAACACCACCGGAAGCTCGCCCTCGAGGTGGGCCTCGACCTGAGCGCCGTCGCTGCCTGCGTAGCGCAACAGGCCGTCCTCGCTCGAGCGCAGCTCAAGCGAGCCGCCTTCGTCGGCGAGCGCATCCCGAAGCAAACCCAGCCAGCCAGGCCTTTTCCGCTCCTCACCGGCCCGCGAGCGCTCGCACAAGGTCGCCTCGCCGCGCTCCAGCAGGCGCAGGGCTCGCACCGGATCATCACCCGTGTCGCGGTGTGCAAGGCGCGCGACATAGAGCTCCTTGCCGCCGGAGTAGGCGAACAGCCTCTTTTCCTGGCCGTCGCCGAGCAGCTCGGCAAGGCGCCCGCCCTCGGCGATCCCGTGCACCTTGCTGCCGGCGCCCTCCTCCACATAGGAGAAGGAGGACTGCTCGGCGACGGCATCGAGCAGCTGGGCGAGGCTCGGGCCGTCGGCCTGCTATCCGCTTTCCTTTTGCCCGCAGGCCGAGAGTGCCAGACAACCCAGGGCGGCCGCCAGCCAGATCGCGATCTTGCCGACGCTCTTTGCGCTCCAAGCGTTGTCCGCGCCGGCGGTTTGCACCCGATGTTCGCGTAACGCCCAAGCGCGATTCGGGCTGCAAACCGCGAGGCGAAATCCGCCGCCTTCGAGCGCGCCCGTGAGCAGGATCGATGGCGATGGGCAAGACCATCGGCATCGACCTCGGCACGACCAACTCCTGCGTCGCCCACTACGCGGGCGGTGAGGCCGAGGTGCTGGAGAACGCCGAGGGCGGGCGCACGACCCCCTCGGTCGTCGCCTTCACCGAGAAGGACGAGCGCCTGGTCGGCACGATCGCCAAGCGCCAGGCGGTGATGAACCCCGAGAACACGATCTTCTCGATCAAGCGCTTCATGGGCCGAAAGCACTCCGAGGTCTCAGAGGAGGAGACGATCGTCCCCTACCGGGTCGTCCCGGGCCCCAACGGCGACGTGCGCGTCGAGACGCGCGACGGCCAGCACTCGCCGCCCGAGATCTCGGCGATGATCCTGCGCAAGCTCAAGGCCGACGCCGAGGCCAAGCTCGGCCAGCAGGTCGACGCCGCCGTGATCACGGTCCCGGCGTACTTCAACGACGACCAGCGCCAAGCCACCAAGGACGCGGGTCGCATAGCGGGACTCGAGGTCAAGCGGATCATCAATGAGCCGACCGCGGCCGCCCTCGCCTACGGCCTCGACAAGGGCGAGGAGGACCAGACCGTGCTCGTCTTCGATTTGGGCGGCGGCACCTTCGACGTCTCCGTTCTCGAGCTGGGCGACGGGGTCTTCGAGGTCCTGGCGACGGCCGGCGACAACCACCTGGGCGGCGACAACTGGGACAAGGCGATCGTCGAGTGGCTGATTGCCGAGTTCCGCCGCGACCAGGGCGTCGACCTCGGCCAGGACAAAAACGCCCTGCAGCGTCTGTATGAGGCCGCCGAGAAGGCCAAGATCGAGCTCTCCTCGACGCAGGAGACACAGATCAACATCCCCTTCGTCACCGCCGTCGAGGGCCAGCCGCGCCACCTGGATCTAAAGCTCTCGCGTGCCAAGCTGAACGAGCTCACCGCCGATCTGCTCGAGCGCGTCGTCGAGCCGGTCAAGCGGGCGATCTCGGACGCCGGCGCGCCGACGATCGATCACGTCGTACTTGTGGGCGGCATGACCCGCATGCCCGCGGTCCAGGAGAAGGTGCGCGAGCTCACCGGCAAGGACCCGCACCAGGGCGTGAACCCCGACGAGGTCGTCGCCGTCGGCGCTGCGATCCAGGCGGGCGTGCTCTCGGGCGACGTCAAGGACGTGCTGCTCCTCGACGTCACCCCGCTCACCCTGGGGATCGAGACCAAGGGCGGCGTGATGACCCGCCTGATCGAGCGCAACACGACGATCCCGACGCGCAAGTCGGAGATCTTCTCGACGGCCGAGGACAACCAGCCCTCGGTCGAGGTCCATGTCCTTCAGGGCGAGCGCGAGATGGCCTCAGGCAACAAGTCCCTGGGGCGCTTTCAGCTCACCGGCATCCCGCCGGCGCCCCGCGGCGTGCCGCAGATCGAGGTCACCTTCGACATCGACGCGAACGGCATCCTCAACGTCTCCGCGAAGGACCTGGGCACGGGCAAGGAGCAGAAGATCGAGATCAAGGGCGGCTCCGGCCTCGATGATGCCGAGGTCGAGCAGATGATCCGCGACGCCGAGGCCCACGCCGAGGAGGACCGCCGCCAGCGTGAGCTCGCCGAGGCCCGCAACAGCGCCGAGGCCGCGGCCTACGCCACCGAGCGCCAGCTCGACGGTCTCGGCGAGCGTCTCTCAGACGACGCGCGCCGCAAGATCGAGGACGAGCTCGAGCGCCTGCGCGAGGCGCTCTCCGGTGAGAGCGCCGACGCCGGCACGCTGCGCGAGCGCACCGAGGCCGTCCAGCAGGCCTTCCACGAGGTCTCGGCCGAGATGTACGAGCAGGCTCAGGCCTCGCGCGCCGAGCAGGCCCAGGCCACCGATGCCGGCGATCCGGCGGCAGGCGCCGGCGATCACCTCGACGGCGATGTGATCGACGCCGAGGTGATCGAGGAGGACGAGGAGGCCACCGCCTCCGCCGAGGAGGAGCCCTTCGGCCCCGAAGAGCGCGAGTAGCCCAAGGCCAGCGGCACGAGGCGGCTGAAGACCTAGGTTGGAGGCATGAGCGCGCCGGCCACCGAAACGAGCTTCGAGGAGAGCCTCGTCAGCTACATGCTCCCCGACCGCGAGGCACTCGTGCTGGCGGTCAACAAGCTCCTTTGGGAAAAGGGCGAGCGCAAGCGCCCGCTCAAGCTGCGCGAGCTCAAGACCAATGGCTACAGCGGCCTGCGCGCTCTTTTGATCTTCATGAGCTATCGCAAGGGCGGGATCCGCAAGGGGCGCGGGGTTGGCGCACAGTTCAAGGGCCACTGGGTCTCGCTGCGCTGGACGACGGCGAGCCGTGGCGTCGGCTACACCTGCACGACCTGGGCCGCTCTGGCCCGCCTGCTGAACGAGCCGGCGTACGCCGAGAGCAACCACCCGGAGGAGCTGGCCGAGCTCGTCATCGATGCGGTGCGCGAGCTCGCCTCGCTGGCGAGGCCGAAGATCTGATGCGCACCGCCCGCGGGGACATCTGGCTTGCCCGCGCCGACGCGCTCGTGATCACGACGAACGCGATGCGCCGCCGCGACGGCGCCGCGGTCATGGGCGAAGCCCTGCGCGACTTCTAGGGCCGCCCGGCCGCGGTCAGCAAAGGCACGAAGAACCGGGGGCAAAGCCTGCGGTCTTCTCGCCCGGGCGCCATAGGTTCGCACCAGGAGTTGCACCCGAGTTTCGGCTCGGGTGAGGATTGAAACCAAAGGACACCGATGAACGAGAACACCGCTTTTCGCCCGAGCGAGCGGCTGATCGCCGCCGCGCTCGGCGCCTTGCTGTTCGTGGCGCTCATCTATTTCCTGCGCCCGCTGGGGATCATCCACGAGCCGCTGATGTACCTCTACAAGTACCCCCTGGTCTGGTTCGCGCCGCTGGTGGCCTTCCCCGCCGTCTTCGCCGCCGGCTACGCGATCAGCTACGCGCGCAACGCCGCGCGCATCAAGCGCGAGGGGGCCGAGCGCAAGGAGCGCGAGCGGGCCGAGCGCGAGGAGCGCGAGAAGCGCCGTCATTTGTACGAGCGCGCCGGCTACGGCAGCTCCTACTACGGCGCTCCCTACCGGCCACGCGCTTACAGCAGCTTCGGAGGGCGCCAGCGCGGCCTCTGGGAGATCCCGGCGAGAGCCGCGCTCGTCGTCTCGGTGATCGTCTGGATCGCCGCCACGGCGATCGCGCCGATGCTGACCAACCAGGCGATCTACAAGCACTACGGGGTCGAGAGCGCTTCCGAGCTGCCCGAGGTCGGCGAGGTGCGCGTGATGCCGAAGCAGGTCGCAGAGCAGCTGGCCTCCGCCGGCTGGAACTCGCCGACGGAAAAGCTCGTCAACGGCCACATCATCCGCACCCCGCAGGGCGATCTGGCCTGGTCGTTTGAGCAGGCGCCGTCGGGCACGGTGCGCCACTTCACCCAGAAGACCCAGGGCGCGGCGACGCTTGATGCCGAGACCACCGAGCGCAAGCTTGCGCTGCACAAGGCGCAGTTCGAGGTCTCACCGAACGTGCGCTGGACCGACCGCTTCTCCTGGAAGGCGTACAAGACGCACTTCTTCACCGAGATCGCCGAGGAGGTCTTCATCGTCGGGCGCGACGGCGAGCCGCTCTTGATCGTGCCCTACCTCGAATACGAGGGCTTCCCGGTTCGCGTCCCGGTCCTGGGCGGCGTCTACGTCGTCCATCCCGACGGCGAGATCGAGGACCTCTCGCCCGAGCAGGCCGCCGAGCGGCCCGAGATCGCCGAGTCCGGCCGGCTGTTCCCCGAGTCGCTGGCCCGGCGGATCATGGACTCCTACAAGTACAAGAACGGCATCTGGAACCGGCTCTTCGTCCACCGCGAGCAGACCGAGATCGCCGACAACGAGGACGGTGAGATCGCCGACAACCCGCAGCCGTATCTGATGGACTTCGGCGCGCAGGGCACCAAGTGGGTGGCCACCGCGCAGCCCTACGGGCGCTCGCACGCCACCAACGGCGTCTTCATCACCGACACGATCACCGGCGAGACCGAACTGTGGCAGGTGCCCGAGGGTGTGTCGCTGACCGGCAACACGCGCGCCGTGGAGATCGTCCGCGGGCTTTCGATCCCCGGGATTAACTTCGACACCTTCGACGTGATCGAGCCGCGCCCGCTGTTCATCGGCGGCAAGCTGATGTTCTTGGTCTCGGTGATCCCGAACTCGGCGAACACGGTCACCAAGTCGGTGATCGTCGACGCCGAGCGCAGCAAGGTCGTGGCGATCTTCAACCACGATACCGACCCGAACGCGGATCGGGCGCTCGCCGACTACATCCACGACGGCACCCTGCCCGAAGGGGCGTACGTCCCCAGTGAAAGCGAGCAGCCGCCCGCCGAGGATGAGCAGCCCGCCGAGAGCGAGCAGGCACCCGAGGCCGAGCACCGCGCGCCGCAGGGTGATCTCTCCGACGCCGAGCTCGAGGAGATCCTGCGCGAGCTGGACGAGGTGCGCGAGCGCCAGGATGAGCTGATCGAGGCGCTGCGCGCCCGGCTGGGCGAGCAGGCGGCGAAGTAGGGGCCAGCCGGCCGGCTGAGAGCCGCCGCGAAGGCGCCGCCTGCGGCAAGAGGCGCCGGGCGCTAAGCTGCGCGACCAAGTACCGCACAGGGCGGGCGCCGCCTACGGGCGGCCCCGCCCTTTCCTGTCGGCGCGGGAGGCGAGAAACGCGCCCGTGGGAAGCCACCCAGGGGCTTTCCTTCCTGTATGCGAGGTGCCCTGCGATACGCACACAGCATCCGGCGCGCCCTGGCCGCGGCGCAGGGCGGTGATCAGGACGCTCAGTTCCCGGCGGTCTTCGGCCTTTCGATGGCGCTCGTGGCCATCGGGCTTTTGCTGCTCGAGGGCCTGGCGCAAAAGCTCGTGATCGGGCTCGCCCTCATCGTTCTGATCGGCGGCTGGGCCTGGCTGGGCGCCGGCATCGCAGCCGCCGAGCGCGACGAGCGCGACGGCGATCAGCGCGGATAGCGCCAGACGCGCAGCGAACCGCGGCCGACGCGGGCCTTCTTGCCTTTGCGGAAGCGCTGGCCGTCGAGCAGCCGGGCCTCGGTGCCGACGACGAGGTTCACGTAGAAGGTGCGCGGCGAGCTTGAGGCGATGCGGATCGCCCCCGGCTTGTGCACCAGGCAGGGGCTTTTGTGGGCGCTTGGGCCCTTGGTGCAGGTCCAGCCGTTTCGCAGCGAGATCTTGCCGCGCTTCTTGTCGGCTGTGATCCGCCGCGCCGCCCTGCCGGGCTGGGTCGCGGTCGGCTTCTCGGCCAGGACGATCTGGTTTCGCACCGCCACCTTGTGCTTGAGGTGTCCGATGCGGATGCGCAGGGCGGCCTCGGCGAAGATCTGCTCACCGGCGCGCGGGGCCTTGACCGGCACCGAATAGACGACGCGGTCGCGCACGCCCTGGCCCTCGTCGACCAGCGGCAGCTGCTTGCGCCTCGGCTTGGTGCTCACCAGCGGCTTTGCCGGCGGCGCATCGCCGGGGCGGGTGCGCGCGACGACGAGATCCGAGCGCGACTGATGGATCTTCCCCGAGCGCTCGTGCGAGCCGACCACGACCTTGTGGCCGGGCTTGGCCTTGCGGTTGACGGCCTCGCCGACGAGGCTCACCCAGCAGCTCTGGGCGCAGGGCAGCTTCGCCGGCAGGGTGATCTCGCGTCGCGGCAGGCTGAGCAGGCAGTGGCGGTTTCGGTGCGGCTGGCGCTGCGAGCAGGTGATCCGCTCGGCGCGGCCAATCTGCAGGGTCTGCGCCGGGCCCGTGTCCCGCGGGCCGGATGGGCGCCCTAGCGTCACTGATGCAAGCCACATCAACCGCCGCCGGACGGCACTCGGCGGGCACGAGGAAGGAGACGCCATGAGCGCTGAGCAGAAGGAGATGATCAAGGACTTTCGCCGGGGGCTGAAGCAAGCCGCAGAGCTACCCGACCACGATCTCGAGCACGTGGCCACGCTCGTGGTCGAAGCGCTTCTCCGCGGCTCGGACGAGGAGAAGGGCGGCGCGCTGCTTCAGCTGGCCGACTTCGTGGGGATCAGGCTGCCGGACGACGTCGTCGACGAGTCGGAGTCCGACTTGGAGCAGCTTCAGCAGGAGCTCGAGGAGGTCCTGGGCCCGATCCGTCAGAACGAGAACGGCGACATCGTGCTGGACGCGACCAAGGTCGAGGAGTTCCTGGAGTCAAGGCACGACTCGTAGAGCACGGGCCGATCCTCGGGCGGCGACGTCAAGGCCCGTGCTCGCCAGCTCTTCCGGTATCGCCTCCGTGGCGCCCTAGCGTCACGCCAGGCACAAGACCGCGAAAGGAACGAGTAATGCTGAACAGCGTCGCCGACGTAAAGAGCGCACGGGCCCAGGTCGAGGAGGCCCAGGCAGAGGTGGAGCGGATGGCCGAGCTTGAGGCCAACGACAGCCCGGAGTTCGACTCGGAGAGCTACTACGACCAGCGCGAGTACGTGACCGAGGCCGAGCGCGACTTGTACGCGCGAGTGCTGATGGCGATCGCCGCCGGAGCCGAGAACGCGGCCGAGCTGGCCCGCGTCGCCCTCGGCGAGCAGGACTAGCGATCCCGAGGCGCGGGCAGGGGTCGGCCGCACCGAGCCTCCCTGCCCGCTTCACTGCTTCGTGGAGGGGCCGCTTCTTCGGGGCAGGCACCTGGCGAGCTCGACAGCAGGCGCCGCTGAAGGGCGCGCCGGCCGCCTACGCCCCGACAGGCTCGGGAGCGCGGACGCGGCCGCGGCGGTCGGGGCCGGGGACGAACATCCCGCAGGAGGCCTTCACGTCGAAGCCGACCCGGCTCACCACCTTGACCCGCGCTCCGGGCACACTCGCCTCCAGTTGGCGGGCGGCGCGCCGGATCACCTCCTCCGCGGGTTCGCGGCCCTGCTTGGGTGAGTACGGGTTGTAGCGCACCAGGTTGAAGTCGCAGCGAAGTCCCGCGCCGCGCACCGCGTCGCAGATCGCCTCGATGTCGGCCTCGCTGTCGTTCTCGCCCTCGATCAGCGCCCAGTGCAGGACCGGGATCTTGCGGGTGAGCTTTTGGTAGCGGGCCAGCTTGGCCAGAGCAGTCTCGGCCGGCAGGGCCTTGGGCATCCAGCGCCGCCGCCAGACCGGATCGACCGAGTACAGCGAGAGGTAGACGTCGGGGTTGTACGGCCCGAAGATCTCGGTGAGCTCGACGTCCGCCATCTCCTCGGGCATGATCGTCGAGAACTTGAGCCGCGGAACGAGCCCGCGCGAAAGCGCAAGGGCAGACAGACGCTCGACCAACTCGGGGCCGCGCTCGCGCACGTTGCGGTTCGCGAACACCTCGCCGCGGGCCATGAAGTTGAAGTGCACCGCACGAGCCTTGGGCTCGCCCTGACTGACCAGCCAGTCGTAGTGGGCGAAGACCTGTTCTGCCTGCTCCAGGTACTCAGCGAGCTCGGCGTCGCGCCAGGCGGTCTGGCCGCTTTGCGTCAGATGGCAGAAGCGACAGGCCTTGGCACAGCCGCTTTGGCTCGAGAGATAGGCGATGAAGTAGTCATCGCGGCGGCGCACATAGCGGGCCTCGAGCATGCCCGGGTTGGTGCGGGTGACAAAGTTGACGGATGCGTCCAGCGCGCTTTGCAGCTTCTCGGTTCTGTTTCCCATTCGGGGTGTCCTCCTATTCGGTTTTGGTTTTTGGTTTGCGCCCCGATGGGGCGACTGCCGGCTTTACCTCCGGCGGCGGCTGGGATCGCATCGGTCAGATCGGAAAGATTCGATCTGGGCTGAGCGGGCGATCCGTTCGCCCAGCGGTTGTCTTTTAGCGAGGCTGTCCTCCTCGGGCGCCTTTCGGCTCCGAGGGAAAAGTAGGGCGAAAGCGCCGCGAGATCGCGAAGTTCGCAAACCGCGCGGCGAGCCCGGCCCTACGCCTCGATCAGGCCGGCCTGGCGCAGCACCTCGCGCTGCTCGGGCTCATCGTCGAAGAGGTAGCGGTAGGACTGCGGGCCGTTGAAGGCGATCGGCTGGGGGTCGAGGCGCTCGACGTCGCTGAGCACGATGCTATAACCCTCCTCGGCGCCCTCGAAGTAGGAGTCGAACTCCTCACGGGTGCAGCCGTTGGAGTGCTTGGTCTGCTCCCAAAGCTCCTCGAGCGGCGCGCGGATCACCTTCGCCACCTTGCAGCGCCCCTCGATGCGGCGTACCGGGTAGGAGGTATAGATCACGATCGGCGTGCCCTGCTCACAGCCGGCGCGGTTGCGGCGCAGCTCGATCGTCTTCGCGCCGCTTAGGATCGCCTCCGACCAGCGCGGCTGCAGCGACATCAAGACCGGACGGCATTCGCCCGGCTTGGGCTTCGGGCGGCTCGGGCGCCGTCGCCTCGCGCCGCGCGCGGGCTGCTCGATCCCGAGGGCCGTGGCTTCGTCTGTGCCTCCGCGTCCAACGCCGTCAGTTTGCCTGCAAACTCCCGCGGGCGCGGCGGTTTCCAAAGCCCGCGACCCGCCCGGCGGCGCGCTTCGCCGCGTTGGCGGGCGGGCTGAACGGGCGCTCGCCGACCGCGGCTATTCGCCCTTGCGCTCTACGCGCGCGTGCAAAAGCAGGGCGAGGTGCTCCTCGTGGACGCGGGTCAGCATCTCGTCGAAGAGCTCAAAGCCTTCCTTGCGGTAGGCGGCCAGCGGGTCGATCTGGGCGTGGCCGCGCAGGTGTATGCCCTCGCGCAGGTACTCCATGTCGTCGAGGTGGGCCTGCCAGTTGCGATCCAGGGTAAAGAGCAGGATGTCGCGCTGGGCCCGCCGGAAGACCTTGGGCCCGATCTCCTTCGCCTTGGCCTCAAGTGCCCGCTCGATCATCGCGGCGATCCGCTCGAGCGCCTCGTCGCGGTACTCCAGCTCGGTGGGCAGCTCCTCGCTTACGCCGGCCTCGGCGATCAGCTCGCCGAGGGCCTGGCGCTGCTCGGGCTCGAGGATCTCACCGTCGGCACCGGCCCTGCGCAACCATGCCTCGGCGACCCGGCGCCAGTCGTCTTCGGCCACCTCGCCGGCGAGGATGCGATCGCGCCAGCCGTAGATCGCCTCGCGCTGGGCCTGGAGCACGTCGTCGTATTCGAGCGTGCGCTTGCGCTCGAGGAAGTTGCGATGCTCGAGCGCCTGCTGGGCCTGCTCGATCTGGCGCGAGACGCGCTTTGACTCCAGCGGCACCTCCTCGCCCGAGCCCATGCCCTCGAGCATGGCGAGCATCCGCCCGAGCTTCTCGCCGCCCCAGACGCGCAGGACCTCGTCCTCGGTCGAGACGAAGAAGCGGCTCTCGCCGGGGTCGCCCTGGCGGCCGGAGCGGCCGCGCAGCTGGTTGTCGATCCGCCGCGAGGTGTGGCGCTCGGTGCCGATCACGTACAGGCCGCCGAGCTCGCGCACCCGCTCGGCCTCCGCCTCGCCCGAGCCGCCGAGCTTGATGTCCACGCCGCGGCCGGCCATGTTGGTGGCGATCGTCACCGCGCCGGCGCGGCCGGCCTCGGCGACGATCTCGCCCTCGCGGCGGGCGTTCTCGGGCTTGGCGTTGAGGAGGTTGTGGCGGATGCCGCGGCGGCGCAGCTCGCGCGAGAGCAGCTCGGAGTCGGCGAGCGAGGCCGTGCCGACCAGGATCGGCTGACCCTTCTCATGGCGCTCGGCGATCTCGTCGAGCACGGCGCGCCACTTGGCCTGCTTGGTTCGGTAGACGAGGTCGGGCTGGTCGATGCGCCGCACGGGGCGGTGCGTCGGGATCTCGGCGACGCGCAGCTTGTAGATCGCCTCGAACTCGGCGGCGTCGGTGGCCGCCGTGCCGCTCATCCCGGCCAGGCGCTCGTAGCTTCGGAAGAGGTTTTGGTAGGTGATCGTCGCCACGGTCGGGTTGTGGGCGCTCGGGCGCAGGCCCTCCTTGGCCTCGACGGCCTGGTGCAGCCCGTCGGTCCAATGGCGCCCCTCGAGCACGCGCCCGGTGTGCTCGTCGATGATCTTGACCTGATCGTCGATCACCGCGTAGTCGCGGTCGCGCTCGAGCAGCACGTGCGCGCGCAGGGCCTGCATCAGGTGGTTGACGAGCGGGGCGTTGCCCGGGGCGTAGAGGTTCTCGATGCCGAGGTGCTTCTCGACACGGCGCACGCCGGTCTCGGTCGGCGCGACGGTCTTGAGCTTGAGGTCGTACTCGTAGTCGTAGTCCTCGTCCTCGGGATAGGCGCGCTCGCCGCGGCTGCGCAGGATCTCGCGCGCCGGCCGGCCGCGCATGCCTCGCACCAGGCCGGCGAACTTGCGGTAGGTGCTCTCCGTGGCCTCGGGCCGCCCGGAGATGATCAAGGGCGTTTTAGCCTCGTCGATCAGGACCGAGTCGACCTCATCGACGAGCGCGAAATACAGGCCGCGCTGCACCTTCTCGACGAGCCCATGGACGAGGTTGTCGCGCAGATAGTCGAAGCCGACCTGGGTGTTGGCGACATAGGTGACGTCGGCGCCGTAGGCCGCGCGGCGCTCCTGCGGGGTCGAGTCGTGGGTCAGATAGCCGACGCTCAGGCCGAGGGCCTCATAGACCGGCCGCATCCACTCGGCATCGCGCTCGGCCAGATAGTCATTGACCGTGACGACATGGACGCCCTTTCCGGCGAGCGCCGCGCAGGCCACGGGGGCGACTGCGGTCAGCGTCTTGCCCTCGCCGGTCTTCATCTCGGCGATCTGGCCGCGCCAGAGCACGAAGCCGGCCTCGATCTGCACGTCGTAGGGCCGCTGGCCGAGGGTGCGCTCAGCGACCTCGCGGGCGATCGCAAACGCGACAGGCAGCTCTTCGTCCGAAGGCCGCGGCCCCAGCTCCCGGAACCTCTCGCGCAGGGTGGAATCGCTGAGGGCGGCGACGTCCGCGGCGAGCTCGTTGACCTGCTCGACGAAGCGCTTGCGCTGTCGCACGTGCCGGGCCTCGCCGAGGCGCAACATCCGCTCGATCATCCTGGGAGGCATCCGGGCGAAGCTAGGCGCCGGGGTGCGCGGCGGGACGGGCTTTCCCTTGCTTGGCCCGGGCGGCTTAGCGGAAATCCGCTCCGGCTCCGCCCGTGGGGCGATCCTTGCGGTCACCGCGCTCCGCCGTCTTCCCGTCGTCCTCGCCGCCGTGGCACTCGCCGCGCTTTCGCTTGCCGCCGCCCACCTGACGGCCGGCGTCTCCGGCGCCCCGCGGGCGGTCGCCGCCGCCAAGCCTGGGCCCGGCGCCTGTGGGCAGCCGTGCGCCAAGCGGGCGCGCAAGCAATGCCGCTCCAAGCGCGGCAAGGCCAAGCGCCGCTGCCTGCGCCGCGTCAAGCGCCGCTGCGCGCAACGGCACTGCCAGGCGCAGCCCAAGCCGTATCGCATCGACGGCATCGCCTACGCGACTCTCCTAAACCACTTCGGCGGCTGGATCGGCCCGCGGCTTGCCTCCGGCGAGCCCGATTTATAGGTGATCGACGACATCCTGCGCGCCCGCCCGACGCACCTGCGCCTAAGCCATCCGCCGAACCGCTGCATCGGCGGCCA
>Ga0065720_1003406_pt1 | contig 19223 bp, 18 predicted proteins | sample Thericmetagenome_FD_59107 | JGI IMG/M metagenome (GOLD analysis project Ga0065720, IMG submission 59107) | Thermophilic microbial communities from the Joint Bioenergy Institute, California, USA of rice/straw/compost enrichment - eDNA_2 v2... | ecosystem: Engineered > Solid waste > Grass >...
GGCGGGCTCGTGCCCGCCGATGAGCGGTACAGCCGCGAGGTGCGCAAGCGGATCGGGATGGTGTTCCAGCAGTTCAACCTGTTCCCGAACATGACGGTGCGGCGCAACCTGACCGAAGCGCCCACCCGGGTGCTCGGCCTGTCGAAGGACGAGGCGAACGCCCGCGCGGAGGAGCTGCTGGACCTGGTCGGGCTCGGCGACAAGATCGACGCCCACCCGACGCAGCTGTCCGGCGGCCAGCAGCAGCGCGTCGCGATCGCCCGGGCGCTGGCGATGCGCCCGGACGTGCTGCTGCTCGACGAGGTCACCTCGGCGCTCGACCCGGAGCTGGTCGCGGGCGTGCTCTCGCTGCTGCAGGACATCGGCAAGAGCACCGACATCACGATCCTCTGCGTCACCCACGAGATGGGGTTCGCGCAGGACTTCTCCCACCGCGTGATGATGTTCGACGGCGGTCGGATCATCGAGGACGCACCGCCGGAGGAGCTCTTCGGCGCGCCGAGGCACGAGCGCACGCGGACGTTCCTGCAGGCCGTGTCGGGCTGAGGGGCCGACCGAGTGCCGGGCCGAGACGGCGCGCCGACCCCGCACGTTCGGAGAGTCCCCGCGCCCGCCGCCACGGGCTACCGTCAGGGCATGGCCGATCACCAGTACATCTCGGTCGAGCGCGACGGGGAGACCGTCCGGATCACGATGAACCACCCGGAGCGCCGCAACGCGCTGTCCGAGCCGCACCTGCGGGAGCTCCTGGAGGCGTTCGAGGCGGCCGGGCGCAGCGACGCCACCGGCATCGTCCTCGGGGCGGTGGGTCCGGCGTTCTCCGCCGGCCACGACTTCGCCGACGTCGCGTCGCGGGACCTGGCCGGCGTGCGGAACCTCCTGAGGCTGTGCACCCGCCTCATGCAGACCATCCACGAGGTGCCGCAGGTGGTGATCGCCCGGGTGCACGCGATCGCGACGGCCGCGGGCTGCCAGCTGGTGGCCTCCTGCGACCTCGCCGTCGCCGCCGAGTCGGCCCGCTTCGCGCTGCCGGGCGGGAAGGGCGGCTGGTTCTGCCACACGCCCGCGGTGCCGGTGGCCCGCAGCATCGGCCGCAAGCGCCTGATGGAGCTGGCGCTCACCGGCGACCCGATCGACGCCGCGACCGCGGCCCAGTGGGGTCTGATCAACTACGCCGTGCCCGACGCCGAGCTGGACAAGCACGTCGACGAGCTGCTGGCCCGGGCCACCCGCGGCAGTCGGTACGCCAAGGCCGTCGGCAAGCAGACCCTCTACGCGCAGCTCGACCGGCCCGAGGACGAGGCGTACGCGGTCGCGGTCGAGGTCATGGCGGCCATGTCGCAGACCCCGGGCGCCCGCGAAGGCATGGCGTCGTTCCTGGAGAAGCGCGCGCCGGTCTGGCCGGACTGATCCCGCGGCGCGCCGCGCCGGGCCGGGGGCCGGCCGTCCCCTAGCCTGACGCGCGATGATCGATCGGCGGACGTTCCTGGCCGCGGCGGTGCTCGCACCGCTCGTCGTGGCCTGCGCGCCCACCGCGCCGGGTTCGACGCTGGAGCGGGCCCGCCGCGACGGCGCGCTGCGCATCGGGATCTCCGGGGAACGCCCGTTCGGCTACACCGACGCCGGCGGCCGCATCACGGGCGCGCAGCCCGAGGTCGCCCGCGTCGTGCTGCGCCGGATCGGCATCCCGGGGATGGATGCGGTGCAGCTGCGGTTCGACCGGCTCATCCCCGCGCTGCTGGCCGGGCAGTGCGACCTGATCGCGGCGGGGATGGCGATCACGCCGGAGCGGTGCGCCCAGGTCGCGTTCTCCCGGCCGGACTTCGTCACCCCGCCGGCGTTCCTGGTGCCGCGGGGCAACCCGAAGCGGCTGCGCACCTTCGACGACGCCGCCCGCACCGGCATCCGGCTCGCCGCGCTGGTCGGCTCGGTCGAGGTGGACCAGGCCCGCGCCGCGGGTGTGCCCGACGACCGGCTGGTGCTCGCCGACGATCAGCGCACCTTGCTGCGCGCCGTCGCGGACGGCCGGGCCGACGCGGGGGCGATGGCCGCGATCTCCCTCACCGACGAGCTGCGCCGCACCCCGGGCACCGGGTTGGAGGTCACCCCGCCGATCACCGCGCAGACCCGTGGCCGCACCGTCGTGACCGCGGGCGGGTTCGCGGTGCGGCGCGAGGACACCGACCTGCTGGCGGAGTTCGACCNCGAGCTGACCGCACTGCACAGCGGTGCCGAGTGGCTGCGCATCGTCTCGCAGTTCGGGTTCGGGCCGGCGAACGTCCCGCCGACCTCGCTCACCACCGCCGCCCNGTGCAGCGCTTGAGCGGGAGCCGCAGGATGGCCACAGCGGTGGTCGCGCCCGCTCCTTCGTCGCCGGGCGCGGGCTCGCGCGCCCCGCGTCGACGTCGGCTCTGCACCGGATCGGTGCTCGCGGCCTGGTGAGACGTCGAGGTGCGCCTGCGGTGCGTGGCCCCCCGGGTGCTGCGCGCCTTCGGCGCACCTCGACGACGGTCGCTCTCGCGGTCCCGCGTCGTTCCTCCGAGGGTCGCTGCGCGCCTCCTCCGCCGTCCTCGACGCGCCCGAGCTGTGTGGGTCTGCACCGTGGTCACCGGGCGGTGGTGCTCGGTCGAGCTCCGGAGTGGTCGGGTGCCATCGAGGTGGGTCGCGTCCGTAGGAGCTCTCCGCCGGGGAACGGCGGGAGAACCGCTCTCCTGGCGTGTCCGCGCCTGGCAGCGCGGTCAGTACGACTTGGGGAGCCCGAGCGTGTGCTGGCTGAGGTAGTTCAGGATCATCTCGCGGCTCACCGGCGCGATCCGCGCGCTGCGCACCGCCCCGATGAGCGGCCCCACCCCGTACTCGACGGACATGCCGTTGCCGCCGTGCGCCTGCACCGCGGCGTCGACCGCGTTGATCGCGGCTTCGGCGGCGGCGTACTTGGCGATGTTGGCGGCCTCGCCGGCGGCGACCTGGTCGCCGGAGTCGTACAGCCACGCGGCGCGCATCGTGGCCATGCGGGCCAGCTCCACCTCGATGTGCGCCTTCGCCAGCGGGTGCGCGATCGCCTGGTGCGCCCCGATCGGCGTGCCCCAGACGCTGCGCTCCTTCGCGTACGCGATGCCTTTGCCCAGCGCGAACCGAGCCAGCCCGTTCGAGTACGCGGCCACCGTGATGCGCTCGGGGTTCAGCCCGGCGAACAACGCGGACAGGCCCGCCTCCTCACCGCCGACGAGCGCGTCGTCGGGCAGGTGGACGTCGTCGAAGAAGACGGTGAACTGCTTCTCCGCCGCCGTGAACGCCATGTCGATCGGCGTGTAGGTGTAGCCGGGCGCATCGGTCGGCACGATGAACATCGCCGGCCGCAGCGCGCCCTGCGCGCCTTCCAGGCGGGCGACGACCAGCGTCGCGTCGGTCTCGTCGACGCCGGAGATGTAGTACTTGTGCCCGGACAGCCGCCAACCACCGGCCGGGTCGCGCCGCGCGGTCGTCGTGATCCGGTGCGAGTTGGAGCCGGCGTCCGGTTCGGTGATCGCGAACGACATCTTCACGCTGCCGTCGGCGAACCGGGGCAGCCAGCGTTCCTTCTGCTCCGGCGTGCCGCTTGTGGCGATGACGGTCGCGGCGATCGCCGGGGACACCACGATCAGCAGCAGCGGGCATCCGGCCGCGGCGATCTCCTCCGCGACGATCGCCAGCTCGACCATGCCGGCCCCACCGCCGCCGTACTCGGCGGGCACGGCCACGCCGAGGTAGCCGGCCTCGCCCGCCTCGCGCCACAGCTCGGTGGTCTTGCCGCCGGTGCGGATCTTCTCCTGCAGGTACTCGTGGCCGTACTTGGCGGCCAGCGCGGCGGCGGAGGAGCGCAGCAACTGCTGTTCGGGGGTCTCGCGCAGGTCCATGGGGCTCCTATCCGGGCGGTTCGGTTGCGGCGGCGAGCCGGGCGTCGAGGTGGCGTGCCCAGTCGTCGAGCAGCGCGGTCCGGCGGGTCCGGTCGTCGGACACCAGCGCGTCGATGCCCAGCCCGCGGACCATGTCGAGGGTCTGCTGGACGGCGGTGCGCACGCCGGGCAGCGATTCGTCGGCGCCGAGCAGCTCGACGGTGAGCCGGTGCGTGCTGCGGCCGATCTCGGCCTCCAGCGGGGCGACGACGGCGTGGAGCTCGGGATCGGTCCGCGCGGCGACCAGCAGTTCCAGTGCCGCGCGGAACAGCGGCCCGGTGTGCAGTTCGGCGAGCATCTCGAGGACGGCGCGCGTGCGGCCCGCGCCGACGGGCAGCGCGGCGGCGGCCTCGCGGGTCTCGGCGAACCGGGCTGCGCCGAGGTGCGCGACGGCGGCGACGACGAGATCGGCGCGCGTGGGGTAGTGGTGCAGCTGCGCGCCGCGGGAGACGCCGGCTCGCTGCGCCACCTCTGTGGTGGTGGTCCCCGACCAGCCCCTCTCGACGAGGCACTCGATCGTGGCGTCCATCAGCCGGGCGCGCGTCGACTCGCTGCGCTCCTGCTGCCTCATCGCCATGCCGGGAGCGTCCCGGACGGGTAGGAAACAGTCAAGCGTGCTGGTAAGTATCTACCGCTCGTGGGCCCGGCGTGGCTCTCCGCGATCGAGAGGCCCCTGCTGCGCCCCGACCGTGCGAACGGCGGACTCGGCGTAGCGGCGCCGGCCGGCCACCCGGGTCTCCGGCCGCACGAGCCCCAGCTCGTCGTGGTACCGAAGGGCGGACGTCGGCACGCCGGTGGGCGCGGCGAGCGCGCCGATCGTCAGCAGCGGGGCCGTCGTCACCATGGATGCCACGCGTACGTGAAGTGTGCGGCCGTGGACGCGAGGGATCGCGCTGTCGAGAGGATCGTGCGCTGGTGGGCGGCCCACGGCGGGGATCGGGCAGTTCCCACCGCCCGACCGGGGCCGGTGGCCACCTCGCGGGCGTGATCATGGCGACGCGGCCGTCGAACGCGGCGCGCGGTCGTGGGCGGTCGAGCTGCTCGACGTCGCCCTCGGAGTCTTCCTCGCGACCGCAACGCCCGGCAGAGCGGGTGCTGGAGCTCGGCTGCGGTCCCGGTGTCGCGATCACGGCGCTGGCCGCCCGTGCGACGCGGGGCGCAGTGGTCGGGGTCGACCACTGCTCGGTGATGATCACCCACGCGCGCCTGCGCAACCTGGTGGCCGTGCGGGCCGGCCGGGTCCGGCTCGTCGAGGCCTCGGTCGCCGATCTTCCGCCGTTGGGTGGGCCGTTCGCGCCGCGCTCGCCGTCACCACCGTGACGATGCGGCCGGAGCCGGCCGAGCGCCTGCGGGAGATCGAGCGGCTGCGGCCCGGCGGGCGCATCGCGCTCGCGACCGCAGCCGCCGGGTTCAGGCCGGATCGGGCCGAGGTGCTGCCGCTGGACCAGCCCGCGGGTGTGCGTGACCGGCTCATCCGTAGTCGGCGGCCGCGGTGCGGAACGCGGCGAGCGCGGCGAGCGTGGCGGCGTCCGGGGCGCGCCGGTGCACGGCCGCCACCGTCGTGGCCGGGGGATCGGCGAGCCGTTTGTGCACCACGCCGGACCGGGTGATCGACGCGGCGGTGCTCGCCGTCACGAGCGTGCTGCCCAGCCCGCCCGCGACCATCGCCAGCAGGGCCGTCGTGTCCCGGGTCTCGGCGACGATCCGCAGCGGGAACCCGTGGCGGCGCAACCACTGATCGCTGATCGCGTCGTACAGGCTCACGGCCATCGAGCGGGGCCAGAACACGATCGGCTCATCGCGCAGGGCTGCGCCGGGGACGGGTTCGGGTGCGCTCGCGAGCGGGTGGTCGGCAGGCACCGACAGCACCAGCTCGTCGGTGTGCAGCGGGACGACGATCAGTGCGGTCGTCACCACGTCGGCCGGTAGGCGGAGCAGCGCGAGATCGATCCGGCGCTGCCGCAGCGCCGTCACCTGCTCGTCGACGGACAGGTGCGTCAGCTCCAGCGTCAGGTTGCGGTCGCGGGCCGCGCGCACCGCGTCCGGGAGGATCCCGTTGGCGACGCCGAGGACGTAACCGACGCGGACCACACCACCGGTCTCGCCACGCGCCGCGGCCAGGGCTCGGTCGGCCTCGGCGATCGCCGTCCGCCAGTGGTCGATCGCGGCCCGCAGTGCGGCCGTCGGCTCGACGGTGCGGGTCGTGCGGTCGAACAGCACCACGCCGTGCGCGTCCTCGAACGCGCGGACGGCTCTGGAGAGCGTGGGTTGTGCGATGCCCAGTCTGCGAGCCGCGCGGCCGAAGGAGAGCTCGTCGGCGACCGCCACGACGTACCGCAGCGGGCGCACCGGATCCATAGCAGAACAGCATAAGTCTTAGAGCACCTGTGCGGGACTGCTATCTGCGTGCGACGTGTTGAACCGGGCATGAGCGACACGAACACGATGCAGGTGGTGGAGGCGACCCGGATCGGTGGACCCGAGGTCCTGAGGCCGGCCCGGCGCCCGATCCCGCAGCCGGCGCCCACCGAGGTCCTGGTCCGCGTCCGCGCCGCGGCGATCAACCCCGTCGACTGGAAGACCCGCTCCGGCAGCGGCATGGCCGGGGTGCTCGGACCGGCGCCGTGGGTGCTGGGCTGGGACGTCGCCGGCGAGGTGGTCGCGGTCGGCTTCGGCGTCACGCGGTTCGCCGTCGGTGACCGGGTGCTGGGCATGCCGCACTTCCCCCGCGAGGCCGGCGGCTACGGCGAGTACGTCGCGGCGCCCTCGCTGCAGTTCGCCCGCATCCCCGACGGGGTCGACGACGCCGCGGCGGCGGGCCTGCCGCTGGCCGGACTGACCGCACTGCAGTCGTTCCGGGCGGCCGGGCTGGAGAAGGGACAGCGCGTGCTCGTGCACGCCGCAGCCGGCGGGGTCGGCCACCTCGCCGTGCAGCTGGCCAAGGCGCGCGGCGCGTACGTCATCGGCACCGCGTCGGCGGCCAAGCACGCGTTCGTCGAGGAGCTGGGTGCCGACGAAGTGATCGACTACCGGGAGCGGCCGTTCGAGGAGCAGGTCCGCGACGTCGACATCGTGCTCGACACGATCGGTGGGACGAACACCCGGCGCTCGGCGCGCGTGCTGCGCCCGGGCGGGGTGCTGGTGGACATCCCCGGTGGTGACGTGCCGGACGACGCCGCGGTCCGGGTCATCCGTCCGCTCGTCGAGCCGGACGGGGCCGGCCTGGACGAGTTGGTCGCGCTGATGGCCACCGGAGAGCTGCGGGTGCACGTCGCCGAGACCGCGCCGCTGGCGGAGGTGGCCCGGCTGCACGAACTGGGCGAACAGGGCCGCACCACCGGCAAGTTGGTGCTCACCCTCTGACCGTCACGGGTGGCGCAGCCGCATCAGCAGGTAGGCCGCGAGCGTCTGGGCGTCGACCAGCCGGCCGTCGCGGATCATGTCCTCGAACTCGGCGACGGTGAACCACGCGGTGCGCATGTCCTGCTCGGTGTGCTCGCGGCGGGTCGGGCCGGCGGAGAGCTCGGTGGCGAGGAAGACGTGCTCACGCTGGCTCGACATCCCGGGCGCGATGTCGAGCTGTCCCAAGAGCTCCAGCTTCCCCGCGACGAGGCCGGTCTCCTCGGCCAGCTCGCGGGCGGCCAGCTCGGCCGGGTCCAGCTCGGCCCGGTCCGGGGCGGTGCCCATCGGGAACTCCCAGCGGCGGTGCCCGACCGGGTAGCGGAACTGCTCGACGAGGTGCAGCCGCTCGCCGTCGAACGGGATGACGACCGCGGCCGTCGGCTTGTCGACGACGCCGAAGATGCCGGAGGAGCCGTCCGGCCTGCGGATCGCGTCCTCCCGGACGGTCATCCACGCATTGGCGTAGACCTGCCGGCTGCTGATCGTCTCCACCCCGCCATCTTGCGCTCGTTCCTCCATCGCGCGCCGCGGGCAGGGTGATCGGTTCCCCGGAGAGCCGGTCGTCGGGATCCGTGCTCACCACGGTCGCCCCGACCGCGTGCAGAATCACCGCATGCGCGCGGCCCGGCTCATGACGTTGCTGTTCACGCTGCAGCGCCTGCGCAGCGCGACGGCGGGGGAGCTGGCGCGCGAGCTGGGGGTCTCCGAGCGCACGGTGTACCGCGACATCGCCGCGCTCACCGAAGCCGGGGTGCCGGTCTGGACGGAGCCGGGCCGCGGCGGCGGGATCCGCCTCGTCGACGGCTGGCGCACCCGGTTGGACGGGATGACCGCGCAGGAGGCGGCGGCGCTGTTCGCCGTCGGGGCAACGCAGGCGCTGGCCGAGCTGGGCATGAGCTCGGCGCTGGCCGCGGCGCAGGCGAAGCTGCTCGCGACGCTCCCGCCCGAGCTGCGCGACCACGCCCGCACCGTCGCCGAGCGGTTCCACCTCGACGCGCCCGGCTGGTTCCACGGTCCGCGCGCGGCGCCGGCGCTGTCCACCGTCGCGGAAGCGGTGTGGGAGCAGCAGCGGCTGCGGATCGAGTACCGGCGCGGATCGGGGCCGGACGGCGACGCGGTCGTCGAGCGCCGCATCGAGCCGCTCGGCCTGGTCGTCAAGGCCGGCACCTGGTACGTGGTCGCGCGCAGCGTGGGACGGGGAGATCCGGCGCGAGCGCCGATCCTCACCTACCGCGTCGACCGGATCATCGCTGCCGAGGGGACCGGCGAGGCGTTCGACCGGCCGGAGGGGTTCGACCTCGCCGAGCACTGGGCGGAGTCGGCAGCCCGGTTCGAGGCGCAGATGCTGCGCGACACGGTGCGGCTGCGGCTCGGGCCGAGTGGGCTGCGCTGGCTCGGCCACGTCACCGACCCGGACGCGGCGGCCCGCGCGATCGCCACGGCGGGCCCGCCCGACGCCGACGGCTGGCGCGAGGTGGAGCTGGCCGTGGAGAACATCGAGATCGCCGCGCACCAGCTCGTCGGCCTCGCCGACCAGGTCGAAGCGCTCGATCCACCCGAGCTGCGCGCCGCGCTCGCCGCGTACGGGGAGGCGCTCGTGGCGCGCAACTCCGGGCCCCGGTGATCGCTGTGCCGATCGCACTAGGGTGACGCCCGTGCGTCTCGTCATCGCTCGGTGCCAGGTCGACTACGTGGGGCGACTGACCGCTCACCTCCCCATGGCCCCGCGCCTGCTGCTGATCAAGGCGGACGGCTCGGTGAGCGTGCACGCCGACGACCGCGCCTACAAGCCGTTGAACTGGATGAGCCCGCCCTGCTGGATGGAGGAGAAGCCGGGCGTGTGGACGGTGCGGAACAAGGCCGACGAGTCCCTCGTCATCACGATCGATGAGATCATGCACGACTCCACCCACGAGCTGGGCGTCGATCCCGGCCTGGTCAAGGACGGGGTGGAGGCGCACCTGCAGGAGCTGCTCGCGGCACATCCCGACGTGCTCGGCGAGGGCTACACGCTGGTCCGCCGCGAGTACATGACCGCGATCGGCCCGGTCGACCTGCTCTGCCGCGACGCCGAGGGCCGCGCGGTGGCGGTGGAGGTCAAGCGCCGCGGGGAGATCGACGGTGTCGAGCAGCTGACGAGGTACCTGGAGCTGATGAACCGCGACCCGCTGCTCGCCCCCGTGCAGGGCGTGTACGCGGCGCAGCAGATCAAGCCGCAGGCGCGCACGCTGGCCGAGGACCGCGGTATCCGCTGCGTCGTGCTGGACTACGACGCGCTGCGCGGGATCGAGAGCACGGACCTGCGCCTGTTCTGAGCCCGTTACGGAGCTGCCTGCCGCGGCCCTGCGTCGAGAACGAACCTGTGGTGATCAACAGGGCCTCTCGATCACCACGACCTCGTTCTCGACGCAGGGAGTCCCGCTTTGGTTACTCTTGGGTAATGACCGCCACGGACTCGCCGGTGTCCGCTGCTCCCGGGACGTTCACCTCGCACGATCCGCGCACGGGTGACGTGGTCGGGACCTATCCCGAACACGACGCCGCCGCCGTGGAGGCCGCCGTCGCGCGCGCGGCCGAAGCGGCGCAGTGGTGGGGCGATCTCGGCTTCGCCGGCCGCGCGCCGTACCTGCGCCGCTGGCGCCGCGAACTCGTGCGCCGCATCGACACCATCGCCGAGATCGTGCGCGCCGAGACGGGCAAGCCGCTCGAGGACGCCGAGCTCGAGCTGGTGCTCGCGATCGATCACCTCGACTGGGCCACGAGGAACGCGGAGAAGGTGCTCGGGCGGCGCAGGGTCCGCTCGGGCGTGCTCATGGCGAACCAGGCCGCCACGCTGGCCTACGCGCCGCTCGGCGTGGTCGGCGTGATCGGACCGTGGAACTACCCGGTGTTCACGCCGATGGGCTCGGTCGCCTACGCGCTGGCCGCCGGCAACGCCGTGGTGTTCAAGCCCAGCGAGCTCACCCCCGGCGTCGGGATCGCGCTGGCCGACTCGCTCGCCGAGATCGTCGAGGGTCGGACGCTGTTCCAGGTGGTCACCGGGCACGGTGAGACCGGCGCGGCGCTCTGCCGCGCCCCCGGCATCGCGAAGATCGCGTTCACCGGCTCCGCCGCTACCGGCCGCAGGGTCATGGCGGCGTGCGCGGAGCGGCTCACCCCGGTGCTGATGGAGTGCGGCGGCAAGGACGCGCTCATCGTCGCCCCCGATGCCGACCTGGAGGCCGCGGCCGACGCCGCGGTCTGGGGCGGCATGTCCAACGCCGGGCAGACCTGCGTCGGGGTGGAGCGGGTCTACGTCGTCGAAGAGGTCGCCGAGGAGTTCACCCGCCGCGTGGTGGCCAAGGCCGAGCGGCTGCGCGCCGGCGGCGACCCGGGCGCGGCGTTCGGGCCGATGACGCTGCCCGCGCAGGTCGACGTCGTGCGTCGGCACGTGGAGGACGCGCTGGCCAAGGGCGGCGAGGCCGTGGTCGGCGGGCCGGAGTCGGTGCGGGCGCCGTTCGTCGACCCGGTCGTCCTCGTCGACGTGCCCGAGGACAGCTGCGCGGTCACCGAGGAGACGTTCGGACCGGTGCTCGTCGTCAACACCGTCGCCGACGTCGACGAGGCGATCGCCCGGGCCAACGCGACGCCGTACGGGCTGGGCGCCGCCGTCTTCTCGAAGTCCCAGGGGGAGGAGATCGCGGCCCGGCTGCGGTGCGGCATGGTCGCGATCAACGGTGTGGTCTCGTTCGCCGGGATCCCCAGCCTGCCGTTCGGCGGGGTGGGGGAGTCCGGGTTCGGCCGCATCCACGGCGCGGACGGCCTGCGCGAGTTCGCCCGCCCGCAGGCGGTGGCGCGGCAGCGGTTCGCCCTGCCCGTGCCGGTCACGAGCTTCACCCGGACGCGCCGGGGGTTCGGCCTCGTGGTGGGTCTGGCACGGTTGCTGTGGGGACGGTAGCGGAGGGGACCGTCACAACGCTTGGCATGCCAAGCAGCGAGTCTGAAATGATGTCCGGCGGATTTGGACCCAACGGCGGAGGTAGGCGCGTGGCACGCGAGTTCCGTACGGTCGGCGTGGTCGGCATGGGCACGATGGGTGCAGGCATCGTCGAGGTGTTCGCCCGCAACGGCCTGCAGGTCATCGCGGTCGAGGTCGACGACAAGGCGATCGAGGCGGGGCGCAAGCACCTCGAGGTCTCCACCGGTCGTGCGGTCTCCCGCGGCAAGCTCAGCCAGGAGGACGCCGACGCGCTCCTGGCCCGCATCAGGACCACGACGTCCCTGGCCGACCTGGCCGACGCCGACCTCGTCGTGGAGGCGGTCCCGGAGAGCCTGGAGCTGAAGGCCCAGATCTTCGCCGAGGTGGACAAGGTCGTCCGGCCGGACGTCGTGCTGGCCTCCAACACCTCCTCGCTGTCGGTCACCGAGCTGGCGGTGCGCACCGGGCGGCCCGAGAAGGTCGTCGGGATGCACTTCTTCAACCCGGCGCCGGTGCAGCGGCTGGTCGAGGTCGTCCGCACGGTCGTCACCGAGCCCGACGTCATCGACGACATCAAGGCCTTCGCGGCCACGCTCGACAAGGTCCCCGTCGTCATCGGCGACCGCGCCGGCTTCATCGCCAACGCGCTGCTGTTCGGCTACCTGAACCACGCGGTGAAGATGTACGCCGAGCGCTACGCCACCCGCGAGGACCTCGACGCGGCCATGCGCTACGGCTGCGGCTACCCGATGGGCCCGCTGGCGCTGCTCGACCTCATCGGTCTCGACACGGCCTACGAGATCCTCGAGACGATGTACGCCGAGTCGCGCAACCTCATGCACGCCCCGAATCCGCTGTTCAAGCAGATGATCACGGCGGGGCTGCTGGGGCGCAAGAGCGGTCGCGGCTTCTACACCTACGAGGCCCCGCACTCGCCGAAGATCGTCGACGACGAGCTGACCCCGAAGCCCGCCCAGGAGGATGACGTCCCGCTGCGCGACATCGCGCGGGTCGGCGTCGTCGGGACCGGCACCATGGCCACCGGCATCGTGCAGGTGTTCGCCTCCGCCGGGTTCGACGTGGTCGTGCGCGGCCGCAGCGAGTCCAAGGTCGAGGGCGCGATCGGCGCGATCCGCAAGCAGCTGGACAAGGCCGTGGTGCGCGGCAAGCTGACCGAGGAGCAGCGCGCCGAGACGCTGGGCCGCATCACCGGCACCACCCGGCTCGAGGACCTCTCCGACGTCGATCTGGTCGTGGAGGCCGTCGCCGAGGAGCTGGACGTCAAGCGCGCGGTGTTCTCCGCGCTCGACGAGATCTGCAAGCCCGGCACGATCCTGGCCACCACCACGTCATCGCTGCCGGTCGTGGAGTGCGCCTCGGCCACCTCGCGCCCCGGCGACGTCATCGGCATGCACTTCTTCAACCCCGCGCCGGTGATGAAGCTGGTCGAGGTGGTCTCGACGATCACGACGGCGAAGGAGGTCGCGGCGACCGTCCGAGCGCTCTGCGAGCGGCTCGGCAAGGTGCCGGTGAGCTGCGGCGACCGCGCTGGGTTCATCGTGAACGCGCTGCTGTTCCCGTACCTGAACGACGCCGTGAAGATGCTGGAGGCGCACTACGCGACCGCCGACGACATCGACGCGGCCATGAAGACCGGCTGCGCGCTGCCGATGGGTCCGTTCGAGCTGCTCGACGTGGTCGGCCTGGACGTGTCGCTGGCCATCCAGCGCTCGCTCTACCGCGAGTTCCGGGTCTCCGGCTTCGCGCCGGCGCCGCTGCTGGAGCACCTGGTGACCGCGGGCCGGCTCGGCCGCAAGACCGGCCACGGATTCCGCGACTACACGCGCTGATCAGCGACGGATCGATCAGGTACAGATAGCTCATGGCACGTCGCCGACCGCAGCGGACTCCGCACGTCCCGCTGCGGTCGGCGGCGCTCACCACGCGCGAGTCGGGGCCGGACGGCGAGTGGTACGTGCGCACGATCAGCGGATCGTCGGCCGTGAAGGACTACCGCTGTCCCGGTTGCGACCAGATCGTGGCGCGCGGCACGCCGCACGTCGTCGCCTGGCCCGCGGGCGAGTACGGATCACTGGACGATCGCCGGCACTGGCACACGTCCTGCTGGCAGGCCCGCTACCGCAGGCGGCCGGAACGGCGCTGAACCCCAGCGCCGTCCTCAGCGGTGCGCCGGCTGCGGGCGCAGCGCGCGCCGGGTGGGGGAAGGCCGCCAGGCCTCGGAGTGCGCGGGGCCGTTGGTGCCGTTGTGCTCGGCCTTCTCCTGGCTCCCGTTGGCGGACACCGACTCCGGTGACGTCGCGGGTGCCGGGAACTCGACCTGCACCGAGCGCTCCTCCGGCAGCGGGCCGGTGTTCGCCACGATGCGGCTGATCTCGCCGCCGATGCGCTCCAGCTGCCCCGCGATCTTCCCGCGCAGCGCGGTCAGCTCCTCGACGGCGCGGTGGGCGCCGGCGACGATGTCCGCGGCCTGCTGGCGGGCCTTCGCCACGACCTGCTCGGCCTCCGCCGCGGCGGTCGCACGCAGCTCGCGCGCCTCGCGGCGGGCGTCCTCGACCTCGGTGCCCAGTGCCGCGATGGCCTCCATGCGCCGCTGGTCCATCGCGATGGTGAAGTCCTCCTCCACCTGGGCGCGCTTGGCCTCCGACTCGGCCCACAGGCGCGCCCGGCGTTCCTCGGCCTCGGCGTCGGCGGCGGCGATGGCAGCCTCCGTGGCCGCGCGCTTGTCGGCCAGCTCCTTGTGCACCCGCTCCTGCTCGGCCGCCAGCTCCGCGCGCGCCGCGGCGACCTCGGCCTCCGCCTCGCGGCGGAGGGTGGCGATCGCGGCGAGCTCGCGCTCCTTCTCCTCGGCCAGCGCCGCCATGGCGGCCTCGTGCTCGGCCGCGGCGGCACGACGCTGCTCCTCCAGCTCGTCGCGGGCCCTGTGGTGGCCCGCGATGGCGGCGTCGAGCTCAGCCTGAGTGTTCGCCCGCAGGGTGTCGGCGTCCGCGCGGGCCGTCGCGAGGATCCCGCGCGCGGTCTCCTCGGCCTCCGCGATCCGCCGCTCGGCCTGCGCCTGCGCCTTGGCGACGATCTCCGCCGCTTCGTCCTCGGCCAGCCGCAGCATCGAGCGCATGCGCTCGCTCATGTGCTGGACCGTGGTCGGCTGGCTGGTGAGGTTCTGCAGGTGCGCGCGCAGCCGCTCGGCCCGGGCTCTGGCCGCCTCCAGCTCCCGCTGCATCCCCTCGGCCTGGGCCACCGCGGCGGCCCGGTCGGTGTGCAGGATCTTGATCTCCGCGTCGAGCCGGCGCAGGTGCGCGTCCACCTGCGCCGGGTCGTAGCCTCGCCGGACGATCTCGAAGCCGGCCTCGACGGACAGCTCGTGGGGATCTGCGGCCATGCGGGTCACAGTAGCGGGGCGACCCGGTCGGATCGTGGTTGCCTCTGCAACGTCGTGGCCTTCCTCACTCTTCCAGGTGGCGCTCTTCCAGGTGGCGGCTCAGGTGTTGCGGAAGCGGTTGATCGCGTCGATGTGCTGCTCGCGGAACTCCGGGTCGGTGACGCCCAGGCCCTCCTGCGGGGCGAGGGCGAGCACGCCCACCTTGCCCTGGTGGCTGTTCGTGTGGACGTCGTAGGCCGCCTGGCCGGTCTGCTCGAGCGGGTAGACCTTCGACAGCGTCGGGTGGATGCGCCCCTTCGCGATGAGCCGGTTGGCCTCCCACGACTCGCGGTAGTTCGCGAAGTGCGAGCCGACGATGCGCTTGAGGTTCATCCACAGGTACCGGTTGTCGTACTGGTGCTGGTACCCCGAGGTGGAGGCGCACGTGACGATCGTGCCGCCGCGGCGGGCGACGAAGACGCTCGCGCCGAAGGTCTCCCGGCCCGGGTGCTCGAACACGATGTCCGGGTCTTCGCCGCCGGTGAGCTCCCGGATCTTCGCGCCGAACCGCCGCCACTCCGACGGGTCCTGGGTGTGCTCGTCCTTCCAGAACCTGTAGCCCTCGGCGGCGCGGTCGATGATCAGCTCGGCGCCCATCTTCCGACACAGTTCGGCCTTGTCGGGCGAGGAGACCACGCAGACCGGGATGGCACCGCCGTTGAGCGCGAACTGCGTCGCGTACGAGCCGAGGCCGCCGGACGCGCCCCAGATGAGCACGATGTCGCCCTGCTTCATGCCGGCGCCGTTGTGGGAGACGAGCTGGCGGTACGCGGTCGAGTTGACCAGCCCCGGGCAGGCCGCCTCCTCCCAGGTGAGGTGGGCGGGCTTGGGCATCAGCTGGTTGGCCTTCACCAGCGCGAGCTCGGCGAGCCCGCCGAAGTTCGTCTCGAACCCCCAGATCCGCTGCTCGGGGTCCATCATCGTGTCGTCGTGGCCGTCGGGGGCCTCGAGCTCGACGGACAGGCAGTGCGCCACGACCTGGTCGCCCGGCTTCCAGCGCTCCACGCCGGGGCCGGTGCGCAGCACGACGCCGGACATGTCCGACCCGACGACGTGGTAGGGCAGGTCGTGGCGCTTGGTCAGCGCCGACAGCTTGCCGTAACGCTTGAGGAAACCGAACGTCGGCAGCGGCTCGAAGATCGAGGTCCAGACGGTGTTGTAGTTGATGGCGCTGGCCATCACCGCGACGAGGGCCTCGCCGGGAGCGAGCTCGGGCGTCGCGACCTCGTCCAGGTGCAGGCTCTTCCGCGGGTCCTTCTCGCGGGTGGGGATGCCCGCGAACATCTCCACCTCGTCCTCGTGAACGGTGACGCCCCGGTAGTGGTCGGGGACGGCCAGCCCGGCGAGGGCGTCGAACTCCCCGGCGAGGATGGCGTCGCGGATCTCCTGCACGGCTCGGCCTCCGATGGTCGGTCGTGGACGGGTGGAATCCCGTTTGCTTGGTATCCCACAGGCTACTGCGCGGTATAGTAACCACCTGTGGGGCAAACGGCTGTGTCGCGCGACACCCGCCTCGCCGGCTCAGTGCCCGTGGGGCTCCGCAGCCGGCTCCACGAGCTCGACCAGCACCCCGCCCGCGTCCTTCGGGTGCACGAAGTTGATCCGCGAGTTCGCCGTGCCCCGGCGCGGCTCGTCGTACAGCAGGCGCACACCCTTCGCGCGCAGCTCCGCGCAGGTCGCGTCGATGTCCGCCACCCGGTAGGCCATCTGCTGGATGCCCGGACCGTTGCGGTCGAGGAACTTGCCGATCGGGGAGTCCGGGCGCAGCGGCGCCAGCAGCTGGATCTGCGTCTCGGAACCACCCGGCGCCGAGAGCATCGCCTCGCGGACGCCCTGCTCCTCGTTCACCTCGACGTGCGTCGCGACCAACCCGAAGGTCTTGCCGTACCACGCGATCGCCGCGTCCAGGTCCGGCACCGCGATGCCGACGTGGTCCACCGCGAGGACACCGTGCTCGGGCACGGTCTGCTCTGCCAAGGTCTCAGCCATGGCCGGACAGTAACCCGCAGGCCCGGGCCAGGGGGTCTGTGCGCCTCGTCACCGCTGGATCGCGTCTCATCGCCGCAGCAACCACAGCATCCCGCAGGTATGGTCGCGGCGACCTGGCCGCCGCAGTCGCAGGAGGAAACGTGTCCGGATCAGTGATCGTCAACGGTGCGCGCACGCCGATGGGTCGGCTGTTGGGCAACCTGAAGGACTTCAGCGGTGTCCAGCTGGGCAGCATCGCGATCAAGGCGGCGCTCGAGCGCGCCGGTGTGGCCCCCGACCAGGTCGACTACGTGATCATGGGCCAGGTGCTCACCGCGGGCGCCGGGCAGATGCCCGCCCGCCAGGCCGCGGTGGCCGCCGGCATCCCGATGTCGGTGCCCGCCATCACGATCAACAAGGTCTGCCTGTCCGGGCTCAACGCCATCGCGCTGGCCGACCAGCTGATCCGCGCCGGGGAGTGCGAGATCGTCGTCGCCGGCGGGCAGGAGTCGATGACGCAGGCCCCGCACCTGCTCGCCAAGTCGCGCTCCGGATTCAAGTACGGCGACGTGACGATGCTCGACCACATGGCCTACGACGGCCTGCACGACGCCTACGACCAGGTGTCGATGGGCCAGTCGACGGAGAAGCACAACACCCGCTACAACCTCACCCGCGAGGAGCAGGACGCCTTCGGCGCCGCCTCGCACCAGCGCGCCGGCAAGGCGATCGCCGCGGGCCTGTTCGCCGAGGAGATCACCCCGGTGACGATCCCGCAGCGCAAGGGCGACCCGATCGTCATCGACTCCGACGAGGGCGTGCGCCCCGACACCACCGTCGAGACCCTCGCCAAGCTGCGCCCGGCGTTCTCCGCCGACGGCACCATCACCGCCGGCTCGTCCTCGCCGATCTCCGACGGGGCCGCGGCCGTCGTCGTGATGAGCAAGGCGAAGGCGCAGGAGCTGGGCCTGTCCTGGATCGCCGAGATCGGGGCGCACGGCATGGTCGCCGGGCCGGACGACTCCAGCCTGCACGAGCAGCCCGCCAACGCGATCATCGCCGCCTGCGAGAAGGAGGGCGTCAAGCCGACCGACCTCGACGTGGTCGAGATCAACGAGGCGTTCGCCGCCGTCGGCATCGTCTCGACCCGCAAGCTCGGCATCGACCCGGAGAAGGTCAACCCCAACGGCGGCGCCATCGCGCTCGGGCACCCCATCGGCGCCTCGGGTGCGCGGTTGGTCCTGCACCTCGCGCTGGAGCTCAAGCGGCGCGGCGGCGGGATCGGCGCGGCGGCGCTCTGCGGTGGTGGCGGGCAGGGCGACGCGCTGATCCTGCGCGTCCCGGCCGCCTCCTGAGCAGCGCGGGATGGCGAGCGGGCCGGACGTCGCCGAGCTCGTCGAGCGGGCGCGCACGGGTGAGCCGCTCGCCGTCTCGCGGCTCATCTCCCTCGTCGACACCGATCGCGGCCGCCACGAACGCCTGCGCGAGGTGGCGGCCGCGCTCGCCCCGCACACGGGGCACGCGCACGTCGTCGGCCTGACCGGGCCGCCCGGGGTGGGCAAGTCCACCACCACGTCGGCCCTGGTGGCGGCCCTGCGCAGGCAGGGCCGCCGGGTCGGCGTGCTCGCGGTCGACCCGTCGTCGCCGTTCTCCGGCGGCGCGCTGCTCGGCGACCGCGTGCGGATGGCCGAGCACGCCACCGACGACGGCGTGTTCATCCGCTCCCTGGCCACCCGGGGCCACCTCGGTGGCCTCTCCTGGTCGACCCCGCAGGCGCTGCGCGTGCTCGACGCCGCCGGGTTCGACACGGTGCTCGTCGAGACCGTGGGCGTCGGCCAGTCCGAGATCGACGTGGTCGGGCTCGCCGACACCACCGTCGTGCTGCTCGCTCCCGGGATGGGCGACGGCATCCAGGCAGTGAAGGCGGGCATCCTCGAGATCGGCGATCTCTTCGTCGTGAACAAGGCCGACCGGGACGGCGCCGCCCAGACGGTGCGGGACCTTCGGCACATGCTCTCGCTCGGCCGCGAGGACGGGCTGCCGGGCGGCGCCGGCGAGCGCGCCGGCGGCTGCTGGCGCCCGGTCGTGGTGCGCACGGTCGCGGCGCGGAACGAGGGCATCGACGAACTCGTCGCCGAGCTGGACCGGCACCGGGCATGGCTCGACGAGTCCGGCGGCCGCGAGCGCCGGCGCCGGGCCCGGGCGGCCGCGGAGATCGAGGCCATCGCGGTCGAGCGGGTGCGGGCGCGGTACGGGGAGATCCGGGGGCGCAGCGCGTTGCCGGAGCTGGCCGCGCGGGTGGCGGCCGGGGAACTGGACCCGTACGCGGCGGCGGACGAGCTGGAACGAGCGGTCGGGATGTGAGCAGCGGGCACCTGAAGCCCTGACTGAAACCCTGAGCCTGGAGGCAACGAACGGCACTCTCGTCCACTCCGAGTGGACGAGAGTGCCGTTCGTTGCGTTCGTGGGCTGTGTGCGCGCTGTGGTCAGGGTGCGGTGGTGCCCGGCTCAGGCGCACTCCGGG
>Ga0065720_1019874_pt1 | contig 19192 bp, 19 predicted proteins | sample Thericmetagenome_FD_59107 | JGI IMG/M metagenome (GOLD analysis project Ga0065720, IMG submission 59107) | Thermophilic microbial communities from the Joint Bioenergy Institute, California, USA of rice/straw/compost enrichment - eDNA_2 v2... | ecosystem: Engineered > Solid waste > Grass >...
CGAGCTTGTACCGGCTGGCGGAGACGTATGAGGTGACGATCTCAGCCCTCCGCGTGCGGCTTGAGCAACTGGGGCTGCTCTACGTGGACAAGGACGGCAAGCTCTACGAGTCGAGAGATGCCGCCTTGGGACAAGGGAGATTCAGTTTTTGATTGGGGGCCGCGTTTTTTTAGGGCCTGTATGTTGGGTTGAAAGTCAACGCAATAGCTTAGCAAGGAGATGGACGCTGTGACGAATGATTACGCACCGAGGCAGTTCCTCCGGCAGGTGCTCAACGCACTCCTGCGGGAGTACTTCACCCATCGCAATGTGCTGGGCGAGGTCGATTGGGACAACTTGAAGGAAACAGAGATCGAACCGCTCTACGAGAAGTGGCGCGATTTGCCGGAGCTGGTTCGCAAGGGGATCGAGAGCGATTTCCGTTCCATCCACGCGATGGGTGTGCCCGAGGGGACGCGCGCTCTCATCGAAGAGGGGCGCTTCCATCAACTGGACCTGGCGCAAGACCTGGACCGATTGGACGGACACCTGAACAAGGCTTTCTGGGTTTTCGTCCACCACAACCAGGTCTTTGAGGTCGTCGCGCGGCTGCATCGAGCCGACCACCTGAGCGACCGGTATTGGCGCAAGCGGAAGGACATTCCCAAGAAGCAGCCCGACCTGTCACCGGGGGCGTTGGACGAACTGGCCAATGCCATTGCTGCCTATTACTGGGAGCACCAGGGCCGCGGCAGCCCTTGCCGCGCCGAGGCGTACTTGCGGGCGGGTCGTTATCACTACGTCTTCGTTTATCCCAAGGACTACTCAGACACCTTCATCGGCTACGATGACAACGGCCGCTTCGAACGCCGGCCCCAGAATCCGGCCTTCGAGGTGATATACGTCTACGATCCTGAGGGCGGGACCCTGGAGCTTTATGTCCGGGGCGACAAGAAGATCGTCAGCGATCTTCAGGAACTATTCGGGCGCGCCATTCTCCACGAGGAACTGGGCCAGGAGGTGCGGAACGCCGTCGCGTATGAACTCGAGGGACTCAAGCGCCGGGACTTCGCCTTCCCGACGGATCCGGCAGACCGCGTCCAAGAGGTCAAAGTCAGCGCTCTCAAGGTGTCCCTGGTCGGCAATCACAAGAAGCGGATCACGTTCGAGGTTGACCCGAGGGGCGCCAAGGACGATATCCACGATCTCATCGAAACCGCGTTGCACGAGCGGCGCCTGCCAATGTCCATGATCCGCGTCAACTCTGTGGTGATCAGAATGACCTTTGAGAACACGGACGGCCACGGCCGTCCTTCCAAGGCGCTCTCGTTTCGCGTGTCGCATCCCAACTCCTGCAACTTGAAGGACTCACCGGAAGAACTGATCGCGAAGAAATACCTGAAGGAGTGGAAGATTGAGCGAGCCTGATCCACTGGCGCAGATCTGGGCCTGCGCGGATGCACAGCAAGCGCGGTTTTCGGGTGCCGAGGTCGCCGCCTGGCCGGATGGGCACGCGGCGCTGCTGATTGCCGCAGGGCTTCTCCGGCGAGATGACAACGCCACAACGGTTGTGTGCGACGCCTGCCACGAGGGGCACGTTGAGGAAGTCGTATTGGTCGAGAGCCCTCCTGGCTCTCAGCTTCGCGCTTACATCCACTGCCCTGAAGCTGGGCGCATTCCCGTTCCTTTGGACGTCCTCAAGCAATGGGTGGCGGACTTCGATGGCCTCGCCAGGGCTGTGGTGAGAGGCCTGGACCTCGCGGGGGAGGTCGAAGAAATCGTGCGAGCACGCCTCTGGTTCTTGGGCAAGACGACCATCGGCGGCAGGTCGCGGGACGTCTTTCTCGCCAGAGGGGCCACGTGGATCGATGCGCCCGGCGTCTTCGGTGCATGCGAGCGACTGAACAGCTGCAAGGGCGCGCTCGTTCTCGTGCCCGGCGAAGTGCCGCCGCAGGACGCTTGGACCGGCGAACCGCCGGCCGTAGTGCCGCTCAAACTCGTCGCTCGCCTGGAAAAGGATCGCCTCACGTTTGACCGGGATCACCTGGAGGGCCTTCTCATAGGCAGCCGAAGAATGGCGCCCATCAAAGCGCAAGAGTCGTTCCCGACGCCGCCAGGCACGCGGTGGGACGAGGTCATGGTCTGGGTGACGGACTCCACGATCACCGTTGAGGCCAAGCGTCGAAGCCGGGACTTCTCGTTCCAGGCGGCTGGCTTCGAAGAGAAGCGGAAGCGCGGAGTGCCGGATGTCATCTGGACCCTCCTCAAGGTGTTCGCCATGCACGGAGGCGAGATCCCGTTCAACGGGGCGGGGCTGAACCATAAGACCCGGACGAACCTGAAGCAGTACGTGAGCGTGCTCCGGCAACGGCTGCGAGCGTTGATCCCCGGCATTGACGGCGATCCTGTACCCCACGTCACGAGCGAGCGCTGCTACAGGATGGCGTTCAAAATCGCGAGCCAGGACGGCGTGACCTTCCCCGTGCCAGACGGCACGAAATGGCCGGACGTGACCATCACCCTCATCGGTTCCGGCGCGATCCGTATCTCCGTCCCCGCGACCGAGCGGTTTGCGGCATCATCCTACGTCGGGGAACCGGGTGGTGAAGTCCACCAATGGGAGGCGGCCGAACGGGCGTCCGAACTGGAGCGCGAGTACGATTTGCGGGTGCTGGGACTGGCCGACGGCGACGGTCGGCCGAACGCCATCGGCAAGGCGCTGATCGAAGTTCTCCGCGCTGATGGTGTCACGAAACGGCCTGCCGATGACGAGGCGATGCTTGGACTCTGCGGCGTGCTCACGAAGCTGATGGCTGGGGTCGAAGGCTCTCCTTTTGAGTTTGCTTCTGGCAGCCAGAGGTGGATCGCCCTGTTCCAGACCTGCTGCCAATAGCCGCCGGTCATTTCTGACCGGCCGTACACTCCTGCTTCCCTCGCATCTTCATCCCTGAAGCAATCTCTTATGCCCCGGAATTCCAGGCGGTTACTGACAGGTCCGATGGCGCGCGCCTCACCTGTAAAGCCCTTGCGGTGATTTCTGACCCGAGCGCTTCATGCGCTCGGAAAGAAATGACCGTGAACAACTCGAACAAGAACTCCGTGGCAGCGCCTACCAGGCGCTTCTTAACAAACTGCAGGTTACGCAGCTCTTCCTCCGCCGCTTCCGCACATGGGCCGACGTCATCGCCTTCATGCGGGAGGGCACCTCGACCGACCCGTGCAAGGACGAGGTCCTCCGCCCGATCTTTGAGGCCCACACCCAGGACGGAGATCCGCGCTGGCGCACGATTCTCCTGGTGATCTTCTGGCCCGGCCTGGAATCGATCCACTTCCAAAAGCGCGGCTGGGACCCGGACCCTGAGGAGCGCTGGCAGAACATGATCTGGACCTTCCTCCAGGTCCTCTGCCGAATTGACGTGAGGCGGCGGCCCGACCGTCTGGTGCAGAAAGTCTACAACGACACGGTCCACCGGCTCCACGATGAGTACCGGCGCGCCTGGGAACGCGCAGACCGAGAGGTCGCCGCCGGCCCCGAAGAGATCGAGGCGCTCGCCGGCGGCACGGCAGGTATCGACACTTCCGTCATCGAGCTGCGCGAGGCGCAGGAAAAGGAGATCGAGCGCCTGCGGCAGCACATGGAGGCGGGTCACATCACCGAGGCGGACTTCTTGCTCCTTGTCGGCACCCGCGTCTACGGCCAGTCCGTTGCGGACTACGCCCGCGGGGCCGGACTCGACTACCAGGTCGTCAAGAAGCGCCGCCAGCGCGCCGAGGCGGCTATCCGCCGATTTGAAGGGGGAAAGCGGTAGGCCAGTAGTCATTACGTCCAGAGCAGTCGTTGCAACTGCCGAGAGATCTCATTCATCGCAGTTTCGCGTCAATCTCAGATATCCATTCCTTGACTTGGTCGATCTTCTGCTCGATCTCTGCGATCCGCTCTTCTTCTTCACTAATCCAGCCATCCACGCGATCCCGGTAGGAATCCGACCGCGCAGTGCTTCGCATATCGTGTAGTTCTGAAAGATGGCTTCGGCGACGCTCCAGAGCACCTTCAAGTCGATCAAGACGGTCTTCCAACTTGGCGCGATTGTCCCTCATCCGCGTTTCCCACGCCTCCCGCTTCGCCTGACGCGCCTCCCAGGCTGCTCGTTTTTCACGACGATAATGTTCGATTGCCTGCTGTCTCCCCGTTTTCCAGGTGTCCCATGCGCTGCCGAGCGAGTCCGACGCACTACTCAGGGCATCGAACGCCTCCTTCTTATGCTTACCTAGCATCTCGGCCTTGTTTTGGGAAAGGTAAGCCCAGCCCTCTTTGAGCGCTTTGCTGCAGCGGTCAAGTTCGAGCTTGCGCTCGTCGAATGGCCCAAGAATCGCCTCCATCCCAAGCTTGATCACTAGGGACAATCCGCCAGTGGCGATGGCGAGAATGGCGTCAGCCGAGTCTGACGAAGGGGTGGCCTTGAAAGCATAGGAGCGAATATGTTCCAGATGCCGCTCTGATTGACTGATTCGCTCGCTCACTTCCTGTCGAGCCCGCTTCTGGCACTCTTTCACTCTCGCAACGATGGACTGGAATCGATCCCAGGCCGCTTGGCGGTCCTCGGGGCTAGGGAACCGCGATTCCTTGAATGCCTTCCCGATATTTCTGATTTCCTCCCAGACGTCACTCCACTTTGCCGTTTTGCCTTCGGCTGCGTCGGCAAGGCTCCGTAAAGAGTCAAGCAGCGCCTCAATACCTGATCCGTCCCTCATGTCTGCGGTTCTCGATTCTACATCCTGGCGAAAGACTCCGGCTATGACATTGCCTTTAGAGCCCCTGCCTGTCCCCGTGCGGGAGCTTTCTCCCCCTTTTAGCCTTCGGAGGCCAGTGACGTGACCGACGCCATGATCAGCAAAGCCGAAGCCAGAGAACTGATCAACGACCTCTTCGAGGAGGAGGCGCTGATCATCGGCGGCCTGGTTGCGGTCCACCAAGTCGAGGACGACCTGGTTTGGCGGCTTGTGAAGAACCTCGACGTGATTCGCGGGAAGGTCCTTCGCCGCCTCGAGGACAAGTCCTCGGCCGATGGGGACGGTGCGTCGGCCCGGCGGACCAACCTGAAGCCCCATCCGGCCATCGAGGACTTCCTCCTCGCGTTGCGGAGGACGTAGCCGGTGCCGCCGACTTCCATCGAACGGAAACGCCACTACCACACGCTCTCCGAACAAGAGACCGACGGCGTGGTGGATGCCGTGGCGGATCTGATCGTGAACTTTCTGAAGGGCAGCCGCGATCCCGAGCGGCGGCCGAAACGCGGGCAGGAACCACGACGTGAACCAGACGCCGCTTTGCAGCACGAATCTCGCTGAGGCCGCTGCCAACGCTGGCGCGCCCGTGCCGGCGGAACGCCGTCCTCAGAAGCGGCAACTGAGCTACACGCAGCTCAACATGTTCCTGCGCTGTCCGCGACAGTACGAGTACCGCTACATGCGCGGGCTGAAGGTCCCTCCCTCGGGAGCGATGGTCCAGAGCCGGGTGTGGCACGAGACCGTCGAGTTCAACTACCGCCAGAAGATCCACTCCGACCGCGACCTGGGCCTCGGCGAAATGCAAGAGTTCTTCGTGAGCCAGTTCGACGCGGCACTCGCCAGCGAAGAGGTCGCCTTCGAGCCGGGGGAGAAGGCCGGCAAGCTCAAGGACCAGGGAACCGCCATTGTTGCCGCGCACCACAAAGCCATCGCGCCGGCGGTGCGGCCACTTCTCGTTGAGGAGCACTTCACCGTGGGCTTGGGCGAGGACTTCCCGTTCGACCTTGCCGGCGTGTGGGACCTGGTCGAACGCGACGGGACCATCGCCGACAACAAGGCTTATTCCAAGACGCCGCAACAGGAGGACCTGGACAAGGATCTTCAGTTCACCATCTACGCGCTCGGTTTCCGCGCCACTCGTGGCGAGATTGAACCCGGGCTGCGTATGGACGCCATCGTCAAGACCAGAAACCCCAGGGCGGTCCAGCTCCACACGAGGCGCACGAACGGCCACTGCCGGTGGCTCCTCGGCTTGATCGAGCAGGTCGGCAAGGCCATTGCTTCGGGGATCTTCTACCCGAACCCCAACGGCTGGCACTGTTCGCCCAAGTTCTGTGGCTACTGGGACCGCTGCATGGGACGGAAAAACGGGAGGTGAAATCGTGAAGACGAACGTGACGCTGCCTGATGAGCCGCAGCCCGCGCCGGCGGCGCAGGAGGCGGAAGCGCCAGAGGGCGTGATTGCGGCGAACAAAGAGAAGCCCATTCATTTGGACTTCTCCAGGAAGGAACAGGCCCGATCACCCTTCCAGAAGGCCCGGTCGCTCGATCGGCGACTCAAGTTGTTCCTCTGGGGCGACTCCGGCGTCGGCAAGACAACGCTCTCGCTGCAGTTCCCCAAACCCGTGGTCATCGATCTCGAGGGCGGAACCGACCTCTACGGAGAATCCTTCGACTTCGACGTCCTGCGAGCCTCGACCGCGGACGAGGTCATGGGAGCTGTTGAGTGGCTGCTGACGCACCCGCATTCCTACCGGACGCTCGTCATCGACCCGATTACGGTTTACTGGGACGCGCTGCAAAAGAAATGGTCGGACATCTTCCTGCGCCGGAACAAGGGCTCGAAGGGCTACAAGTTCGAGTTCTACGACCTGCAACCGCGCGACTGGATGACGGTCAAGGCGGAGTTCAAGGACCTCATCCGCAAGCTCATCGCGCTGGACATGAACGTGATCGTCACCGCGCGACAGAAGGTCCAGTACGCCGACGGCGCCTTCATGAAGGCCATCGGGGAGACCTTCGATGGTGAGAAGTCGCTGCCTTATCTCTTCGACACCATCGTGCGCCTCTACCGCGATGACAAAGGCCGGTACCTGGGCGAGTGCCTCAAGGACCGCTCTAATCGGCTCCCGCCCGGCGAATTCGAGTGCTCGTTCGCTCGCTTGGAGGAGATCTTCGGGAAAAAGACGCTGGCGCGCAAGGCACGGCCTACTCTGTTCGCCACCGAGGAGCAGAAGCGGGAGATTCGGGAGCAGATCGCGCGCTTCGGGATTACGCCGGAGCAGGTAGCCCGGCGGCTGGCCGCTTACGGGGCGGAGGGCCTCGATGAACTCACCGAGGAGAACGCACGGATCATCCTCGCCAAGTTTCGATCGGCTTCCGCCTCCAAAGGCGGGGACTCAACTTCGATTCAGGAGACATAAGCATGCCCAGGATTGATTTCAATCGAGTGGACGACGTCCAGGACTTTTCGCCGCTGCCGGACGGGCGATACCTCTGCCGCCTGGCGGAGGTCGAGGAAGCGGCAACCCAATACGGCGACGAGATGTGGAAGCTGCGCTTCGTGGTGGAGTCCGGCCCGCATCGAGGGCGCTACATCTTCGACAACATGGTCTTCAGCGACGCGGCGCTCAAGCGGGTGAAGCTGATCTGCTCCCGTCTGGGGATCGACGTCTCTGGGGAACTCGACCTGACGCCCACCTTGATCAAGGGGCGGAGCTGCTACGTGACGGTCGAGACCGAGGAGTATGAGGACTACGAGGGCAACACGAAGCAGCGCAACGTGGTCCCCTTCGCCGGCTACGACCGTGCCGACGGTGCGCTGGCGCCGGCGTCGCCGAAGGCCGAGCAGCCGGGCGGCGAGGACGATTCGGAATCGGATCTGCCTTTCTAGGCGCCGGCGATGCGCGACGGCCACGAACAACTCCAGGGAGTCTTATCGGCCATCAAGTTCCACCAGGCGAACTTTTTGATCGGCGTGCTGGAGGATGGGACCACCGTGAAGGGCAACATGCTCTCGCCGCAGGTGGGGCTGGAGTACACGTTCCGCGGGCGGCGGGAGCGGCACCCGCGATGGGGCGAGCAGTTCGCCTTCATGGACTACCGCGTGTCGTATCCCACCGACCTGGACGCGATCAGGTCCTACTTGATGGAGAACTGCAAGTGGATCGGGCAGGAGATCTCCAGGCGCCTCGTCAACGCCTACGGGAAGGAGACGCTCGCCGTCTGCAAAGCGGACCCTGACCGTGTCGCCTCCGAGATCTCGGGCCTGACGCTCCGCCGGGCCCAGGAGATCGCGGCGATGCTCAGGAACAACGAGGCCAACGAGAACCTCCAGCTCGCCCTCAAGGACCTCCTCGGCGGCACGAAGGTCAACCGCCGCGCGGTGAACCAGATCCTGGAGAAATGGGGCCAGGACGCGCCGGCCCTCATCCGCGAGAACCCCTACGCGCTCATCGAAGCCATCGACGGGATCGGGTTCCTCACGGCTGACGACGTGGCCCGGAAGATCGGCTACGACTTCACCGGCGCACCGCGCATCCGGGCGGGCGTCATCCACACGCTCAAGGAGCAGGCCTTCGGCCAGGGCCACACGTGCCTCCCCCGGGCGAAGCTCCTGGCGGAGACCCAGGCGATCCTGGCGGTCCCGTCCGAGCGGATCGCAGCCGAGCTGGGGCCGTTAGGGAAAGACGGCCTGGTGGCCTCCGTCGATGGTTTTGTCTACCTCAAGAGCTACCACGACGACGAGAAGCTGATCGCCGAGAAGCTGAAGATCCTCGCCCGCCAGACGCTCCCGCCCGGGCAGCCCGACTTCCAGGGCCTGGCCGGCGATCAGAAGGAGGCGCTCGCCAAGGCCGCCTCCAGCGGCGTCTTCATCCTGACCGGCGCGCCGGGGACTGGTAAGACCTTTACGATCAAGCGGATCATCAGCTCGTTCCCGGAGGCCCGCGTGGCACTCGGCGCCCCCACGGGCAAGGCGGCCAAGCGCGTCTACGAGCAGAGCGGGCGCCTTGCGCTGACGATCCACAAGCTCCTCGAGCCGCAGAAGGTTGGCGAGAGCTTCGTCTTCACCCGTAACGCCGAGAACCCCATTGAAGCGGACCTCATCATCCTCGACGAGGTGAGCATGGTGGACACGCCGCTCATGGCGCGCTTCCTCGAGGCGGTGGCGCCAGGAACGCGGCTCATCCTGGTGGGTGACACCTACCAACTCCCCTCCGTCGGTCCAGGGAACATCCTGAAGGACCTGATCGCCTCGGGCGCCATCCCCTCGACCGAGCTCACCATCATCAAGCGACAGGACGAAGGCCTCATCATCCGCAACTGCCACCGCATCAAGAACGGCCAGGACATCGAGCTCGGCAACTCCACGGCGCGAGACTTCTTCTTCCTCAGGCGCGGGGACGAGGAGGCGCTCCAGGAGACCATCTTGGATCTGGTCTCTCGGCGGTTCCCCGACTCATACAAGGCGGACCCCCTGAAAGAGGTCCAAGTCATAACGCCGCTCCGGGAGAAGACCGCACTTTCGTGCAAAGCGTTGAACGACCTCTTCCAGCAGCGGCTCAACCCCAGTCCGAAGATCGACGGGGTCCGGTTCAAGGTCGGGGACAAGGTGATCCAGACCAAGAACCAGTACGACCTCGACATCATCAACGGCGACATCGGCTACGTCCGCGATATCGACGCGCGGGAGCGGACGATCACGGTTGCGTTCGAGAACCCGGAGCGGGTGGTCCAGCTCCCGCTGCATCAGAATGACCTCGAGCTCGCCTACGCCATCACCTGCCACAAGTTCCAGGGCAGCGAGGCGCGGATCATCGTGGTCCCCATCCACCGCAGCTTCGGGCCTTTGATCATGCAGAGGCAGTGGCTGTACACGGCCGTGTCCCGTGCCCGCGAGGTCTGCGTGCTGGTCGGCCAGCGGGAGGAGATCCCCAAGATCATCCAGCGGAACGCCCCGCAGCACCGGTACACACGCCTCCAGGAACTGGTGCGATGACGGCGCCCGAACTTGTCGTGGCCATCGACACGCGGGAGCAGAAGCCGTATCGCTTCCCGCAGTCCCGCCGGCAGACGCTGCGCACGGGAGATTACTCGCTCTGCGGCCTGGAGGACCGAGTGGCCATCGAGCGGAAGCGCCTCGAGGAGCTGTTCACCATCACGGGTCGCGACCGGGAGCGCTTCGAACGGGAGCTCGAACGGATGGCCGAGCTGGACTACGCAGCCATCGTTATCGAGGCGGATCTGCCCCAGATCCTCCGGGGCGCTGCGTTCTCCCACGTCTCGCCCAAGGCGGTCGCTGCCAGCCTGGTTTCCTGGTCGATCCGGTACCGCGCCCACGTCTTCTTCGCCGGCGACCGCAGGCATGCCAACGCGCTGACGCGCCGCCTGCTGGAGAAGTACTGGCGCTACCACAGTGGAGGCGCGGATGCCGGACCGGGATGACCTCTGGAAGCGCTACAAGCAGGCGGTCCTGGAAAGAATCACGGACTTCTCAGTACTCTTCGAGGACCTCGCCAAGCAGCGGCCTTCCACCAACGGGTGGGTGACGGCGCTCTGCCCGTTCCACGAGGACAAAGACCCTTCCTTCGCCTTCAACCGCAACTCCGGCCAATGGTGCTGTTTTGCGGGCTGTGGCAAGGGCAGCGCCTTCGACTACCTCATGCAGACCTCCGGGTTGAGCTTCAAGGATGTCCTTCTCAATCTCGGCGACCGCCTGGGGGTGCCCCGGCCACAACCGGAGAAGCCGCCGCTCCCGCCGATCCGCGAGGCGCACATCAAGCAGTGGTCAGCCAACCTTTGGGCCAACGAGGAGGTATGCCGCTGGCTGCGGGAGAAGCGCGGTCTGGCGGACGCCACCCTCAAGAAGTATGAGATCGGCTGGGATCCGAAGCGCCAGCGCAACACTATTCCCATCCGGGACGAGCGCGGCAACGCCGTCAACGTCCGGCTCTACAACGCGAAGAAAGACCCGAAGATCATCAACTATACCGAGGGCCGCTACAAGTATGGCTCGCCTGCGCGGCTCTACGGTCTCGACGAGCTGGTCAAGTACCAGGGCAAGCAAGTCGTCTTGTGCGAGGGTGAGTGGGACCGCCTGATCCTCCAGCAGGAGGGATTCATGGCGGTGACCGGCACGCATGGGGCTGGAGTCTTTCGTCCAGAGTGGTGCGCCCACTTCCGGGGCAAAGACGTCGTCATCCTCTACGACTGCGACCGTGAGGGCCAGGCCGCAGCGCGGAACATCGTCCTGCGGGCGCTGAAGACCGCCGGTGCCAGCTCGGTCAAGAACGTCGTTCTCCCGCTCAAAGGCGACAAGGACGACAAAGACGTCACCGATTACTTCCACAAGCGCGGTCTCACGGCCGCCGATCTCCAGAAGCTCATCGACGAGACGCCGCCGCACTCCTACGAGGCGGAGGACCGGCCCGAGGAAGTGCTCCACTTGGAGTCCTTCACGGAAATCGAGCGCAAGGAACTGATCGATAAGAAAATCCGATGCGAGATCACCGTCTGCGGCGAGACCTCGGAGGCCTTCCATGCTGTCGAGGAGTTCCGCATCACCTTCTGCCCGCGCATGCAGAAGGGCGGCTGCTTCGAGTGCCGGGGCGCCATGGAGCCGGCCGTCATCCCCAGGAGCGCGCAGGAGTATATCGGCTCCTGCATGTCCACCAACGTCCAGCTCAAGGCGATGCTCCGCGAGTATGCCTGCAAGTACGGCCAGAAACCGAGTATCGAAATCCTGCGGCGGACTACGGTGAAGGAGTTCTTCTGCCACCAGCAGGTCAACCGCATCACCCAGACCCGCGACGAAACAGGCAATGTTGTCCAGGTGATCGACGGTAAGCAGCAAGAGCTCCTCGAGAAGCGCGTCTACTATCTCTCCAGCGAACACCCCAAACCTGGCAACTACTTGGCCACCGGATGGGTGAAGAGCCACCCGAAAACGCAACAGGTCACCTTTCTGATCGAGTCGCTGGAGCCGCTCGAGGACGACTTCGAAAGCTTCCGGGTCGAGGAGAACCTTCACCACCTGCGGGCCTTTCAGTCCGTCTCCTGGGCCGAGATGTTGGAGGACCTCACCGAGAACGTCACCCGCGTCTACGAGCGCGAGGAGATCCTGGTGGCCATTCTCCTCACCTACTGCTCTCCCCGCTGGGTGCCATTCAACGGCGAGATCATCCGTGGCTGGCTCGTCACCGTGATCATCGGCGATTCCGGCTCAGGCAAGACCCAGACGCACCAGCGGATCGCGGAGTTCATCAACGTCGGAGATTGCTTCTCGGGGCTGACCGGATCGCGCACGGGCCTGGCCTACGCCCTCGTCGAGCACAAGCAGAAAGGCTGGCAGGTCCGCGTCGGCCGCTACCCGGCGAACTCGCGGAAGATCCTCACGGTGGATGAGGCCCAGCACCTCCCCGACTGGGACTTGCGCACCATCTCCAAGGCGATGGAGGAAGGCTTCCTCCAGATCGACCGCGTGCAGTCGAAGGGCTACGAGAGCCAGACGCGGCTCATCATGATCGCCAACCCTAAGAAGGACCTGGTGATGGACAGCTTTTCCTTTGGCTGCGAGTCGCTCACCACGATCCTGCCGCCCACCATCATCCGTAGGACAGACATCGCGGTTTTCGCCAACTCCGGCGACCTCAAGGATCTGTCCTTCATCAACCGCAGGCGCGCCGAAGGAAACCGGCGGCGGATCACGCCTGAGATGCTGCGCGCGGTGGTCTATTGGGTGTGGAACCTGCGGCCGGAGCAGATCATCTTCACGGCCGAAGCCGAGGACTACTGCCTCAAGCGGGCCCAGGAGCTGTCGGAGCTCTACGGCTACGCCGTGGATGTGCCGCTGATCACGCTCTCCGATTGCCGGAACAACCTGGCGCGCGTGGCCGCCGCCTTCGCGGCGCTCCGGGTCTCGGCCGATGAGAGCTTCGCCCGGCTCGTGGTCCAACCCAGGCACGTCCACATGGCGGCGGAGTTCCTCTCGCGGCTGTACTCCCACGACAATTGCAGCCTCGACGACTATTCCGAGATTTGCCGAGCAAGCAGCCAGCTCGTGGACTACGACCAGATCGAGGGCGCCTTCCTCAAGAAGTGGGAGCGCGCCAAGCACGCCGGCGGCAACGACGACGCAGGCTACTTCCCGCGCCTGATCTTCATCCTCCGCGTCACGAAGGTCATCCGCCGTGACGACCTCGCCGAACAAGCTGGCTGCAGCGTGGAAACGGTAAAGCGCGCTGTTCGGTTGCTGAAGCGCTTCAACCTGCTCGACACGACGCGGGACGGCTACGTGAAGAAGCCCAAGTTCAACAAGTTCCTCCGGCGGTTCGTGCGGAAGCACCCGAAGTTTCTGGAGGACGGAGGCTGGGGGTCAGGTTCAAACGCATTGGAGGACAAGGACTTAGATGCGATTTCGACCGAAACCTGACCCTCGAAACGAAATTTGGAGGCCACCCTTTACACGAGCCATGGGGCTGCTGTTGTGGGTGGACTTCGAAGGGCCGTCTCCGGGGTCAGGTTGGGTGCCAAATCTAAGCTAACTCCTTGCGGCAGAAGGCATTTGAACCTGACCCCCGGGATTGGGCGGGACAAAGGATGAACCTCAGAGATCTCGCCAACGACACGGCCGAGGTTGGACGCGCGGTCGGCGCACTGACAGCGAGGCCGGGGCCAACGCCGACAGCCTCACGCACGCCGAGAGCACCCGGGTGTGAGGTGGTTGTTCGTCGCACGGCGGTTCCTGGCGATCGCGCAGGTCCGCAGGTCGAGCCATACCTGTTTCCCAGAAACGGGGACCAGCCCTTCACCGAGAAAGTCTCGCCCGCAGCCGTAGCCAAGGTAGACGCCATTCGCGAGCAGGCCCTTGCGCTCGGTTGGAGCGAGAGAGGCCTCTACCAGAATCGGGGGCAGTTCCGCTTCCCCTACGGCGAAGACTACGGCCTCGTCTGTTTCATTGGCGATGCGCAACGCATCGGCGAGGTGACCAAGCAGTACATCGAGATCATCAGCCCTCCCCCAAGGGAAAACCGCCTGCGGTTCTATAACCCGGACGCGCCTCAGCCCTGGAGGGCAGCTTGCTTGTCCCCTTCCGCCAGTGGCAGGGGCCTTTCCCTTGTGATAGAGAAGTCCAGACGAGCGCCGGGACGCTCGTGAAACTCCTTCCCGCAGCTTTCGGGCTACACCTGTCTTCCCATGCCGAACGGAATCCCACTGTACACAGCCGAGGGCGAGTTAAGCGACTGGATCAGCGAACAGCGCCTGGCGCGGCTCCAAGCCGCCGGCCTGATTGCTCGCGTCGTGCGCCATCGAAAGGGGCACATCAACCGCGCCATCCTGTTCCGCCGGCCCAACGAGGGCCGCGCCGCAGAGTTGAAGGATTACCTCGGCACCCGCTACAGCTTCCGGGAGCACCTGGATAACGGGTATCTGTGCTGGCGGCTGCGGCGGCTGGGGCGCGGGGATGAGCTGCGGCCGATCTTCCTGGCGGTTGTGGCCGAGTGCATGGTCGCGCCATGAAGGCGAAGCGCAAAGGCAGCGTGGGTGGCAAGTGGATCGCGATCCAGCGCGGCCTGTTGAAGCGCGAACTACGGTGGCCGAGGCCCGCGGGGTCCTCGGAGGCGCCTCGCGGCGGCGGGTGGCTAGGTGGCACGCTGCGGCCACCGATAGCGCCCGAATTCAGGTTGACAGGTTGACAGTTTGGTTGACAGGGCACGGACATGGCTGAGACCTTCGCTGTAGAGGCGCGGTCGTTCGGGAAGATCGCCGTGCCGACGCCAGGTACGCCGGTGAGAGTCACGAGCGACGTGAATCTGCGGGCCGTCCGGCTGCGGTTCGCTGTGGCGATCGGCGAGACGGGGCGGGTGTTCCTGGGCGTGCAGGGCATGAACAAGGCCACTGGCGCCGGGGTGATCAAAGAGTTCTGGCCCACCGGAGCCGGCGGTGGCATCGCCGACGAGCTGGTATTGGAGTCGGCGAACGGCCTCAGGCCGGCGGACTATTACGTCGATGCCAACGTCGCCGGCGAGGGCCTGATCGTGGCCTACTGGGTGCCCACGCCGTACTGGGGAAGCTGAACTCGATGATCCGTGAGCTGCGGATCTGGTGGCGGCTGCGGCCGCTGATTGACGAATTCAAGGAGCTGACCAAGATGCGATTCTCGGTGAACGTTGCCATTCAGATGCTGGCGCTGGTGGCCCAGGGCGTCAACGCGACGCAGGACCTGTTGCCCGGGCGGGGGAAGTTCTGGGCCATGGTGGTGCTGTCGGCGGTGCAGGGTGTCACAGCAGTGCTGGCGCACTTCGCCAATCCCGACGGCACGCCGGCCGAGGCGCCCTACATCAAGAAGTGAATCTCGATCTCGACATCGAGCGCTGGCCGGTTGAGCGGCTGATTCCCTTCGCTCGGAATCCGCGCACGCACTCTGACGAGCAGGTAGCTCAGATCGCCGCCTCGATCGTGGAGTTCGGCTGGACGAATCCCGCCCTGGTGGGTGCGGATGGTGTGATCATTGCCGGGCATGCGCGCCTCGCCGCCGCGCGGAAGCTGGGCCTCACGGAAGTCCCGGTGATCGTGCTGGGGCACCTCAGCGAGGCGCAGCGGCGGGCGCTCATCATCGCCGACAACAAGCTGGCCCTGAACGCCGGCTGGGACGAGGAACTCCTGCGCGGCCTGCTTAGCGAGCTGCGCGAGGACGACTTCAACCTGGACCTGCTGGGCTTCTCCGACGAGGAGCTGGATGCGTTGTTGACGGAGGCGCCTGACCTCCCCGAGGGCCTCACCGATGAGGACGCCGTTCCCGAGCCACTCGAGGAGCCGGTGTCCAGGCGCGGTGATCTGTGGATTCTCGGCGAGCACCGCCTGCTCTGCGGCGACTCGGCCAATCGAGAGGACGTGGACCACCTGGTGACCGGCGAAACGGTGGATCTCGCCAACACCGATCCGCCGTACAACGTGCGGGTGGAGCCGCGATCGAACAACGCCATCGCCGCCGGACTATCTTCGTTCGGTGGCCTTCAGCATCATCAGAGTTTCGACCTGCATCGCGGCGCCTCGAAGGCGAAACGCACGACCAAGAAGCTGCGGCCCAAGGATCGCGCGCTGGCCAACGACTTCATGAAGGACGCCGACTACGACGTCTTGCTGCGGCAGTGGTTCTCGAACCTGGCGGCGGTGCTCAAGCCGGGTGGCGCCTTCTACATCTGGGGAGGCTACGCCAACTGCGCCAACTACCCGCCGGCGCTGGCTGAGTGCGGGCTGTACTTCTCGCAGGCCATCATCTGGGTCAAGGAACACCCGGTGCTCACGCGCAAGGATTTCATGGGCAACCACGAGTGGTGCTTCTATGGCTGGCGCGAAGGCGCGGCGCACTGGTTCAACCCGGAGATCAAGAACGCCACCGACGTGTGGAGCGTCAAGAAGGTCAACCCGGCGGCGATGGTGCATCTGACGGAGAAGCCGGTGGAGCTGGCGGTGCGGGCGTTGACGTATTCGTCACGGCCGAACGAGGTCGTTTTGGACCTGTTCGGCGGGTCCGGAAGCACGCTGATCGCAGCCGAGAAGCTGGGGCGCCGGGCGCGGCTGATGGAGATCGATCCTGCTTACTGCGATGTGATCATTCGGCGCTGGCAGGATTACACGGACAAGAAGGCGGTGCTCGATGGTGCAGGCCGCAGCTTCGAGGAGATTGCGGATGAGCGACGGCCAGTACCAGCGTGAGATCGAGCGCTGCCGGCGGGAGATCGCGGAGATCGAGGGCCTGCTTCGTACTGGTCACCCTGACGTGGAAGGGCTGTGCCTGGCGCTGGCGGACTGGAGCGCGGAGATGCGGTTGCTGGAGGAAGAGAAAAGCCGCCGGGCGGCGAACCCGGCGGCGGAGGGGTGAGGCATGAGGATGGAGCTACTCGGTGAGGAAGTACACGCCGGCGCCGTCGTCGCGCTTCACTCGAGTGATCTTGTGCCCCATCTTCTTGGCCAACGTGCCCGACAGGAAGCCGCGCACGGAGTGCGGCTGCCAGCCGGTGACGGACTGGATGTCAGCCAGCGTGGCGCCCTCCGGCCGGCGGAGCAGCTCGATGATCTGCGCCTTCTTCGTGCCCTCGCGGGCAATGGCGTCCTTCCTCGAGCGGGCCTTCTTCGGCGCGCCCTGGGCGCCCCGTTCGCCACTGGTGGCCGTTTCTGCGGGGGCCGGGGCTAGGCGCTGGATGGCCCGCCAGATCCGGGCCACGGCCGTCTTGCGGTCGGTGAACTTGCGCACTGGTTTCAGATCGTCGAAGGGCACTACGCCGGCAAAGCCGTTCCAGATCTCGACGAGCTGGCCGAGGCCGAGTGGGCTTGAGTTCAGTTCTGTCTCCGACGTTACGACCAGACGCGGCTCGCTATCAGCGGCGGCCGCCACGGCCTGTTTGGCTTCAGCCACCGTCGGGTAGGCGGTGACGTTGGTTTCAACAATCGCGAATGCTTTCATACTGGGTTTCCTCCTTGGGGATTGGTTCCACGCGGGTGGTCATAGCAGGGACACTCATCGCTCGGGTTGCAGGGAAAAGCAAGCAGATTCCGACATCTCGATCTGGCGACGTTTCAAACAGATGCGGGCAGGAATGATCCAGCGTGGCTGAAGCGCGCCAACTAATGAGCCAGGCCGAGTACTCCCGGCACCGCGGCAAGAGCCGCCAGTACATCAGCCGGCTGGTCAAGGCCGGCGTGCTGGTGATGCGCGGCGGGAAAGTCGATGTCGCCGCTTCCGATGCCGTGCTCGATGATCGGCCCGAGCCGGTCGCGGAGAGAGTCGCTGCGGCGCCTGCCGAAGTTGCCTCCGGCGTCACAACCTACGCCCAAGCCAAGACCGCCGACATGGTCTTCCGGGCCAAGCTACGCAAGCTCGAGCACGACGCGCGGGTGGGCAAGCTCGTTGAGGCCGACGTGGTCAAGCAGCGCTGGGCGTCGATCCTGGTCGAGCTCAAGGAGCGAATCCTGGCGGTGCCCGACAAGCTGGCGCCCGAGGTCACGGCGCTCACCGACGAGCGTCAGGCGCGGGAAGTGCTGAAGCGCGAGATGCACGCGCTCCTCAACGCGCTGCGCGAGGTGGTCCAGTATGCGCGTTGAGGAGATCCAGATTCTGGCGGCCGACGTACTGGTGCCGCCTCCGGATCTGACGGTTTCGGAGTGGGCGGATCAGAACGCCAGGTTGAGCTCGGAGTCCGCGGCCGAAAAAGGCGAATGGCGCACCGACCGGGCGCCCTACCAGCGGGCCATCATGGACGCCGTCAGCCCTTCTCATCGGGCTGAGACCGTGGTTCTGATGTGCGCTGCGCAGATGGGCAAGACGACGATGCTCTCGCACTTCATCGGCTACATCATCGACCTTGATCCCGGCCCGATCCTGCTGGTCCAGCCGCGCGAGGTCGATGCGGAGGCCTTCTCGAAGGACCGCCTGGCGCCCATGCTGCGTGACACGTCGTGTTTGCACGGCAAGGTGGCGGAGGCGCGCTCGCGCGATTCGAACAACACGATCCTGCACAAGAAGTTCCTGGGTGGCAGCATCACGCTGGCCGCGGCCAGCTCGCCGGCGGGCCTGGCCATGCGCTCGATCCGCTACTGCCTACTGGACGAAGTGGACCGCTATCCGGCCAGCGCCGGCAGCGAGGGTGATCCGGTCAACCTGGCCATCACGCGCACGGCCAACTTCTGGAACCGCAAGATCGTGCTGTGCTCGACGCCGACCATCAAGGGCGCTTCGCGGATCGAGGCGGCATACCTCGAATCAAACCAGCAGAGCTACTGGGTCCCCTGCCCGCACTGTACCCAGTTCCAAGTGCTGGGCTGGGACAACTTGGTGTGGCCCAAGGGTGAGCCCGGGAAGGCCGAGTATCGCTGTGAGCACTGCGCGAAGCTGATCGGCGACTGGCAGAAGCACTGGATGCTCAAGCACGGCGAATGGCGCGCAGCGCATCCCGAGCGCGAGGTGGCGGGCTTTTGGATCAACGGCCTGTACTCGCCTTGGCGGAAGTGGGGTGCGCTGGCCAAGAAGTTCCTGGCCGATCGCCGCTCGCCTGAGACGTTGCGCGAGTTCGTGAACACCGTGCTGGCCGAGCCGTGGGACGACGAGGCCGAGACGAGCGTGGACATCTCGACCGTCATGGCCCGGCGGGAGCACTACCGGGCACCGGTACCGTACGGTGCTGCGGTGCTCACGGCCGGTGTCGATGTACAGAAGGACCGCTTGGAGCTCGAACTGGTCGGTTGGGGGCGCGGTGAGGAGTCGTGGTCGATCGAGTACCGTGTGCTGCCGGGCGATCCCACTGGAGCAGCGGTCTGGCAGGAGCTCGATTCGTATCTGGAGCGGCGCTGGCCGCATGAGGCCGGCATTTCATTGCCGATAGCCGCGTGCGCGATCGACTCCTCCTACGAGTCGCAGGCGGTCTAC
>Ga0065720_1019873_pt1 | contig 19189 bp, 9 predicted proteins | sample Thericmetagenome_FD_59107 | JGI IMG/M metagenome (GOLD analysis project Ga0065720, IMG submission 59107) | Thermophilic microbial communities from the Joint Bioenergy Institute, California, USA of rice/straw/compost enrichment - eDNA_2 v2... | ecosystem: Engineered > Solid waste > Grass >...
CCAACCCCAAACCCCAAACCCCAAACCCCAAACCCCTAATACAAAAATTGTCTAATCTACTATACATTATCGAAATTAACCTGTAAAGAATTTTACAGAATTAAAGATCTGAGGAATCAATTTCTGAATTGATTTTAAAAAATTTTTAGGATGATCTTTTCTTTTGATTTGGACAAACTTAGTAAATGAACATTTATCTAAGAAAATATTCGGAATATGACAACAAATAAATATATAAATTAGCTTCTAATCTACAACATCAACCTTGTCCTTTTTCTTTTTAGGTTTCTTTTTCTTAACTTTTTTATTCTCTAATTTCACTCGTTCTTCTTCTTGCAATCTCTTTTCCCTCTCTAATAATTCCTCAAATGAAATGCCTTCTGATTCCGAATCCCCTTAACTTGTGAATACATAAGAAAAACATTTTTACCTGCATTTGGTGTAGTTTCCTTCTCTAATTTTGGCTCTTCTTTACTCTTAGAGGAAAGGTCAAGAGGCATCTTGTCAGAACTCAATAACTCTAATTTTTCAAAACCCTCTTTTGATTCACAAAATTTGATCCTATCCATTTCATTGGTTAGGCTCTGAGACTCGATTCTTGAAAAATATATTCCACCAAAGATATATGCAACCATGTTTACATCATCTAGACAAGAGCCTGCCCCGAATCTGAACTCAGGCTGAGAGCTCATACTCTGAATATTCTCCCATTCAAAATGAGTGCTGTCAAATCTATAAACTTGAGTCATATTATCTTCTTCTTCTTCAGCTTCACAAGCTAAGAAAATAATATATTTTTCAGACAGTTGAAAAGAATAATTGGAGGTCAGGTTCTTGGGAGGAGTTCCATACATTTTGATTGGGGTCCAGGTTAGTGAATTCAAATTCAACATAAAAAAATCATCAAAGCATCCATGCTTAGAAAAAATATCTTTTGCTGACGTCCCTCCCAAAATATATAGATTATGTCCAACGATAAAAGAATTATGAGAATGACGAGGCTCAGGTGATTTCCCTTTTGTCTCGATCTTTTCCCATTTATAAGTTAGCAAATTGAAGGCTTCTATATGGTTTAATGGGGTTAGGCTAAAGTCCATTCCTCCAAAAAATATCAGTCGAAAATCGTAGAGGTTCACTGTGTAATTAATGCGGAAAGAGGATGGTCTGGTGTCATCATTTTTAATGGAATCCAGTCTTCGTAAATTCAAATCATAAATGTAAATATGCTCATCATCACTTGGGAAAGAGTTCTTTATTAGATACACATATTTTGAATTCAGGAGGAATGACTGATGATGAATAAATTCTCCTCCCACATGAAAATGCTCAGCCAGACTAAAATTGACAAGCTCATTCATTTTATTATTTGTAGTGTTGTAGTTATAGAAAACAAGTTTATCATGTAGTGAACAGATGATCAATATGTTTCCTTCTCCTAGATAGTGTAACATAGGACGAAAAGTTTTAGGCAATGTTGTCTTTTTCATATGTTTAAGGAAACCATAGTAGTTGTACGCAACATATTTTCCTTCTTTCTTGTTTCCAAGAACTAAATCAGAGTAGGTCAAATTATCGTACTCCTTTAGATTCATTAGTTAGAGCTTGTAGGAGATTTCTAAGACTTTGTCAAGGAAAATTTATTAATTAGTTTTGTAAAAATTTTGTAATTCAGCATTTGGCACCAAATTAGAGAGATCAATCTAAAGGCTTTGGAATAAAAGGGATAAAAGAGGAATATTCTAACAAATTCTATAGTGACATGAAATGGCTTTGATTTAATGATTATCACTCTTTAAACGTGAGCACTACATCTCTCAAGATTAAATCGAAAATTTACAAAGTTTATTAAATAATTTATTTAACGATTCTTTCAAATGGATGAAACACGCTATGAAAGTTTGCTAGATGAAAATACTAATCTAAAGAAAGCACTGTCCTCTACTCGTCATATTCTTGAAAGAACATTGAGTATGCTAAGGCTTAATAACGTTAAATCTTTCTAGACGACTATGAGACTTTAAAACAAATTCATGAAGATTTTAAAAATCAATATGAAAAGCTAAAGAAGGAGAATGAAGATTCTCATCATAAATATCTTCAATTACTCAACGAGAAGAAGGAGATGGAGAATCAATTTGATAATACCATCAGAAGCTTTAAGATCGCAATCGAACAAAAGCAAAAAGAACTCGAAGATGTTCAAGCCAAGGTCATACCCTCTCTTGATCATGATATGATCAGAATCAAGATTATCAATGAACTTGAAGTCCCTCATCGCCAAGCTATTGAAGCAAAGCAACAGGAGATTGACAAATTACAAGATCAGGTCTATGAGCTTAAACGACAATTGGATATCTTAAACACTAAATATGACGCTGTTAGATTTGAAGCTGAGAAAGATATTAAAGATCTCAAGGAGAGACACAAAGTAAACAAATGGAAAGTTCGAACATAATTTTCGTAGATTGAGCTCAACGATTTGATGATTGAGATCCAAACTCTTCATGAGAGAGTAGATGACACTAAAGACAAGGAAGTGATTAGAAATCTTCGCAGAGAACTTGATGAATTAAAGTTTAGGTAACTTCATATTCCCACATGAAAGTTAATAATACTTTAGATATGAAGAAAATGAGAATGAAATAGAAGAGCTCAGAAGAGAGAAAGAACGCCTTAGAGAGGAAAAGAATGATATCCTGATCAAGCTCAACAAGCAAATCGAGATCGAAAAAACTGAAAAAAGGAATGCCAAGACTGAGCTGGACAAGTCGTTCATCAAAATTAGACAACTTGAAAACGAGATCTCACATTTGTCAAATAAGTATGGTGATAAGGAGGCACAAGCTATCAGATTGCAAAGGGTAACGTGACAAACATACGAATTCTCTGACAGCTCTTAGGAAAATGAAAAGTATCAACAAGAAATCGATGCTAAACTAAAACAGATTGGTAATTTACAAGCCCAAATCAGAGAGTTAGAAGAGACTCAAGCTGCTTCACAAGCTAAGTTGCAAGAATTTATTGCTCAAACTCAGCTTTATGATCATGAGAAGCATATTTCTGAGAAGAACAGAATCTCAACTTTACAAAGAGAAATTGAATCCTATCAAAAGACTATCCTAGATCTTGAAAATAAAAACAGAAATGCTAATTTCCAGATGCTTAAGGATCTTGAGGCATTAAAGCAAGAGAATGAGAGACTAGCCGAACTATACTCACAAAGCCAGAGAATGATGGATACTAAAGAGAGTGAAATCAAGAATTTAAGAAGAGAATGCGACAATCTCCAAGATGAACTCTACTATACTCAGAAGAAAGTTAAGGACCTCACACTTCAAAGAGATGATAGTGGTGAAGTTGTAAAGTTGGGTTCTGCCAAAGACAGAAGCAAAGATACTCAACTGTTAAAGGAATCTTTGGCACGTGAAGAAAAGCTCAAGGCAAAGGTTATAAAGTTGAAGGCCAAGTTGAAACAAGCAAATGAGAAAATTATGGAATTACTTCCTCTCAAGATTTTATCTCAACAACAGGAAACAAACCAACTCTTCAGAGATACTGCATCAACTCCAATTAATGATATAATTGATACTACTTTCCCTAGAGCCTCCAGCTTAGTGGAGAACTTGAAGCAGAAGTATGGAATTACTGATCTTCCTACAGCTCATATGTATGATACAAGAACCCTCAGTTCTAAATATCAAAATACTTATCAACGAGATGTTGATCAAGTACTTTCGAAATACTCAGCAACCACTCCTTATATGATGGCTAAGGACCATCTAAGAGAAGCAGATGAATCTGACCTGCATGATGAAATCCAAAGAGCTGCTGAAGAAGGAATATCAAAGTATGGGATAAACCCAAACTTAGGATCTGTATTTTAGTTTCTTGACTTGTAAATTAAGCAATAAGCATTCATGACATTTTTTGAATTTTATTCTCTCACATCAACTCTAATCAAATACAAGCCGAAAAATGCTCTTTTCTGATAAACTGAACAAGTATCAAAAATTCACAAAGGAAAAAAAAAAAAAATATTTACAAATTGAATAACTCCTTTAGATCTTAAATAAAACTGATTTTTAAATGTATCGAAATAGAAGCTCTCAACATTTCTCAAAGGATGAAGACAAAGATGATCAGGAAGACTTCAATCCTGACATGGGTAAGTATGATCAACCAAGAGCTGTACCAAAACAGAATGAACTAAAAAACAGACTTTATGATAAAGGATTTTCTGTTAAAACCCTGCCATCTGTAAAAAGACCAGAAACATCCAGCTCAACAAGTCGTCCTTTGACAGCTAAGCTTTTCACTTTTAATAATAAGCTCACTCCTATGGTTTATCAGCCTCAGCCTAGTATATTGAGTCCAACACAAGGAAAGAAAACACAGCCTAACCAAGATCTTGCAAAAATGTCTAAAAATCCTGAAGAAGTAATGATGCAAAGTGGAAATAAATTCTTTGGGACAACTTTTACTAATTTTCCTGCAAAGCAACAATTTCAACCTAAATCTCATTTTGAAGAATATGATCAAGCTGCAGGAAATATCGTCGTCTCTACTCAACAATTGGCTAGACAAACTCAATCTCGCCAGTCCATGTATAGGCCAGGCTCAATGAACAATTTACACCCTCTTAATCCCTTAAACAAGTTGATCCCAATGCAAGATAGTCAAAGTAAAAAACTCGTAGTGGCACTAAGACCTACAACGTCCCAAGGACAGTTAGATTTAAGGGCATTGCCTATGGCTAATCAGACTGGAAATCAGTTCTTTGGTCAAACAGTACCAACTTTAACTGGTGAGTCTCCTTTAGTAACTTCGGATTATGCTACATCAAAGAAGGTTATTGATAAGATTTCAGGAAAGAGAGCAATCCACCAACGATATGTTGGAATAGATAACCAGACAAGGCCATTACTTCCTTTGCAAGAGTTGGCTGAAGAAAGAGGTGTTCCACAAATTGAAAGTGTAGAAAATCCTTTTGATGATAACAATAGACTCATTGACGAAGTGCCTAAGCGACCTCCATCCAACTTGGATAAATACATTGAATTGATCCTCAAAGGAGTAACAAATGTTGATGAGTTTATTTACCTTCTCAAAAATAAAGAGAGTGATGATCCTTACGATTTAAGAGTGATAGATTACTCTGAACTCAAGAAAAGTGATGAAAAGGAATACTATACAATTAGTATGAAAGGCTTGACTCACTATGTTAATGGTAAGCCAGTCGAATTTATTTCATTAGCATACTGGCTTAAGGAGAGAGATACCTATGATAGAATAAAGAGTCTCTCCTTCTTTGTCAAATTCAGAAAATGGAAAACTCTCAAGATGTGGGTCAGGAATGTTACAAGATATAAAACTGCTAATTATAAGAAAGCTTTGGAGGAGAAGCTATTCTTGTTAAATCCAGTACTGGGCCCAACACTTCTCAGACACCGTGCACTATGCTGCGAGATGGAATCCCTGAGATTTGTTGACTTGACTCAGCAAGTAGAGGTCCAATCGTTGGCAAGCTTTGCTAGTAACCAAGAGAAGAAGAGAAAGTACGTCAATGAAAGAGTTCAAGAATTTTCCAAATTAGCTCGTGAAAATATAAGAGAGGGATTCAAGAAATGTCTCGATAACTTAAGGAAGAAGAAGAGTACCACTCCAGTGGATGATGAATTTGCCAAGAAGAATGATACTCAACCAAACATGGTAAGATTGAAGGAATCAGCTTATGAAAACTTGGGCTTCCCAGATAACATGTCGTATGAGAAGAGATCTGAACTTAGAAGAGAGTGCTCCAGATTTATTCGATTTTCTTATTTGGTCGACTTCCTAGCTTTGGAATCTTTAAGCAGCATTTACACTAATTCAGTGAAAGATTTAATCTCAGAATTGGAAACTCTCAACTCTGATATTAACCCTAAGATTCTAAAAGGAGACCAACAACATAGTTATGGGGCTTCAAGGTCAAAAGATCCTCTTTTCTACGTGAAGCTCGATTTCCACCCCGAACCCATACCTGAGGATGAGATAGAATTAGTTGAAATTGAGAGATTTGAAGTAGGTACCAACGAGGAGAAAAAACCTAGCCCCTCAGAATTTGACATCTTAGCTCATGTTTACCTAGAGGAGGATCTTGAGCTGGAAGGCAAGCAATTAGATGAGGACGAAATTAACAAGTTAAGAGCTGAAAAAGAAGATAGCATGAAGTTCTGGAAGAAAGTTCCCAAGAATATCCATCGCAAATGGATTTCCATTAACCCCAATCTAGATGGCATTTTTAGCACTTTACTAAGGAGTTTCCATGAAGGTATGAATAGCTTACAAGCATTTGAACGCTGGAGTAAACACGACGAGCTCACCCCTTATGCCAGCGTGCTTGAGGAATGGGATGATATGGTCGGGGATGATTGGGATATCCCAGAGTCGAACTTCTTGAATCCTCATTCTTGGATCAAAGTAAGCGCATTTAACGACTATGGAACCCAAGTTAGAGAACTGTTGGAGGTTTCTTTCAGTAGTGCTGAAAGGTATATTGAAACATTCAAGGAATTCCTCACTCTCGATTGGAAAAATTCGCTGATCAATTTTGAGCTCTTTAAGAGTGAGAAATTAGCGCATCCCGTTGAAACATTCCAGAATACTTTTGCTTTACTCGAATGGGAAAAGGAAAATTTCGAAAAGGAGATACCTCATACTGCTGATATAGGCTTACTTCGTATTGACTCAAGGCAAATTAAGAATCGTCTAACTCCAGGCCCTGAGAGAGTTCACAAGGAGTTCCAGAAATTCCTGCCTGATTTAATTCGCAAGAGATTGGGACAGATTAATGAATGGCTCTCAGAATCCATCAGCCGATTGAGCATCATTACTGTGAATATTGATCAATATGTCCAACAGACTATGTCATTGAAAGAAATCTCTAGAAAGTTCCCTGAGATAAAGGAATCAATTAATATTATTCAGTACCTTTATGGTATCTTCGTCAACTACAATATTGAGGTAACCAAGGATGATCAACAAAATCTCTCTAAGACTATCAAGAACAAAGAACAGTTGAACGAAGTGATAATGAAAGCTGAAGATGGTGCTGAGAGAAATCTCGAGAGATTTGCCAAGGATGTTCAGAATAAACTTATTCCTCAGCTCAATAGAGAGGTCAGCGACCTTGAGATTAAAGTGACAGATGCTAAATTCTTAATGAAAGAGACAGATCTGGAGAAAGCTATCGAAGAACTTGAAGCCTACAAGAAAGAATTTACAGACCTGGAAGAGAACTCGAAGAGATATAATGAGTATGAGAAAACATTAAATTTGGCTCTGACAAACTTTGAGAATGTTCAAAGCCTGGGCCAAGAGCTTTCTTTGCGATTGGACCTCTGGAGATCTCTAAAAGAATTCCGAGAGCTGAGCCAAAAGTGGATCACTGGAAAATTCAATCAGATTGATACAGATGAGATTAGAACCAAGGGTGATTACTATACAAAGATAGTCATGAAATGCACCAGGGGCTTAGCTCCAAATCCTGTTCTGAATGAACTCAAGGAGATGGTATTTAAGTTTAAAGAGACAATGCCTATTGTGTTAGCCCTTCGTAATAAACACCTTGATCCAGATCACCATATGAACGAAATTCGTGAAGTTATTGGAAATCCAGACTTTGTCATTGATGATGAACTGACCTTAAGTGATTTAATAGAGATGAACATTGTCCAACATCAACAAAAGATCCAAGAAATTTCTACTCAAGCTGCACAAGAGGCCTTATTATTTGCTCAGCTACAAGAAATTGAGCAAAAGTGGAAAACAGTAGAGTTCGTGCTAAGAAGATACAAACCTGAGAAGCTCAGAGATATGAATATTATCGTGGAAATTGATGAGATTATTGAATTGAAGGATGAATCCTTAGCAAATCTTAACAATATTATAGGATCTAGATACCTCAAGTATCATCGTGATTATGCTTTACAGAAACACAAAGAATTATTACTTGTCGAAGAGATAATAGAGCAATGGCTTACCTGCCAAAGAAACTGGATCTATTTACAAAACATCTTTGAATCACCTGATATTAGAAAGCAATTGAGTACTGAGTCCGCTGCCTTCGACAAGGTTGATAAAGGCTTTAAGGATCTCATGAAGAGGACTACTCAAAATCCAAATGTCTTCAAGCAAACTTGCTACTATCCCACTAACCTCCAGACTTTGGCAAAGTACAATGATAATCTGAATACTATTCAAAAGGAACTAGAAAACTATCTCGAGAAGAAGAGAAGCGCCTTTCCTCGATTTTATTTCTTGTCTAATGATGAGCTACTCGAAATTTTAGCTAACGTAAGACATTTTACTTTCAAGTTTAATTTATTTTAGTCAGCCGTACCCCAATCTGTCCAGCCTCACCTCAAGAAATGCTTTGATAATATCTACAAACTTGACTTCGGTGACGATCCTAGAAGTTACATTATTTATGGAATGATTTCAGCTGAAGGTGAAAAAGTTAATTTCTCAATCCAGACAGCCACAAAGTATCTAATAACATAGAAATTAAGCTAACTTATCCTAGGAGCGAAGTAGAGTCTTGGCTAAATAGCGTTCAAACCAATATGTGTGAAACACTCTTCAAGTTAATGAGAGCTGGCTTGCATGATTATTACGACAGAAAAGATCTAAAGAAATGGGTGCTGGCACACCCAGGTCAAATTGTTTCCACTGTCTCTCAGATAGCATGGTGTTTAGGCACGGAAGAAAATATTGCAGGGGGAAATTTAGGTGGTTGGTATGAAGATAATATTGGACAACTCACCAAGGTACCATTAATAAAAACTTTTGATTTTAAATCGATTAGCTCACAGACCTAGTCAAAACAAACTTGGATGATATTAAGAGAAGAATTATTGTCGCCCTCATTACTACTAGTGTCCATGAAAGAGATATTGTTGAAAATCTTATAGAAGAAAATGTCAGCTCAGTCAATGACTTTATCTGGCAAAAGCAGCTGAGATATTACTGGGATGAAATAGAGGATAATGTTATCGTGAGACAAGTCAACGCTAACTTGAAATATGGATATGAATATATGGGAGCTACTACTAGACTAGTTATTACTCCTCTTACAGATAGATGTTGGATCACAATTACAGGGGCCCTTAACATCAAGTTAGGTGCTGCTCCTGCCGGTCCTGCAGGTACTGGAAAAACGGAATCCACTAAGGATCTTGCAAAAGGTCTTGGAATGTTCTGTGTTGTGTTTAATTGTTCTGAGCAAATTGACTATAAGATGATGGGAAGGCTCTTCTCAGGTCTGGCCCAACAAGGTGCTTGGGCATGCTTGGATGAGTTTAATAGAATTGATATTGAAGTGCTCTCTGTTATCGCTCAACAACTCTTACAAATAAGACAAGCACAACTCAAGAATGAAGAGAGCTTTACATTTATGGACCAGATTATTCCTTTAAAGCCCACATGTGGAGTTTTCATCACCATGAATCCAGGTTATGCTGGTAGAACTGAATTGCCCGATAACTTGAAAGTCTTATTCAGACCTGTGTCTATGATGATTCCTGACTATGCTCTTATCGCCGAAATCATGCTTTATGCTGAAGGTTTTACTAAAGCTGCAGAGTTGTCCAAGAAGATGGTTCGTCTATATAAGCTTTCATCAGAGCAGCTATCACAACAACATCACTACGACTTCGGTATGAGAGCCGTCAAGAGTGTTCTGGTCATGGCAGGAAGTTTGAAGAGATCTCAACCAAATATCGGAGAAGATCAGGTTCTGATTCGTGCTATGAAAGATTCGAACATTCCAAAATTCTTAAAAGATGATATTCCTCTATTCCAGGCTATTGTACAAGATTTATTCCCCAAAGTAGAAATCCCTCCTGTAGACTATGGTGATTTACATCAAGCTATCCTCCACTCTCTTGAGCAAATGAATATGCAAAAAGTTGATAAATTTGTTACCAAAGTTATTCAGCTCTTTGAGACCTTTAATGTAAGATTTGGTGTCATGCTCGTTGGACAGACTGGCTCAGGCAAAACAACATGCTATGAGGCACTACAAAAAGCACTTACCTATCTTAAGCAAGAGAAGAATTCCACAGATCCCAGACATCAAGTTGTCCATACATACGTCCTCAATCCAAAGTCTATATCTATGGGTGAGTTGTTTGGAGAAGTGCATCCTCTAACTAAAGAATGGAATGATGGTCTGGCCTCCTCAATCATGCGTGCAGCTGCCAATGATGAGACTCCTGATAAGAAATGGGTGGTATTCGATGGTCCTGTTGATGCCCTCTGGATTGAAAATATGAATACTGTGTTGGATGATAATATGATGCTTTGTCTCTCCAATGGACAAAGAATCAAGCTTAGATCTGAAATGAGAATGCTCTTTGAAGTTCAGGACCTCGCAGTGGCAAGTCCTGCAACAGTTTCAAGATGTGGAATGGTGTATATGACTTTTGAAGACTTAACTTGGAGACCTTACATTGACTCTTGGTTGCAGAAGACATTCCCAGATAACTACTTCACTCCAGAACTAAAAAAACATTTATATAAGCTCTTTGAAGATAATATTGATCCTTGTATCGAGAAGATCAGAAACCACATGTCGGAGCCTATAGCCACTTGTGATCTTCAATTAGTAAAAAGCCTGACCAATCTATTGGAGATTTTCCTCAGCGAAGAATATGGCTACAAGAGAAATGAAAAGATTGAAAAGATGAAGACCTACATTTCATTCTCATTTGCTTATGCATTCACTTGGTCCTTTGGTGCTTCAGTGTATGATACGTACCAGGATAAAATTTCTGACTTGATCAGAGAGAGATTCCAGAACTTTGTTTATCCCAGTCCTGGTTCAGTTTACAACTTCTACTTTGATCCAGAAGACCTTACCTTCAAGGATTGGGATGAGAGGTTGAAGGCACAAGAATTCACTTATGACAGAGAAATCCCCTACTGGAATTTATTGGTGCCTACTGCTGATACACTAAAATATTCTGAAATCATGGAATGGCTAATTCATTATAGAAATCCAGTTTTCGTTACCGGTGGAAGTGGTGTGGGAAAGTCTGTGATTATTCATAACCTTTTGAGAAAAATTCAAGAACCTCGTCAAATTGATCCCATCTATCTTATCTTCTCAGCCCAGACTTCTTCTCCTGTTACTCAAGCTACTATTGAAGAGAAGATCAAGAACAACAAGGTGTCTAAGACAATTTATGGAGCAAGACCTGGAAGAAAGAATGTCATCTTTATTGATGATATAAATATGCCCACAAAGGAGCAATATGGCGCTCAACCAGCTATCGAGTTACTCAGACAGCTTGTTGATAAGCAAGGGTTCTATGACAGAAAACAATTGTTCTGGAAACATATCAGAGACACAATTCTTCTGGCATGTGCTGCTCCCCCTGGTGGTGGAAGATCAGTCCTAACTCCAAGATTTACCAGACATTTCCATGTCTTATCGATGCCACAACCCTCACAAGAAACATTAAAGAGAATATTCAACTCCATAATGAACGGATTTTTGAGTGTTGGATTCCAAGAATCGGTAAAGAAATTAGGAGAAGTGATTGTCCAAAGTACAATTGAAATATATCAAAGAATCTTGGTTGAAAAACCTCCTATTCCTTCTAAATTCCATTATACATTCAATTTAAGAGATGTCTCTAAAGTGTTCCAAGGAATTTTGATGTGCAAGCCAAGCATCATTCGTGAGCCAGAACAAATCACTAAGCTATGGATCCATGAATCTTCTAGAGTCTTCCAAGATAGACTTATTAATAACGAAGATCGTGAATGGTTTGGAAAACTATTAGAAGAACTTGTCAATAGAAATTTCAGATATAAATGGACATATGAGGAAATGTTCCAACGAAACAAGGTCTACTTCAGTGATTTACTAAAGATTGATAGCGGAACGAGAGATTACGAAGAGATTAAAGATACAAGCAAGCTACAGAAATTACTTGAAAATAAGCTCTTGGATTATAACTTCGATCATCCAAAGAAAATGAATCTTGTGTTCTTCGATGATTGCATTGAACATATCATTAGAATTGCTAGAATTTTAAGACAACCAAGAGGAAATGCAATGCTGATTGGTGTTGGTGGTTCTGGAAAGCAGAGTTTGACTAGACTCTCAACATTCATCCTTGAATATGAGCTCTTCCAAATTGAGTTGACCAAAGCTTATAACTCTGACAATTTTAAAGAAGATATTAAGAAGTTAATGAAGAAAACCGGAATTGAAGGAAAGCCAGTTGTTTTCTTATTTATAGATACTCAGATAGTTCATGAAAGCTTCCTTGAGGATATCAATAACATCTTGAACTCAGGAGAAGTTCCAAACCTTTGGGAAATCGAAGAAAAGGATAACATTATAAATGAGATGAGGCCAATCAATCAAGCACTAGGAAGAGTGGATGAGCCTGAGATGGTGTACAGAACTTTCACAGAAAGAGTGAGAAATAACTTACATATTGTCTTGTGTATGTCCCCCATTGGTGATGCTCTTAGAGTCCGTTGCAGACAATTCCCTTCTTTGGTTGATTGCTGTACTTTGGATTGGTTCTCACCATGGCCTTATGATGCTTTATTAAGTGTTGGAAAGAGGATTTTGTCAGAAATTGAATTACCATCTGAAGAGATCAGAAATGCTATTGCAGAAATGTGTCCTGAGATTCACTTATCCGCAAATGAGTTAGGAGAGAAGTTTTACCAAGAATTAAGAAGGAGGGTATATACAACCCCCAAGTCCTATCTCGATCTCTTAAATCTCTTCTTGGCTACATTGCAAGAAAAGAGAGAAGAATTACGTCTTAATCACAAGAGATTATCCACTGGTATCACCAAATTGGAGGAAACCAATACAACTGTTGTGCATCTTCAGCAGGTTTTGACAGAACTACAACCAAAGCTTGAGGAACAAACTGAAAAAACCAAGTTGGCTCTTGAAGCCGTGAAAGCCGATACAATCAAAGCCAACGAACAAGAATTGATTGTACAACAGGCAAGCGAGAGTATTGCTAGGCAAACATTGGAAATCAAGTTTATCACTGAGCAAGCCCAGGCTGAACTAGACAAGGCTCTCCCAGAACTTCAACAAGCTGAAGCAGCTCTTCGCAATCTGAAGAAGGAAGATTTTGACCAAATGAGGATGTATAACAATCCCCCTAAGCCAGTTGCTAAGGTCATGGATGCAGTTGCAGTTCTGCTTGGAGAAAAAGAAGGAGATTGGCAACAGACTAGAGCTTTACTCAGCAATTCCAAGGCTTTCATGGAGAAACTAATTAATTACAAGAAAGACAATATCCCAGAAACTACCCTAATTAAGCTTAGAAAATATTTAGCAATGTAAATCTTCAACTGATAATTTTTTAATAGTAAATAGGCCAGAATTTGTACCAGAGTTGGTTAGAAATGCCTCTTCTGCAGCGGAGCTCCTTTGTGTATGGTGTATTTCAATCAATAAATACACAATCGTGGCAAAGAATATTGAACCAAAGAAGAAGAAAGCTATGGCTCTACAAGCTCAATTAGATGAAGCCAATCGTGTATATGCAGAAAATCAAGCTCGTCTTGAAGAAGCTAGAGCTAAAGTTGCCAAACTGACTAAGGAGTGCGAGGAAATGATAGCTCTACAAAATAGTCTTGAAGAAAAGATGAATAGAGGTAGAATTCATTTAGAAAGAGCAGAGAAGCTGAAACATTTGTTAGTAGATGAAGGAAAGAGATGGAGCGAGACTGTGAAGCAGATTCAAGAGATGCTCATCACAGTTGTTGGAGATTCTTTCCTCGCCTCTGGAGCTATCTCATACTTAGGACCTTTTACTGGACCCTACAGAGCCACGCTGCTCGGAACTTGGGTTGAGAAAGCTAGGGCCAAGAAAATTCCTCTGTCCGAAGAATTTTCTCTAGTGAAAGCATTAGGAAATCCGGTTCTTCTGAGAGACTGGACATTAAATGGTCTTCCCACCGATACAGTCTCTCAAGACAATTCAATTTTAGCCACTAAAGGGTATAGATGGCCCTTGTTGATTGATCCTCAACTTCAGGCCAACAAATGGATCAAAAACATGGAAGCTCCTAATGGAATTAAAATTGTCAAATTTACTAATGCCAACTTTGCGACTGTCATGAAAGGCTGCTTAGAATCCGGATATCCAATTCTTATACAGGATGTTGATGTGACTCTCGATCCTTCTATTGATCCTATATTAGAAAAGCAATTTTATAAGGATGAGAATGGGGGCATGTTTATTAGATTTGGAGATAAGGCCATTCCATATGACAGCAGATTTAAACTTTATATCTCCACAAAGATTCCCAATCCTAACTACCTCCCAGAGATATTTATCAAAACCACTGTCATTAACTTTACAGTCACATTCGAGGGTCTAGAGGATCAACTTCTTGGAGATGTTGTTAAAAACGAGAGACCCGAAATAGAAGAACAAAGAGATCAGAACATTGTCAAATTGGCAAACTACAAGAAGGAATTAAAGAATCTTGAAGATAATATTCTAAAGATGCTGGCGGAATCTCGAGGTGAGATCTTAGACAATGTCGAACTTATCGAGTCATTGGAGAATTCAAAACAGACAGCAATTGATATTGCTGAAAAATTGCTAGAGAGCTCTAAGCTAGAGCAAAAAATTGAACAGACCAGAAACCTCTACAAGCCAGTGTCAACAAGAGGATCCATCCTTTACTTTGTCATCTCTGACTTGAGCTTGATTGATCCCATGTATCAATATTCTCTTCAGTATATCAAGAGACTCTTCAACTATGCAATGCAAGTCGCAGAAAAATCTGATGATCTAGAGACGAGACTCAACTACCTCATTGACAAAATTACTAAGACTATCTATATCAATGTCTGCAGAGGCCTCTTTGAAGCTCACAAAGTCATATACTCTTTCTTGATCGCCACTAGCATTAAGAGACAATCAAAGGAGTTAGATTCAGGTTTATGGAGTATCTTTTTGAGAGGAGCTGGTATAATGGACAAGGAAAGACAGCCGAAAAATCCGGATCCTAAATTAATTGGTTCTGCTGAATGGGATCTCGCATATTATCTGGACATCAACTTCGAGAAATTCAAAGGAATTTGCCAAGATTTGATCTCCAGAATCGACACTTGGGAAGAGTGTGCACAATCCTTAGGAGCTCCTGAAGATCCATTCCCACAACCTTGGAAAGACAAATTAGATCCATTCGAAAAATTAGTCCTCATAAAGATTTTGAGACCTGAGAAAGTGATATTTGGTGTCCAAGATTATGTTATCAAGCAATTGGGAGCCTTTTACATGGAAGGCTTAGATATCACAATGGAGTCATTGTACAATGATTCAGATAGGAAGACTCCTATTATCTTTGTATTGTCCCAAGGAGCAGATCCAACCTCAATGATTCTCAAGTTTGCAAATGAAAAAGGAATGATGGAAAAGCTTGCTACCATCTCATTAGGTCAAGGACAAGGAGTTCATGCTGAACGCATGATTGCAGAGGGTATACAGAATGGCACATGGGTCTTGCTGCAAAATTGCCATCTAGCCAGGACTTGGATGCCTCGCCTGGAAATGTTGATCGAAGATCTCTCAGTTAAAGAAGAAGAAGTACACAGTGATTTTAGACTATTCTTAACATCTATGCCTGATTCATATTTCCCAGTTAGTGTGCTTCAAAATGGTATTAAGTTGACAACAGAGCCTCCTCGAGGTCTAAAGAATAACTTAAAGAGATCCTATGGAGACATTTCCCAAGATTTCTTAGATGACTGCCCCAAGAGAGAAATCCTCCACAAGCTAATATTTGGATTGGCTTTCTTCCATGCAGTAATACAAGAGAGAAAGAAATTTGGCCCACTGGGATGGAATATCAGATATGAATTCAATGATAGTGATCTTGATACTTCAAAGATAGTTCTCAAGATGCTTCTTACAGAGCAAGAGCAAATACCATGGGATGCCTTGTTATTTGTGACCGGAGACATTAACTATGGAGGTAGAGTTACAGATGATTGGGATAGAAGATGCTTATTATCAATCTTGAAAAAATACTATACTCCAGAAATTCTAGAGGAAAAATATTAGTAAGTATTTCATTAACAGCTGAATAATCCCTTTTTAGCCTAAGTGAGAGTGAAACTTATTACGTCCCTCCTGTTGGAACCATAGAGCAATACAGAGCCTACATTGAAAGCCTTCCTATCACGGATGACCCTGAAGTCTTTGGAATGCACGAAAATGCAAACGTTACTTACCAACTTCAGGAATCAGAGAAACTTATTCAAACTGTGTTGAGCATCCAGCCAAGAGTCACAGAAGGGTATCGTTTTTTTCTAAGAAGCTTTTAATAGTGAATAGATTTGCAGGAAAGAGTAATGATGAGATTATCCAGGAGCTAGCTCAACAAATATTAGAAAGTTTACCCCTCCCTCTAAAAAAAGAGGAAGGAAATAAAGAGCTCTTTGTCGAGAATGAGCAAGGATTGATCCCCTCTCTATCGACTGTTCTCATTCAGGAGATGGCTAGATTTAATAAACTCCTCGACGTGATTAAGCTGTCTCTGGTTAATATGCAAAAAGCTATTAAGGGAATAATCTTGATGTCTCCAGAATTAGATAGCATGTATTCAAGTCTGCTAAATAATCAGGTGAGTATCAGCCTTTCTACTTGCTAAAAATGGTTTAGGTTCCTACTATTTGGGAAAAAGCAGCTTATCCATCTCTAAAGCCTTTAGCTTCTTGGATCAAAGACCTCAAGGAAAGAGTAGAGTTTATGAGAAACTGGCTTCTCAATGGCAATCCTAACTGCTACTGGTTGTCTGGCTTCTTCTTCCCTCAAGGATTTATTACAGGTGTTCTTCAAACTCATGCAAGAAAATATGAAATAGCCATTGATAAACTGAGCTTCAGCTTTAGAGTTTTAGATTTCGAAAAGGACCAATTACAAAGTCGCCCTGCAGTAATCTCACATCTATTTCTTGCTGACATCTTAATAGGATGGTGTTTACGTTTATGGATTGTTCTTAGAAGGAGCCATTTGGGATAGGAAAAGAAAAACTCTATCTGATCAGCATCCAGTATATTCTTTAGTCCTTCTTATCTAATCTATCAAGGGTGAAATGCACTTCTTAATGCCTGTAATTCATTTCAATCCAGCAGTTGATTATGAATCAAAACCTCAAGATTATAGGTAATAATTCAGCTTTTGCTGATCTAATCTGTTGTAGCTGCCCTGTATATAAAACTTCAGTAAGAGCCGGTGTCTTATCAACAACAGGTCATTCGACAAACTTTATCCTCGCTGTGGTAATTCTAGAGTTAGCCTTTCTTAATTTGTTTAGGATCTACCTACAACTGAATACCCACCAGAGACTTGGGTTCTGAGAGGAACAGCTTTACTATGTCAACTTAATGACTAACAAATTACATATTAACCATATTGAAAAAATAGATAAAGAAAATACATATTTCATTACATAAGTATGTGCTTTTGTCCATTATTCACATACAATATGTTTTCTTTAGTTCGATTTTAAAATGACTTTCCTCAACTGAAATTTATTTTGTAAAATAAAATTGAGAAATTATAGGTAAACAAGACTTGAGTGTTGATATGACTTCAGGTAATACTCTGATTATCCTCATCCTGAATCTAAAGTAGCAAACAAGACAATCTTAATAGCAGAAAACACAGAATATGAAATCGAGAATAATTACATTTTGAAATCTCCATATATTAAGAGCATCAAATCAAAAATTGGAGATAATGAAGTATTTTTCTAAGACTTCTAAACTTATTGTTGATAGGAGTTGAGAATAATCTTGCCTAAGTGGGTCACTAAGAGTTCATTGGAATATGTGATTCATTATCTCAAATATGAAAAAGTCCCTGAGAATGTTGACTATACTGACAATCTGCTTCAAAGAATACTATGGATTAGTGACTTCCTTCATCTTGAAACTTTTCAGCAGATGTTTATCAAGGAAATCATCATTCCGGCATTGAACAACAAAAATTGCTTGATGTTTCTAACAGAATCCTTTAAAAAACTTAAGACATCAGAAGAGTCTTCTGATTCTTGGTATGTGCTCTTCAATAATTCGATGAATGTTACATCGAAAAATTTACCTTGGAACTTTTTCAATAAGAAGGCCGAGCTTCTTCAAATAAATGAAAAAATCTTGGAAGAGATCATTGAAAGATCGCTGAAATACAATAAGAATCTTTTTAATACTGATCAAAAGAGCGTCATTGAGTTATTGTTTCATTCAAGGAAAAAGACGGACATTTTTGATTTGCTTGAAAGTCAGAGAATAGTGGTAAGAACCAAAAAACAAGTACTCGGACCAAACCAACCAAATATTACATGGAAGCTATCTAATGTAAGTCGAATCACAGAAAAAGAAACCAACTCGTTTAAGTTTGGAGGATTTTCCTGGAGATTAGTAGCCAAATCAGTGAAAAATGCATCTGGACTCAACGAACTACTCTTCTTCCTAAAATTTGATAGTCCTGTAGATCCTTCATCAGGAACAGAGAATCAGTCTCAGGGTGTAGGAACTTCAAAATCTCCTAGATTTGATGGTCCCTCAGCAAATTCATCTCAGGGAATATTAACAATATTTTTTGTACTCAAAGTAAATGGACAGCCCTATCATCGGGAGGTTCAAATAAGAAGTCTCAACATTGACAAAAATCCACTTATTCAGCTCTGCATATTTGACAATTCAGAAATAGCTAAGATGACAGGAAAAGATAATGAGTTTATTGTGCATCTAAACATTGAATATGTCTACTCGGCTATTTTAACACATATCTCGAAAAATGTTGAAAACTATTTTAATAACACCAAAATTGGAACCTTATCTAGGGATGATCTCTGCTGTATCCTTAGAAATTTACCAGATTCATCATTCCACCAGGATCTAGGAGTCTCATTTACAATCCAGTGGGGTAATATCTTTACGGTTAAAATTGTTATAATCTAGTGCTGCAGCAAAAAGAGCATGAAAATCTACTCGAAGTACTAAAGGCCACCAATTGGGAATATGTCTCTTTGGCCACCTTGGTCAAACTGACTTCACTTGAAGCTTTCATGAGGAATCCTGAAACCAAGCATATAATCAATGAGCAAATTAAAAAGAAATTACAATTGAGTAAGATTTGAT
>Ga0065720_1019875_pt1 | contig 19189 bp, 16 predicted proteins | sample Thericmetagenome_FD_59107 | JGI IMG/M metagenome (GOLD analysis project Ga0065720, IMG submission 59107) | Thermophilic microbial communities from the Joint Bioenergy Institute, California, USA of rice/straw/compost enrichment - eDNA_2 v2... | ecosystem: Engineered > Solid waste > Grass >...
AAAAAAAAAAAAAAAAAAAAAAAAAAAAAAAAACTCTGAGATAGCAACAAGCGGGGACATGCTGAAGCTTAACGTGGTTATGACTTCATTACTACCGCGCTTCCTTCGTTGGAGAAACTTTCGCTGGTTCCTCTGGTGCACCTTATTACTCTTGGCTATCCAGTGCAATATCTCTCAGAACTCAGTTTACTATCAGCGTCCCAACTGCACCAATATGCTTTTGTTATATGAGTTTAACAACACTGCTAGAACCGGAAAAAAAAGAGCATGAGCGTCAATGCTAGAACCAGTTGATTCACATCGTTGCTCATGTAACAGAGCTTTAGTATCATGACTCAAAGAAATTTTGGACTTATGCTTCATCCAGTCCCGAACCCCATTTGCTAGCTTATGACTTTAATAATGATCTTAAGCTTCACTATCTGCACTACAGTTCTTATGAAGTTTTATGACTTCAGAAAGGCGCTAAGGCGCTCTTTCACTTTTAGAAGGTTTCGGATAAGCCCGGTTTGGGTAGGTGCGAAATCGGCATTTTCGGCATGTAGCATCGCCAGCTTGGTCCTGAGCCAACCAAGCACTTCTCTCTGCCACTGCATACTGGGCAGGCCGCGAGACGCCAGTGTATAAGGACTAAAAAAAAGGAGTATCTGCCCAGAGAGATCCCGCACCAAAAGCGCTGACGGCCTGACAGAAAATGCTGTTAGCCAGTGCCATCGCGATTGGCACAGCTGTCCATACTTGGGAATCACTGAAGCCCTAACTCCTGGCTGTGCGTGATTACCTTAAGGGCAGTGTTCGAGAAACTATCGGGCTCGGTGTGTTTCGAAGTGGTCGGATTACATGTTGTATACTTTTCGGCATAAACCACCTCCTGAACTTCGCGACTCTATCGACACAGCGAAAAGGCGACACTCTCTTCGAGCGAGATCTTCTCCGTTGCTTTTGAACAAGGGATCATCGAGTGGGGCCATATGTTTAACATAATTCTGGCCGAGAACGTAGACAGTTATGTCGGAGTTACTGTTGCTGAGATCCGGGATCCAATGTTCCCGGCCGTCAAAGGGGCTCAGTTATTGTTACTTTCGATGCGTCGGACGCTTTCTGAATTATGCTATGTAATTGTAGTCACCCACACGACTCGAAACCCCAGAATATTAATCTTATCATTAGCAAGAGGTATTGGTGAGACTTCCGCAGTCTTTTTGGAATGTCACCACCGGTTTGCTAAGCGTGAAGTTGATGGACTTTGTCCTCAACTGATATTAGACTGCTATAATCTAACACAGCACATTTGGCGCTGGGTTAGAACTTGACTCGAGGTTTTGGATTTGCATTGAGTTCCAGATGATTTTGGCTGTCAACCATTGCGATTTGCGCTTTGGAGACCGCCGTATCACATTTCTTAGTTGCTGCAAGTGGACATGAAACAGAGACTTTAGCCGTGTATGGCAGTGGCTAGAGAATGGAGATAGAAATTGCTGCAGGCTCAGTAACATTGGCGTAGAAGTTTTAAGTATAAGTTTTCTCAACATGTGTTTTGTTGATCATTCAACCAGAGGGAAATGTCACGGCCTTGTTCTAATCGTCGGGAGACATATCTGAGTCAATTCTTAAGAGTTCGTATCGATAGAGCCCAGTATATAAGTGATAGACCGACGGGGCTAATCAAAACCACATACAGCCCGGTTGATTTGAACCCCGACAAGGAATGTTGGGAGGGGTAGCCCAAGCTGTCTTCCTAAAACGGGGTGTGGCGCGTAGAAAAGCATCATGTTTGTAGAGAAACCAGAGTAGAACTTTACAAAACTGTAGCCCCTCAGCTGCCTGACCGGTCAGCGACCGAGTTATACCTTATAGTTCAGGGTTGGTAACGGGGGGTTTTCCTGATCACTTCTTAAAATATTTTGCGTAAGATCACCCAAGCATTTCTTGGTCAATTAGATAAAACTAGAGCTATAAACTTGCTATTTGGACTTGATTAGTTCTTTACTGACAGCAAGGCTAAGTCACTCCTTGGAAAGATGGCGAGTACTGACCGCTGGCAACAAGTGCGAAATGACTCGATTTTGCAAGTCTTGAGGGCATCGTCCCTTGAAACTGTGTGTGGTGCAGGAATGGTAAGGCATGTCAGCGCTTCAAGCGTTGCTGAGAGATACCGGTAGCAGCCCTTGATGGTAAGAGAAAGATGAGAAGTGGACTCAAAGAGACATCACATCAGGCTAGATCTCACGCTTAAAGAAGGATGGATTTTAGATGATGGACGTTATATGGACTGGAACTATGAAATCAATAACCTTTTCTAAAATCTGGCATAAACGAACAAGTCTGGCAAGAAAAAAAAATACCTCGTCGCCCTCGGATACCTCTCCCCCCTCTCCTCTCAGTCCCTTATAAGTCCTCCATTGTCCAGCTCTCATCCTCCTCATAAACCTTCCTCCCAGCAACCCACGTCTCTTTCACCTTCACTCTCCTCAGATCCTCCTCGTCGCCACCTAATTCCCTATCAACCACCACCCAATCAGCCCACATCCCCTCTTTAATTTCTCCACCATTCTTCTCCCAGAAAGCTGCCCTAACAGCTCCCTTAGTAAACCCATCGAGCGCTTCGGCCAAGCTCAGCCCCTCCTCCTTCCTATACCAACCATCCTTTCCCTTCCCAGGACCGCCTTTTCCAGACTTCGGATCCTTCCTCGCTACAGCTGCATACAACCCCCCGAACGGGTTGGCCGGTTCTACGGGGAAATCGCTGCCCAAACAGGGGGCGAGGTCCAAGAGTGAGCGCATGCGGTAGGCCGAGGAAGCTATGCGCTCGGGGCCTAAGCGCAGTTCGGCGTAGGACATGTCGGAAGTGGCGTGGGTGGGCTGGATGGAAGGGATGATGCCGAGGGCGTGTAGGCGGACTTGGTCAGCGGGATGGATGATTTGGGCGTGTTCGATGCGGAAGCGGCGTGATTGTTGGCAGGAAACTAGGCGGGAGGGTTCGTCTGAAGGGGGGCAGACGTCGTTGAGGGCTGCTTCGAGGGCATCAATGGCAAGGCGGTTAGCGCGGTCGCCTATGGCGTGAATGTTGACTTGGTAGCCAGCGGAGGCCCAGGAGCGTGCGAGCTTGGTCAAGGTGGTTGCGTTGACTAGGAGAGAGCCGGACGTGTCGGGTCGATCGCTGTATGGCTCGAGAAGGGCGCTGCCCCAGCTGCCCAGGGCGCCGTCTGTGATTGTTAGGGGTGATTCAATTCAACAAACCTCAAGGAAAACTTACCTGCAAATAATTTCACGCTTCTAACCCTCAACATCGGATGTTCGACCTTCCTCGCGACCTCAGGACAGAAACTATTCCTCTCAGGACACTCAATCATAGCATAAACCCTCATCGTCCACCCATTTCCCTCCTCGTTCGCCATCTCTTCATACAAAGCAATATCTTCCGGCGTGACACCCGCATCATGAATACCCACCAGCCCAACACTATGCAGCGAGCGCATGGCAGACCGCACGAACTCCTTCTTCTGCTCGCGGCTCGGCCTTGGCCAAAGAGGCATGACCAAGTCCATCGCATTATCACAGAACACCCCAAGCCCAGGGTCGCGAACGATCTCGCCGCCCGGCACCTCGGCCGGTAAGTCCGGTAGGAGCTGCAAAACGGCCGACGATACCCAAGTGCAGTGCACATCGACCCGATCAAGCATGATATACTTCCCTTTCAACCGCTCATCCTCATCTAACAAAGCCTGTCCCAAAATCAGCAGTTAGCCAGCAATCCAACACCCCAACGTTTTGAACAAAACTGAAGCCAAAAAAAAAAGGGGAATACCTGCAGCACTCGGCATCCCCCCCAACCGCATCTGATCCCACCCCACACCCCTCACCCACCTGCTCCTGGTCCCAGCGTCCGGATTCTTCTCAACATACTCCCCTATCCTCCTCCTCACCTCCTCAAACGACTCCGCGCCAAATAGATCCACGGAATGCAAGAACTCTCCATACTGCAGCAAATGCCCATGTCCGTCCCACAGGCCGGGGAGGGCATGTCCCTGGCGGATTTCAACCCTTTCCCGCGTAGGGGGGTCAGTGGATGAAAACACCCTCACGAAGCGTCCATCTCGAACGGAGAAGCAGTTCACTCCCGGGACAGGGTTGATACCGGAAGAAAGGATGGACTGGTAGCAGTAGGTTTGTGTCTGCGTTTGTAAGTCATGGCTAGGAGGAAGGAACTTGCCCAGCAGGCGCTGGACGAAGGAGATGAGGTCGAGGTTCACTTTGCCATCAGGTGAGGAAGACTTTTGGCCTTGAAGAGCGAGGCTGATGGCCACGCCGATGGCAAAGAAGAGGATGCGGAGCGCCCAGCTGGCGGGGGGCGGTTGGGTCACTGGAGGGGGTGCTGGAGACATGAGATGTGTAGGTGGGTAAAGGTCTGGTGATAAGGATATGTATGTGAAACTGAAAGCTGGAGATAAGTCAGCAGTGCGGTAAACTCTAGTTTCTGTTTTTGGATTGCTTGGAAATTCTTACTGAAGTGTCAGGAACCAAGAACTGTGTGCGTGGTAATTACTTAGGGCAATGTGGGTGAGCGGGTGAATGAGAATTGGTTTAAGTGAAGTCGGAGGACGGCTACAAATAGCAGATAAACAAGGGGTCGCGATAAGACGGGATGAAATTCCGAAACGACCCCAGATCCACATCGGCTCCGGAGTCGGCGCCGGCCCGGCTGCAGGGAGCCGACTAACTAGCCTATGAATGTTCGGGATGCCTGTTTTGTCCCGGCCGTTCTTCAGGTCATGCCTATGGGCTACGAAGGTAAAGCGTGAAAACCCAGTTGGGACTAAGGCCAACTGAAGAGTCCCCAAGAACTGGTGCTGTTTTACGTAAAAATTCGAATCGCTTCACGTTCATGTACCTAGCTGGGATCGCGACAGCAGAACATAAGGATCGAGGGACGGTCATCGTTCCCTTCCACGGCTTGGCCAATAAGCATCTCGCAATTCCCACGTCGAAGAGTACGGAACTTGAATCTGAGGATCATGAAGCCAACAAGTAGCGACTACCTTAATTCTATATACAAGCACCGGTTTATCATCAACAACAGTCAGTCAGAGCAGAGCGAAAAAGCAGAAGAGCCGCAAAAGCAAAACCCCGCGAAGCCAATCCCATCGCCCCTGGAAAGTCACTGAAAGTAGGGCAACGGCCAGCACAGAAAGCTCGACCGTAGCCGGTCCAGGGGTGCCTCGACGTGAGCAGAGGTACGTAACCTAAATATATCAACAACCAATACTTCCCCTGACGATGATGACAATGACAATGATGATGATGCTGGCCCCAAGGAACCAAAGACAACCCCCACACCAACCGAACCAACACAAGACAGCCATCAGCAGCAACCACAACCATGATGACTGACCTAGGCAATTCATCGTCAATCAATCAACCGGTCAGTTTCAATTAACGAGCGCTTCGTTCATTATACCATCGACGTGTGTTCGATCCTCAACAACGACGTCATCTGTAACATGTTGACGTTGCGCGACGTTTTTGTCCGGGCGTGCGTTTGTTCGTTTAACGTTAGCGTAGTGTAACAGAGTGTGCATGTTGTTGTGTTGATGTTGTACGTAGTATTGCAATAGAGCGTTAAAAAGAAAACCTGCCGCACCGCTCCCAGCAAAGCAACAGACCAACTTAACAAACCCAAGAAACATGAGCAAGACTTGAGAGTGCGACACGACATTCCGAGGGGACGATGAGAGAGAGCACAAGAGAAGAGGAAAAAAAAAAAAAAAGAGAGAGAGAGAGAGAGAGCCGAACGGAGGGAGATGTTAAAAGGAAATAAACAGAAACACAACCAACAACACCCAATGTATATAAAGCCCCTCACTCCTGACCAAAGCCCATCGTCTCCTCAACAGCCATCGTCAGCTTCTGCTGCAGCTGCTCCAGCGTCTTATACGGAGGGAGATCAAGGCGGTTGAAGCTGTGAAATATGTTAGCATCTTCGGCCTGAGAAAGTTGGTCAAAGGCAACGTACCAAGTATGCGCCTTGGGCAGATTATTGATATCACCCGCGCGCTCAATTGTGAACCGTCTCGGTCCATCGCTGCCCTGCAGGTCCTTGAACCCATTGACCGGAATACGGCTGGTACCCGTGGTGAACTGCAACAGTCGGCTCTTCTGCTCGCTATCCCACGACCGCACCGTCTGCCAGAAGAACTGGATGACCTCATCACTCTCCGTGTACCCGCGGTAATCTGTGTGCTTCTTCCAGTCGTCCACATCAATTTCCGCAATACCGCCAATCAACAGCTCCAGCTCGCGCTCGTCAAACACATTGATCAGATCCTGCGGGATGAGCTCGTTAAAGCCCTCCTTGAACGCCTTAAACTGCTCCTCGACACGCTTCTGGATACGCCACTTGACCATTAGCTCGACGTACTCGCGTTTGTTCTCGTTCGTCACCTCGATGTTGCGACCGTTAGGCTTGAGATCCTCGACCGTGATGACGCCGAAGCGCTCGTCCTCCGTCGAGAAAGTAGCCTCGATGATGCCTCCCGAAATGTCATTGTCGAGCATCCACTGCAGCGAACGATGGAAATCGGCATCGACGCCCTCCATGTCGGCCAGGGTGACCGGCTTGCCGAGGATCATCTTGTAGAAAGCGGTAATGAAGAAGGCATCGAGGAAGCGCCTGTGGAAGATGGCCAACCCTACTACCCGCCCGATGAACTTAAAGTAGTTGAGATGCTCAGGATTAATGCCCGAGTGCGGGTTGATCTGGAGCGTGTAGTTGTCGTGTGCCGAGTACTCGAACAGGCAGTAGAAGGGGTTGAACATCTCGTGCGACAGGAGGAAGAAGAACTCGCGAGACAGACCGCCGTAGTCCAAACCATCCTCACCATCGAACTTGATCATCAACCTCTTCTTCAGGTCGGTCGCCGACTGCCGTGAGATCTCGGCAAAGGCGTCCTCAAAGATGTGTGACCGGCGCACCTTAATGTGGCACTGTCCAGACAGGATACGCATAGCAGGCTGCGACCGGAAGTAGATAAGCTTCCGGCGGAAGTCACGCTTGTACTGGGGTACGTTCTGGTCAAGAGACGATGGCAAGCGCGGATCGTCCCAAGTAGTGGTCTTGGTGTTGTGATCGACGAAGTAAACACGAGCCGTGTTCGTCAAACGCATCTCCCAACCACTAGGCAGCGGGCCCAATTGTGACACGGGCTGCTGCTGAATAATACCGTTGGGGTTGTTACCACCATACATCCTGATATACTGCTGGCGCCGAGGGTCCACCCAGGTAGTTGTCCGGGTGTTGTGGTCGACGAAGTACGGCCGACCCTCAGGTGTCCAGCGCATCTCCCAGCCCGGCGGCAGCTCGCCCGTGCCTGCGGTCGTAGCTCCCGTATGGACAAGCGCCGTCGCCTGGGCTTGTGCCACTGCCTGCTGCTGCTGGAGTGTTGGCGAGTTGGCTCCCGTGCGATCCTCTGGCAGCGAACGGTTCTGGTGCTGCTGCCGCTGCGCTTGTTGAGTCGCTTCGGCATCTGACTGCCCTGTCCCCGTTGGTCGGTTCCAGCTTGTCGTCCGGGTGTTGTGATCTACATAATACGTCCTCCCGAGGTGATCTTCGCGACGCTCCCACCCGGGCGGCAACCGGCCGAGTGCGTCCTCGAACGGGCTGAGCTGTCTGACATCGACCTGCCGCGGCTGTACCGGGGTCCCGTTGGCGGTTGCTGTTGTCGTGCTGGTTGTGGCAGCTGCCGTGGCCTGGCTGGTTGATGTCGTTGACGCTAAGCTGGCAGGCCTGTGTGCTAACGGCATCGGCTGACTGGCAGCCGGTGTGCCGTTCGTCGACACAGCCGACGACATAGCGGATGAGGGACGGTCCGTCGTGCCGTTCGGGGTCGAGGTCTGCGGCGCAAGCAGAGAAGGTCTACTAGCCGAGGGGTTCTGCTGAGTGCGGTTAGGAGTTGAGAGGTTCGTCGATAGGTTGATAATGAGCTTTCCGTGCACGACGAGGTTATCGTTTGACTTCTTGAGGTCCCGGGTAAGCATTTGATCTGGGGCGGTCAGCCATGTCCTCCTAAATCTAAAATTATGTTCCCCTTCTTACCGTCGGCGTCCGGGACCAGGTCGATCACATCGCCTATCCGGATGTTAATAACACCCAAGAACCCCTGGTCCTTTTTCTTGAACTTTTTCTGGTCAAACACCTGGATAGCCAGGATACTGTCCTCGTTTACCCGACTGCAACATGTGAGCGTCTGGTCAACATGATAGGGACCAAGCACACATACAAATCAAAGCTCTCGTTCCAATATGGGTTCAGGGTCCGTTTCGACACCTGAGTCGTCTTAGTCTGCTCGCCGTTGATGGTAGCTACCGCGAAGGGATCAGGAAACCCTGCAGAGACCAATTAGCACATCGCAAACGCAGGGGGATCGCAAGGCCAGCATTCAACGTACTGAAAACATCTCGCTTGTACAAGCCATCGGCGGCGATGACTAAATAGGCGGGGTCAGCGGCTGTTCCAAGAGAAGGGACAGATATGGTCCGAAGGCTAGAATAGGGGGGGGGGCAATACTTGTGACGCGGAGATTGGGTTGGCTGTTGCACCTTTGTTAGCTCTGCTTTCGTCCAGACCGAGCAGGGCACGTCATTGTCACTGGAATGCCAGCCGGAGCGGCAGTAGCGGCATCCCCGCGGCGGGGAGCCTAGAGATATAAGATCAGGACAGGGCGTCGACTTACGCTGGAAGGCCATCCATCCGAGTGTTGTTGCTCATGGCTGTGGCGGGTCGCGCAAGTCAGGGCTTGCGCGAGGAGCCCGGGAACAGTCACGCAGGTAAAAGCGAGGAAGAGGTCGGTCGGCGTCGGAATCAGAGACGTCGTCGAGATCAGATGGGCACTGGAGACCGTTCGCGCGAGGCAGGCAGTTTGGCAGGCCAGAATCAGGGACGGAGGAGCAGGAGAGAATGGAATTGAGATCTGCCTGCGGAAGAGATGTGTAGGAGCGGAATACGGATTACTCGAAGGACTTGAAGAGCGTGCTCGTTGTAGGTATCTCGTAGACAGAGCTGGTGCCGGTGCCGGTGCCAATGTCGATGCGCAGAAGCCGAAAAGCAGTGCCAAAAAGGAGACAAAGAAAAAAAAAAGAAACACACGAAGGGGTAAGGGATATGTCGAGTTACGAGATCAAAAGATACGGTACCGAATATGCGGGCACCACCAGCACACGACTCGAGCGACGAGCGCAGCACGTCAGGACGGTCAGGATGCGACAGGCGATGAGGGTCTGTTGGTGTTGTTCAGACTGCAAAGAGATGGAATGGCACAGGATGGCAATCTGATGGCCACGAGATGGATGATGTGTGGCAGACTGGCCAGTCGGGGAACGATGGATGGTCGAGCCGGCGAAATCGAAATCGAATGGTCGATGGATGCTTGGACGCTGCCGACGTTGAGGCTGTGCTGCGGTCCCCCTTCGTGCCTTCGGCCAGACACCCCGCTTTGGCCAAGATTCAAGGCCAGGTACCCAGGGTCAGGTAGGCCAGTAAACTGTCGGGCCAGGACAGCAAAAGCGGATGGGAGCTGTTAGCAGTTAAGGGCTTCTCCAGCAGACACCGGCCGCAATCACTTCTACTGCCCTCAAACGGAGAGAATTCGGAGGCAGAACCGCTCAGTCGGGAGATAGCCAAGAGTCGCAGATGCACATCGCAGTAGTCGGCTCACTTGCTGGGCGCTTCTGCTCCGTCTGTGACTTGTGAGGTGTTTGTTTCCAGAGTGGCCCTTAACACGTCCATGCCCTGCTGTTCCTCGCGTACCAGTGGGCGGGACAGTGGGGAGCGGGACCGTCACACGGTGTGGACGGTGGACGCATGCTACCAAGCGGCGGCTTTTGGTACTTGCGTCTATCGGGGCATGTGGCTTCAACCAACCGAGGTGCCCCAACGGCCTGCCAGGGTTGGCGACTTGGCTCTCGCCTGTTAGCGCGCTGCCCCGCCGGTTCAGCGTGCCAAGGGCGGCTGCATCAACGGCGCATCGATTTGCCCGACCTGACAGTCGGCAGGACTTTGCATGGTTCTCTTCGCGTCCTGAGTGTAAGAAGAGTGGTCAGCGACGAGGCTAACATAAACAGGGTAAGGTCAGCATGTCACATGATGGGCCCGGCCAGTCTCTTTTCTAGAAGCCTTCCGACCAGAGGTGGCTGCCAGGCAGGGAACACACCTCAGTTGCTGACACGCTCTCCGTATCGGTAATGGATAATGGAACTGTGCAGGCAGTGTCTTGAACTTTGATAGGGGGCCGTGTGCGCTAGAGCGGCGCACTGTCTGTTGGTGGGGCAGTGGGGCAGACTCGCCAGCTGCATGGCTCTAAATTTCTTGCTCCAAGTCCAGTTTCATGTCCTAAAACTGGCTTTTAGGACCGTGTCTTCCCGGTTCAAGCAACCTGTGCCGCAGGTTCCGTTGGATTTTCCTGCTACGTACCTATCATTCAAACGCTTGTCCATTGAGTGCCTGTCAAGAGCAATGCCATCTGCTTGGTAGTTGCGACAACTGATTTGAAAATCGAAAGTTATCAACTGCTAAGGCTTGGCTGAACTACAAGCGAAATACCCCAGTCTTCCGAACTGGGAAGAAATGCATATGATATGATTTGCAATCGAGAGCTTGCAGATGCGCCTGTGAAGTGCTGTTGAGTCTTGAGGAGTCTCTTGAGGCTATAATCAGGTAGGCACAATTGATACCAAAATAACTCTCCAAGGGCTGCTAGGGCGGTCACCACTACAACCAAGGATAATATCTGACAAGATGGCGCCGGGCTTCTCAGAGATTGGGCAATAGTGGAATTGGATCATTGCTTGATAGTCATGGCAGCGGTGACAAGAAGTCTCTCACTACAGCCGACAACCTCGAGACCGCTGTTCGTACCATATACCTTATAGACAATGCCCACGTCTGGTTTGATTCCCCGTGGCTGCCAAGCAGGCTTAAACTCTCGGTGAAGAAAAAGGTGAAAAACAACAGTAGTGAAAAGGGTAATCCGCTGAGCGATGAATAGACCATCCGTTTCTTTTGTCCATGTTGTCCCCCTGACGCCTTGCCAACACAAACAGCAACCCAACTTTGTCCCGTAGAAAACGAAAAAGACGCCTCCCTTCCCGGCCTCCCTATCTCACACATCCTGGAAGGGCTGCTTGCTAGGTAGTGTAGCCTTGCCACTGATCAATCGTTCCGACCAAAACCGCGTCCATCCGTAGACCCATCCCGCTCGTCTCATCCAGTAAGCCTCACTCAAATAACATCAAAGGTCATCCCAACGCGGCTCACCACCAGACTCTCTGCCAGCAGCGCCAGCAGCGATCCTAATACGGTGCATAGCCCCCGCGTCCCCGTCCGCGATAGCCACCACGGTAGCCGCCCCGAGGGAACGGAGCATAGCTGGGATGGTAGCCACCTCTGCCGGGACCGCCATAGTAACCACCGCGGGGGACGCCACGATACCCGCCACGGAAGCCTCCACGGCCACGCGACATGCCGGGAATGTTGGTGCGCTTGGGGGCAACCTTGATGTTGCGACCCTTGAAGACAGAGTCATTGAGAACTAGCGCCTGGGCGACGAGAGAGGGCTCGGCAAACTCAACGTAGGCATAGCTACAAGACTTTCAGTATGAACCCGCAAAGACAAAGCTATGTGTCGGAGCAACAAGATGACATACCCCTTGGGCTGGCCGGTGAATTTGTCCAGGAGAATAGTAACGCGGTTGATGGAGCCGCAGCTCTGGAAGTGGGCCTGCAACTCCTCGGGCGAGGTGGAGTAGTCGACGTTGCCAACAAAGATGCTGCGGCTGTCCACCTCCTCCTTGTCCTCTGTCAGATCGGCGCGCGCCTGGTCGAGAGACGCCTGCATTTCGCGGAGCTTAGCTGCCTCGGCCTCCATCTCGGCCACCCGCCGCTTCATGGCAGAGATCTCTTCCTGTCCCGGGGTATTGCATTAGCCATCTCTTATTCTCTTTTCCTGCTACTTCCTTTCCTCTTGCTAGGGCAGGGCGATGCGGCCGGTCACAGGTCGGGGTTGGGTGGCGCACCTCCTCGTTGGCATCGTCGGCATCGGTGCCGTCGGCATGGTCGCGCGTCTCATCGTGGGGCTTCTCCCTGTCTTCTACTGCGCTGCTCATTTTAATGGATGGTCTGCAGATGGCAAGTCAGCCAAATAAGTTTTGGTGTTGGATATGCAATGCTTGGACGACCGTTGGTGCCAGCTGCAGGTTGACTGGCGATTGCCATCAACCCCAAACAACCGACCACAAAGGACTAAAGACGGGGGGCATCATTGTACCTTGCGTGTGTGAAGTATCGCCGTAAAAAGATGTTTCGCAATGCAAACTGATCGATAAAAAAGGAACGGCGCTGAATAGGGCTGCAGCTCTGACAGCACAACCTGAGCTGATGCTATCCAGAGGTGTTGCGCCTTTCCAAAGATTCAGACACGGCGAGGCGGGCAGTTGGCAGTTGGGGTCCAGCACGGTCAGCTTTCACTGCATTCAGCAGTCAGCGAAGCCGAGCCTGCCTGGTGCACGTTCCTCGCCGCGCCAACGACAAGTGGGTTGAGTGGTTGTTGGATTATGTAAGCTGAGACGCACGGACCAGTTAACTATTGCTCGCTTTGTTGAAGGGAGGTTTTCAGAAATACGGAGTTCGGTGTGTCGTTGGAGAGTGTGTCCAGAACGACTGGTCAAAGCAACTGAGATAGGATCTGCTCGTTGTTTGGATATAATTTAATTTGCCATGATTTGTGTCTCTACATGGTGCTTTGAGAGAGATAGCGAAACAAGATGGCGATCTGGAGGTCTCACGCATCTCAAGTAGAGCCCATATTAAGTGACTAAAGACTGTTACTTTAGATACTTACAGGAGAGATTCAGGCTAACACTCTCGAGTCCTAACCTTTCAAGATGGTTGGCATTATGGAAGATCCAGGATTTGCAGCAGATTGCAAAGAAGATGTGGAAGTCAGAATATTAGACAGACCTATCCACAAAATTATTAGAAGTGGTTATGGTTTAATTTCCCCTGGCAACCGTCAGGGGTAATGTTGACCTTTAGAATTATGGGTAGCAAAGAGGCTATAATATTAGTCACCAAGTCAAGATCCATTCAGCTTGTTATCTGTATATCATTTTCAGTAATATCACCACTTCAAATGAGCTTTATGCATTCATTGTTGTCTCTCATGGTGTAAGTGGGGACCTAACTCTGTGCATTGGAGTTGACGTGGACTCTTGCCTTGGATCACTGTATAACACTGGCAAAGATACTTAACTGTTCGTCCAATTGAAACAACAACAACAACAACAACAGTCAAAAAGAACGTTGGCTGTTTGACACAGGCAGCCAATCACAGTAGCTTGGTGAATTGGGAAGTTTTAACGCTACTGAAGAAAACACTGTATCGAGCCTTAACTTCAGAGAGCTTGAGGAGCCCCCGCTTTGACAGCTCTTGAGAACATCAGATCCGGGTCTTGAGCAACGACAACTGCAGACCCTAAAAAGCAATATCGCATATCACATAAATACGAGGGTTTCCGGGTCTGAAATTCAGTAGACGCTGCTTTGGGGCGCTGCAAACGCTCTTTTGTCGTCTTTCTGTGCGATTTGTTCCCTTCAACCCCTCTTCAAACGTACTTCCCTGACTTGAAAGAGCCGACTCCTCAGCTCAGCTATGTCCCAAGAAATTCCTTTGGCCACGTGCGATGTGTGGTCTTTCGCGCATAGCGAGTTCTATGTCCAGGCCAGCGGCAACAACCGGCACACCGCGCGATTCTCGAGTTCAGGGATGCTTTTGACGGCAACGCAGTAAGGCCAACCCGGGGCACTGGTATGAGGCGTAGCTGTTACACTATGAACTGTTCCCTCTAAACTAAAGGCACAGCCAAGATGCGGTTGTCAGACGCCGTCTCGAAGAGCTGCTTGACTGCTCCAAACCATATCCCCAAGATCGAAGCTGAACTGAAGAAGGAATGGGCGAAGAAAGAGCGCGGGCTAACCAAGCTGCTGCTGAGAAGCAGTCGGTTACTACGAAGCAGTCAGCACAAGAGCCGAAAGCCGCAGCCGGTAAGACTGAGTCTGCACTGGAACTAAAGTCGGGAAAGAGAAACGCTGACGATGGCAATGTTGTCGCTCCGGGAACGAGTATCAGTCTCAACCTCACCGTCTCTGTTGGGCCTAACGGTGCCGTCCAAGTTCACTCTGCTTCCCTTCCGCCTGAGATAAAAGGCTAAAACCTCCAAGTCTTCGGAGCCGAAAAAAGACCACGAAGACTGCGACTGCAACAGCCAAGGCTACGACCAAGGCGACCAAGGCCATGACTACTGCTGCCAAAACTTCGAGTAAGAAAGCTGAGCTTGGGCCATCCTCGATTCATCCTGCAAAGCAAACCTCCCGTCGCGGCTCCTCATCCACAACAGCCAAAATTACCACCTCTCGCTCGACAGCTAGCCCAGCGCCAACCCAGACATCAGCCCCAGACCCTCCCAACGGAGACAAACCTCCCAACGCAACCGCCCTTCGACCCGGGCCTCGATTTGGCCGTTCTAGCACCAATACCCCCTCCCCCTCCCTCCCCCTGTGCGACAGCACCTTTCCCACCGGGACAGCAATGACGACGACCCGCTCCTCCTCTACAGCGAGCTCCTCCCCTACACTGACCTCCCCCCTTCGGACCAATAACGACGCAACCTTCCACGGCTTCAGCGGCCAGTCCGACTTCCATGAACCACCCCAGATCAGGCGCAGTCTCCCTTCCCTGGGTCTGCTCAGTGGCCAGTACTCCGTTTTCTTTGAGGTTCCAGAGGGGTTTGCTTTGCTTACGATCAAACGATAAATACTTTATCCTGATTCTAGACAGCTCTGTACTCTGATGGGGAAAGTTTTGCAATCAGCCTGTTGCGCGGAATGCTGCTGCTTCAGGAGCAGCCGTGGTACTCGTCGGAGCAGCACATTCCGCTTGACTAGCGAGCGAGGGATTTGCTTTATGGTATCCTTCAGGATGAGGCGAACGACGGGAGTTATGCGTAGTTTGTGGGATGTGGGAAGGTGAGGGAGGTTGTTTATGTAGGAGGAGGGGCCGTTTCGAATTGAAGCGGAACGGTTGCCTGGCCAATGGATTAGCAGTGAGCTTGGGGCTGCAGAGGCGAGGAGGGAGTAGGATAGGTTGGTGAAGGAGCGCTGGAGGTAATAAGCTGGTGTTTTTCAGGGAGTGTAAGGGTTATGATTGATTGAGCGAGACCGTTAAGATACTTACGGGCAGAGAAAGATCTTTGGACTATATTTGGACTCGGCTGAGTGTTCGGATGAGTTGATGAAAGGTTTGAGATGTTGAGATATGAGGTACGTAGTCCAGTCTTCATATTGTCTGGAATTATGACTGTCGCTTACTTGTTTCCTCGACCATCGGCCTGAGCATTCCATTACCTGCTTTGATGTTATGTCGCTTCAAACAGAGTCACATAAATCTCAACGAAGCATCTATCGATCCATTTACAATTGTCCCGAATGGGGATCTATATCAGGATTCATAGTAAGTCCCAAATTGGTAGTCTCTCCTGATAACCGCGCTATTAAGTGGTCCCGATTTCCAGTTACTAAGAGTTCTAAACGGTTGGGAAATTACTAGTTTCTTCATTTCAATCTTTTTCTTTGAGTGGTTAAGGCAAGCTGGTATGCAACCGGCATCTCGTTTGCTCCCGACGACTTCTTCCCTTCGATGGAGAAATGGTTATCATTGTTTGACCTGGCCATATCTGTAGAGGTTAAACCCGACTGCTCCTGAACCGGTGTCTCTTTTCAGATATAAACCAAAATATAACGGCATACCTTGATTGGCTGAGACCTTGGTTCGGTCTGTTTAATATTTAATATATCCGTCAGCATATTGTATAGGCACTCAATATTTGGCAAGAACTTCGGGGAGTCGATCATCTTCACACTTACCGACCAGTTGCCGCAACTAGCTCTGTGATAAACTTTGCTGAAGCCTTCGTATCATTCTAGTTGCCCAAGGACCGGATAAATCATATTAGGTTCAAATCCGCAAGAGACTCAGAGTGGGTAGTATACAAAGCTAGAAGAACTGGGTAGGGTCTCCTCATACATACCAGTGATCAAACTGTCCAAAGATGAGTGGCATTTGGGAGGTGTAGTCACCAGAGCACAGAACACAGCGATCGTCGAAGTCTCACGCACTCATCTGCACAATGTTTGTCAACAAATTTCTGCGCAGATCTTGCCAAGCATTTTCATGATATCTCAAACCTTACAGGTATACAGCTAGTCGCATAGCTGTCAGCTCTGTGTTCCTTAGGGCTTGCCCCGCCTCAAAAGTGATCCAAGCTTTCGTTGATCACATTCCAACTGGCATCACTGCTCCCTCCCCCCCACCGGCATGCAGCCAATTCCTTTCTAGATGAATTTTTCCATTCCTACAAACTTTTCACCCTTTTTCCGACATTTCTTTCACACCAAGTAGTTCTTCAGACAGAACAGCCAAAACAGCACTCTTCACATTTTTCTCTCCAGAACTACCAACACAACTCTTTTTACAGCTTTTTTTGCTCACTGCAATCTCAAACATCAAATGGCGTCAACTCCTGTTATCAACAATGCAGGCCGCGTTCAAAAGCCCAAGCGCAAGAGGCCTGCCACCACCAAAGTAATCCTCGACACCCCCATCATTAAAGTGATCCGCCCGGGTTTCTGGAGCCCAAGGGCATTCTACGCCAACAGAGACCGCCACCTTGAGCTGCCCTCTTACAAAGTCCCAGTTGAGACTGGGCACATTGATCTCATCATGGACATTCTGACTCGCGAGAGGAAGGCCGAGTCCAAGGAGTCGAAGGAGTGAAAGTAATATTTCTGATCTTTCCACCAGTCAGATGGTTTCTCTCACATTTAGTTCAAAAAAGCACAGTGTAAGTCGCTCCGGTCCCAGAGTCTCACTTTGCTCTCAAGCTGGGATGCCGCTAACACTTCATTCTTAACACAGAACGTCTGCGATCTCTGCTCATGACCATCGACCAATTTGTTCAGCTCATAATTAGTACAATCGTTTCACAAAAACTTTCACATCGAGCGGTACAAACATTGGAGGAAGCTGATTTTGCTGGAGCTCATGGAGCTGGCTTGTGCCAAGAGGGTGTTAAAAAGAGGTTGCTCAGTGACGTCATCGAATCGACAGAATTAAGGGACTTAGGGTTCCCACATTCCAACTGTAAGGACTGCCGTCGGCATACATTTCCTTTGTCATAGATCTCTTAGTTCAAAGATACCCATAGAAAAGGAACATGAATATATATCTCATTCACACGCTCACTACAGCTTTCTTCTGCTCTCCACATTGTGGCAGCAGGCAGCTTGTAGCCGCATGATGGTTTAGGTGGTAATGGAATGACAACCCTAACCCTTATTCTAACCTTTCATATTTCCCCCGTGAGCCGTCCCAGCCCCACTGTTTTGCGTCAGCGCTACCCCGCAACGAGCCCCTGAGTGCCTGTGGCAGGTCGCCTGGACCCCGCCATGTTGGGCTCCATCAGCAAGAGCCGAGAGCTGTCCCCTAATCAAACAACAGACGATGCCAGCCTCACCGACATCTTGCAACATCAACACTTGAGCCGAGGCAGCTGGATTTCTGCTTGAGTTCTGTCCAATTCTAGACACATACAACAAGTCTGAACTGCCATGTCGATCGAGATTGAAAAGATCTTGGCCGCGGCCCCGGCTACAACGCGCGGGCAGCCCACCCAACTGTCGTGCGATCCCAAGGGCCAGCGTATCGCTTATGCTGTAAGTACCTTGAATCTGATAGATTCAAGACTTCTGTTAGGAAGATATGAGCATCAGACTGACCCCCGCAGTCCGGCAAGTCCATCTTCCTGCGCAACATCGACGACCCGTCTATCTGCAAGCAATACACTGGGCACACGGCGACAACGACAGTAGCCAAGTTCTCGCCGTCCGGCTTCTGGGTCGCGTCCGGCGATGTGTCCGGCAAGGTCCGCGTGTGGGATGCCGTCGAGGCAGTCAACACCAAGGGCGAGTACGCTATCATCTCGGGCCGTATCAACGATTTGGCCTGGGATGGAGACAGCCAGCGCATCATTGCTGTCGGCGATGGTCGCGAGCGCTTCGGCCACTGCATTACCTACGACTCCGGGAACAGTGTGGGCGAGGTTAGCGGACATAGCAAGGTGGTCAATGCAGTTGCTATCCGGCAGCAGAGGCCGCTGCGCGCCGCGACGGTTTCGGATGATGCTACCATGTGCTTCCTTCACGGTGCGCCGTTCAAGTTTGCGAACAAGGCCGCTGGCTTGCACCGCGGCTTCGTGATGGGTACTGCCTTCAGCCCAGACGGCTCGAAGCTGGTCACTGTCGGCCAGGACCGTCGGATCCAGCTGTACGATGGCAAGACGGGCGAGCCGACCCGCCAGATCGGCGAGGGCGTGCACACCGGCAGTATCTTTGCCGTCAGCTGGGCTTCCGACTCGAAGCGCTTCGTAACTGCCAGCGCCGACCAGACCGTGCGCGTATGGGACGCCGAATCAGGCGAGAACACCGCAACTTGGCGCATTGGCGGCGACGAAGTCAACGTCTCCTACCAACAAGTCGGCGTCGTCTGGCCTCCAGGCCGCTCCGACGGGCTGATCATCAGCCTGAGCCTGAACGGCGACCTGAATTATCTCGTCGAGGGCAAAGACCAACCCATCCGCATCGTCCAAGGCCACAACAAGAGCGCAACCTGCCTAACCGTTGCCTCCTCCACCGGCGGCAACACCCTTTTCACAGGCAGCTTCGACGGTAAGATCTGCGCCTGGGACGTCCCCTCTGGCACCGCCTCCGCCGTCGACGGCCAGTCCCACTCCAATCAAGTCGCGCAATTCGCCTCGCCCCCCGGAGGCAAGACCTACTCCGTCGGTTGGGACGACACGCTCCGCACAATTGACGAATCCACCACCTCCTTTATCGGCACTCCCCTTTCTCTAGGTGCCCAGCCCAAGGGTATCTCCGCCAGCACATCCACACACCTTTTCCTCGCGCTCAGTGACTCCCTCTCTGTCTACACTCTCACCTCCGGCACCCCATCCTTGCTAACGTCCCTCCCCCTGTCCCAACCCCCCTCCGCCATCGCCGCCCACGACTCTCTCATCGCCCTCGGCT
>Ga0065720_1019877_pt1 | contig 19170 bp, 18 predicted proteins | sample Thericmetagenome_FD_59107 | JGI IMG/M metagenome (GOLD analysis project Ga0065720, IMG submission 59107) | Thermophilic microbial communities from the Joint Bioenergy Institute, California, USA of rice/straw/compost enrichment - eDNA_2 v2... | ecosystem: Engineered > Solid waste > Grass >...
CGCTGCTGCTGCCCCGCCGGGCCGCCTACGGCCGCCGCCCGCGCCCGGGCGCGGCGTCCGGTGGCAGCGGGCGTGCCCAGCGCAGGTAACTGCCGGCCACGCCACGCCTGACCTGCCGCAGGGCCGCGGTGGCCTGCGCGGGATCGACCCGCTTCGCCACCCCGGCCCAGCCGCCGCTGCCGTCCTCGCGCCAGGCCTGCACCAGCTCGCGGCACGCGCGGCCCAGGGCCTGCGCCATCGCGCAGGCGAAATAGAGGTCGCCCGGCTTCGTCCCCGCGGCCAGTTCCTCCTCCACCAGCGCGCGCGGCGCCGACTGGTAACGCACCAGTTCGTCGGCGAAGGCGTCCGTGTACCTCGCGGCATAGGCGTTGATGTCCGCCAGCGCGGCATCGAGCCAGGCATCGCCGGTCCGCGGCGCCCATTCCGTGCCCGCACCACCCTCCTGCGCCACCGCGGGGACGGCCAGCACGAGCAGCAGCGCCAGGGCCGGCCACGACAGCATGCGTCCGATCCTCGTTGCGGGAAGCATGGCGTTCCTCCACATGGCAACAGCGCGCCAGCCTAGGCCGGAGTCGCGGCGATCCGGCCGACTGCCGCCGGCAACTCCTCCGGCGCGGACACCACCTGCAGGCGTTCGTGCCCGTCCACGGCCTCCGCGTCCGCCTCGTGGGCCCATGTCAGGTGGTAGGGCATGTGCACGCCCCAGCCACCGAGCCGCAGCACCGGCACGATGTCCGAACGCAGCGAGTTGCCGATCATCACGAACTGCCGCGGGGTGATGCCGAACTCCTCCAGCAGGCGCGTGTAGGTGGCATCGTCCTTCTCGCTGACGATCTCGATGCGCCGGAACAGGTGTGCCATGCCCGAGTCGCGCACCTTGGCCTCCTGGTGGAACAGGTCGCCCTTGGTGATCATCACGACCTCGTGCTCGCTGGCGATCGCCTCCACCGCCTCGCGGATGCCGGGCAGCAGCTCCACCGGGTGGCGGAGCATGTCCTTGGCGATGCCGACGATGCGGTGCAGGTCGGTCGCGGCGATGCGCCCGCCGGTGATCTCGACCGCGGCCTCGACCATGGACAGCGCCATGCCCTTCACGCCATAGCCGAAGACGGCGATGTTGCCCTTCTCGACCGCGTACAGGCGGTCGCGCACGCGCACGTCGGCCAGGTCGACGTAGCCGCCGACGATGCGCTCGAATTCCTCCTGGGCGGCGTGGAAGTAGTCCTCGCTGCGCCAGAGCGTGTCGTCGGCATCGAAGCCGACCATCCGGATGTCCGCCATCCGGCTAGTATGCCGGAGCCGGATGTGGAAATGGCGGCCGGGTGGCCGCCATTCCCGGTCGCAGCCGCAGGGAAGACCCTGCGGCTGCCTGTGGCTCTTCGCCGCTCAGTCGTTGCCGCCGTCGGCCTCGGGCGTGCCGGCGTCGTCCTTCGACTTCGACATGTACGCGCGGTATTCGTCCGCGGTCAGCTGGCCGTCCTTGTCGGCATCGGCCTCGTCGAACACCTCGCCCAGCGATTGCACGGCGGAAGCTTCCTCCTTGCTCAGCGTGCCGTTGCCGTCGGCATCCAGGTCGGCCCAGGTCAGGGACTGGGACTGCGGGGCGGCCTCCTGCGTGGCTTCCTGCGGTTCCGCCGCGGCATCCTGCGCGAACGCCACCGGCATGGCCAGGGCGGCCGCGAGCGCGACGAGGAAGGGGGAATGCTTGCGTGCGTTCATCATCGGGTCTGTTCTCCTGTTGGATGGGTGCGCGGCGATCGCGTCGTTGCGCTTCGCTCAGCCCGCACGCGGACAAAACTGCCTGCACGCGCATAAAGAACGCTTCATTGAAAACGTTAAAGCTTCGTTTCCCGCAGGCTTGCGTTCATCGCATCAGCCTTCACGCAGCTTTCACGCGCATGGCGTTCCCGGGACCCGGCGCGTCAATCCCGCGCGTCGCACGCGCGTCGCAGTCGCACATGCGGCTTTCGGCATCGCCGCGATCACGCGTGCCGTTTCGCGCTCCGTTTCGCGCTGCCCGTCCACGCGAACCCGATCGTCTTCCGGCAAGTATGATGTCGGGATGCCAACCAACCGGACGCACACGGAGCCTTCCATGCCATTTTCGTCCAGAACGTTCGCCGGCACGCTGCTCGCGCTGGTGCTGGCCACCGCCTGCCAGCAGAACGGCAATGCCACCGCCATCTCCGAGGTCCCGGCCCCCGCCGCCGGCGCGACCACCGCGGTGGACATGGACCCGGCCAATCCCTTCGATGCCACCGTGGTCGCCACGTTCGACGAACCATGGGCGATGTCGTTCCTGCCCGACGGCCGGCTGCTGGTCAGCGAGAAGCGCGGCCGCCTCCGCCTGTACGACCTCGCCACCGGGAACACCGGCGAGATCACAGGCATCCCGCAGGTCGCCTACGGCGGTCAGGGTGGCTTCGGCGACGTGGTCCCGCACCCGCGGTTCGCGGAGAACGGGCTGCTCTACATCAGCTATGCCGAGCCCGGCGAGGGCGACACCGCGGGCGCTGCGGTGGCGCGCGGCCGGCTGGTGCTCGACGGACAGGGCGGCGGCACGCTGCGGGACCTCGAGGTCATCTGGCGCCAGGTGCCCAAGGTGACCGGCCGCGGCCACTACGGCCACCGCATCCTGTTCGGCCCCGACGGCAAGCTCTGGATCTCCTCGGGCGAGCGGCAGAAGTTCGACCCGGCGCAGGACATGTCGTCCAACCTCGGCAAGATCGTGCGCCTGCACGACGACGGCAGCGTCCTGCCCGACAACCCGTTCGCGGACCAGGGCGGCGTGGCGGCGCAGGTGTGGTCGCTCGGACACCGCAACCCTCTGGGCATCGCCTTCGACGCCGAAGGCCGGCTCTGGGACATCGAGATGGGGCCGAAGGGCGGTGACGAGCTGAACCTGGTCGAGCGTGGCGCCAACTACGGCTACCCGGTCGTGTCCGAAGGCGACCACTACGACGGCCGCCCGATCCCGAGGCACGCCACCCGCCCCGGGTTCAAGCCGCCGGTGATCGCCTGGACACCGGTGATCTCGCCCTCCAGCCTGGTCTTCTACGACGGCGACCTGTTCCCGGAATGGAAGGGCAACGCCTTCGTCGGCGGGCTGTCCTCGCAGTCGCTGGTGCGGATCGCGTTCGAGGGCGAACGCGCGCACGAGGCCGCGCGCTACCCGATGGGCAGGCGCATCCGCGCCGTGCGCCAGGGGCCGGACGGCGCGCTCTACCTGCTCGAGGATGGCAGTGGCGGGCGCCTGCTCAGGCTGACGCCGAAGCAGGGCTGACCGCCGGCACCACGGGGGCGGCGGCGCCAGGGCGCCACCGCCCCTTCACTTCCGGCAGGCCGTCCACGGGCGGCAGGTACTCGTACACCCACGCGTCCACCCCGTGTCCCGGCACATGGACGAGCCTGCGCGCGTACTCCGAGCGCCGCATGTCGCCGGGGAAGTATTCCTCGTATCCATCCAGGCGCCCGAGCACCGCCTCGTCGCGGACGAGGTAGAGCTCGCCGTGGGCTTCGCCGCCCCCGAACTTCAGGCCGGGATAATCCGCCGCGACCTGGTGGATGCGGCCGGCGATGCGCGCCTCGCCCACGAACTCCAGCGCGCGGTCGAGTCCGAACTCCGCGTGCGCGGCATTCCCGCGCGTCAGGCTGCCGTAGAGGAACACGTGCCGGACCCGGCTGGCGTTGCTGTGCCGGGCCACGTGCTCGTAGCCGAACTGGACCGCGTACTGGCGCAGCGAGGCGTACCTGGGTTGCGACAGCAGGCCCAGCCAGTAGCCGAACATCGCGTCGCGGTCGCGCGCGAGCAAGTGCCTGTCGCTGGTCAGGTACAGCAGGTGCTCCAGGAAGTTCAGCACCACGTCCACGTTGCGGATGCGCGCGATCTCGTCCGGCCCGAGCACCGGCGTCTCCATGGTCAGTACCCGGTCCACCAGCCGGTCGGTGCCCGAAGCGAAGTCGTACTCGAACGAAAGCAGCACCGGTGAGAAGGTCCCGTCGAGGTAGAAACGCTCGAACAGGCGGTCCAGCCATTCCGCCTCGCGCGTGCGGACGGCCTTGCGCCAGGTGTGCAGGCCGAAGATGCCGCCGACCAGCGCGCCGATGCCGAGCATCACGTTGCCCAGCGCGTTCCAGTGCTGCGGTGTCCACTGCGACAGCGCATGGGCCAGCCCGGACAGTGTCATCGCGCCTTCCCCCCGGCGGCACCCGGGCGGCGGCTCACGGCGTCACCTCGACCCCGTCGGCGACGATGCGGTACTCGACGGACGCGACGGCCAGGCCCCTGCCCTCTGCCGCCAGGTGCTCCACCTGCTCCGGGGTGAGCTCCCGGCGCGAAAGCACGCCATGGACCACGGCGCGGCCGGTGCTGTCCTTCGGCAGGAAGAAGTCGTGGTCGCCGAACTTCACCCGGGCGGTGCGGCCGTCGTCCTCGAGCACCATCCAGCAGCCCTCGGACTGGCAGACATCGGCGATGCGGCCGGAAAAGCGCATCGGCCTGCCGGCATGGGTCCCGAACCGGTCGATCGCCACCGACAGTGGCACGGTGTCGCCCGGCGGCAGCGGCTTGCCGTAGGCCCTGGTGTCCGCGGCCTGCGCGCACGTGGCGGCAGCCAGCAGCAGGGCGGCGAGGATGGCGCGCATGGGGTCTCCTCCATCGGTTCCGGTTCCGGGCCAAAGATACCGCGGCGGCGGCACGCCACGCCGGGTTAGCATTCACGCCTTTCCTTATCCACCACCCAGGACCCCGGAAGTGACCCACTGGCCGTCCCTGATCCGCGACATCCCGGATTTCCCCGGGCCCGGCATCGTGTTCAAGGACATCACGCCGTTGCTGGCCGACGGCGCGGCGTTCGCACAGGCCGTGGCCGGGATGGCCGCGCCATGGCGCGACGCGCCGCCACAGGCGGTGATCGGCATCGAGTCGCGCGGCTTCATCCTCGGCGCGGCGATGGCGCAGCTGCTCGGTTGCGGCTTCGTCCCGGTCCGCAAGGCCGGCAAGCTGCCCGGCCGCACGCTGTCACAGGAATACGCGCTGGAGTACGGGACGGACCGGCTCGAGGTCCATGTCGACGCCCTGCCCCCTGGTGCACGCGTGCTGCTGGTGGACGACGTGCTCGCCACCTGCGGCACGCTGAACGCCGCCGCGGCGCTCGCCCGCCGGCAGGGCATGGTGCTGGCTGGCGCCTCGGTGCTGCTGGAACTGTCCGCCCTGGGCGGACGCGCCCGCTGGCAGGATCCCGCGCCGTTGCACGCGGCACTGGCCTGCTGACGGGGATGCGCGCCTAGTCCGCGACGACCGGCGGCGCGAGCATCTTCATCCCGCCCTCGCTGGAAGCCACCTCCAGCCAGGCCGCGGTCTCGGCATCGGGTTCGCCGGAAATGTCCGAGGGGCGGTACTTCATCTGGAAGGTGCTGATCACCGCGCGCGTGTCGGCGTCCAGTTCGCCATGCGCTGGCACGCGGTAGCCCACCGCGGCGAGCCGCTGCTGGAACCAGGCCACGTCGGGCACCGGGTTGGCGCGGTAGTACGCCAGCCGCTCCGCCACCCGCGCCTCGTCCGGCCACGGCACCAGGCCCTCCTCGGCGAGGCGCCGCCACGGGAACATGGGTCCCGGGTCCTGCTTGCGGCCCGGCGCGATGTCGGCATGCCCGAGCACGAACTCCGGCCGGATCCGGTGCCGGGCCACGATCCGCTTGCACAACGCGACCACCGCGTCGATCTGCTCCGGCGGGTACGGTGCGTACACCCTCCCCTCCGGGGTGTCGGTGTAGCCCGGATTGACGATCTCGATGCCGATGGAAGATGCGTTGAGCATGGCGTGGCCGGCCCAGTGACTCACGCCCGCATGGCGCGCGAGGCGGTCCTCGGGCACGAGCCGGTAGATCCCGACCGGATTGTCGCGCACCAGGTAATGCGAGGACACCCGCCCCTGCCTCACCAGGATGTCCACCGATTCCTCGAAGTCCGCCACCGTGTAGTGCAGGATCAGGAACTGCACGCGGCTGGCCTGCGCCACGGACGAATACCGCGTGTCGATGCGCGGCGTCGCGCAGGCGGCGAGCAGGCAGGCGGCGGTCACCGCCGCGACACCCCGCAGGAACCGCCGGGCGCGGGAGGGCCGGCGCTCCCTGGTTGCGATCTGGGCCATGACGTCTCCCCTTCGGGTCCGGGCATGCTACGGGCCATGCGCGGCGCCGGCAATGCGCCCATCATGGTCGCGTCTTCCGGGCGCGCCAGCCGGAAAGGCCCGGGTCCGGATCAGCGGCCCGCGAATTCCTCCGCGACGCCGCTGGCCTCGAGGAAGGCGTCGAAATCACGGATGCGCAGCATGTCACGGATCGCCTGCGCCTTGTCGGCGGCGCGCCGGTAGTAGCCACGTGCGATGCGGTAGCCCATCCAGTAGCCAAGGTCCGCGGGGCGGCCTTCCGGGGACTGGCTCCCGTCATACAGCCAGCCCGCGTAATCGGTGCCGTGCATGCGCTGCCTGAACTCGGCCCAGAGTTCCCCCGCACGCGGTTCGGCCCAGTCATGCACATGTCCGTTGACGTGCCGGCCGGCCCCCAGTTCGGCAATGAAGTCGGCCACGCCCTCGCCGATCGCAAGCTGCAGCAGCGTGGGCTGGCCACCGATCTCCATGCGCTGCTGGAAATGCACCCACTCGTGGGCCACGATCACCGGCAGGTTGTCGAATTCGCCCACCACCGCGCGGTGCCACTCCCCGAGTTCGTCGAGAGGCGCGCCCTCGCCACGGCCGAACATTTCGATGCCCACCAGCAGCCCCGTGCCGTCGAGCGTGCCGCCGGAATTCATCCGGCCGACGAGGAAGTAGACGTCAGGGAACACGGCCTCCGGATACAGCGCCTGCATCCGGCGCAGCGTCTCCCGGATTTCCGGCAGCCGCGACTGCAACGCGGCCGTTCGCGCGCGCAGCGAGGCGTAGTAGCGCGGGTGCCTGTCGATGGCCGCGACCAGCTTGTCCGCATCGCCGATGCGCAGGCGCGTGAATGCCTGCAGGCCCGGCGAACCGGCTTCCAGGTACCGGTCACGGAACACCCTGGCGCGCGCTTCGCTGTCTCCGGCCGAAGCGGCTTCGTCCCATGCCTGCCAGAACAGGTCGAGATCCGAGGTGGACAGGCGGGCCGCGTCCGGATCGGTGCCGAACCCGGACTGGGCACATGCGCCCAGGGGAAGCAGGCAGCACAGCAGCAGGAGCAGGCGGTACATGCGACGATCGGCAGGGGGAAACGCGGGCAGCCTACGGAACGCGCGGCGCGGCCGTCACCGGCCGGACGTCACCCTGCCTGTGGTCATGGATACAGGCCCGGACATGGCGGATGCACCGGACCGCGATGGACCGCACGTCCTGCCCGGGCATGCGCGGCCGCGGCCCGCCGCCGGGTCAGGCCGGGACCAGGGTCCGGATCAGGTGGCCCACGTAGGCCTCGAATTCCTCCTGTGGCATGCGCGCCTGCTGCAGCTGCAGGTTGAGCTGCAGGAACCCGACGTAGGCCGAATAGGTCAGCCGCGCGCGGTGCAGGGCCTCGTCATGTCCCAGCCCCGCCTGCCGGAACGCGTTGGCCAGGAACTCGAGACGGCGCCGGGAGACACGGTCGATCACCGGCTTGACCGCCGGGTTGTCGAGCGCCTTCAGCAGCGCGCTGTAGATCACGTGCGACTTGTATTCGTGGGCCACGATCTGGAACAGCGCGGCGAGCCTTTCGCGCGGGTCGGGCACACGCTCGAGCGCGTCGAACACCGCTTCCTGCTCCCCCGTCTCCCAGCGCTCGAGCGCCGCCTGCAGCAGCGCGTCGCGCGAGGGGAAATGCCAGTAGAAGCTGCCCTTGGTCACGCCGAGGCGTCGCGCCAGCGGCTCGACCGCCACCGCGGCCACGCCCTGCTCGGCGATGAGGTCGAGCGCGGCCTGCGCCCAATCATTGGCGCTGAGGCGCCCCGTGCGCTCCGTGGCGGGCGCGGTCTGTGCGGAAGCGGGAGTGTTCATGCGCCGAGTGTATTCCATACGCCGAAGCGCGCAAAAGTATTGTCGCCGGCTGGAGCGCCCGACGCCTGCGGGTGCCGTTGACTTCATGACCGGGCGTTACCATACTCGACCGTACGGTCCCTCACCCGCCGTTAGCGCGCCCGGGTGCAGGAAACGGACATGCCGAATCCATTCCGGAGTCAACGATGAGCGTCGCCATTCCCTTCATCGCGGTCCTGCTGGCAGGCGCCGTTGCCGCCTACCACCGCCTGCGGCTGGCCTGGTGGGCCGTCATTTCCCTCGTCCTGCTGGCCGCGTGCCTGCTGTCCGGCGCCGACCGGACCGCGACCATCGTCGCGGCCATCATCGTCGCCGTGGTCTCGATCCCGCTGCTGGTCCCGGCGATCCGCAAGCCGCTGCTCACCGCGCCGCTGCTGAACATCTTCCGCAAGGTCCTGCCGCCCCTGTCACAGACCGAGCGCATCGCGCTGGAAACCGGTTCGGTCGGTTTCGAGGGCGAGCTGTTCACCGGCGATCCCGACTGGGAGAAGCTGCTGGGATACCCGAAGCCGCAGCTGACCGAGGAGGAGCAGGCGTTCCTCGACGGCCCGGTCGAGGAACTGTGCCGGATGATCAACGAGTGGGAGATCACCCACGTCCACGCCGACCTGCCGCCGGAAGTGTGGGACTTCATCAAGAAGAACCGGTTCTTCGGGATGATCATCCCGAAGGAATACGGTGGCCTGGGCTTCTCCGCGCTGGCACACCACAAGGTCATCCAGAAGCTGGCCTCGGTGTCGAGCGTGGTCAGCTCGACCGTCGGCGTGCCCAACTCGCTCGGCCCGGGCGAGCTGCTCCTGCACTACGGCACGAAGGAGCAGAAGGAGTACTACCTGCCGCGCCTGGCCGTCGGCGAGGAAGTGCCCTGTTTCGGCCTGACCGGCCCGTTCGCCGGCTCCGACGCCACCTCGATCCCGGACTACGGCATCGTCTGCAAGGGCACGTGGAACGGCGAGGAGGTCCTCGGCGTGCGCCTGACCTTCGAGAAGCGCTACATCACGCTGGCGCCGGTGGCCACGCTCATCGGCCTGGCCTTCCGGATGTACGACCCGGACGGCCTGATCGGCGACAGGCACGACATCGGCATCACGCTCGCCCTGCTGCCGCGGAACACGCCCGGCGTCGAGATCGGCCGCCGCCACTTCCCGCTCAACTCGCCGTTCCAGAACGGCCCGATCCGCGGCAAGGACGTGTTCATCCCGCTGACCCAGCTGATCGGCGGCGTGGAGAAGGCCGGCATGGGCTGGAACATGCTCAACGAGTGCCTCGCGGTCGGCCGCTCGATCACGCTGCCGTCCACCGCCAGCGGCGGCACCAAGTACGCCGCCGTCGTCGCCGGCGCCTATGCCCGCATCCGCAAGCAGTTCGGCCTGTCCATCGGCCGCTTCGAGGGCGTGGAGGAAGCCCTGGCCCGGATCGGCGGCAAGGCCTACGTCACCAGCGCGCTGGCGCAGGCCACCGCGGCGGCGGTCGACCGCGGCGACGTGCCCGCGGTGCCGTCGGCGATCGCCAAGTACCACTGCACCACGATGGGCCGCGAGGTCGCCAGCGACTTCATGGACATCATCGGCGGCAAGGGCATCATCCTCGGCCCGCGCAACATCGGCGGCCGCGCCTGGCAGGCCTCGCCGATCGCGATCACGGTCGAGGGCGCCAACATCATGACCCGCAGCCTGCTGATCTTCGGGCAGGGCGCCATCCTCTGCCACCCGTGGGTCATGAAGGAGATGAAGGCGGCGCAGAACCCCGACCGCAAGGCGGCGGTGGAGGAATTCGACCGCAGCCTGTTCGGCCACATCCGCTTCGCCATCTCCAACGCAGTGCGCTCGCTGTGGTTCGGCCTGACCGGCTCGAAGATCGGCAGCGCCCCCGGCGACGATTACACCCGCCGGTTCTTCCGCAAGCTCGACCGCTACTCGGCCAACCTCGCGCTGATGGCCGACGTGTCGATGCTGCTGCTCGGCGGCAAGCTCAAGTTCAAGGAGTCGCTCTCCGGCCGCCTGGGCGACGTGCTCAGCCACCTGTACATGGCCGGCGCGGTGCTCAAGCGCCACCACGACGAAGGCGCCCCGGCGACCGACAGGCCGCTGCTGGCCTGGAGCATGTACAACAGCTTCCACGTGATCGAGAAGGCGCTCTCGGACGCGCTGCGCAACTTCCCGATCCGCCCGGTGGGCTGGCTGCTGTGGGCGCTGGTGTTCCCGCTCGGCCGCCGCGCCGAGGCCCCGGGCGACCGCCTGAACCACCGCGTGGCGGCGTTGCTGATGGCGCCGAACGAGGCCCGCGACCGGCTGGCACAGGGCGTGTTCATGACCCCGTGCGAGAACAACCCGGGCGGCCGCATCAACAGCTACCTCGCCAGGGCCATCGCCGCCGAGCCGGTGGAGCGCAAGTTCCTCAAGGCACTCAAGAACGGCGAGATCGGTGCGCTGGACTTCAGGGCGCAGCTCGAGGAAGCCGTGGGCAAGGGCGTGATCACCGCGGACGAGAAGCGCCAGCTCGAGGAGCTGCGCGAGATGACCCTCGACGCGATCACGGTGGACGACTTCGACCCGCACGAGCTGCGTTCGGCCGGCTACTACGACTTGCCGCAGCACCGCCGCGGCCCGCGCGAGGCGGCCTGACGCGCCGCTCCACCACACCGGGGCGGCGGCGGGCCGCCGCCCCCCCTGCGCCGGAAAAACCGATGCGGAACCGGGTGCTGTCAATCTGGCGCAGGCTCGAACGCCTGCCTCTGGGCCGACGCCTGTTCTCATGGCTGGTCTGCCGCAAGGCGCCCTACTTCGCCAGCATCTCGCCGCGCATGGTGTCCCTGGCCCCCGGCCGCGGCGAGGCGTTCATCGCCGACCGCCGGCGCGTCCGCAACCACCTCGGCACCGTGCACGCGATCGCGCTGTGCAACCTCGCCGAATTCGTCGGTGGCCTGACCTGCGACGCCAGCATCCCCGCCTCGATGCGCTGGATCCCGCGCGGGATGACGGTCGAATACCTGAGGAAGGCCCGCGGCACCATGCGCGCGGTCGCCGTGCCTGCCTTCGAGCCGCACGAGGCCGCCGAAGGCTACGAATTGCCGGTGGACGTGACCATCACCGCTCCCGACGGCGAAACGGTGTTCCGTGCCCGCATCGCCATGTGGGTTTCGCCCCGCAGGGACCAGCCGAAATGGACATCATCCTGACGCTCTGCGCGGCCCACAGCTTCGGTTTCGCGCTGTTCCATCTTGCCTTCTGGCGCCTGTTCGGCTGGCCGCGCACCCTGCAGGCCGCAGGCATGCCGAACCGCGCCATCCTGCAGATCGCCAACGTGCAGCTGGTCTGGGTCTTCGTCCTAGCCGGCGTGCTGTGCCTGCTGTACCCGGGCGAACTGCCGGCCACCGCGCCGGGCCGGGCGCTCCTGCTCGGCATGTCGCTGTTCTGGGTGATCCGCCTCGCCGTCCAGTTCGTGTGGCTGCGCGTGAACCATCCCCTCGTGCACGTACTGAACGTGCTGTTCGTCGCCGGGGCGGTCCTGTTCGCACTGCCCGTTCTGCTGGCACCGGCCGCCTGAGCGGCGGCGCGGGGCTCAGGCCCCGCCTGCGGCCTGCTTCAGGACCGCATCCCCGGCCACCACGCGCGGCTCGTGCTCGGAAGGCAGCCGGCGCTCCTGGCGCAGCAGCTGCCATGCACTGAAGGTCAGCCCGCCGGCCACCAGCGTGCCGGCCATGAACACCAGGTGCGAGCCGAGCGAGGACAGCAGCTTGTGCAGCCAGACGAACGCCAGGTCGCCGCCACGGTAGATCACCGTGTCGATGGCCGCGCCGGCCTTGTAGCGCCATTCGCGCCCGACGCGCGTGTAGATGGTCTCGCGTGCCGGCTTGGCCAGGCAGAACTCGCTGCTGCGGGTCACCACCTGCACCACCGCCACGATCAGCGGCAGCGGCGAGGCCGAGAGCACGGCATAGCCCAGCAGGATCGCGATGCTCGGGATGAGCAGCGCCGGCGCGATCCCGAACCGCGACAGCAGCCAGCGGGTGATGAACACCTGCACGAACAGCGTGGTCGCGTTCACCGCCAGGTCGATCGTGGCGTAGTACGCGGTCGCCTCCCGGGGGTCCGGGTAGAAGCGTCGCACGATCGCTGCCTGCTCGTTGTACAGCAGGGTACCCACGCCCACGCCCATCACCACCAGCAGCGCCATCCAGCGCAGCAGCGGCTCGGTGGCGATCAGCTTCAGGCCTGCCAGGACCTGCCCGCCCATCGGCGTCTCGTTGTCGCGGCCGCGGGCCTGCTCGCGCGCCACCGCCCAGCGGCGCAGGCGCAGGATGCAGCCCATGCACACGACCAGGAACCCGGCCGAGACCAGCATCAGGTTGGCGATGCCGATGCGCTCGACCAGCAGCCGGGTGATGACCGGGCCGAGGAAGGCGCCGATGGTGCCGGCCGCGCCGATGTAGCCGTAGTAGCGGCGCGCCTCGACGTTGGTGTAGATGTCGGCCATGAAGCTCCAGAACACCGCCACCGCGAACAGGTTGAACACGGCCACCCACAGGAAGAAGGCCATGCCCCGCCCGGGCACGCCGCTGTCGAACAGCGCGTAGAACAGCAGCAGCGTGGCGATGAAGAAGCCGTAGACGACCGGCAGGAACACCCGGCGCGGCCAGCGGCTGACCAGCGCGCCGTACACCGGCTGCAGCAGCAGCATGATCAGGAAGGTGCAGGTGAACAGCACCTGCAGGACGAAATCCTTCAGCGCCAGGCCATGCGCGGCGAAGAACCCGATCATCGCCGGCGGGAACACCGCCTCCACGTCCGCCGAGGCGCCCATCGCCTCGCGCACCGGTCGCAGCACGTAGTAGCCGGACAGCAGGCTGAAGAAATACAGGAACGACCACCACAGCGCCGGCGATTCGGCCAGCGCGGCACGCAGGCGGCCGGCACGGCTCGTGGAGGCGTCACCGTTTTGTGCGATTTTCATCCGGTCGTCCGTGCCCTGGGCCGCGCAAACATTAGCCGAAGGCCGTGCGCGGCGCCAGAATGCCGAGCAAATGCTCTATCCGCCATGCCTACCTTGCGGCGATGGCCATGCACCGTTCCACCACCGCATTCGACTGGATCGTGGTCGGCGCCGGATCCGCCGGCTGCGTGCTCGCTTCCCGGCTGAGCGAGGACCCGGACGCCCGCGTGCTGCTGATCGAGGCCGGCCCGCGCGACCGGCACCCGTTCATCCACATGCCAGCCGGGCTGGCCCGGCTGGTGAACCGCAGGGACCTGAACTGGGACTACTGGACCGAGCCGGAACCGGAGCTGGGCGGCCGCCGGCTGTGGTGGCCCCGCGGCAAGGTGCTGGGCGGATCGAGCTCGATCAACGCCATGTGCTACACCCGCGGCGCTCCCGGCGACTACGACGACTGGGCTGCGCAGGGTGCCACCGGCTGGGGCTGGGACGACGTGCTGCCCTGGTTCCGGCGCAGCGAGGGCAACACGCGCGGCGCCGACGGCCTGCACGGCGCGGACGGCCCGCTGTCGGTGTCCGACCTGCGCCACGTCAACCCGCTTTCCCGCGTGTTCGTGGAAGCGGCGATGCAGGCGGGATACCCGGCCAACCCCGACTTCAACGGCCCGCGCCAGGAGGGCGTGGGCCTGTACCAGGTGACCCAGCGCGACGGCGCGCGCTGCTCGGCCGCGGCCGCCTACCTGCGCCCCGCGGAAGCACGGCCCAACCTCGCCATCGTCACCGGCGCGCTGGCGCGCCGGGTGCTGTTCGACCACGGCCGCGCCACCGGCGTGGAATACGCCACCCGGCGCGGGACCTGCCGCGCGACCGCGACGCGCGAGGTGCTGCTGTGCGGCGGCGCGATCAACTCGCCGCAGCTGCTGATGCTCTCGGGCCTCGGCCCGGCGGAGGAGCTGCGCCGGCACGGCATCCCGGTGCTGGCCGACCTGCCGGGCGTCGGCGCCAACCTGCAGGACCACCTCGACATCTGCACCCTGTACCACTCGACCAGGCCGGTCACCTACGACCGCGCCAGCGAGCTGCGCATCGCCTTCGACTACTTCCTGCGCGGCCGGCGCGGCGCCGGCACCAGCAACATCGCCGAGGCCGGCGGCTTCGTCCGCTCGCGCTTCGCGCCGGACGAGCGCCCCGACATCCAGTTCCACTTCGTGCCGGCGATGCTCGACGACCACGGCCGCAACCGGTTGCCGGGCGACGGCTGCACCCTGCACGCCTGCTTCCTGCGCCCGCGCAGCCGCGGCCGCATCCTGCTGCGCGACGCCGACCCGCGCAGCCCGGCGCGGATCCAGGCCAACTACCTGTCCGACCCGGACGGCTTCGACCTGCGGATGATGGTCGAGTGCGCGCGGCTGTCGCGGGAGATCCTCGCGCAGCCCGCGTTCGCCCCGTACCGCGGCGCGCCGATCTTCCCGGACCGCGAGGACCTCGACGACGCCGGGCTCGCCGCCTTCGTCCGCGCCAAGGCCGAGACCATCTACCACCCCGTCGGCACCTGCCGCATGGGCAGCGACCGGGACGCGGTGGTGGACCCGCAGCTGCGCGTGCACGGGGTCGAAGGCCTGCGCGTGGTCGATGCCTCGGTGATGCCCTGCCTGCCGGGCGGCAACACCAACGCCCCGACCATCATGATCGCCGAGCGCGCCGGGGCGATGATCCGCGGCGCCTGCTGACCTCCCGGCTCAGACCTGCTCCAGCACCGGCGGCAGCGGGCAGTGCAGCACCGCGCAGATGGTGCGCAGCAGTTCGGCCTCGGCCACCGTGATCCGGCCGTCGTGGCTGGCGGCAGCGGTGAGCGCCTCCACCACCATCTCCTTGGCCAGCGGATCGAGCGCGTCCAGCGGCTCCCACACTTCGTCCAGCGCGAGCACACCTTCGGCCGGCGGCGCGTAGGGCACGTGGTCGCGCGGCAGCACGTACCGCATGCCGGAGAGGTAGGCGCGCCGCGCCGCGTCCGGGTCGCCGGGATGGCCCGCCTGCGCGACCACCGCCAGCAGGGTCGCGAACTCGCGCCTGACGTTGCCCGGCTTGCGCCGGCCGAACCGCGCGTGCCGCGACGGGTCCAGCCACTCGCGCAGGTGCACCTCCAGCATCCGGCCCAGGCAGTACTCGAACAGGGAGACCCTGCCGTCGGTGTGGGCCACCGCGTGCACCGTGTCGAGGAACTCGCCGATCGCCGGGCGCGGAAAGCGGCGCAGCACCGGGAAGGCCATGGTCGCCAGCGGCAGTCGCAGCATCGGGTGCAGCCGCTCGAGGTACTGCGCGCGCAGGCGTGCCGCCTCGCTGGCCATCGCCTTGCCCAGGCGCGCGGCGATCTCCGCGTGCTGCAGCTCGCGCACGCGCGCGTCGGCGTCGAGCAGCAGGCCAAGCAGCAGCGGCATCGCGCCCTCGCGGCTGACCGCGATGCCGTGCAGCTCGCCGTCGAGCCCGGCGACGATGGCATCGGCACGCAGGTAGTCATCGTTCTTCGGGTCGGCGACCTGCGCCACGACCATCGCCGGCGTCACATCCAGCCGTTCCCCTGATGCCGGGAGCGGCGTGCCTGGCCGGGCCCCGGCCAGGCCCAGCCGCATGTCCTCCTCGATGCCGTTGGGCGGCGTCACCATCCACTGCGCCTGCAGGCGCGCCAGTTCCTCCGGGCGGAACGACGGCTCCAGCGCGCGGATGCGCTCGAGCAGCGGCGGGTGGGTGGCGAACAGGCCGGACAGGCCGGTGCCATCGCCGAACAGCATGTGGCTGACCTCCTCGGCATCGGCGCGTCCGGCCAGCCGCGAGCCTTCCTGCAGGCCCGCGATCTTCTTCAGCGCGCCCGCCAGGCCGCGCGCCTGGCGAGTGAACTGGACCGCCGAGGCATCGGCCAGCACCTCGCGGCTGCGGCTGACCGCGGCCTTGATCATGCGCCCGAAGAACAGGCCCACGTAACCCACCACCAGCGCGATGAGCGCGCCCACCAGCACCGGCAGCACGCCGCGCCCACGCACGCGTCCTGCATGCTCGAGGATCTTCCGGCCGATCAGGCCCAGCATCAGGATCCCGAACAGCACGCCCATCAGGCGGATGTTCAGGCGCATGTCACCGTTGAGGATGTGGCTGTACTCGTGGGCGATGACGCCCTGCAGCTCGTCGCGGTTGAGCCGCTCGAGCGCGCCGCGGGTGACCGCGATCACCGCGTCCGCGGGCGAATACCCCGCGGCGAAGGCATTGATGCCGGGCTCGTGCTCGAGCACGTACACCCTGGGCACCGGCACGCCGGAAGCGATCGACATCTCCTCGACCACGTTGCGCAGCCGGCGCAGGTGGTAGTCGGTGGTGTCCTCGGGCACCGGCACGCCGCCCATCTGCAGCGCCACCGCCTCGCCGCCGCCGCGCAGCGAGGCGATGCGGTACAGCGAGCCGAGCCCGATGGTGCCGAGGGCGAACACCGTGGCGGTCGCCGCGACCCCGGCCGATGGCCCGAACACGAGCATCGCGCCCAGGTTCACCGCGGCGACGATGCCGGCGACCGCCAGCATGAACAGCACGACCAGCCGCGTCGTGCGGCGGCGGGCCTCTGCCTGTCGTTCGAAGAAGTTCATCGCCTGCAAAGCTCGCGCCCGGAACGGGGAGGAAGACACCGGAGGGACGCTGCACGCGGCCACCCGCCGCGCCCGCGCCGACCGGATGCGACGCGCGCCCGCCGGCACCGGCCGGCGGGCGCGCGGATCAGAACCGGACCTGCGGGGCCTCGCGCACCTCGGCCTTGTCGGCCGGGATCTCGAGCAGTGCGGCCGGGGCGAAGTTGAAGAAGCCGGCGATGATGTTCGAGGGGAACACCTCGCGCCGGTTGTTGTAGGCCATCACCGCGTCGTTGTAGGCCTGGCGCGCGAACGCGACCCGGTTCTCGGTGCTGGTCAGCTCCTCGGTCAGCTGCATCATGTTCTGGCTGGCCTTCAGTTCCGGATAGGCCTCGGCCACCGCCAGCAGGCGGCCCAGCGCGCCATTCAGCACGCCCTGCGAAGCGGCCAGCTCGGCCATCGCCGCCGGGTCGCCGGGATTGGCCTTGGCCGCATTCAGCCCCGAGATCGCGGCCCCGCGCGCGGCGATCACCGCCTCCAGGGTCTGCCGCTCGTGGGCGAGGTAGCCCTTGACCGTCTCCACGAGGTTCGGGATCAGGTCGAAGCGCCGCTGCAACTGGACGTCGATCTGCGCAAACGCGTTCTTGTACGCGTTGCGGGCAGTCACCAGGCCGTTGTAGGTGCCCACGGCCCAGCCACCGGCGACCACGGCCAGGCCGACGAGGATCGCGAGCAGGATCAAGCCACTAACCATGGAAGTTCTCCTTGTTCATGCAATTCCGCGAGCAGCCGCTATCATCGGCCGGCAGGCAGAGCATACGCAGGGGTCTGACCCGATGAAAGCAAGTTCACCGCGCCGGACGCCGTCCCGCTGGATGGCACTCGCCACGGTTTGCCTGCTTTCCTGCATCGCGCTCGCCGCCACCGCCCAGGCCCTGACGGCCAGGAAGACGGACGCGGCCGGCGCGGCGGATGTGACCTCCGCGGCCCAGGCGGCGGCCGCCGCCGCCACTGCGGGCGCCGCGCCCGCTGCGCCCGCGGCCATGGAAACAGCCGTCGCCACCGCATACGACCGTCCGGCGCCGCGGCCGCCGCGGCCACGCAGGGTCCCGCTGGCACGCGACTTCGACGTGCGCCTGTTCGAGGCGATCGCCGAGGACATCGTCGCCAACCAGCGCGTGCCCGGGATGGCCATGGCCATCGTCCACGATGGCAAGGTGCTCAGCGCGCGCGGCTACGGCATCACCGACGTGCAGAACGCCGAGCCGGTCGACGCCCACACCGTGTTCCGCATGGCCTCGCTGTCGAAATCGTTCGCGGGCACGCTCGCCGGGCTGCTGGTGTCCGAGGGCGCGCTGCGCTGGGACAGCCCGGTCGCCGACTACATCCCCTCGCTGCAGTTCTCCGATCCGGCGGCGGCGCAGCGGTTGACCGTCGCCGACGTGCTCAGCCACCGCGTCGGCCTGAAGGACCACACCTACGACCGCGAGATCGAGCGCAACGCCGACTACCGCGACCTCGTGCAGAAGCTCGCCCATGCGCCGATGAGCTGCCCGCCGGGCGAGTGCTACGGGTACCAGAACGTCGCCTTCAGCCTGATCGGCGACGTGGTGTTCGCCGCCAGCGGCCAGTTCTACAACGAGGCGCTCGCACGCCGGATCTTCAAGCCGCTGGGCATGCACGACGCCAGCGTCGGCCTCGAGGGCATCCTCGCCAGTCCGCGCTGGGCGAAACCGCACGTGCGCGCAGGCGCCGGATGGCGACCGGTGATGCCCAAGCCCACCTACTACCGCGTGGCCCCGGCCGCCGGCGTCAATGCCAGCATCAGCGACCTGGCGCAGTGGCTGCTGGCGCACAGCGGCCATCGCCCGGACGTGCTGCCCGCACCCCTGCTGGCAACGCTGCACTCGCCGGTCGTCGGCACCCCTGCCGAGCTGCGCGGTCCCAGCTGGCGGCGCGAGCGCCTGAACGCCGCCGGCTACGGGCTGGGCTGGCGCATCTTCGACTACGCCGGCTACCGGATGGTCTTCCACGGCGGCGCGGTGCAGGGTTACCGCGGGGTGATGGCGATCCTGCCCGAGCTGGACCTCGGCGTGGCCATCGTCTGGAACTGCGAAAGCGCACTGCCCTCCGGCCTGCTCCCGACCATCCTCGACCGCGCCATCGGCCTGCCCGCGCAACCCTGGATCGAGGTCTCGCCCGAGATCGAAGCCTCGCTCTACGTCTCGCGCGACCCGGGGCCGGAAGAAGCAGCCCCGCGGTCCGGACACGAGGTCCAGGGCGGCCCGCAGGCCACGCGCGCCACCGCCCGGCCGCACTGATCCCGGTTCCCGGCCGCTTCACGGCCGCACGCCCTGTCCCGCCCATAAAAAAAGGTTCTTCTCCCAACTGAGGGGAGAGAGGCGCACGGCCGACCCGGCAGAATTGTTGTTCTCGAGGCAACAAAACGGGGCCGGCCGGGGCCGAAGTGGATTGTATGTCCCAGCTGGGTGGCTGGAAGGGTTATCGCGTATGGGATTGGCGTCAGGAGGATCGGGGCGGCCAGTCCTGGGCGGTGCTGGAACTGGCGCCCGTAGAGGGCGCAG
>Ga0065720_1000129_pt1 | contig 19166 bp, 31 predicted proteins | sample Thericmetagenome_FD_59107 | JGI IMG/M metagenome (GOLD analysis project Ga0065720, IMG submission 59107) | Thermophilic microbial communities from the Joint Bioenergy Institute, California, USA of rice/straw/compost enrichment - eDNA_2 v2... | ecosystem: Engineered > Solid waste > Grass >...
CTCCCGGACCGTCTCCTCGATGGCGCGGCCGGTCGCCACCCGCATCTGCTCCGCGGCCTTGGCCACCAGCTCGAGCTGCTCTCCGGCGAACTGCCCAGTGCCGGCCACCGCAGCCAGAGCCGCCGAGGCACTGGCTCGGGTGACCCCGTCCATCTCGTCCATCTCGCGGGCAAGGTCGGCCAGCTGCGCGGCGCTCAGACCGGCGTAGTGGCCGGTCAGGATCAGCGCCTCGTTGAACGCCCGCGCCTCGCGCGCGCCTCGCTCCCAAGCATAGAGCAGCGTGCCAAGCGCTGCCGCGCTCAGGGTCGCCGGGTTGATCAGCCCAAGCAGGAAGCCGGCCATGTGCCGCAGCGCTCCGCCGGCGCCCACACCAGCCAGCCGGAACTGGTCCAGAATCTGGCCGCCCTGCTGCAGGCCAACCATCAGCGGATTCATGCCGCCGGCCAGCGACGTGGCGATGTCGGTGAACTGCGCCGGCAGGAAGCGAATGGCCTGCTGGAGCTGCTTGACGTTGACCGTGGCAGCGTTGATGTTCTGGGACGCCGCCCCGACAGCGCGCGACGCCGCCAGCTGCTCGCGCGCCAGCTTCAGCACCGCCTCCGAGGCACCCATGGCCTCCAGCCGCATCAGCCGGATCTCGTCACGGCTCTTGCCCTGGGTGGCAGCGAACCGCAGCGCCTCCAGTTCGACGCGCTTCTGCGCCGCCGACATCTTGTTGAAGGCAGCCGCGTAGTCATCGCCAAGCTGGCGGACCACCGACTCGGCCATCTTCAGGTCGGCACGCATCCGCTCCGTATCGACCACGATGTCGATTCGGGCAGCGCCGATGCTATGCTCTTCTGCCACGTCGTGCTCCAGTAAGGGGCCCCCGCGCGTGGCGGGGGGTCACTCTTTGTAGATCTGATCGAGGCGCGCGCTCTCAATGACCTGCAGGGCGTCCAGCAGGTTGTCGCGCTCCTCCCCGGACAATCCCTGCCTGTCCATCTCGTGCAGGATCACGGAGTAGTCCAGGCCGACTGGCCCGCCCATGCCCATCCGCCACTGCGTAGCAAAGCGGATGAACCACTGGATGGCGGGCCAGTTCTCCTCCCAGACCTCAACCTCCGGCTCCCGGAAGTGCTTCGGCTTCAAACCGGTGCCGGCCAGTTCCGCTTCCGAAGGCGCCGTCCAGTACAGCGCCTCGGTCGCGGCCCTCAGTTTTTTTCCAGCTCCTTCCGCCTGGCNCGGTGGAAGCCGGTGATGATGGCGTCCACGAGGCCGGGATACTCGTCCTCGGCCTCGCGCACACCCTCCTCGGTCAGCTCGAAGTCCGTGCTCCAGGACTCCACCAGGAAAACCACCAGGCCAGCCAACGAGCAGCCGCCCTCCAGCGTCTTCTGCACCTCGCTGGTCTTGCGGTTGTGGTAGGTGATCTCGAGCTTGTCGGCAGAGCCCTGCCCGACGATGGTCAGGGTCGTCTNGAGCGTCTTGGGCGCCCCGCCCTTCTTCAGGCTCATCAGGCCGCCTCCACCAGGATGGCGCGGCCCAGCGGGGTGAAGGTGGCCGTGTTGGTCATCGGGCTGTTGGCCGCCATGTTCGGGTCCGCGTCGAACGACAGGTAGCCGTAGCGGTAGATCGCNTCNCCGTCGGGCAGCTTGCACCGCAGCACCACCGGCGACTTCTTCAGGTCCGCCTTGCGCGCCGCCTCGTACCACTCCGCCTTCGGATCGAAGTACAGCGGGATGGTGATGCTCTTCGCGTTCTTGTAGGTCGGCACGTTGATCTGCTGGCCGGTACGGTCTTCCAGGAACACGCCGCTCCAAAACTGCTGATCGCCGCCGCTCATGGTCGGGTCACCCTGCTGGGTGAAGTCCACGAAGCCGGACGCCTTGAACAGCCGCACCGTGGCGCTGCCCAGGCCGTCGTAGATGCTCGTGTCCGAGGTGTCCAGGCCCAGCAGCTCGGACTCGGTGCCGTCCACAGTGCCGACCTGCGCGGCCAGGTTGTTCAGCATCGGGTGCGAGGACTCGATCACCACCACGTCGCCCTCGGACAGGGCGCCGCCCGCCGTGGTGACCTCGGCCGGATTGCTGTTGGTGATCGCCGACGCCTCGATGACCGAGCTGATCGCCGTGGAGATGCCGAACTGGGAGCCGTTGGGGAACTTGAGTGCCATTTCCGTTTCCTCTGCGCGCAAAAGAATGGCCCGCTCTGGCGGGCCGGGGGGATCAGGAGTCCGGGAACCAGACCCCGAAGTCTTGTCGGAACCCGGAACCAGCGTTCCCTCGGGTCCCAGGTTCGCGTCCATCGCCACGGCCGCCCCATAGGGCTCGGCCGGCAGGGCGCTCTCGCACAGCGCCTTCTCGGCGGCGTGCATGATCCGCATCGCCTCGGCCTCCCGTGGCGACCACACCGTGACTTGGACGCGGTAGTGCCGGTGGGACGGAAGCCGCTTCTCGAAGTGCCAGAACGCCCGACCACCAACCAGCTGGAAGATGATCAGCGGGTAAACCGGCGCCTCGTTTGGGCGCGTCGGCCACGCGCCGCCGGCCGCCAGCGGGTTCAGCAGCTCCCGCAGCGCCTCTTGTGGCAAGCTCATTCGTCGCTCTCCACGTCACCGGCTGCTCCGCGCAGCAGCTCCGGCAGCCGCTCTCGGCCACGCTCGACCATGATCTGCGCCATCCGCGGCGCCACCGCCTCGTATGCTGGCCGCAGGAACGGGTGCGCCGGCACCCACTTCGGATGAGCCAGCGGCGCGCCGACGTACCACTCGCCGTCTCGTCCCTTGTACATGGCATGCGTCTGCCAGTGACCGAACTCCAGCAGGTGCCCATGCGGCGCCTTCTTCGAGTTCCAGCTCACCGAGTAGACCACCTGGGACTCGCTGGACCTGCCTTCGCGATAGGCCAGGTACAGCGCGCCCCGGAGCCTGCCCGTGTCCACAGGCGCCCGCGCCTTGGCCTCATCGCGCACGGCCTGCCCGGCAGCAACGGCCATGGACCTGGCCAGGCTCTCCGACACGCCAGACAGCCGGTCCAACCCGGCCAGCACGGACGACAGATCCACTGACGCGTTAACCGGCATGGGTCACCAGCTCGCAGACAAGGTCCGTGTACTCGCGGCCGGCGAAGTCCATCCGGACATGCCGCACCTCGAACACCTGGCCGCCGTGGACAACCCGCATGCCGGCCACGACGTCCTCGCGGTACCTGATCCGGATCGAGTACCGCTCCACGCTGCCCGGGATCCCCTCCTGTAGGCGGGAGATGGTGCCAATCCCCGTGAACCCACGGATGTCCGCCCAGACCGTCGCGACCTCTTCCCAGGTGTCCAGCGGCTGGCCAATGGCGTCGGTGCCGGTGCCGCGCCGCTCGATACGGACACGCCGGCGCAGGTCGCCTGCATTCAGTCCCATCGTTACACCCCAAGGCCCACGCGGTACGGCCACAACAGCCGAACAGCCGCGTCATCCATCGCCGCTGGTAGCCGCGTCCCGATCAAATCCTCGCGATTCCGGTACATGCCCGCCGCACGCTGTAGCACGGCAACCCTGATCGCATCATTCGCCACCATCGGCATGTCGCCAGCAGTCCCATCCTCGACCGCCTGGGCCAGCTCCTCCTGCGACGCATAGACCTTCCGGTTCAGAAACGCCTCCACGGCATCCTCGGCCGCAGTGACGTACAGCTCGACCATGGCGTCATCTGCAGAGTCGGCCCGGCAATGCTCTCGGGCCTGCTCAAGCGTGACCAGTCTCATGCCAATGCGTCCTCCAATAGCGCGCTCTGGAACAGCGCCAGCGCCGCCTCATCCCCTCGGAATACACGCTGGACCTCAGGCAGGCAGCGCATATAGCACGTCCGCCCATGGGCACAGCCGGAACGTGGTATTCGTTACGATGACACCGCGTGTTTCCTCGGCCTGCCACGCTTGCGCGCGCCATTGCCGGACGTATTCGCAATCGTCTGCGGTGAGACTGGGGCCGCTGGCGATGCAGACGACTTCTCGACATCGGCGGTGGAAGGGGTTTCCTCGGTCGGACCTTCGTCGCTCAGGATTCGGACCAGTCCTTTCTGCTCCAGTTCCGCCGCCGTCTGGTTCGTCACACTGAAGCGCTCGTTGCGCTTGCGCGGCTCGCCGTGGATGAAGCCGCGCAGTGCCTGGACCTGTTTCATGGTCGCCTCCTACGACAAGGGGCGGCCGGAGCCGCCCCTTGTCACTGCTGCGGGATCACGGGGTGGACGGGGGCGGGGCGATGCCATCGAAGTTGCCGGTCACGAACGCCTCCGGACGGTACACGGTCAGGGTCAGGCGCTCCTCCATGAGGATCTTGACCATGTTCTTCACGAAGTCGCGGTCGTCCTGCGTGGCGACCATGACGTTCACGTCCTCGCGGTCGTGGATCTCCGCCGCGATGCCGCCGCCGAACGCGCCCACCAGGAACTCGCCAGCATCCATCGCCTGCGTCGGGACCACGTTGCGGCCCCACAGCGCCGGCGTGGCGAGACCGCGGGGATTGGCGAACAGGTAGGCGTTGTCGTCCGTCTTGGTCAGCTCGATGGCCGCCCAGTCGATCGGCGACAGCACGATGCCATCGGCCCACGCCTCGGCCAGCTCCACCTGCAGCAGCGCCAGACGGAGGCGGTCGATGCGGGTCTCGGCCTGCACCGCAACGCCCGGATTGGCGTAGGCGGTCGCCTGCGTCAACAGGCCGTTGATGTTCAGGCCAACGCCAGAGCCCTTCAGAAGCTGCTCCTCCTCCTTCAGCTTCAGGCCGTAGCGCAGGCGGCCGTCGATGTAGCCACGCAGCATCGGCGCGTCGGACAGGACCTGGCGCGATGCGTGAATCCAGTGGGCGATGGTGACCACCGGCGCCGAGTCGGCCTCGAACACGATGTTCGATTCCGGCTTCAGGCCGCTCGGGTTTTCCGCCACCGGGCCGGCGTTGTTGGTGAAGCCGGTCTCGCGGACGTACTCGACCGAGTTGGACGTGGTGCGGACCACGTTCAGCAGGTCGCGGATGGTCAGGCGGCGCAGGCCCGGGGCCTTGATGCCCGGGACGCGATTCGGCTCGATCAGGTCGCCGGCCGAGGCACCGTCGCTGGTCACCACCGCCTTCACGGCCATGTTGAACTTGCTGCCGCCACCGCCGGCCGCACGTGCCGCCCAGGCCATGAACTCTTCGTTCTCGATGACCTGCTCGCCAATCGACTGCGGGCGGGCCACGTCGCCACCGCCCTGCTCCAGCTTGGCGACAAGTTGCTCGGCAGCCTGCAGGCGGGCCTGCAGCTCGCCCTGCTGCGTCAGCAGCTGATCGACCTTCGCTCGGGTCTCCTCGGAGAGCTTGGCGTGCGCCTTGATCTCCTTCTCGGCCAGCTCGGCCTGCGCCTTGATCTGGTCGCTGATCTTGTCCAGCGCCGCCTGAATCTTCTCGGGGGTGCTCATTCGATTTTTCCTCAGTTTGCGATAAGGGGGTGCTGCAGGAAGGCAGCGATGCACTGCTCGTTGACCGGGTCATCCCGGCGTTCGGTGGGGTCGCCCTCACCGCTGCCAGCGGGATCGCCCGCGCTGGACTTGATCTCGGAGATGAGGCGCATGGCCTCGGACTTCGGCATGCCGGAGGCGCGCAGCGCGGCCTCGACGCGGCGCACCGCGGCGGCGTTCGCCTTGCCGGCGCCCTTCTCGACCTGGTCGGAGGGCAGCAGCTCGTCCGCGAAGCCCTCCTCCACGGCATCGCTGCCGCCGATCCAGGTCTCCGCATCCATCAGCTTCGCCATCGCCTTCTGGTCGGCGCCGGTGCGCGCGGCGTAGATGTCCGCCATCGCGCGGTCGAACGGCTCCAGGGTGTCGGCATACTCGCGCAGGTCGTTGCGGTTGCCGGCGGCAACCACCCAGGCGTTGTGGATCATCAGGAAGCCGGCGCGGGCGATCTGCACCGTGTCGCCGGCCATGGCGATGATCGAGGCGGCCGACGCGGCCAGGCCAAGGATCTTCACCGTGACCTCGCCGTCGTGCTCACGCAGGAGGTTGTAGATCGCCATGCCCTCGAACATGTCGCCGCCTGGGCTGTTGATGTTCACGGTCACCGGGCCGCGGCCCATGCGCCGGAGCGCCGCCGCCACACGCTTTGCGGTGACGCCCTCACCGGTCCAGAAGTCCTGGCCGATCACGTCGTACACGCCGATCGAGCGATCGTCCTCGCCGGTGGCCGCGGCGCGCACGCCGGGATTCCATCGGTCCAGCGCCCGCGGGAGGATCTGGGCGCTGACGCCGGCGCATACGCGACCCTCCGGCGCACCCGGCAGCTTCTTGATCGTCATGGGGTTCAGTCCTCGTGGTTACGGGCTGGAGCCGGGCACCTGCCCGACCGAATCCAGGGTGGTCATGGCCGACTGCACAGTGAGCACCGCGGCGTTGCCGCCCATCGGCTCCCGGTCCTCGAGCTCGCGGACCTCGTCGCGGGTCATGATTCCGTTGTTGACCATGGCGGCGTAGAACTCGGACCGCGCCTTGCTGTCCGCGCGCAGCAGGCCCTCGACCGTGTACTTCGGGTAGTACCGCAGCCGGTCGCCAGGGGGCATCAGGTCCTTCTGGATGCCCTGCTCGATGCGCTTCAGCCAGGGCGCCAGGGTGAAGGTCAGGAACCAGATCATCTTCTGTTCCAGGCCCGTGCCCCAGTTGCTGTCCTTCTGGCCGTGGCCGACCAGCGACGGGTCCACGCGGAACCACCGGCAAACGTCCTCGACCGAAAACGCGCGCGACTCCAGCAGCTGCGAATCCGAGGGCTTGATCCCGATGGTGCCGACGTCCGTCCCACCTTCCAGCAGCGGGGTTTCACCACGCTCCACCGCGCCCAGCACGTTCTTCCGGAACTCCTCGCGCTGCTTCGGCTGCAGGAACGCCGAGACCTTGTAGTAGACGGTCTGCAGCATGCCGTTGCTGAAGGTCCGCGCGGCTGCCTGGTCCGCCGCGATCGCGCCGCCGATCACGTGGGCGCCGTAGGTGATGACCGAGACACCGTTCTCGCCGTCCAGGGTGAAGCCCGGCACCTCCCAGATCCGGTTGCGCGGGATCACCCGCTGCCGGCCGTCCTTCTCGGTGTAGCGCCACTCCTTCCGGCCGTTGGCGTCCAGCGACCAGCTCAGCCGGTCCGGGTTGAGGAACGAAAGGCCCACCAGCCGGTTGCCAATCATCAGCTTCTCGGCCCGGCCTGCGCCACGCAGCAGCATCGAGGCGACGAACGCCTCCCAGAACACAGAGGCCGTGGTGGTGGCGTTCGGCTGGTCGTGGATGATGAAGTGCAACGGGTGATGCGGAGCCGCGCGCTTACCACCAGGGCCGCGCTCGAACACACCGAGCGGCAGCGTGGCGATCGTCTCCGAGATCAGGCGCACGCACGCCCAGACGGCGGAAACCTGCATCGCAGTGTGCGGCGTCACGTTGACACCGGCTGGGCCAGATCGACCCACGACGGCCGCCCAGGCCTCGTCGTTGGTCAGGTCGAACGGCACGCCCAGCCACTTCAGCAACGACGCCTTGATGCGCCCGGGGCGCTTCACGGCCTGCGGCTTCATGCGCGCTCCGCCTTCGCCGGGTTACTCAGCCAGTCGTCCATCGAGCCCTTCCCTTCGGGATTCAGTGCCATCAGGTACACCGCGGAAAACCCGGCCATCAGCGGGTCGATCTTCGCGCTCCCGCTCACCGCCTTGGTGATCGTGGTCGCGTTGCCCCTCGGCTCCACCTTCGCGTTCTCCACGCACCACGCCATCAGCGCCTGGCCCCCATGCACCAGGTCGCCGCCCGCGAGCATGCGCTCCGTCGTCTTGATCGCCCCGTTGAGGTGCCAACCCTGCGAGACGGCCACAATCTGCTGGGCATTGAGCCCGCGATCCGGCGCCGTCAGCTCGTCTACGATCGCGCCCACCCCGGCCGGGTCCACGCCGATCGCGTTCTTGTCCGGGAGCAAACCGGCCGACTGCAGCCGGCACACGATGTCGGCCAGCTCCGCGACGTCCTCGCCCGGGGCCTCCACGATGGCCAGCTCGCCGTCGGCGTGCAGATCCTGCAGCCGCTCCGCGATGTCCTTCCGCCTCTGCAGCACGATCCGGTGCGCCCAGGCGCGCGCCCACCAGAGCCAGCGGCGAGTGCCGCGCTCACGCCCAAGAACCACCAGGCCGAGCAGGTCGTCCAGGCCGCCGCCGTCGATCCCGACCACGCAGACCTCCGACCGCTCCATCACGGCCTCCAGCGTCAGCCCGGGCTCGACCGCGCGCGGCCAGAACTGCGCGCCCACCCAGCCGCCACCGGCCACCCGGCTCGGCGGCACGTTGAGCCGCTTCGCCAGGAACACCTTCAGCGAGTCGCCGCCGGCCTCCCTCGCCTCGAAGAACCGGCGCATGAAGTCCGCCGGGTCCACAGAGGCGCCCCAGTTCGGGTTCACCAGCGGGAAGTTCGCCGGCTCCAGGTAGGCCTCAGACTCCAGCATGTCCTCCGGCCACTCGTAGAGCAGCGGCAGGAAGTGCGGCGCCTCAATCCGCCCGTCCCGGACCGCACGGGCAAACTCCAGCTTCTCCCGATACACGCCGACCGGCTCGGAGTCCGACTCCGTCGTGATCGACATGACCAGGCCCTCTGGCCTGGACGCCTGACCGCCGGTGGCCTCCAGAATCAGGTCCGCCGCCCCCTTCCGCTGCGCTAGCAGCCACAGCTCCTCGAAGATGACGAATGCCCAGACCTTGCCGGCAATCGTGTCCGTGTCCGCCGCGTACACCCGGCAGGTGATGCCGGTCACCCGATGTGTCACCGCCCGGATGTTCGGCTGGATGTGGAACAGCGCGTTCAGCTCCGCGTCCGCCCGGATCGCATCCCGCAGCGGCCGAAACACGTTGTCCGCCGTCTCCTTCGTCGGCGCGATCACCGCCGCCTCGTTCGACTGGCGCCAATTCAGCACCAGCAGCGACAGCATCAGCCCCGCCGCAAGGCCAGACTTCCAGTTCTTCTTCGGCACCTTCAGGAAGACCTCGCGGATCAGCCGCTCTCCGGTCTCCACGTCGTAGGCACCGTGCACAACCTCCGCTATCTCGCTGATCCAGGGCCGGCAGATCTGCCCGTAGGTCGGCGGCACCGGCAGACCCACGTCGTCCACCGCGTGCTGCGGGTTCGGAACACCTACCGCCCTCAGACTGTGGAACACCTCCAGGCCGATACGCCCCTGCTCCGGAAAGATCGGCCGGCACGGCATCAGCGAGCGACCCTCCCGGATCCGCTCACGCCAGTCCGGGCACGCAGTCGTCCAGGTCATGGTCACTTCACTGCCACCAGCCGCGGCCTACACGGCGGCGGCACCGGGGCCAGCGAACGCTGACCCATCACCTTCCGCGCCGCCTCCGCCGCCTCCTCCTTCTTCCCGAGCGACCCGGCCCCCTTCGTCCCCTTCTTCAGCGCCAGAGCCGCCGCCATCCGGTCCTTGAAGTCCGCATTCGGGTCCTTCATGACCGCCCGCAGGAACTCGTCCGGGTCGTCCGTCATGTACCCCTTGGCCCGCGTCTTCCGCGGCGGCGCCGGCTTGCGACCGGCACCTTCGCGGGCGCCTCCGCTTCTGCCCTTCACGCCAGCCATTTGATTTCCTCGCTCACCAAAATTTCTCGCGCGTGCGGGGGCGGCCGGCTTCCCGGCTATCAACCCTGGAACTTTCGATAGCCCCCCTCTATCGGCCCATGCCAGACCGACCGCCCCGATAACGTCCTCGGCCTTGCAGCCACCGAAGCAATGCACCAGCACCTTGCCGCCGGAACATCCGCAACACCGCAACATTGGACGCCAGTGGACGCGGGCGGACGCCTACGGAATCGGGCATCCGCAACATTGCCGAAACAGCATCCGCAACAGGCGTATGCTTGGCGCGGGCATGTTGCCCACGTGGAGGTTGCGATGAATCCAGAAGCGCTCTTGGAACTTGCTTCCGTGCCGAGACTGATNCCACATTTGCTGGAGCGTGCCCATAAGGCAGCGCAAGGCGATGTTGAATTGGAAGCGNTTAGCGCATTTCTTCCCGCGTTCGCTCGTTGCCGGGAGGTGCTAAGCGATGAAAGTCATTTCCTCGCCGCCACAAGCGGGGATGCGGTCAAGCTCGACAGACTAGACCTGTTGAGCAGGGTTGACGAAGCGGAACGCGCGCTAGTGCTGGCATTGAGAGTTAACCGCGACCAGTAGCGTGCTGCTGCTGCTGTGGCCGACCTGGTGGGCGCTGTGGCTGGCCGCCGGAGGCCTGCCGGACCCGTGGACGCTGTTCGTGTTCACCGCCGGCGTGTGGCTGACCCGCTCGGCCGGCTGCGTGATCAACGACTACGCCGACCGCTGGCTGGACCCGCAGGTCGAGCGCACCCGCGACCGCCCGCTGGCCACCGGCGCAGTGTCCGGGCGCGAGGCGCTGGCGGTGTTCGCGGTGCTGATGCTGGTGGCCTTCGGCCTGGTCCTGACCATGAACCGGCTGACCGTGCTGCTGAGCTTCGTCGGCCTGGACTGCTTCAAACGGCCGACAAACGGTAGTTGACTTGTGACTAGTCACGCGTCATTATGACCACACAAAACCCGAACCACCCGCGGCATACACGGCATACACGGCACATGGAAACGGAACTCTTCCACGGCAGCCCAGAGGCAATCACCGAAATCCGCAGCGGCGGCGTTTTCGGCGGGCTTTTCGCGTCTGCCAACGAGCTGGCTGCACTCAGCCACGGTCCGGTGCTGCATCGCATCACGTCCCCGCGCCACCTCACCGATTTCGAGCTGAACTACAAGATCGAGGGCGCGTGGGATATCGCGCTTGAGCTCGCCGACGGAAACGAAGATATCGCCGAAGCGATCATGTCCCCGGGCTGCGAAGTTCCGCCCTCCTGCGCTTCCGAAGACGACGGCGAGCTGGGCTGGGAAATCCAGCGCCTGCGCGGCGAGCTGGCCGCCCGCCTCGGCTACACGAGCGTTGAAATGCTCGATGAGCACGGCACAACGTATCTTTGCCTCCCTGGCTGCTCGATCGAGGTTGTCGAGTGAGCAAGCCAACGAGACTTAGCGACGCCGAGCGCCAGCGCCGGCGCAGGGAGCGAGGCCGGGCTATCGGCATAGTACTCCGCGACCCGGCGGCAATCGCAGCGCTCGATGCGGGCATCAAGCTTCACGGCGGAGTGCTCGCCGCGATCAGCGCAGCGTTGCGCATGGCCTACCCCGTCGACGGCCGGCCAGCCGACCCGGAGGGGGTGTAGCGGAATTTTTGGCCTAGCCCCCTGTAGCGGAATTTTTGGGGGGGGCGGCCGGCTTCCCACCTATGCCGCCTGCCCCACGCGTCCAGCCCGCCGGGCCGGACACGCGGAGTGCGCTCATGTCCGCCCTCGTTTTGCTCTCGTGACACGCGATGCACAGGACCTGGCAGTTGTCGTCAGTGTCTGCTCCGCCCGCCGCCAGCGGGACCACGTGATCGAGCTCAAACCCGTCCGGATACCGCGTCAGAGCCCCGCAAGCCGCACAGTGCGGGCGCGCCGCCCACAGCCTCAGCCGCCGATCCTGCAGCCGCCTGCCCGTGATGCGCTGATCGCTCAGGGTGGAGGCCGGCCGCAGCCGGCTCGGGGCCGGGGAAACCCGCCGAGGGGCTGNCCGGAGACGCGTCACTGTCNGCTCTCCCCGCGGTACGCCCGTATCACGGCCTGGCATGCGCGGAGCTGGTCGTCTGCNTCTCGCCCGATTCGAACAATTCGGCCCGCAGCCTCTGCTCGTAGTCCGGCGAGCGCATCACGNTCGGCGGCGGCGGCGGCNGCGTCGGACAGACGGGCGGTTTCACAGCCCGCCCATTCCCGGCGCAGCCGGAGATTGCCAGCGCGCAGCTCAGCAGCCACAGCTGCCGGGACAGTCTCAGCGTCACGTCTCGCCTCCTCGTGCTCAGCGCCGATNCGGGCCACCTCAGCGGCCCGGGCGCGCTCTGCATCCAGCGCCCGGCTCAGGNCCTCTACCGCGTCCTCCGCCGCGGCGAGTTCGCGGGCCAGGCGTTCAGCGCGCGCGTTCGCCGCGGAGCCGCGCCAGCCCATCAGCAGAGCTGCCACGGCGGTCATCACCAGGGCAACCGATAGCAATCGGGTCATCCGGCCACCTCCGGCGGGATCACGGCTCCCAGCCTGCGCAGCGCCGACTCCAGTGTTTGCACACGCAACCGAAGCCTGTGAGCCTCTTCCTCTGCNCGCCTGCGCAGCTCCATCTCTCGATCCAGCTTCTCCTCGATGCNGCGCAGGCTCGTCTCCAGGCCCTCAATGCGTTCCTTGAGCCCGGCGACCAGNGTGACGTTCGCGTCAGTCTCCGTACGCTCTTTGCGTCGGCTCAGAATCGCGCCCCACGTCTCGCGCAGCAGCCAAAACGCCGCGACGCCGCCGGCCATCCACCACGGGGCCGCCACATCAATCTCACTCATGCTGCCACCACGGCTCCAAGAGCCTGCGCGTACAGGCCGTCCCACGTCTCCCGATGCGGCCGGCCAGGGCGCCAGGTACGCAGGTAGTACTGCCACGCCGCCGCTACATCCCCCAGCGCCGGTAACGGTTGCGGGTCGGTCCACAGCAGCAGGCGGGCGAACGCGCATGCCAGCAGGTCGTCGTGCTCCAGGCGCTCGTACACCGCCGTGGCGTCGGCGGCCACGCCCCGCTCCGCGCACACGGCCTTGGCCAGCTCCCGGGTCGCGGCGTGACGCAGCACGCCCTGGACGCCGCCGGCGCGCTCGAACTGCCAGAAGCCTCGGGCAGGGCCGCCGATCTGCCGGCGGTGCTCGAAGCGCGATTCCTGCAGGCCGATGGCCAGCAGCATCAAGCGCGCCCTGTCGCTGTCCATCTGCCCAGGCAACAGGCCAAGCGCCGGCTCGACCGCGTCGGCCAGAATGCGTTTCAGTTCTGCCATCGCCTGTCCGCGAAAAGAGACGCCCCGCATCTGCGGGGCGCAACCGCTGCTGGTCACCGGAGAGCTGGCGCGGGCGGCCTCCACCCAGGCCCTTGCGTCCGCTCGACGACCGCCGCGCCGAACGGAACCCGCATAAAGCAAAGCCCGGCTTTTGCCGGGCTCGAGATACACTTTCTGACGATCGCAAAAACCCTACTCCTGCGTGTGCAACAACGCAAGGGGCGCGCCGGAATAGCCGCACATCCTCCCGCGCATGCGATACATGAACGATACATAAACGCTCACGCGCAGCAGCCGGCCAGGCGATCACGCCGCCTGCTTGTGGCCGGACAGCCAGTCAACAGCGCGCTGCAACTCCCGGCGGTACTGCCACAACGACAGAGCCCCGCCGTACTGCTGCCGGACCTGCGCGGCCTTCACCGCCTGGCTGGCAGACACGGTGAACTCCGTCCTCACGATCAGCGCGCGCAGCGGGTACTGACGCGCCATCGACGCAATGGCCCGGTCCAGCCAGCGGAGGTCATCGGGAATGCCCATGTCCACGGCCACTTCCGGGTTGTCGTGTGGCTTGTCCGCGTCGTTGGCCGCCCGCACTGGATCCACCGCCCAGACCGGCAGGATCCGCATCCCCATCCCCTGCACCCCGTACCGCTCCGCCATGAACTTCCGGCGGGAGCGGCCATCTCGGCCGACCAGCTGGCGCAGCGCGCGCTCCGTCGTGCCCGGCGCCAAGTCGCGGGCCTGCTCCAGCACATGCCGGCTCCGGTCGGAGCGGCACAGCGCGTAGCGGTTCACCTGGGCGGCGCCCCACCGCCGCAGCTGCTCGATGATCGGGTCGTCTGCTTTAGGCGGCATCTCGGAACTCCATCAGGGTTTGTTCGTCCAGCCGGAACACCGGCTGCCGGCCGTCGTGCTGGCACATGCCGCGCTGGCGCTCCGGCTTGCCCCGGCAGTGCACCACCGCGAACGTCTCCTCGCGACACGCGCAGAACGCGCACAGGCCGCGTTCCCGGAGCGCTGCGCGGTACCGCTCCCGCATCCGGCTCTCCGCCGCTGCCTCCGGCCGACTCAGGCCAAGCGGGTCCAGCGATCGGGTCATGCCGCCATCCTCCCCAGCAGCTGCGTGTTCTCGTGCCACAGCGCCAGCAGCAGCGCGTCGGCTCGGCCGTGGTCCTTCTTCCGCTGCAGCAGAGGCGCCGCGCCGGGGAAGCGGGCGATGGCCAGCTGCCGGGCCGCGTCCTTGTCGGTGCCCAGCAGGCCCATGTGGCGCTTCCACACGGCCGGGATGGCCCGGCTGTACGGGATGCCCAGCACCGCCAGCACCCCACGGGCCTGGCCGTAGCTGTCGCCGAACCGGAATGCGCTGGTGCCGCCGTCGCCAGGCCGCGCGCCCACTTTCTCGATGCAGGCCGACACGTAGGCACCAGGGTGCTGGGCACGCACCCCGTCCAGCCAGTCCGCCAGCGCGGCCGCGTCCACCTCGCGCCACTCCCCGGCCTGCGCCGTGGGCATGTCCAGGATCGGGCCCGGCTCGCCGTCCACCAGCGCGGCGACAGCACCGCTCAGGCCNGGGTCAATGCCGAATGTGACTCGGNGCGTCACGCGGCCTCCCGCATGCGGATCTCATCCAGTCGGCATTCCAAGTCCGCCTCGAGGTCGGAGACCGAGGACTTCCTGCTGTAGGTGCCGACCAGCCACTCGGCCGGCCGCTCCCGCTTCGTTCGCGGGTCGGTCCGACGCTCGATCGCCACCTCGCCGTCNGGCGAGACGTAGACGTGGCAGGTCTCGCTCATGCCNCTCAGCCGGCGCTTGACTGCCTCGGCCGTCGCACGCGCGCCGTCGCGCATCAGGTTCACACCCCTCATGCCGCCCTCCCCCGNTTCCGCTCCATGTCCTCGTCCACCCACCCGCGATCCCACTCCGCGTGCAGGTCGCGCGACAGCTTGGCGCTGCCGCGGAACGGATTCGCGTTGCGGTTCTTGCCTGCCCGTCGGGCCTGGCGGCCCTGCTCGTAGGCCAGCGCGTAGTGGCGCTTCATGCTGCTGTCTTCCTCCTGTACTCCTCGATCAACGTGTTCTGCAGATCCAGCAGGTAGTCGTCGTTGCCGATCTCCTGCCGGAACCGGCGCGGCTCGCGCGCATAGCTCGGGCCGAACCGCGCATAGCACTGCGCCTCGGTCATGCCGCCGAACGGCACGCCGCGGTGGCTCCATGGGTTCAGGCCGATCGTGTAGTCGTGCCCTCGCCGCGGGGCGCCGTGCTTGCCCCCGACGGTCAGGTGGTGAATCTCGGCCGGCACGTAGCCAAGACCCAGCGCCCGGGCGACGATGCAGCCGATCTCCCGGATTGCGAGGAATCGCGCCCGCTGAGCGGCTGTAGGGGCTCCTGTGGATCGTCCACGGCGCATCAGAACAGCTCCAACTGCGCCCTGGGCTGCAAGGCGGCGGCGCGCCGCCTAGCGCTCGCAGCCCACGCCAGCAGCACCCAGAAGAAACGCTCCCCGCGTCGGTTGCGCGCCTCGGCCAAGTAGACGCGCGCGGAATGGATCGCCTGCTCACGCTTCATGCAGCCATCCTGTTGCCGTTGACCATCTCCCAGAACTCCGCGCGCACCTCATCCAGCATCACCTGCGCGTAGTGCTCCGCGATGTACGCGGTGACCCCCTCGAAAAACACCCGGAACTCGTCCTCCTCCATCTCATCGAACGCCAACGAGCGAGCCTGCATCGCCTGCACCTTCCCAAGCGGGCCCAGGTCGATCTCGAACGGCTCACAGCAGATGCCGGCCGCGCGCTGCACTCGCTTCAGCGCCTCGTGCGCGGTCAGGTCCCGGAACTCCTCCACGTTGTCCACAAGCAGGTGCCCCACCGCGTGTGCCAGGCGGTGGAAGGCGACGTTGCGCGGCTGCTTCAGCTCGGCCCGGATCTCGCGGCCGACATGGAAGCCACGCTCGCGCAACAGGCGGGCGTCAATGGCACTGGCAGGCACCAGCGCGCCGACAAGCTCGCCGGTCTCAGGGTCGGCCAGCCGGCGCACCAACAGGTACACAGGCCGGCGGGCGCGCTTGGCGCGGATTCGCTTCGCGGCCTCGGTGGTCATGCCCCATCCACCTCCCGCGCCGCCGCAGCGGTCCTGCCCTTCGCCAGGCGCTTGAACCCAGACGGCCGCGGCGTCTCGTCTTCCACCGGGAACTCCGGCCGCCACCACTCCGGCAGGTTCTGGAACCGGAACTGCTCCGGGATGTACTGCACCCGGACATCACCCGGCGGNCCGTTGCGCTGGATCGGCACGATCAGCTCCGCGGTGCCGCGGTACGGGCTGGCNTTGTCGTAGACCTCGTCGCGGTAGATGAAGATCACCGCGTCGGCGTCCTGCTCGATTGCGCCGGAGTCGCGCAGGTCCGATGCCATCGGCCGCNTGTCCGGGCGCTTCTCGACCTCCCGGTTGAGCTGAGACAGCAGCAGGACCGGAATCTCCAGCTCGCCGGCCATCAGCTTCAGCGCGCGGGTGATGTCGCCGATACCCTGGGCGCGGTTGTCGCCATCCACCACCATCAGCTGCAGGTAGTCGATCACCACCAGGCCAAGCGGCTGGCGGGCGTGCTGCCGGCGGGTCTGCGCCACCACATGCTCCACCCTGGCATTCCGCGGCCGGCTGATCGTGATCGGGGCGCCGCGCAGCTTCTTCATGGCGGCGGTCACACGNGACCAGTCCTCGTCCGCCAGNTCGCCNGCGCGCAGCCGCGAAGCACTCACCCCGCNGATGCTCGCCANCATCCGCTCGCCGAGCTCCTCCGGCTGCATCTCGAACGAGAACACGGCCACCGGCCGACCGCCCAGCGCGCACCGCTCCGCGATGTTCTGCGCCAGGGTGGTCTTGCCCATCTTCGGCCTGGCCGCGAGCACGTACAGGCCGCCCGGTTTCAGCCCGCCCAGCAGCTGGTCCAGCTCGTCCAGCCCGGTGCGCAGCCCGTGCACACCATCGCTGGCCTCCGCGCTGGCACGGCGCTCCAGCCGGTCCCAGACTCGCTGCATCACCGGCGCCACCGGTTCCAGCTCGCATGGCTCGTGGTCCAGCAGGCCACCGATGCGGCTCTGCGCCTCGCCGACGATCTCGGTCGCGCTCCGGCCGCCGGACTCGAACCCCGCGTTCACCAGCTCCGTGCCGATCGCGATCAGCCGGCGCAGTTGCGATTTCTCGCGCACGATGTCCGCGTATGCGCGGATGTTCGCCGCCGACGGTGTGGTGGTCGCCAGCTCGACCACGTAGGCACCGCCATCGGCGGAATCGACGTGGCCCTGCTCCTGCAGCCAGTCGCCCACGGTGACGACGTCCACCGGCCGGCGGGCCTGCGCCAGCGTCACGATGGCGCGCCAGATCAGCTGGTGGTCGCGGCGGTAGAAGTCCTCCTCGGTCAGCGCGTCGGCGATCTCGTCCAGGGCCTGCGGCACCAGCAGCAGGCCACCCAACACCGCCTGCTCGGCGTCCACGCTGTGCGGCGGAACCCGCAGCCCCGCCTCGTCACGGTTGCGCCAGCTCATGCCGCGTCCTCCGTCATCTCGCGGTCGAACAGCTTGGCGATCACGCTCTCCCGCAGCAGGTACTCGAAGTCAGGCCGCCAGTTCTCGTGCGGCGGCCGGTACGGGCCGCGCCCGGCGAGGAAATCATCCTTGGCCGCAGCTTCGAACAGCGCGTTCCAGAACTCCGGCGTGACACGGTCATCGCCGGACAGCTGCCGGCAGATGGCCCTCGCCGTCGGCAGCGCCTTCTCCACGGCCTTCAGCCGCGGCTTGTTCAGCACCGTGCAGGCGGTCAGCAGCCCGTGGGGCTTGGCGAGGATGCGGTTGTAGGCCTCCCGTGCCTCCTCGGCGACCTGCCGCAGACGCTGGGCCTTCCGCGATGCCAGGTCGGCAGGCGGCGGTGGGTCACCGGGCAGGGGGAGCTGGGGGGCAGCCGCAGGGTGACCCCCNNTNTCCTNNTCCTGTTCCTGTTCCTGTTCCTGTTCCTGATTCGGCATATCCTTCGGCAAAGGCTTTCCGGAAGGCTTCGGCGAAGGCTTCTCGATATGCTTTTCGACCGGGCTTTCATCGCCGAANAGCGCCGCCACATAAGCGTTTCCAAGTGTTTGCAGGTGCTNCCGGATAGCGGCCAATGCGCGATGCTTGAGCTCGCACTCTGGCAAAAGGTCCAGTTCCGCCCTCCACGATTTGACGACGTTGGGATTCTCGGGACGGTTGTAGTTGAGAGCCTTCGGCAGCCACACCAGGCGGGCCGTAAAGTCGGCTTCGGCCATGCCTTGTTCTGAGACTTCCCTAAAGGCTTCGTCGAAGGCTTCCGTAGACCATCCCAGTTCCTCCGCCATCGCCGCGCGACCGGCACGGAACAGGCCCGGAATCGGGCCAGTGAACGGCCCGGTGAGCAGGAAGAACCACAGGCCTTGCCCGCAGGGCGGGATCGGCGTCAGCTTGCGGAACTTCGCGTCGGTCCAGGTGCGGACCTCGATCTTGCGGTAGCGGCTCATGACTGCCCCCGCGCCTGCGCGGCTGCGGCAATGTCTTCGCGCTGCTTCCTGCGATTGCAGGTTTCACAAAGCGTCTGAAGGTTGTTGGGGTGGCTATGGCCTTTCCCCCTCAGCAGCCGCAGGCAGCCGGCGATGTGCCACTTGGCGATGACAACCTGGATGGCCCGCGCAGTGGGGTCCTTGGGCCACTGGATGCGCTCGGGTTTGCGATGCAGGCGGCTCATGCTGCGGCCCTCAGCATCTCGGCCAGGCGCGCCACCTCGTCCTGAGCCTCAAGGGCGCGGTGCAGGTCGCGGACCTGGCGCAGCAGGTTCGAGCCCGTCGCGGCGCACAACGGGCCCACGAGGCGGTCCGGNATCGGGCGCCGGCCGTTCTGGAGCTGGGAGATGTACGGAACCGAGCGGTTCACGCACTTGGCGATGTAGGCGAGCTTGTGCCCGCCNGCGCGAATGGAGACGGCCAGGGCCTGANCCTCCGTCTCACACTGGCGCACGATCTGCATGGGGGCATCCTTCGGCGCGTGGTGGACGCCGAAGGCAAGCTTCAGTTCCCCTTGGTTGGCGGCGGTTTGCATTTGTTAGCTACCCTTTGCAAGGCCCATTGGGCCCAATAAAGGGCCGCCCCGTAGGAACGGCCCGGATGGATCGCTTAGAGGAAGAACGCAGGACGCATGGCTTAGGCGGCCTCCTGCTGCTCACAGGGAGGCGGCCCGAAGATGTCGGGACGCAGGTCATG
>Ga0065720_1019879_pt1 | contig 19152 bp, 22 predicted proteins | sample Thericmetagenome_FD_59107 | JGI IMG/M metagenome (GOLD analysis project Ga0065720, IMG submission 59107) | Thermophilic microbial communities from the Joint Bioenergy Institute, California, USA of rice/straw/compost enrichment - eDNA_2 v2... | ecosystem: Engineered > Solid waste > Grass >...
GCGTTCTGCGGCCCGAGCCGCGGCCAAGCAGGCCCGCCGCAGCCGCATCCCCGAGATCGCCGAGCCGGCGGGCCGGGCGGAGGAGGTCGCGGAGCTGCTCGCGTCCGCCTCGCTGGGGATCGTGCTGCACGAGGAGGGCGCGGTGCGGCTGTCGGAGCTGGAACTGCCCGAGAAGCTGTCCGCCCCCGGGGGGCACGTGGTCCTGGTCGTCGGCCCCGAGGGGGGCTTCACCGACGCGGAGCTGGCGGCCTTCGAGGCGGTCGGGGCGGTGCGGGCGCTGCTCGGCCCCACCGTGCTGCGCACCTCCACGGCGGGAGTGGCGGCGCTGGCCGTCCTCCAGGCCCGGTGCGGCCGCTGGTAGCCCGGCCGGACCGCTGCCGGGGAGCCCTCCCCGGCGAGGGGGTCACCGGGTGCTGCCATCCCCGGAGAGCGTGGGCGAGGAGGACGGCGTCTCCCCCGGGTCGCTGGGACGCGGGGACGAGGAGACGCCGTCCTGCTCGTCGTCTGCGGAGGGCGGGGAGGACGGCGTCTCCTCGCCCTCCTCGGCAGCGGGAGAGCCCGAGGGGCAGGGACGGGTGTCGTCGGAACGGCTGCTCTCGGCGCGGTGCGCGTCGTCGTCCCGGCTCCTGGGGGTCGCCGTGCAGGAGGGCTGCTGGGACTCCTCCGGGGAGCTGGTCGCCTCCGGAACGGACGGCGACGCTTCGGAGTGGGGCGGGACGGGCTGGAAGGGCACGCCGCCGGCCGGGGGGGCCACCGCGCCGTCCCCGTCGTGGGGCTCCTGGCCCAGGCTCGGCGGAGGGTCCTCGGCCTGTCGGCTGTCCGAGGCGGAGACGAACGACCCGGGCAGCACGTGGTCGCGGATCTGCGGAGTGCCCAGCAGGACCGATCCGGCGATCAGCACGGCCGCGCAGACGGCGACGACGGGACGGAACCACACCAGCCCGGACCAGGGGAACAGGCGCCTGCGTTCGGTGCGGGCCCGGATGCGCTCCAGCGCGTCGTGGGAGATGGGGATGCTGTCGGCCTCGGCGCGCAGGGCCGCCCGAAGCCGCTCTTCGAAGTCGTCGAATTCTTCGGTCATGTCGTCTGCTCCAGGAGCTTGCGGAGCGTGGAGATGCCGCGCGCCGTGTGGCTCTTGACCGCACCGCGGCTGATACCCATGGCGTCGGCGATCTGGGCCTCGGAGAGGTCCCCGTAGTACCGCAGGACGATGGCTTCCCGTTGCCGTGTCGGCAGGGCGCGCAGGGCGTTGACCACGTCGGCGCGCTCCAGTTCACCGAGGGCCCCGTGCTCGGCGCTGGGGGCGTCGGGAAGCGCTTTGGGGGCGTGCTTCTCGACGACGGCCCGGTGCCGCAGGACGGACCGGGCCTTGTTGACCACCGACTGGCGCAGATAGGAGAGCGCCTTGTTGGGATCGCGCAGCCGCCGCCAGGCTCCGTGCATGGCGACGAACGCGTCCTGTACGACTTCTTCGGCGGTGGCGACATCGCGGACGAGGAGGGCGGCGAGCCGCACGAGGGGACGGTAGTGGGCCGAGTAGAGCTGCGTCACCGCTTGGTCGGCGTCCCACCTGACCGACACCGTCGCTGCGGGCGCTCCCGCCACCATGGTTTCAGTCACGTGGTTAGGACGCGGCCCCTTCTCGCCGGGTTTACGAAAGGCCATGCCGTTCTTCTCGCTCGGTCGGAGACTGGTGTTTGCTGGAGAAGGCGCCCATGACCTCCTTCGGTGTCCGGGGGCGCGGTCGGCGCGCCGGCCCCCTCCGTGGCAGTCGGGGGCCGCGCGAACTACCAGGATAGTGGCGGAGGCGGTACCGCAGGCCCGGTTGCGCGATCCGAGGGCGGGCGGCCCTCACCGCCGCCCCCGGTGCGGGACTCCGGCATGATGGGGAGCCGGAAGAGCGCCCCGCGCTCTTCGGAGAAGGGAGGAGCGGTGACCGACAGTCGGTCCGACTGCCTGTTCTGCAAGATCGTCACGGGGGAGGTGCCCGCCGAGGTCGTCCGGGAGGGAGAGCGCACGCTCGCCTTCCGCGACATCAACCCGCAGGCGCCCACGCACGTGCTGATCGTTCCGCGCGAGCACTACCCCGACGTGGCCAGCGCCGGGGCCGCCGGGGTCGGCGTCGTCGACGAGATCGCCCGCGAGGCGCGGGAGGTCGCCCGGGCCGAGGGCATCGCGGAGAGCGGGTACCGCCTGGTCTTCAACACCGGCCCCGGGGCCGGGCAGACCGTGTTCCACGTCCACGGCCACCTGCTGGGCGGACGCGGTCTACAGTGGCCTCCCGGGTGAGCGGGCGGCCCCGGGGCCGCCCCCGTCCGGCGGGCGGCTCCGGGGCCGGAGAAAACCCCTCGGGGACTGCGGTGCCGGTTGGTAGAATCGCAGTTGGAACGGAGAGGCCGTAGTGGCCTCTGTGACATGGCCTCCGGAGACGCGAAAGGCAGGGGCGAGACGGCCGCAAGGCCCCATCATGGTCGAGTCAACGTACGCAAACACCCAGGTCAAGGTCGTCGTCCCCGAAGAGCAGATGATGATCCACCTGCTGGGCTCCGGAGACGAACTGCTCCGGGTGGTCGAGAACTCCTTCGACAGCGACATCCACGTCCGGGGCAACGAGATCACGATCAGCGGTCGGCCCGAGGACAACGCCCAGGTGGTGCGGCTCATCGAGGAGCTCCTCCGGTTCGTGGAGAACGGGACCCAGATCACTCCCGACGCGATCGAGCGGGTCCTGGCCATGCTCCGCTCTCCCTCCGACGGTGAGCGACCCGCCGACGTGCTGACGATGAACATCCTGTCGGCCCGCGGGCGCACCATCCGGCCCAAGACGCTGAACCAGAAGCGCTATGTCGACGCGATCGACAGGCACACCATCGTCTTCGGGATCGGTCCCGCGGGAACCGGCAAGACCTACCTGGCCATGGCCAAGGCCGTCAAGGCGTTGCAGGCCAAGGAGGTCAACCGGATCATCCTCACCCGCCCCGCAGTCGAGGCGGGCGAGCGGCTGGGCTTCCTGCCGGGCACCCTCTACGAGAAGATCGACCCCTACCTGCGTCCGCTCTACGACGCGCTGCACGACATGATCGACCCCGACTCCATCCCCAAGCTGATGTCGGCGGGGACGATCGAGGTCGCACCGCTGGCCTACATGCGCGGACGCACCCTCAACGACGCCTTCATCATCCTGGACGAGGCGCAGAACACCTCTCCGGAGCAGATGAAGATGTTCCTCACCCGGCTCGGCTTCGGCTCCAAGATCGTGGTCACCGGTGACATCACCCAGGTCGACCTGCCCAGCGGCCAGTCGAGCGGACTGAGGACCGTCGAGACCATCCTCGACGGCATCGAGGACATCTGCTTCTGCCGGCTCACCAGCAACGACGTGGTCCGGCACAAGCTGGTCGGAAAGATCGTGGACGCCTACGGCAGGCACGAGGCGCAACAGCTCCAGAGACAGGGCAACGGTTCCACGGGACGCAGGGCGAACCGCTCCGACGGGACGGGCCCCGGAGCTGGTTGACCCCGCGGCGCGGCCCGCGCCGCGGGAGCATCCTGCTGACCCCAACGGAATTGAGGCCGGTAACAGCTATGAGTATCGACGTCGCGAACGAGTCCGGCGTCCCCGCCGACGAGGAGCGGCTGGCCCGCCTGGCGCAGTACGTGCTGGACGCCATGCGGGTCCACCCCCTCGCGGAGCTGTCGGTGCTCCTCGTCGACGAGGAGCCCATGACGGATCTGCACGTCCGGTGGATGAACGAGCCCGGTCCCACCGACGTGCTCTCCTTCCCCATGGACGAGCTGCGCCCCGGAGCGCCCGGGCGGACCTCCGAGCCGGGAATCCTCGGAGACGTGATCATCTGCCCGCAGGTCGCCGCCCGCCAGGCGGAGCAGGCCGGGCACAGCATGCAGGACGAGATCGACCTGCTGTGCACCCACGGGATCCTGCACCTGCTCGGCTACGACCACGCCGAACCCGACGAGCACCGGGAGATGTTCGGCCTCCAGAACGAACTCCTCGCGGGCTGGCGCCGGAGTCTGGAAGAGAACCAGTGAGCGGGGCCGCCGGCACGGGGATCGCCTTCGGCCTGGCGGTCCTGCTCACCGTCGGAGCGGCTTTCTTCGTCGCGGCCGAGACCGCACTCAGCCGGGCCATCCGGCTGGGCACGGACCCGGTGGACCGCGACCGCCCGGGCGCGCGCCGCCTGGCGCGGATCACCGCCGAGCCCGCCCAGCACCTCAACACGGTGCTGCTGCTGCGGGGCGGCTGCGAGGTCACGGCCGCCCTGGCGCTGGCGGTCGGCTTCTTCGGCTGGCTCGGCCTGACCTGGCCCGTGGCCGTCCTGACCGCGGCGGTGGCGGTGGTCGCCGACTACGTGCTGGTCGGAGTGGTCCCGAGGCTCCTGGCGCGGCGCTTCCCGGTCCTGGTGGCCGGGCTCGGCGCGGCCGTGGTGCGCCCCGCGGCGGCGGTGCTGGGACCGCTGGCCCGGCTCCTGGTGGCCGCCGGGCAGCTCCTCGTGCCGGGCGGCGGCGCCGACCGCGAGGGTCCCTTCTCCAGCGAGGAGGAGCTGCGCCACCTGGTGGACCTGGCCGAACGGGGGCACGTCATCGACCCCGAGGAGCGCCAGATGATCCACTCGGTGTTCCAGCTCGACGACACCACCGTGCGCGAGGTGATGATCCCGCGCACCGACATCGTCTTCCTGGACGCCGACGTCTCCGTCACCGATGCCCTGGAGAAGGCGCTGAGCAGCGGCTACTCCCGCATCCCGGTGATCGGGGAGAGCCTCGACGACATCGTCGGCATCGTCTACCTCAAGGACGTCGTGGCGCGCATGCACGACGCCTGGCGGGCCGACGGCGGGTCCCCCGACCCGGGGCGCACGGTCCGCGACATCATGCGCGAGCCCACCTACGTGCCCGACTCCAAACCGGTCGACGAACTGCTGCGGGAGATGCAGCAGCAGCGCATCCACCTGGCGGTGGTGATCGACGAGTACGGCGGCACCGCGGGAATCGTCACGATCGAGGACATCGTGGAGGAGATCGTCGGGGAGATCACCGACGAGTACGATGACGAGGTTCCGCCGATCGAACGCCTGGGCGAGGACCGCGCGCGGGTCACCGCGCGGCTCCCGGTGGGGGAGCTCGCCGAACTGTTCGCCGTGGCGATCGACGCGCCGGACGTGGACACCGTCGGCGGCCTGCTCGCCTACGCGCTCGGCCGGGTCCCGGTCCCCGGCTCCCAGGCCGACTACGCGGGGCTGCGCCTGGTGGCGGAGGACCCCGCACGCCGCCGCCGCAAGACCGCCACGGTCCTGGTGGAGCGGCTGCCCGCTCCCGCGGAGCCGGCGGAGCCAGAGCAGACCTGACCACAGGAGGCAGTTTTCCGTGAGCGAGACCACCCACGACATCCAGGACCCCGAGGACGCCAAGCTGATCACCCTGGCCCGCTCCTCGCGCGCCCGCAACGGCGCGGCCGAGGGCGCGGCGGTGCGCGACGAGACGGGCCGCACCTACGTGGCCACGACCGTCGCCCTGCCGTCGCTTCAGCTCAGCGCCCTACAGGCCGCCGTGGCGGCCGCGGTCTCCAGCGGCGCGCAGCGCCTGGAGGCGGCCGCGGTGGTGGGCGAGGCCGCGGAGTGGACGGCGGCCGACCGCGCGGTGGCGGCCGACCTCGGCGCCGCGACCCTGCTGCTGGCCGCGCCCGACGGCACCCCCGTCCAGGTGGAGCAGGCGTGAACGGTCGCGTGAACCGGTGAGACTGGAGACCATGGACGATCTCGACAGCACCCCGCCGCTTCCGATGCCCACCGGCAAGGAGGGCTACCGCAGCGGTTTCGTCTGCTTCGTCGGACGCCCCAACGTGGGCAAGTCGACGCTGATGAACGCCCTCGTCGGGCAGAAGGTGGCGATCACCAGCAACCGGCCGCAGACCACCCGGCGCACCGTGCGCGGCATCGTGCACCGCCCGGACGCGCAGTTGATCATCGTGGACACCCCGGGCCTGCACAAGCCGCGCACCCTGCTGGGGGAGCGGCTGGACAGCCTGGTGCGCTCCACCCTGGTCGAGGTCGACGTGATCGGGTTCTGCATCCCCGCCGACGAGCCCATCGGACGCGGCGACACCTACATCGCCCGGGAACTCGCCCAGCAGAAGGAGACCCCGGTCGTCGCGATCGTCACCAAGACCGACAAGGCCGAGCGGGCGCAGATCGTCGAGCAGTTGCTGGCGGTCTCCCGGCTGGGGGACTGGGCCGACATCGTGCCGGTCTCCGCCGAGAGCGGCTTCCAACTGGGCGAGCTCACCGACGTGCTCTGCGGCCACCTGCCGGAGGGGCCGCCGCTGTACCCCGACGGCGACCTCACCGACGAGCCCGACGAGATGCTGGTGGCCGAACTGGTCCGGGAGGCCGCCCTGGAGGGGGTGCGCGACGAGCTGCCGCACTCCATCGCGGTGGTGGTCGACGAGATGGCGCCGCGCGCGGGCACCAAGCCCGGACGCGAGCTCATCGACATCCACGCCTCGCTGTACGTGGAGCGCCCCAGCCAGAAGGCGATCGTCATCGGCGCGAAGGGCTCCCGGCTGCGTGAGGTCGGCACCCGGGCGCGCAGGCAGATCGAGGCGCTGCTGGGCAGCCGCGTCTACCTGGACCTGCGGGTGAAGGTCGCCAAGGACTGGCAGAGCGACCCCAAGCAACTGCGCCGCCTCGGCTTCGACCAGCAGGTCTGAGCGGTCAGCCGGAGGACTGCTGGTTGAGGTCGTCGGCCAGCTCCTGGGCCACCCGGCGCACCACGGGTGCGGCCTTGGCCACGAAATCCCAGGTCATCCGGGATTCCGGGCCGGAGATGGAGATCGCCATCATCGCCGGGCCGCCCAGGATCGGCACGGCCAGGCAACGCACGCCCACCTCCTGCTCCCCGTCGTCGATGGCGTAGCCGCGGCTGCGCACGCGGGCCAGTTCGGCGGCGAACTCCTCCGGGGTGGTGATGGTGCGGTCGGTGGCCGCGGGCATCCCGGTGCGGCGCACCACGGCCAGCGCCTCCTCCTCGGGCAGTTGCGCGAGCAGCGCCTTGCCCACCCCCGCCGAGTGCGGCAGCACCCTGCGGCCGACCTCGGTGAACATGCGCATCGCATGGGCCGAGGGCACCTGCGCCACGTAGACGACCCGGTCGCCGTCGAGGATGGCCAGGTTGGCGGTCTCGCCGAGCTCGTCCACCAGGTGCGCCAGGTGCGGGCGCGCCCAGGCGCCCAGGAGGCGGGAGGCGCTCTCGCCCAGGCCGATCAGGCGCGGCCCCAGGGCGTAGCGGCGCGACGGCAACTGGCGCACGTAGCCGTTGCCCACCAGGGAGCGGACGATGCGGTGGATCGTGGGCAGCGGCAGCCCCGAGGAGTGCGCGAGCTCGCTGAGCGAGGTCTCCCCGCCCGCCTCGGCCATGATCTCCAGCAGGGCGAACGCACGGTCCAGAGACTGCACCCCGCCGCGCTCCCGCTTGGCCGGGGCGACGGGGGTCCCGTTCATGTCGTCGAGTCCGGCGCCACCGGTAGCTGTCTGTGACGTGGTCAAAGGAATCAGCTCCCATCGCCGTGACCGACCGGGTGACGGCCACATGAGTTCTCGGGACCCTCATTGTGGGATACCCGGGGGCCGGTCCGCGGGTACCGCGCCCGTGTTGCGCGGGTAAAACCCCACCGGTCCGCGCCTGTGCGCCCGCCGGGGCGGGGACGGCGGCGGCCCGGTGTCCTTCCGAAGTGTAGAAGTCGGCATCCGTCATGCGGAAGTGCGGCGGGCGATTCCGTGGCCGCGGGGCGGGCGCGGGGAACGTGGTGTTCCCGACAGCGGCTGCCTGCGCAGACGCGGTGGCGCCGACCACCGGAGCGGATGAGTAGCCTCGGAGGGCGGGGGTTGCTGCCGCGCCTGTGGGAACAGTCTGCTAACGTTACTGCTGTCATGCTGCGCGAGCTGCTCCTGCTTAGCGGCCGCGGCGGGGGCCGATAGGCCGGCTCCCTCGCCGCGGAGGTTCGACCTGTCCGCTGTCGGCCGCACGACCGCAAGAGATCTTTTTCGGAGCTTTCCTTCCATGATTCCGCAGCAAAAGCCCAGTGGCATGCCCTTCCACCGCTACCAGCCGTTCAAGCCGGTCGACCTGCCCGACCGCACCTGGCCCTCCAAGACCATCACCAAGGCCCCCCGGTGGCTCTCCACCGACCTGCGTGACGGCAACCAGGCGCTGATCGAGCCCATGGACGCCCGGCGCAAGAGCGAGATCTTCGACCTGCTGGTCCGCATGGGCTACAAGGAGATCGAGGTCGGCTTCCCCGCGGCCAGCCAGACCGACTACGACTTCGTGCGCTACCTGATCGAAGAGGACCGCATCCCCGACGACGTGCAGATCTCGGTGCTGACCCAGGCGCGCGAGGAGCTGATCGAGCGCACCGTGCAGAGCCTGGTCGGCGCCAAGCGGGCCACCGTGCACCTGTACAACGCCACCGCGCCGGAGTTCCGCCGGGTGGTGTTCGGCGTCAACCGCGAGGAGTGCAAGGGCATCGCCGTGGAGGGCACGCGGCAGGTGCTGAAGTTCGCCGAGCAGTACCTGGGCGACACCGAGTACTTCGGCTACGAGTACTCGCCGGAGATCTTCATCGACACCGAGCTGGACTTCGCACTCGAGGTGTGCGAGGCCGTCATGGACGTCTACCAGCCCGGTCCGGACCGCGAGATCATCCTCAACCTGCCCGCCACGGTCGAGCGCGCCACCCCCAACGTCTACGCCGACCAGATCGAGTGGATGAGCCGCAACCTGTCGCGGCGCGAGTACGTGTGCCTGTCGGTCCACCCGCACAACGACCGCGGCACCGGCGTGGCCTCGGCGGAGCTGGCCGTGATGGCGGGCGCCGACCGCGTCGAGGGCTGCCTGTTCGGGCACGGCGAGCGCACGGGCAACGTCTGCCTGGTGACCCTGGGCCTGAACCTGTTCAGCCAGGGCGTCGACCCGATGATCGACTTCTCCGACATCGACGAGATCCGCCGCGTCGTCGAGCACTGCACCCAACTGCCGGTCAGCCCCCGCCACCCCTACGGCGGCGACCTGGTGTACACCGCGTTCTCCGGCTCCCACCAGGACGCCATCAAGAAGGGCTTCCACGCGCTGGAGGCCGACGCCGCGGCGGCGGGCGTCCCGGTGGACGAGTACCGGTGGAACGTGCCGTACCTGCCGATCGACCCCAAGGACGTCGGCCGCACCTACGAGGCCGTCATCCGGGTCAACAGCCAGTCCGGCAAGGGCGGCGTCTCCTACGTCCTGCAGCGCGACTACTCCATCGACCTGCCGCGCCGCCTGCAGATCGAGTTCTCCCGGGTCGTCCAGGGGTACACCGACGCCGAGGGCGGCGAGTTCAGCGGCGAGCGCATCTGGGAGATCTTCACCGACACCTACCTGTCCGAGGGCATGGTCGGGATCATGGCGCACCGCTCCGAGACCACCGGCGACGGCGAGTACCGCATCAGCGCGGACGTGCGGCTGCGCGACGAGATCCGGGAGATCTCCGGCACCGGCAACGGTCCGATCTCCGCCTTCGTGGACGCGCTGGCCGGCGTGGGCCTCAAGGTCCGGGTGCTGGACTACAGCGAGCACGCCCTGAGCGAGGGCGGCGACGCCCGCGCCGCCGCCTACGTGGAGGCCGAGGTCGACGGCCGCGTCCTGTGGGGCGTGGGGATCAACAGCAACATCACCACCGCCTCGCTGAAGGCGGTGTGCAGCGCGATCAACCGCGCCCAGAGCTGATCCCACGACGACGGCCGGGCGCGGTGCGGGGCTTCCCGCACCGCGCCCGGCCGTTCGCGTTCACCGGACCGGTGGCGCCGCCGGACGCGGCGGCGGTCACTCCCGGCCGAACATCTGGGTCCAGGCGCCGTTGGACTCGCCCACGCCCAGGGCGCGGTTGTTGCAGTTGAGGATGTTCTGGCGGTGGCCAGGGCTGTTCATCCAGTCGCGCATGACCTCTTCGGCGGTGCGCTGGCCCTTGGCGACGTTCTCACCGGACCAGGCGGTGTAGCCCTGGGCCCGGGCGCGGTCGGCGGGGGAGCGGCCGTCCAGGCTCGTGTGGGACATGTAGTTGTTGCGGTCCATGTCCTCGCTGTGCAACTGGGCGGCGGCGGTCAGCCGGTCGTCCGCGCGGACCGGAGGACAGCCCGCCTCTGCACGCTCCTCGTTGACCAGCTGGAAGACCTGGGCGCTCAACGTGGTCATGGACCCGGTGGAGCCGCCGGAGGACGACGAGCCCCCGCCGCCCGACCCGCCGCGGCCTCCCCCGGAGCCGCCGGAACCGGAGCCGGAGCCGCCCCCGGAGGACGAGCCCCCGCCGCCGGAGTTGCTCACCTCGGCCCGGGTCTCCACCCCGTCGAGCCGCTGCTCGGCCCGGACGGTCGGAGAGGGCGCGGCGGAGGGCTCCGCGGCCCCCTGCGACGGTTCGGTCGCGGGGAAGAACTCGGTGGGCAGGGCGTCGTTGGGGAGCAGTGAGTCGGGCGCGTGGGCGAGCGGGTCGCCGTTGGGCAGCGTCACCGAGCCGAGCAGCAGGACGGCGGCCAGGGCCAGCCCCACGGGGACGGAGACCACGGCGGCGATCAGTGGGCCGCGCCAGCGGCGGCGGGGACGGGAAGCGCGTCGTTTCCGGGAGTGGGCGCGGCGCCGATGCGACCGGGAGCTGCGTGAGGGCAGCTCGTCCTCGGGCATTCGCCTGCCTCCGTTCGTGTGCGGGACCCCAAGGGTCGGATGTCGGATTCTCCTGCCTTGGGGGATGATCGTAGACGAAAATAGCGCTTAAAGTGTTACTCAGTCGATATCCGTTCCATGGTTGTCGATGACCGGATCCGGGAAAGGTGTCGGGGTCGCCCTGGTGGAGGGCGTCGGCGACAATGGGAGAGTGAGCCTCTACCGCGACGAGGGCATCGTCCTGCGCACCCAGAAACTGGGTGAGGCCGACCGCATTGTGACCCTGCTCACCCGGCGTACCGGGCTGGTCCGCGCGGTCGGCAAGGGAGTCCGCCGTACCAAGTCCCGCTTCGGTGCGCGCCTGGAGCCGTTCAGCCACGTCGACTTGCAGCTCTACACCGGCAGGAACCTGGACGTGGTCACCCAGGCCGACACCCTGCACGCCTACGGCGGCGTCCTGGTCGCCGACTATCCGCGCTACACCGCCGGAACCGCGATGCTGGAGACGGCGGAGAAGATCGTGAGCGTGGAGAAGGACCCGTCGCTGCGGCAGTTCCTGCTGCTGTGGGGCGGGCTGCGCACGCTCGCCGAGGGGGTCCGGGAGCCCCGCCTGGTCCTCGACGCCTACCTGCTGCGCTCCCTCGCTGTCGCCGGGTATGCCCCGGCTTTGGAAGAATGTGCCCGCTGCGGCTCGCAGGGCCCGCACCGGGACTTCGCGGTGCACGCCGGGGGTATGGTGTGCTCGCTGTGCCGTCCCGCAGGCACGGTGAAACCGTCCCCCGCGGCGGTGGCGCTGATGGCCGCGCTGCTGCGGGGCGACTGGGAGACCGCCGAGGCCAGTGCCGAGCGCGACCGCACCGAGTGCAGCGGCCTGGTGGCCGCCTACCTCCAGTGGCACCTGGAGAACGGAATCCGATCTTTGCGCCTTGTGGAGCGTGCGTGAGTCCCAACACCGCCTTCTCGTCCCGGACCGCCCGACAGGAGCCGGTCCCGCCGCGACCGCACCCCAGCGGCGCCCGGCCCCCCGAACTGCCCCGGGAGCTGATCCCCCGCCACGTGGCCATCGTCATGGACGGCAACGGCCGGTGGGCCAAGCAGCGCGGGCTGCCCCGCACCGAGGGCCACAAGGCGGGCGAGTCCTCCCTCTTCGACGTGATCGAGGGGGCGCTGGAGCTGGGCGTGCCCTACCTGTCCGCCTACGCCTTCTCCACCGAGAACTGGAAGCGCTCGCCCGACGAGGTGCGCTTCCTCATGGGCTTCAACCGCGACGTGATCCGCCGCCGCCGCGACGAACTGCACGCGCGCGGCGTCCGGGTGCGCTGGGCGGGCCGGCAGGGGCGGCTGTGGAAGAGCGTCATCAAGGAGCTCGCCGACGCCGAGGAGCTGACCAAGCACAACACCAAGCTCACCCTTCAGTTCTGCGTCAACTACGGGGGCCGCGCCGAGATCGCCGACGCCGCCGCCGCGCTGGCCCGCGACGTCGCCGCGGGCCGCCTCGACCCGAAGCGGGTCACCGAGGCCACGCTCGCCCGCTACCTGTACCAGCCGGACATCCCCGACGTGGACCTGTTCGTGCGCTCCTCGGGCGAGCAGCGCTTCTCCAACTTCCTGCTCTGGCAGTCCTCCTACGCGGAGTTCGTGTTCCTCGACACGCTCTGGCCCGACTTCGACCGGCGGCACTTCTGGCACGCCTGCGAGATCTACGCCAGCCGGGACCGCCGCTACGGGGGAGCCGAACCCAACCCGGTGGAACCGCCGCCGTCCTCCGCGGACGCGGGGGAGCGCTGATGGGCGCGATCGGCCCCGGGATCCCGGTCGACTACGTGGCCGTCGGCGACAGCTTCACCGAGGGCGTGGGCGACTGGTACCCCGACGGCACGCCGCGCGGCTGGGCGGACCGCTTCGCCGCGCACCTGGCGCGGTACTCGGGCCAGGTGCGCTACGCCAACCTGGCCGTGCGCGGCAAGCTGCTGCGCCAGGTGATGGAGGAGCAGTTGCCCCGCGCGGTGGAGCTGCGCCCCACCCTGGCGACGCTGAGCGCGGGCGGCAACGACCTGCTGCGGCCGGGCGGCGACCCCGACCGGCTGGCGCGCGCCCTGGAGATCGGGGTGCGCAGGCTGCGCGCGGTCGGCGCCGAGGTGGTGCTGTTCACCGGCGTCAACATCTCCACCGGGTACATGCGGGGGCTCATCGGCCGGTTCGCCCGCTACTACCTCAACATCCGCGCCATCGCCGACCGGCACGGCTGCCACCTGGTCGACCAGTGGTCCATGGCGGTGCTGACCGATCCGCGGGCCTGGGACGCCGACCGGCTGCACCTGTCCGCGGAGGGCCACCGCAGGCTGGCGCTGCGGGTGTGCGAGGTGCTCGGCGTGCCCACACAGGAGCGCTGGGACGAGCCCTGGCCCGAGGCGGAGCCGCTGCCGCGGTCGCGGGCGCTGCGCGAGGACGCGCGCTGGGTGCGCGAGCACCTGGCGCCGTGGGTCCACCGGCGGCTGACCGGCCGCTCCTCCGGCGACTCGGTCACCGCCAAGCGCCCCGACCTGGAGAAGTACCGGCCCGAGGAGCAGTTCGAAGCGAGCGGCTGAGCCGGGTCCGCGCCGCACCGCGGCCCGCCGGGAACGGTGTGAGGAGTCCGACAAGAGTCGGCGGTCCCGAAACTTACTGTCGCGTAACCATGGATTCGCGATGCATCATCGTCTACCATGAGCGGCTTTCAGATCGGGAAGGACATCCTCTCCTACGTGGCCCTCGGCGACAGCTTCACCGAGGGCCTCGACGACCCCTACCCGGACAGCGCGGACACCCCCCGCGGCCGCTACCGCGGCTGGGCGGACCGCTTCGCCGAACACCTGGCCCAGCACACGGGCGAGCTGCGCTACGCCAACCTGGCCGTGCGCGGCAAGCTGCTGCGCCAGATCCTCACCGAGCAGTTGCCCCGCGCGGTGGAACTCCGCCCGGACCTGGTCACCCTCTGCGGGGGCGGCAACGACATCCTGCGCCCCGGATCGGACCCCGACGCGCTCGCCGACGCCTTCGAGACGGGGGTGCGCAGACTCCGCGACGCAGGGGCGGACGTGGTGGTCTTCACCGGGTTCGACACCGGGTTCCAGCCGGTCATGAAGCACCTGCGGGGCAAGGTCGCGACCTACAACATGCACCTGCGCGCCATCGCCGACCGCTACGGCTGCGCGGTGGTGGACCTGTGGAGCATGAAGATCTTCCAGGACCGCCGGGCCTGGAGCAGCGACCGGCTGCACCTGTCCGCGGAGGCGCACCGCAGGCTGGCGCTGCGGGTGTGCGAGGTGCTCGGTGTGCCGGCCGAGGGGAACTGGGACGAGCCCTGGCCCCCGGAGCCGCCGCAGCCCTGGCGGCGGGCCCGCCAGGAGGACCTGGTGTGGGCGCGCCAGCACCTGGTGCCGTGGATCCACCGGCGGCTGACCGGCCGCTCCTCGGGCGACGGGCTCCAGCCCAAGCGTCCCCACCTGGAGCCGCTCGTCCGGCGCTGAGGCGCCGCCGGGTCAGTCCTGCGACCGGGAGGCCGCGCAGTCGGAGCAGGTGCCGAACAGCTCCAGCGTGTGGGTGAGGTCGACGAAGCCGTGCTGGGCGGCCAGTTCGTCCGCCCAGCTCTCCACCGCCGGCCCCTCGATCTCCACGGCCTTGCCGCAGGAGCGGCAGACCAGGTGGTGGTGGTGGGTCGGGGTGGCGCAGGCCCGGTAGACGGCCTCGCCCTCGTCGGTCATCAGGACGTCGACCTCGCCCGCGTCGGTGAGAGCCTGTAGGGCCCGGTAGACGGTGGTCAGTCCGATCTTGGCGCCGTCGGCCCGCAGAGTGGCGTAGAGATCCTGGGCGCTGCGGAAGCCGCTGCTCCGGTGCAGCGCCTGACGGACGGTCTCGCGACGTGTACTCATGACGAAACGCTCCCGGGATCGGTCCCGGAAATGGTACCCACCGCGGGCGGGGAAACCTCCTCCGGGGTGATGCGGGACCGCCTGCCGCGCAGCAGGATCCCGCCTCCCGCGGCCGCGACGAACACCGCGATCGCGACCAGCACGATGGCGGCGCCCGGGGCGGTGTCGGTGTAGAACGCGGTGGACAGCCCGGTCAGGGCGGCGAGCACGCCGAGCAGCACGGACAGGCACACGGTGGCCCGGAAGCTGCGGGCGAGCTGCTGGGCCGCGGCCACCGGCACCACCATCAGGGCGCTGACCAGCAGCACCCCCACGACCCGCATGGCCAGGACCACGGTGACCGCCGCGACGACCGCGATCACCGTGCTCAGCAGGCGCACCGGGAGCCCGTGCGCGCGGGCCACCTCCTCGTCCTGGCACAGGACGAACAGCTCCCGCCCGAAGTAGCCCATCACCGCGAGGACGGCCGCGGCCAGGAGGGCGACCACGAGCACGTCCTCCTCGCTCACCGTGCTGACCGAGCCGAACAGGAAGGACGTGAGGTCGGCGCTGTTGACCCCCGGGGCCAGCCCGGTCAGGAACACACCCCCGGCGATGCCGCCGTAGAACAGCAGCGCCAGGGCGAGGTCGCCGCTGGTGCGGGTGTGGGTGCGCACCAGCTCGATGAGGACCGCCCCGAGGGCGGAGACGACCAGTGCGGTCAGCACCGGGGAGTTGCCCGTGAGGAACCCCAGGCCCACGCCGGTCAGGGCGACGTGCCCGATCCCGTCGCCCAGCAGGGCCAGGCGGCGCTGCACCAGGAAGACCCCGATGACCGGGGCGGTCAGGCCCACCAGCGCGGAGGCCACGAGGGCGCGGACCATGAAGTCGAGTTGGAGGATCTCAGGCACTGCGGGGGACCTCGACGACGGGGAGGGCCGACGGCCTCCGGTCGGCGTCGGCGTGCGGGTGGACGTGGTCGTGGCCGGGAGCGGCGCAGTCGCCCTCGGGGGAGTGCGGCGCGCCGTCGCCGACCAGCGTGCCGTTGTCCAGGGTGAGCGCGCGGCCGATCAGCGGCTGGAGCGGGCCGAGTTCGTGCAGGACCAGCAGGACGGTGGCCCCCCGCTGCGACAGCGCCTCCAGGGTGCGGGCCAGCGCCTGCTGGTTGGCGGCGTCGACGCCGGCCATGGGCTCGTCCATGACGAAGATGTCGGGCTCCCCGGCCAGGGCGCGCGCGATGAGCACGCGCTGCTGCTGGCCGCCGGAGAGGCCGTACACGGAGTCGTCGGCGCGGTCGAGCAGGCCCACGGCGGCCAGGGCGTCGGAGACGGCCGCGCGGTCCCGCGCGGAGGCGGGACGGAACCGGCGGCGCCGGTTGATCCGGCCGGAGGCCACCACCTCGCGCACGGTCGCGGGGACGCCGCCGCCCACGGACAGCCGCTGCGGCACGTACCCGATGCGCGCCCAGTCGCGGAAGCGGCGCAGCGGGGTGCCGCAGATCGAGACCCGGCCGGAGGTGAGCGGGACCAGGCCGAGCAGGGCGCGGGTCAGGGTGGACTTGCCCGACCCGTTGGGGCCCATGACGGCGACGGTCTCGCCCGGGGCGATCTCGAAGGAGACGCCGCGCACCACGGGTCTGCGGTCGTAGGACACGACGACGTCGTGCGCGGCGAAGGCGGGAACGACGGGTGCGGCGGGCTGTGTGGATGACGACACTACTCCAGTGTCGCGAAAACGAAAATGATTGTCAAAACATCCCGGACTGGAGCACCCCGAGGCCGAGCAGCACCGCCACCACCGCGCACCGCATGGCCCGCTCGGCCCCCGACAGCCGGGGCCAGGCCAGGTAGCCCAGCCAGGCGAAGAAGGCGGCCAGCAGCACCAGCAGCAGCGCGCCCGCGATCCCGGGCAGCAGCAGGCCGGAGAAGAACACCCCGACCACCGCCACCGGCAGCACCCACCTGGGTGCGTTGTGCAGGACCAGCAGCGGGACCGCGCTGCGCTCCTCGACCGTGCGGCGCAGACGGGACGCTCCGGGGGCGGACGGCTCCCCCTCCGGGGAGCGGCGGTCGGCGGGCTCGGGACGGTGCTGTTCGGGGGACAACCCGGCTCTCCTCCACGGCGTTCGGGGCGACGGTCCAAGAGTACTGAGTCCGGCGCCGCCCGCCCCGGCCGTGCGGGCCGCCGTCCCCGCCCCTCCGCCGGGGCCCGCGCCCCGGCGCGTCCTCGGAGATCTTCATCAAAAAGAATGAAAAATCCTCTGGAGAAAATTTCTTCGGGCCTTGACCTTCTGCGCTGCGGCACCGGGACCTAGGCTGAACGGTGTCCCCGGAACCGGAGAATTGTGAGACCCCGATGGCTGTGTTCCCCGAGCCCAAAGGCTCCCCTCTGCCGATGGCCGCACGAATCGGTCAACTGCGGGAGGCGCTGGGCGCCCCCGAAAACTCCGGACTGCTCGCCGAACTGCTTCCCGCGCGCGTCTCCCCGACCGGCGAGACGGCGGTCCAGGAATGGTCGGACTGGGTGCAGTTCACGCAGTGGTACGAGTAGAAACCCCTGACGCGCCCGCGGCGGAACCCCGGCGGACGCTGGTCGTCCTCCAGCCGACGACCTTCTGCAATCTCGACTGTTCGTACTGCTATCTTCCCGAACGCCACCGGACCGTGAAAATGCGCCCGGAAGTACTGCGCGCCGTGTGTTCGGGAATTCTCTCCAGTTCACTGGTCGGGGATTCAGTGGTGTTCCTGTGGCACCTCGGTGAACCCCTGGCGATGCCGCGGGAATTCTACGAGGAGGCTTTCGAGACCGCCGCCCGTGCCGCCGAGCGCCACGGGCGGCGGGTCCAGCACGGTTTCCAGACCAACGCCACACTGCTCGACGGCGCCTGGGTGGATCTCATCCGGCGGCACCGGGTCGGCATGGGAGTGAGCGTGGACGGCCCGGCGTTCATCCACGACCGGGTCCGCACCACCCGCAGGGGCGGTCCCACGCACGCCGCGGTGATGCGGGGGGTCGGGCTGCTCCAGGAGGCGGGGATCGGGTTCGGCGCGATCAGCGTCCTGACCGACTTCACCCTGGACCACCCCGAGGAGTTCTACGACTTCTTCGTCGACCACGGGATCAGGGAGGTCGGGTTCAACATCGACGAGATCGAGGGGGTCAACCGCACCTCGTCACTGGGCTCCGCCGACTCCACCGAACGCTACGAGGAGTTCCTCGCCCGCCTGCTGGAGCGTGCGGAGCACCACCGGGGAGCCGTCAAGATCCGCGAGGTGTGGACGAACACCGCCGCACTGGCCTACGGCGGCGCGGACCCGGTGAACACCACCAACCAGCCCTTTCACATCTTCAACGTGGACCACCTGGGCAACGTCAGCACCTTCTGCCCCGAACTGGTCACCGCGCGTGCGGCCGACGGTGCGGGGTTCGCGATGGGGAACCTGGTGGACCGGCCCCTGGACGAGATGCCCGAGCACCCCACCTTCCGGGGGGTCCGCGACGAGATCGCGGCCGGCGTCCAGAAGTGCCGGGAGACGTGCGACTACTGGGCGTTCTGCGGGGGCGGGTCCCCGTCGAACAAGTTCTTCGAGACCGGCCGCTTCGACGTCGCCGAGACGCGGACCTGCCGGGTGCACAAGAAAGCCACCGTCGACGTGCTGCTGCGGCACCTGCAACGGCGCACCGGATCGGCCCTCGCACCGTGACCGTCCCCGTCGTCGTCTTCGCCTTCCGCCGCCCGGACCTGCTGGAGCAGACCCTGGCGGCGCTGCGGGCCGACGGGGTCCCGCTCCTCATCGCCTTCAGCGACGGTCCGCGCGACACCGGGGACGTCCCCGGTGTCACGCAGGTCCGGCGCCTGCTGCGTGAGGTGTCGTGGTGCCCGGTGGAGGTCCACGAGCGCCCCGTCAACCTGGGGCTGGGGCGTTCCGTGGTGGACGGGGCGAGCCGGGTGCTGGACCGGTACGAGGCCGCGATCTTCGTCGAGGACGACCTGGTGTGCCAGCAGGGCGCCTACACCTACCTGACCGCCGCGCTCGAGCACTACGCCGACGACCCGCGGGTGATGAGCGTGACCGCGTGGACCCACCCGCGGATCACCCCCGACGGTCTGGACGGACGCCCCTACTTCGACGGCAAGGCCGAGTGCTGGGTCTGGGGGACCTGGCGGCGCGCCTGGGAGGGGATGGACCGCCCCGCCGTGGAGACCATGGAGCGGTGCGCGGCCCGGGGCGTCGACATCGAACGCTACGGCAGCGACATGCCCAAGATGGCGGCCGAGGCCGGTCCGCGCAACCTCTGGGCGGTCGGCTGGTGGTACCACCACATGCTGTCGGGGGGACTGTGCCTGCGCCCCCCGCACTCCCTGTGCGAGCACACCGGGTGGGACGAGCGGGGGACCACGGTCACCCCCGGGGCGCTGCGGTGGCGCAACCCGCCGCTGCGCCCGTGCCCTCCGGTTCCCGAGCGCTGGCCCGAGCCGGCCGAACACCCCGACTGCGCCCCCCTGTGGCGCGCCGCCGTCGACGGCGGATGAGGGCCCCGGAAGGCCGGCGGG
>Ga0065720_1019880_pt1 | contig 19139 bp, 22 predicted proteins | sample Thericmetagenome_FD_59107 | JGI IMG/M metagenome (GOLD analysis project Ga0065720, IMG submission 59107) | Thermophilic microbial communities from the Joint Bioenergy Institute, California, USA of rice/straw/compost enrichment - eDNA_2 v2... | ecosystem: Engineered > Solid waste > Grass >...
GTTCATTACGTCTAGCTAACTGCTCCATATACTTATCTTTAGGATTGGTGTAGAACTTTTGAGTGTTCTTTTTCCAGTGATCCAATTGGTCAGGAAGACGATCACAAACATTCTTCAATCCGTTTGATATCTTGAGCAATAGCTTCTGAATATCCTCGTCCTTAGCAATTGCATCGTAGAACTTAGGAGAGACCTTCTTTTCAATTTCCTCAGGAAGTCTTTTCAAGGCGCTGTAATCAACCTCTTGCTTCTTCATTCCTGGCCTATCAGGCTGTTGTGACTCTCTATCAAGCTTTTCAAGCTCTGAGATCTTTTTCATTCTGTCTTCTTTCATCTCTTCTTCCATTCTAGCAAGGGTGCTAGTGGTTTGGTTCATAGCTGTGATGGTTTCCATAACCTTCTTCTGGAGTTCATCAGTAGTGGGATTGAAGTTGATAGTGATTCCTTCAATAACAACTGACAATTTGAAGATAGGTGTAGCTTCAGTCTTAGAGTCACCATTAATGGTCTTGTTCAAGTCATTAAGTGAAACCTTAATAGCCCTCTTCAAGCTCTCTTCAATCTTCTTGTCAATATGCTCAACGTATTCAAAGAAGACTTTCTGGATTTCGTCACTTTGGCGATAGAAGAATTCATAAGTCTCACTAAGAATTGCCTTAATCTCTGAGAAGTGTCTAGTCAAGTTCTCTTTAACTCTCTTTCTACATCTTTCTTGGGTACTTTCAAAGGTTCTAAGCTCATTGGCTTGTCTCTTGTCGATCTCAATGAACTGTTCTTCAGAGATTTCTTTGCATTTGGCATAGATTCTTAGTGTATTTTCCTTAAACTTCTCCAAGTTTCTTCTTAGCTTCTCACAGCTTCTTAAAGAGTCTCTGACAGTTTTTTCTAAGACATTCTTAGAGCTGAACTTGATTCTTCCCTCACCATTCCTGATAACCTTGTCAGTTTCTTCTAAATGTTCCCAGAATAACTTTTTGATATCGAAATATTTCTTTTTGTCAGGGTCAATAAGGATACACTTTTCTTCCATCTCATCGATAATTTGGTTATATTCTCTCACAACTAGCATGACATGCTCACGATGAATTCTCAATTGTTCTTTCTTGACTTGGTTAAATTCTTGAACATGACTTGGAATAACCAAACCCATTTGTGAAGCAATCTTCTCCCATCCTTGAGTTTCAATCATCAGCCTCATCAAATATTTATCAAAGTGACTTTCTAGCTGTCCAGGCTTTGATCTGAATTTCTCAACATTCTTAGATTTGTAGTGTTCTTCTACCTTTTCAGCACGAATCAAAATTGAGTGGTTCAATCTGGCTTCCAAACTTTGTAGATCAGGGTCCTTCAAAATGGTCTCATCTCTCCACTGAATGAATTTCTGTTTCATCAAGACAGCATGCTTGAAGAGTTGGTGGTATGAATCATAAGTGGACAAGGCGTTTTTCTTCACGCTTTGATCAATGAAGACAAGCTTGTCAATTGATTCCTTGAGCTTGTCAATACGATGAATTAAGCTCTTGATCCAAAGAGCAGTACCACTGTGAATACCATATGTAAATCTGTATTGTTCAGGCTTCTTGAGGACATTGTCGAATTCTTGTTTAGCTTTGTCAAGTTCCTTGGTAAAGAGGGCTAGAACATGGATAGCCTTCTTTTGAATGCTGTACTTGATACCAGGTCTCTTGGCAAGAGTATCAAAAGCTTCCAACATTTCAACTCCTTGTTCAACAGTACTGATGCTATCGAAAGCTTGATTAATGATGGTGTCGTACATGTTGTCAAGATCAGTCATTCCATTCTTGAATGCATTAAAGTCATCATGCCATTTAGTTGACTTGATATCGAGGATAGTTTCTTGGTTGGTGTTCTTGATTTTGTCCAAATGCTTCTTGAATCTGGCTCTATTTTCTTCGAGCAAATTGATAATTTCAACTCCCTTAGTACCTCCGAAAATGGGCATTTGGGCATCACTTCCTTTTCTTGCAAATTGAAGTTGTCCTTCACAGATTTCCTTAAGATCGTAACATCTCTGGACAAAAGCATCAATTTGAGCGAAGATACTTCCATGACCGAAGTCCCATTTTGGTTTTCCCTTCTTCTTGATCAAAGTTTCGACCTTAGTATAGATTTCTCTCCATTGTCTGCCGCATTGCATAGCATCATCGAGATCTTCCATGCATTTTTCGACGTTGCCTTCAAACAATTCCTTTAGATTGATTTGCTCTTTGCATCTCTTGATGATTTCATTAGAAATCTTTCTTAACAGTCCAGCAATTCGATCACTGTTGTAGTTTTTAGAGTATTCTGAGATCATTCTAACTCTATGTAATAATTGTGGCAAGATCTTAGGGATATCCTTGACACGAGCTTCTGCTAACTCGTTGCATGGTCCTTGCAAGCTCTTCAAGTATTTCAAGTTATCTTCAGCTTCTTTGTATCTGTCGTTAATTTGGGTAGCAAGATCCCTGAAATTCTTCAAATATGTGGATTCTGCAATTTGGAGAATGTCAACTATCTTCTTCAGTTCTTCGCTTTCAAGTTGCTTGTTAATGAAAGATAAGTTTTCTTGTCTGGATCTCCAGTACCTGATTTCATCAAGTGGACCAGCAAGCTCAGAATCATTTTGGGTTTCCTGATTGTTGACAATTTCTTTAATTTGTTTATTCCATTGAAGGAGAGCAAACTCGAGTCTTTGGATCAAATCTTTATCTTGTAGGACAGCAGTAATATTACTCAAATTCTCCTTTGGAATATACAATTTTGTGACTCCCTCTCTTTGGAAAGCTGTTTCAGTAACACTTGCCATGAACTTATGCAATTGTGAAACAAATTCTTTCTTGACGTTTTCAGGCCAAGTTTGATCTGTCACGAATGCTGGAATAAATTGGGTGTTCATGACCTTCAAGAGGTACTTCAAATCGTCAAGACCGATTATTCCATAACAGATCATATCAGATATGTTTTCTGGAGTAATTTCAACTTGTTCATAAACGTTTTTCAGGAAGTAAACAAAATCACTATCATATGAGTCTAAAATGAGTTAAAAAAAGAGTTAGAATCCTACTTTGATTAAGAATTGGAGGATCAAGAGTTGAGCAGTGCAATCCAGTTTCTTCAACCCAGAAGAACATCTTACTACTACATTAGAAATATTCAAATATGGTTACGTTTGAGTTGGATCTGTTATAAAGTTGTAGGCAAATCTAGAGTGGTCCTTAGTCCACATCTCAGGGGAAAAGCTTGTCAATTCAATTTTATCCTTGATGAATTGAACAAGTGGATTGTCTTCAAACTCATCTTCTGGCTTCTGAGGTGATTCTACAATCTCCTTTTTTCTTCTAACAATTTTCTTGACAATCCTGGTACGAGGAGGATCAGTTGTATCATCAGGATTTCTATTGAGGATTTCTTCCTTCATTTGTTCCCATTCTTCTTCAGGAATTTCCTCTTCTTCTTCTATCTCAACATCTTCATATTCATCCTCATCATTATTCTCTTGTCCTTCTTCTGTTGGTTGAATTGGTTCACCATTTTCATCCAACTGAGTTGGATTTTCTGGACTTTTATTCTCTTCTGTTTGGCCATCAACGGCAGGCCCATCAGCTGGTTGGTTAGCTTCATTTTGTGGCTGTTCTTCTACCCCGTTGGGTGAAGCGTTTAAATTGCTTGTGGAGCCGTCTTTAAGATCAACTCCATCAGAACCGAGTTCTTTTGACATGATAAACGAAAAATAATTAAGTTTCAAATTATATTGTACATAGCATATTCAAATTTGAAAAGATTTTTTTCGCAAGATTTTGATTACTGACGTTATCAGGAATGGTTGTAATTGCTGTCAGAAGATATACATATGGCCAGAATCCTTAATTATGAATTTGAAAATGCACCTAATTCCTTCCTTAAGGACTTTCTCACTTCAGGAACGAAATCTTTCAGTGTTAAATTTGCCGACTTAATAATAGTACCTTCATTTGTGAAGCCTTTAGCAAAAAGATCGTGATTGATGGCTTTTAGATCGTTGGCTATCCCTCTTATCTCTTGGTTGACTTTTAGGAGCTCCTTTGCAACCTCTGTATCTATTCTTCCTTCTTCTCCACCCTATGCAATAATTAAAATGAAAGCTAACAGATTTACAAGTTTGCTCTTGATATTGACAGCTACACCTTCTGCCAGAAGTTTAGGCATATCTCTTAACTCGTCATCTTCAAATGATGCCATTTCAGCTAGCTGTTATATTAACAAATGGGAAACATACCATTCTTGGGTTGCTTTTGACAAAGTACATAAACCTTATCTTTATTATTCAATTTGGTCTCGGAAGTAGGCTTGATAAAAACATATCGTGATGTTCCCTTGTTTCTCTCCCTGTACAATCCAATAGCAATCATTTTGCTTTCCGTGATAAAATTCTCAAACATGTATCCAAATGTTTTATCAATATATTTCACAGGAATATTCATGATAAACAGAGTGCTTGAATTGATTCTTAGCTGACTCAGGTATTTCCTTGATTTATAATTCAGCATGGAGGTTCCCATAATGAGCTGATCCAGTAAACTCGTAATAAATGGATTGTAGTAAGCCTACAATGGTTAGATAACTCAGCCTTATATTACTTGGCAAATGAGCGTGTCTAGCATAGTAGAAATATAAATCTCTCCAGCTGCAAAAGGTTCACTCTAAGAAATTACTTCATAATTTTATAAGAATCTACAGCCATGTATCCATATCTTTGCATCTCGCTTTTTGTATGAGATAAGAAACCGATTGTAGAAGTAGATGCTAAAAAGGGTAAAAGAGACAAAAGCAATATTTACTGAGTTCAGTAATAATTCTGACATTAGGATTCACAGACTTTATAGTTTTGTAAATGAAAATTGTGTCTGCATCAGCCATTGAAGTAGTGCTTGTAGAATCCTGATCTGTATGCTTTGATAGAATGACCACAGCTAGTGCTTTTTGAATGCAAGCTTTGTCAAGGTCGATCAATTTTTGAGGAGAACCTTGCATAAAGTATATTTTGGGAAACCTATTTATTTGCTTCCAAATATGAGTAGGCATTGGGTCGTTGTATAAGATGATAATTGGATGAATATTCTTTAAAGATCTCGCTCTTAATGGAAGTAGAAGATGCCTCATGCCTGGAATTATTCCACAAATGATGATATGATTCTCAAATTTGACCTCCTCATTACCAGTAATTGTAGCGCTTTCCAAAGAGTTGATTTTACCATAATAAAAGTTTTTCATTTTATATTCCAAATCTCCAACATTGGCATCTTCCTGAATATTTTCAAAGTATTTCTTTTTATTCTTCTCATCAGTACCATCATATCCTTTGTTGTACCCATAGTGGTAATCTAATTTTGGAGTGAATATACCGAAAGTGCTCCTTTGGATCTGGTCTGAGATTTTGAAACTCGAGAGCTTATCAACATCAGGAAGAGAATCAGCAAACACGTATCCATAATGTTTTACATCTTGGAAGATATAATCTGATGGGTTTAAAAAGACTCTTACAGTTCCGTTTACATTAACCTCCAATGCGAATAATATAAATTCAAACTCTTTGTAGATATGCTGAGCTATGACTGAGAAAGGAAGGCCAGCAAAAATTTCCGCTTCTAAAGGAACTCTATAAATTTCATTTTGCAATCCACTCAAGTAATCATTAATCCAAGCAGATGTTGATCCCGTGGAACTTGGCTTACTTGATGTAATTAAAGTTGATACAATTGTATTGATTCCTGGGCAGATGCAAGTCTTTCCTAAAAGATACAATTTCAGCTCATCAACACATATAAGCTGATCATGTGGGCCATAATTCAAACTAGAAGAGAATAGATCTTTATTTTCTGGTCTTAGGATCTGAAGACAAACTCTTATTTCCCTGTTTGCAACTGAACGAACATACTGTTTAACAGATGAGGCATGAAGTATGTTCCTGTAATCTTCGCTATTTGAATTCTGAGAATGTTTGTCGGCTAGAATAATGATACATTTAGCTGTTTCTGCGGATGCTCTGGCAAGATCCTTGCTGAATAAAACATTCCCTTCCAAAAAGATAACTTTCCCTCCGAATCTTTTATCCTTCAACAACCCAAGCATCTCCTCATGTGGGGCCTCTTGCTGCATGATTACAGTTTGGGTGTCCGTATCACCATGATCAGCATGATAAAACTCTGTCAAGAAAGTTCTAAAACCTTCAATATGAGTCTTTCCTAACAGAAGAATATGATGATCTGGCTCCTTTGTTGTTTTTTTAAAGGAAATACGCGCATATTTTGATTGTAAATTAGCTACTCGAGCTAAGTCTTGCGTTAGTGGAGGAATCAATGACAAAGTGATTAAAATGCTTGCAATTATAAAGAGCTTCAAATCTCATCTAAGTTAATAATAAAGTACCTGACCAAGTGCTGTTCTAGGATAGACATCTCCATATCCCACTGTTGCAACAGTCACAACCATGAAGTAAAACCAATCATGGAATCGATATTGGGTCTAATCCAATTATTGAGAATATTTCGCTTTTACGGTATCTGATCTTTCACTTCTTTCAACAACTAGCAAACAAGTCGAGGCAATAATGAGAACTGAAAATACTGTGAAGATCAAACGGAAAATATGTCTTGTGACTTTTTGATTATAGTAATATCTCAATCATATATACCTTCCTTCGATCTTCTTGATAAGATTTTGTCCAGTTTTGATACTAGTAGAAATCTCAATATTCTTGTTAGTAAAAGAATATTAAATGGATCAATTCCTCGAGCTCGGGATATAATTGATGGGAGGATAGTCACATATTCAAGAATTGAAGTAGTTGTAAAAGCAAAAAGCAGCTTATTTTCTGCGATGTACAAGTTCAAAAGAAAGTGTAATGTAAAGAACAGGGCCAAAATAAAAAATCCCAGCTTGGAATTTATTAAGGGTTATGGAATTTTACCTCCATCATGTCTATTGCTTTTGCTTGTGAATCGGTTTCCTGTCCTTCATTTTCTGGATTGTCAATAACATAGTAATAAGATTCAATTGCATATAAGACTGTGGTTCCAAAACTGAGAATTACATTTAAAATTTCCAGAAAATCTCCAACTCCTGAAGTGAAAAGGTATCTTATGTTGAAAAAGGTAAGATTCATTTATTATACTTAGCAAGTCTAAATGAAAAAGAACTTTTTCCTTCTTCTCTTTTGCTAGGTCCAGACTCATCTTCATTTTGAATTAAACGCTCTAAGGAATATTGCTCCTATACTCTAAGAATTCTGATAGAAAATTGTCTACTGTGTGATTGAAGACAGTCTGTTTGCCAAGATAGATCATTTTCTCTGAGAAATAATTTTAATTTCAAAAAGCAAAGTAAAGAATATAACTGCTATTAAGAAGCTTTTCTCAGCAGAAGAACCTCAGATATAACTTTTATATCCTTTAACAATCTAATGTTATTTCCTATCCTGTCATACTTTACAGCTAGAACATCTCAAAAAAGAGACTATATATAATAGCTTCTTAAATCATTTTAGATTTTGATGCATCAAAAAATCCAAAATTTAGATGATCGCTGAAGTTGCATCAAAGACTATCAAATTGCAAAAGCATCCAACTAAGCTTAGGAATTTGGGCAACAGACTCAAAACTCAGGATAACCTAATATTTTTATGTTCCACGGAGATGGCTAAGGAGCCTAATGATGGAACCTTATCTCGACTAATATTTGAAAATAATTCTTTTCAAGTAGAGCAGATCTATTACCATCAATATGGTATTAGTGACTTGGACTTGATTGTTGCTGATCAGCATTCCTCTGTAATGTCCGTTTTTCTAATAATTGAGCAATATAGGTTTTTTCAATTGCAACAGAAGAAAATGTGATTGAATTGTGTAAGTTTAGCGAAGATATTGGAGAAATACAAAAGTTTAGCTAAATGTATTATCCTTATTTTCTAGGAGCTCTGTACTTAAAGGTCATGAAGATTTGATTAGCTCGATTAATTCGAATTTGGTCGAAACATCACTTTTACTTTCTTCTAGTTATGATGAAAGGTATTTCTTCGAAAATGATTCTTTAAAAGCAGCCTAATTATTTGGAATATTGGAGAGAAGCCTTGTATTCAACAGCAGATCTTCCCTGAGGCTGGACGTATAAATCAAGCTGTCTGGTCGAATAGCAATAAAAAATCTATTTATTCTATGTAAAATCAAAATTCAACACTTCATTTTTTAGATCCTCAGAAGGAGCTCTAATTCAAGCAGATATTTCCTCCTTTTATTCTCAAATAAATGGACTGTTTAAAGCCAGTTCTCAATTAAATACCCTATGTTGTAATATGGATGGCAATTTAATATTAGGTAAATTTCTTTTATGTAAAAAAGATGAAGTGTATAGGGAGTGAAGATGGCTCAGTTATTGAAATAGATCCTAGAAAGCCCCAACAAGCCTTGAGAAATGTAATTTTATGTGATTATTTTATATTTCCCAGGTCAAACTCAATGGCCCAATCAGTTGTTTATCTTTGATTCCTGGGTCAAAAGCGTTAATTGGAGTAGGAAAAAATGTTATTAGTCTCGATCTGAAAAAGAATCTAGTAAAACATATATTTCAGGTCACTGATTTTATCACTTCATTGGAAAAAATTTCATCAAATATCATTGTTTCAAGTAAATTCTCAATACTCCAATAAAATTACTAGCAATGGATAAACAGTTATATGTTATAGAGAACCTACTTGAGCTATGAAAGAATGAATGTGCACATTATTCATTTAGCTAGACTAAAACTTTATGCAAGTTTGGTATTAAATTACTTCATCTTTCTTTTGTTGTGTTATGTTCTTATCGAAATTTCCGAATTGTGTCAAATTTGGCATGCCCATCATACCAGGATGGATCATTCCTGGGTTAAAACCTTTGTTCATAGAAGGATTTGCTCCTCCTGAAACTTGAGCCTAAACAATTTATCTATTCTCAATTCTAATAGTACCATAAGTTGAGGGTTTAAGGATAATCCTCCGACGCCTGAAGGAATACCATATGGAAGCTGAGGAGGGAAGTTCATAGTTCCAATTAATGAGGACTTTAGATTTAGCGCAAAAAAATTTGATCTTTTACCTTTTTCATAATGGCGGTTTTAGCATATTCTTCTCTTGGAATTATATCAATAAGGAAATCGAATATGTCAGTGCTAGCAATACATTGAGCAATATCATTTTTCTAATACATTTTATCTTCGATTTTTCGACAATATTACTTGTAAAGTTCTTCTTTTACCCTCTTCGGTATGGAGCCATGCACGGTGGGTAAGCTCAATGATGAAGAGTTCACAAGCCTTAGCGAATAAGACTGGAGCTTCAGCACTAATCATCTAAAACTCAATATCTCCAATTTAAGTCTATTACTCTGACATCTTCGTCTGACTTCATGATTTTTTTCACTCTGGCCAATGGGAGCTGATGTGTCTTGAATTTTTCAGGGTCTAATGTGGTTAAAGAATGTTCTTATATATGTGATGGGTAAATAAAAATTCAAATGAACTTGAAATTTACTTTTGTCCATCTTTTCTATTTCCTCTTTCAGTTCCATGAGCTTTTCCTTCAACTTTTTCATATGTTCTTGGTATGCAAGATCCTTTTTATATTATACAAACTTTTTAGAGTCATACTCCTGTCATCATATAAGAATAATTATCGGTGGGAAGATTCCCGCCACCAAGTTGGGCAGCGTAGGATGACATATTTGAAAGGAAGGAGTTTCCTGCTAGACTCTGTGGATTAAAAGCGAGCCCTGCCTTGGTAGGATCCATAGTGGGTTTTAATTGTTGGTTTTGAGTTGGTTGTCCTGAAGGATTCATGATGGATAAAACCTAAATCATTGTTAGCAAGTTACAATTAAGAAGGAAAATTTCATGTTTAATGTAGTGGTGAAATTTTGAGATAGTGTTACCTTATTGGTTGATAGAATCTTGAAATTAACTATTGGGTTTTATAAAATTATCAATTTTTTCAGAAGCAGGGATAATGAGATAAGCATTGAAATTCTCTCAAAAAAAAAAAAATCTAATTGCTCAAGAATAGCATATCCATGGAGTTACTTTTTTTCAATCCTAAATTGATAAGGAACTTGCCCTCATTGTGATGGTGAATTTTTTAGGGAGAAATTCTTATAGATCTAAGTGATTAGAATTAAGATCTGAAGATATTATTTTCTCTCTATGCAGCTACCAGAATATAAATTTCAAAGCAGGGATAGTTTTTTCATGTTTAACAGCTAATTTTTTAAAACTAAATAATTCAAAAGACATTCAAACGAAATCGAAAAGATGAGTCACATAACGATTGCTAACCTCAATTTGCTGCATAATGAACTGCAATCAAAAGGAGGTACTGTCTATAAGGAAAATATTGATTTTCTTAGCCATCATTAATAGCACAAAAAGAGGTATTGAAACATCAACAAATGAAAGTGCTTCAGAGGGTGAACTGAATTCTGGTTTGGTTATTTCTTTATTTTATGGTGACTTTTTAGCCAAAACAAACAACTCCTTTTCAACCGAATATAGAATACGAAAACAAGAGCCACTATCTTCCAAGTCAAGATGTAATATAGAAGTATCGCAACATTATTTTGTAGTGTCTACGAAGAATATGATAGAATTCGAAGAGTTCATAGTTGATCATAATAACCCAAAGAGTGGATTTGAATCTGCAGAAGATAGAGCACTTTCGTCCAAGAATGATGAAGTCCCAGCTCAATTCATTAGGATTGAGAAAGGTATTTGAATAGTGATTATAGTGAGCTTTGTAGATGATCAAAAGCTTGGAAATTCAGTCTTGCAAAGTGGGAGATCTGAATACTACACTCCTGCCAGTCCTCGCACACTCCATAACAAGAGTGTGATTGAGAAGGTTGAAATAGAACAAGATGGAGATCGTTCAGTAATTGTAAAAAAGATGGCAGACCAACCTGAAACAGATCCTATTTCCGAAAATGTCATTGAGGAAAATGATGAAACTGGCTCAAGGAGAGTTCTAGCACAAATGTCTGAAAAAAAGGTAGTAAGTCTTAAGAGAAAATTAACAATATCAGGCAGCTTCATTATCTGAGCAACAAAGGAAAGACTCTGAAGATCTTAGCAACACAGCTATTTATAATGAATTTAAAAATTTGAAGGATGAGATTCAGCAAATTCACAAAAATCTTCAATCAAAAGAAGAATATAACAAGAAATTAGAAGAGCAAATTCTTTCTCAAGTAACTTCCTATTCAGATGAGTTTCATTTTAAATAGAGCAATCAAATCAACAGTATTATTCAAAGTTTCAATGCTTTGAAGGAAGAGAATGAATTATTGAAGAAAAACATTTACTTGTTGATGAACCCTATCAAAGAAACAATAATAGAAAAACAAGAAATAAAGCAAGAAGAGAAAGAGAAAAGCTATAAACTTGAATATGTTATCTCAAGAAAAGTGAATAAGTATTATGAAGAAGAGGTAAATATTCTCTATCAATTAAATAATGGCCCAGATTTCTCGTCTCAAGCAAAAGACCAAAGAACTTCTTCAGGAAAAAGATCTTCAAATTGAAACCCTTAAGAAACAACTTAGCGAAAAAAGTATTCTATTTTTATGGGAATATAATTCATATAGATAATGAAATTGAGGCATTAAAGCAGGCCAAAGCTGCAGCAATTACTGAAGATCATCCCACCAAATTAGCCAGTTCCAAAGGATCCAGTTCCACAAAAAGTCATCCCGTGATTGAGCATGCAAGCGTTCCTGTAATAGAACCTCTGAAAGATCTGAGAATCTCCACTACTACTCCCAACAGATTTAGACCTAATACTGTCAGAAGCTCAAGAGAAGAAAAGGAGTTCAAAGGCTCCCATAGCACTAGAAATCTGAGAGATCCTTCACCAATTGATTTGCAATATATTAAGCATATGGAAGAAATGTCTGAGAAGCTTAATGAAATTAAGAAAAAGAAGAAATTAGCTGAAAAAGAAGAAGCAAATGTTAATAAAGAGAATAAACTTCCTCCTCACCCTCTTCACTATCAGGCTGTTCAACACGAAGACAAATCAAAATCCTACTATAAAAGCCATAAAGAAGACGAAGGCATATCGTATCTATATTATATCCAAAGAATAACTTTTCTTAGACATCAAAAAGCTAATTATTCATCTAATCTCGAAGATGCAACCTCATATGAAGAGGAGATAAATAAAAAGTCCTTGGTAGATATCAGCTTTGACACAAGTTTCTTAAAGGATAATCAAAAACCAAAGAAAGACTCTGAGGTAATTATAAGAACACACTCAATTTATTTTTAAGGACATAGGATCTCCTAATATGAGTCCTATTAAAGATGGAATGAAAGGTGATGCACCTAAAAAATCCAAGCATCTTTCTCAACAGAACTTTTCTCAGATAAACGAGATGAGTACAATCAACGAGCAAATGACTGAGAACTTTGTAACCGATTCCATTCACAGTAAAATCATCTCTGAACTTCAGAGTCAATTCGAAACAAATGTCAAGAAACATTCATCAAAGAATCTCCAACAGCTTGAAGTATTGAGAGAAGAAATAGAAGCAAAGGAAGAGGCGTTAGCCAGGAAGATATCTCATAAAAGTGACAAACACAAATATTCCGAAAGACATCCTCACAGGGACGAGCTGGGATATTATTATCATGAACATCAGAAGGGCCAAAAACCTGAAGCTTACTATTCCAATCCAACCATCACCACAGATAATATGACTGATATTCAACATTTACATATTAATTCTTTCAAAACTCCTACATCTAATTTCCATGGAAGAGATCCACAAGGGTACTTTGAAAAGGAGAATCTGGATCCCTACTATCAAAACATTGCTCCTAAAAGCACTCAGAAGAAATCAAAATCTGCAGCTAGTTCTCAGATAAAATTAACATCAGGAAATCTTAGCAATCATAAGGAAAATGGCCAACTTTTCCACAATTTTGTTGAAGAGTATAGCCATTTGCAGTCTTACAATAATGCCACCATAAATAATCTTAATCAAGCTTTGGAAAAGATGATTATAAATAATCAACCAAAGAGCAAGCATAAAGTGCCCAGCATCCCCATAAAAAGAGAAATTGAAGATGATTTCGATGAAATTTCACTGATTGACTCTCGTTCCAAGAGCGCAAGTCATAAAAGAATTAACTCAAATACCACACCACTTGCTGGAATCCTCCCAAATGCTAAGCCATCAGGCTCTGGAAATTCAAATTATTCTTCTCACCGCCTAAATCCAATCGATACTAGTGATAAGGAAAATTACACAGAAAATTATGATAGAGGCAGCTCAACTACGACCCATAAAAGCTCCAGAAAGAATAACTATGTTTTCAATGATAATGAGGAATTAAACGGATACAATGCTACTTTAGGACATTCCTCCTCAGGTGTGGGAAAGAAACTTGACCCTACAAGTAAACCTCTTAAATCATCCCATAGCAGTAGACACCAAACTCCAAATCATAAGTCCAATCTAGAGGTTGATCCAAGATATTATTCAAAGAGCAGTAAACGCTTGAGAGGAACTCCTTACACAGAGAATACCAGTAATGCTACTAGTTTCGAGCATCAAAACTACAAGGGGCATTCAGGAACTAAATCAAAGAATGAGTCCAAGCCTTCTCAAAAGTTGATTGATCGTAATCCTTATGCAGATATAACAACTGCTGAATACTCACATCCTAGTGAAATGAGCAAGCATGCCAGAATTAGCCATTATCAATCTTCTCATGACCAAGTAAATTATGAATCCTTGCATCCAAACGATTACGAAGACAAAATAAATTTCAAGGAAGATAATAATAGCCTAGTTATGTTCAATCCAGAGAAAAGCTCAATAAAGAATGTATACGAATCAGATACTTCCCTAGCTGAGATTGTTTATAATCAAGCACCTCGTAGAAAAGAAGCTGGAAAATATTATGATCCTTATCACTATGAATCGAAGAAATACATGTAAATATGTAATTACTTCTAATATTCAACTCTCTCTATTCAATATTCTATTTATTATATAATCTTAGATGATATTTATCAAGAAAATGTAATGAATTAGAAAATACATATACAAGTAATTCAAAATTGAAAGAAAAGCCTTACAAATTATCATATTCAGGCATCTTAGCACCTAGTCTAAGAAGATTTCTTTCAACGAATTTAAGGCCCTACAAAAATTAATTTTAAGAGATTTGGATTTACCTTTTCTATTGCATCTACACTTTCCTCCATGTAAACAGAGAAAAAGTTTAGAATAAAGAGGAATTCATATTTGTGATTTTCCAGCGGCATGCTGTTAAACTTCTTTATTAGGAAAAAATTATCTGAAGGAACAGTGAGCTTTTCATTTGCAAGTTTAGGATTAGTAGCTTCAGATTTCTTTAGTTCAGAGAAAAAGTGTAATTCATCTTCAATCCACTCACTAGGCTTTTTCAACTCTCCACTTGCTTGTCCGATCAGATAATCCTCATTAGTCTCCACTTTTATTCTATCATTATTAGAGTCAGAAACTTCTTCAAGTTCTTGTTCTCTTCGGCTGGCTTGATTTTGGAATATCTCTTGTAATCGAAGGAACTCTTGGTAGTCCGTATCCGAAAAGGTCTGATCCTTTATTTGATCTATTTGTTCCTCTATATCTTTCTTATAAATTTTGGATAGATCCTTGTAGTTCCAAGGTAATTTGGCTGGAATTTCGTTATAATATTTATTAAAATTCTTAGAGACAAACTTCTCTTGTAAATCCTAAGTATAAATAAAGAAATAAAGGATAGGTTACATAGATAAGATCATCAAATTTTGGTAGGCTTTCTGTCAGTCCGATGACTAGGTCTTTAGTAGTGAATTTCTTGTATTGTTCATATAAAAATGAAAGAGTCTCTTCAAGTTCAGCATCTTGTGTAGAGTCGAATATTTCTTGGATTTTCTCTGGTTTTAAGAATACTGCATAAAAATTATCATCAAAACCATAGAATAGCTTGAGAACAGCTATTATAACTCCTACAATAACATAATCCTAATCCATTAATGATTATGGCTTTGAGTTACCTCATCCATATGCTTCACCTCATAATTTCTTCTGCTTCTGCAAAATAGATGATAAAGCCGTTTTGAAGGATCAATTAGCACTTCTGGAAGCCCACAATCTTTAAAAATCCTTTCAATGACTTTTTCATTATGTCTGGCTGTAGATTTATATCCAATTTGATAAAGCTCTAAAAATTCCCTGTAGGTGGTCCTTATCCAATTAGAAGATGGTATGCTGATTGGTTTAATCAAATAGCTTTTCCTATTTCATTCAATAAAATAACTATTTCATCTTACAATCCCTCAGTAGGTATATCTTTATATGCTGATAAGTATGGCAAATAACCTGATTTGATCCATCCTATTATATCCTTTGGAAAGACAGGTTCATGCATCAATTTCAAGGAAATGAAGCATATTAAAGGAATAAGATTGAATTCAAGTGGTAGGAGAGTCTGAGTGGCTTTTTTCTTCTCTGAAGGAGGTTCCAGCTTACTTTTGATATGGTCAATCACATATCTCTTTGCTAATGAGAGGAGCATTTGTTCCTTAGGGGACTTAGACGGAGTCGTTCCATTTAAGATTGTATCAGGAGTAGTTAATTCATTAGGAGTAGTGTAATGGGCTATATCTTCTAATGAGATTGGATTGAGAGTCTGATTCTCATATATCACAAAATTGAAGTAATCATGAATAAATATCATCTCTTTTGCTATTTTTCTAAAGGGGCCCTGCAATTTAGGTACATCTGGCAAATTATATTCATTGATAATATTAACTACCCAACTCTAGATTTCTTTGAGAGAGTAGCTCTTTAAGGAATGATACTCTGATATAAGATGATCTTCTCTTTAAAGTCTTCATCTTATCTATACTGTAAAATAATACACATCAAAAATACCTGCTTTAGTACCAAAGTGAATCATCAGCAACTGATTATAATCTTCTATAATTTGTGCTAACTGATAAATTTAGAGTGACAAAAAATAAACTGAAAGTGGTCTGAGAAATGCTAGTGTAGTATGTAGGGATTTCTCTTAAAAATTCGAAAGGTTTTTCTGATAAGAAGTCCTTTGTTGTTCTTTTTGTATCAGGTGGCTTCTCGTCCAAAGCACTCTCTTTCCTTTTTGCATGGGTTAGCTCATTAAATTCTGACATTTTTCTCTTCCTTCTTTTATTTTTCTCTTTCTCCGTGTCCTTTTTGTTCCACAATCTACTTGAATAATACTCTTTTCTCTCACTAATATTTTATTCTAATCAGTTTTCTGCTTACGTTCTCCTCTTTTCCTCCTCCTTGTCAATCTCGGCTTTTTCGGCCTCTTCTTTATCTAATTCACCTTCTTGTTTGGGTAGTGATATTTGTGAGAGCTGGGAAAAGATATACTCATAATTCAAAATCGATTGTGATGATAATCTAATATTATCAAGTGGTTCCGGTGTGTCTTCCTCAATTTCTTCAGGTGTCACAGTTTCAATCTTTTTCACTAAAGGACAAAATTTCAGTAACTTACAAGTTCGTAGGGATCTGTAAATCTTGATCTTGCAAAAGAAGGATCATTGGGTTTATACAATCCTTTTCTAGAGACTGTGAAGAACGAGATCAATCTCATATTGCTTTCCTTCCATTTGTTCAAATAAATTAGCCAGATCTGATGATAAAAAACTCAAAAAATCAATGGAAACCTCTCTAGCGATCTTTATAAATTTCTGATCAATTTTTGTTTTCTTCTGGAAGGATTTGAGACTATTCTTTAATACAGTCTGAAAAAATTCCAGATAACTTATCCAATTCTCTAATTATTAACAATCTTTTTTGTTTATTTGAACCTTCTAAGTGGGTATGCAAATCAGAACCTTTGTCAAGAAGTTCTTTCTCCTCCTTGCCAGTTAATCTTTCAGCCAAATATGTTCTGTTTCTAATAGTAGATTTCGTTTTCAGAAATGTATCATTAACAAGCATATTGCTTGGTAGTATCTTTAGGTCATTATTTATTCTATGTCAAATTACTGTGTCTGGTTGTCTTCCACAATCGTAGCATGCATACACGCCACCTTGTGTTTTACGAAGTTTTGTTCCATGGCAATATTTGCATTTGAATTTCCCTCTCTCCATACTTAGCGCAATAAAAATTATTCTATAGAGAAATAATTGAGGGAGAATTTTTAATGCCATATGGATTCTACTGGGATTAAACGCTTTATACAAATATTCAAAACATAATGCATCTCACAGCTAATGTTGTTCTTCACATTTCATTTCTTGGACAAATTTTTATAAAACTCCCTTAATACTTGAACTTTTAATTGATTCAGCATTTTAGTATTCTTCCATTCGAAATTAGTGTGATATACTTCCGGCATCTTGATTCTTTCAATCTAGAACTTTAAACACTAAAAATAATCAATACAAGTCTTTGAGCTAAATCTGGAACACGATAGTATTTCTCATATAATTTTTCAATAATGAGAGGGAGGTAAAGTAAATCGACATAGCTTATAGGAAAACTTGTGATATATCGTAATATCTCAAAGAGATCATTGTTTTCAAAGCGATTCAGAAATTGAAGCAATACTAGACATTCATTGAAACCTACTCTGTTATAAGACTGAAACACACCTTACCATTGAGCTTGAAGAAAGAGGTCAATAAAATTTCAAAGACGATATTTTTATTCAAAATCCCTGGAAGTTTTTCAAATGCGTTTACTTTCGAATAAGTAGCTATGTCCATCAAACTGAGCAATTTTCTAATTTTTATATATCAGCTAACCTCAACTATACTTTATTGTTTTTTGGTAATTCCCAAGAATGAAGTGAATCTTTATGTTATCTAGAGCTATTTGAAGAAGATCCTTTTGGTATCTTGTTTCACTTTTTCCAGAATTATTTCCCCATTCACTGTATAGCATTTGTTTTACAACTCTTTTTTGGGCTTTGGACGTCAACTTAATATATTTCAAGAGAGCTAGTCTTTCCTTTTGATAATCTGAAATCAGAATTAAATCCCTTTTAAAATAAAACAGATTGATAAGGGCTTTACTTGTACTTTTCCAACTGATTTCTTAAATATACCAGTTCTGGTGTGTCTGAGAAAATATTTGATTCGTCCTAGAAGCATTATGCAGCTAAAAAACTCTTACAATTTTGAAGCTTAAGGTTTTTATATTGTTAGAAAGATCATTGGCGTTGTTTTTGAATTTTTCTTTTAGTGCTATGAGGAAGAAAATCAGCACAGATTTCAATATCGAAAGAATTTTATAGCTCCAAGTATTTTCTATGAATTCAACTAAAATGTCCTTATCGATATGAGAATCTTCCGAGGATAGATAGGACTCCTGAGATATCATTTCCCAGAACAGCAAAATATAATTCTGTAAATCTAAAACAATTTCCTTTTCCTGTTGTGTATTGCTCTTATCCTCATTGGAGTCATTTTGTTTTAAACACGCCTTAAGGTGAGTAATAAGTAGAAGAGGAACTAGTGCTAAGATACTAGCGCTTTCAGAAATATCTTGTAGATTTTCGTTTTTATTCCTTTGTTGTCGGTTTGTACTTGATTCAATGAGCATTTCCTTTTTCTTTCTAAGAATAGATACAAAATCTTTTAAAGAGAGCTCTTTTAAGAATTTCTTTTGCAAGGCCTTCATCAAACCTCTAATAGATTCTGAATAATTGTCTGTATTATCAGAGGTATCAAAGGCTTTTGAGAGTGATAAGACTATAATTTTGCATTTTTGGAAAGAAGGAGATCCAAACAAATTTGTTGCTTCTGTTATCCCTTCAATTACAAATTTAAAGTCTTTGAGCATAAGAAATTATTTATATTGATTACCTTTGTCATCTTTCTGGAGTAAGCTCTTCAAAAGAATCTTGTTGATAATGAACTCCAAGTAAACACTTTTATCTGTTTGAATTTGCTTCAGATCTATTGCTTCTTCAACCTTATTGACAGCAATCAGTGATGTGTTTTCTAATTACATTAGAAAAGATCCCTTATTGTTACCCAGGCTTTCAAAGTATTCATAGAATAGGTTATCAGCCAATTTCTGTTTCTCAGCTGATGAGAGATCCT
>Ga0065720_1019883_pt1 | contig 19113 bp, 13 predicted proteins | sample Thericmetagenome_FD_59107 | JGI IMG/M metagenome (GOLD analysis project Ga0065720, IMG submission 59107) | Thermophilic microbial communities from the Joint Bioenergy Institute, California, USA of rice/straw/compost enrichment - eDNA_2 v2... | ecosystem: Engineered > Solid waste > Grass >...
AAAAAAAAAAAAAAAAAAAAAAAAAAAAAAAAAAAAAAAAAAAAAAAAAAAAAAAAAAAAAAAAAAAAAAAAAAAAAAAAAAAAAAAAAAACAGGATCGCCACCCAACCATCCATACATACGACCGCACATTGTACATACTGTATGTTGAGGTCATATACACATTCAGACACTACGTATAAGGAGGTGAATGAGGATATCATAACAGGGCTGCTCGCCCAATCTGGCTCTTCCTCACTTTCCTCCCTTTTTCAGTAAACCTCTTAATCCTCCAGATGGCCAACTGATCTCCACCGACACCGAAGGCAAACACCCATCGAGTCTCCTCGCCAGCCTTACCCTCAACCACGCCCAGCCGATGAAGCAATTCCGTCTTGCTGGACACGCCACGGAAAAACTCTGCGGGCGACTCCTCATCCTCTCTACCCGGCTGCTGCATCAATTTCTCTTCCTTATGTTCGCTGTCCATGCCGCCAACCAAATAGCCCACGATCTCTCCCAAGCAAGTCACGCCATGCGGCATCCGCATGGCGTCTCTGCCAGGAAAGAGAGCAGCCAGACCGAGTACGTACAGCACGCACATGGCCAGCAGCAGGGAATACCCGGGCATGTTGGGGAACATGCGGACTTGGCCCTGACGCGTGGTCAGGGCCATGAAGGAACCACCAGCGAGGACAGGGATGAGCAGGAAGAGCGGAGAAAGGAACGAGATGAATGCTAAGCGCCAATGCCCGTTAAGCAGGGCGCGAAGTGGCGTTTCGAAGGGCAGGCAGGCGGGATAACCGGCCAGGAGGGTCGCGCTCGCCGGGGCTCCTCCCCCAGATGTCGGATTGCTAGCGTCATTAGCAGACGAAGATAGTGTAGCCCAGGGCTGGAGAATGCGGAGGTGCATGTCGAGAGGCTGGAACAATAGGAAGGCAAGCATGCCGAGCAAGGCAGGGAGGAAAGAGTAGAGGAAGTCGGCAGCAGAGAAGGCACCCGGCTTGGGGTCGGCACGGAGCAGGGGCAGGAAACCGTCGGCGATGCGGGTTGCGGGAAGGAAAGAAACGATGAAGACTGCGAGGACCAAGACAAACGCCGTAATAGTAAACCACAACAGCTGATTGGTGCGAAGACACCAAGGCAGGTAGCGGGTGCGTGCTTGGGTGCCGATGGGACGAGCGGCCTCGAGGTCTTCGTGGTCGTGATCATGGTGCTGCTTGCTGGTACCGGAGAGGAGACCTTCGGCAGCCTGGGAAGCTCCAGCGGTATGTTTCTCGGAAGACTGCCGCTCCATGCGCTGGCCACCGGATGGGTTGAGAACGGGAAACAGATTGCCGTCATCCAACGGGTTGCCGAGGGTGTACCAGACGCCAGGGCGGCCGTCCTTCCAACTCCAGTAGCCCAACCTGTCACTTGCGCGACGGCGCAGAGCAAAGCGGATGCCTTCCCGCGAGCGAGCGAGCTGAGTTCCGCGGTAGTCATCGGCTGTGTTGGTTTCGGAAACAAGAGCGGCGATGTCAGCGAGGGAGCGCGGGTCCCAGACAAGACCGGTTTGCTTGACACTGGCCCAGTATCTCCAAACAATGACGGTCGAGACGAGAAGAGCGAGGTACAGGGCCACAAGCGTCCACGCGACGCCTTGAACAGTGGCCCAGGTCCAAACGTCGTCCACCAGGATAACGGTGAAGAGAGAGCTCTGCAGAGGAACGGTAAAGTTCATCAACCAGGTCACAATTACCGCCACCCACACGTTCCAGGGCCCGACCAGGCAAGGCCAAAGGAATGTAGTTGGATACAGCTCCTGGAAAAGCGCGCCATCCCTTTGGTCCCGGTTCTCAGAGGCCAGTCGCACAAAAGGCAGGATGCGGAACATGGTTGTGACAAGGAACTGAGAGTAGAGCAAGATGACTCCGGCAAGAAGTTGGGGCAAGAACCGAAACACGAAGTAGCGTCCCCCATGGATGGCCACCCAAGTCACAAGACCCCGGTTCTTGTGGGAGTAGACGGCGCTGAAAACGAGAGCAGCAATCATGAGGACGCACAAGGTCATGAAAGCGAGCAGCGCGGGCGTGCGCAGCGGCCATGGCCTGAAGGTCAGCGGCGGTGGGATCCCAGAGGCCTGGAGCTGGTATTGATGAGCATGATTGAGCAGGTCCTCACGCTCGACAAACTTCCACTCGTGCGGCAGCACAGGACGCGAGCCATTCTTGAGCAAGCTCTCGGCGAGCGACTGGGCAGAGGCCCCTGAGTTGTGAACGTGATCATCGGAAGGGTGTAACGCCTGACCCTGTGATGATGTCGCCGGCTGATCGGGGGGATGGGAGGTTGGAGGATGTGATGGCAGCGGCTCTGAAGTGGGCTGCCGGTGCTGGATGGTCGGAGCGGGCTGTTGGGCACCGGGGTAGTGCGATGCTGGATTCGAGGAGGAGGAGGGGGGGGGATGGCTGTTCGAGTCTCTGAGCGTGTTCGGGCCGCGGGTGAGTGCCTCGATGGCGTATTGGATGTAGGGCGTATTGTCAATGCCCGGAGTGATGACACCGTCGAGACGGGCGAGCTCTTCGCGGAAATCTTGGTTCATGTTGAAGTCTCTGGGTGGAGTGGCCGTGACCCAGTCGGGCTGGTAGTTGGCTGACAGGGGAGGGATGTCGGACACGCGACGGTAGGGGCCCTCGATGACGATGGGACGGCCGAAGGACAGGCCTGTGGGACGATTGAAGGGAAGATCGGGCTCCGCGGCTGCTGGCGACGGGATGGGAGTGGCGTCGCTGGGGGTCGACACGAGTGGCGGCGTGGGCGAGGGCAGTGGCAGCGGCGTTGGCGATGGCGGCGGAGGGGGAAGAAGCTCCGAGATGGAGGTCGCTCGATCCGTTTGCTCGTGACTTTGACGAGACAGATTGGACTCTACGAGTCTCGGGTCGGCCGGGTGCTGACCGTGCTGCCAGTGTGAGTCCAGGGTGCCGTTGTTGTCCCGATCCCGCGAGTTCACCGCGCTCATTGCTTGGAGAGACACAGCACCGGCACGGCAGCACGACCACGACCAAGAAGACGATGACCGACGACCTTCGACCTATGACCAATACAACCGGACCAGGGCCACCTCCGGGTGTCCGCGTCTGTATCCGTCCTCCGTCCCAGATTGATAGACTGAGGTTGGGGTTGCGAAGTAAATTTCAAAAAGAGGATTCAAGGGCCAGGGCCGATGGCATTGGACGACGTCGGGGATAATGATCCGTATGCAGCTTAATGCATCCTGCAGCACCGACCTCGGGATGAACCTTTTGAAGATTAGAGTCGAGTTTGACGCGGCGCCAGCTGCCCGGGCACAGTGAAGTAAGTGTGTTTTTGAGGCTGGGGTTGAGCAATGAAGTCTGCAAGAGAGAACATGGAGCTGGAGCGTAAAATGCCTGCTAAAATGCAAATGCAAAGAGGGCTGTTGTGTGGTTGGGCGATCAGCAACCAGCCACCGACTTTCACCTTCAGGTTTCGGCTGGCCTTAGAAACTGAAACTGACATTACCCGATTTTGAATGGGCATCAAACATCGTGCACACAGAAAACGCCTTGAGAGCAGCTGCAGTCAAAAATTTGAGAATGAAGATGAGAATCGGATTGAACAAAGATATGGTCAGCATACGGCTTATGACTTCCTCTTTATTTCTCCCTCTGGGCCGAGACCCCAGGGCTTAATCTTCTCCCGCCGGTCGAGGACACGCGACGGTGAGTTTTACAAAGGGGCAGTTGAGGTTCTGGAAGCTGGCTGCCAAGCAGCCTAGCAGTCAACACCCCGCCATCGTTCGTCCAATGACGACAGACAGAACCACAAAACACTCTGCGGGGAGATCTGGGTTTCTTGGATGCATCTCATTGGCCAGAGCTTCAATTCACAGGGCTGACGTCTTGTGGGATGGTCCACCGCCCGTTATGGAAAGGGGGATATCGTCATCTCTCTGGCAGCTTGCCACGCGGTCCTGCTCACAACGTCAACAGTCAACACACTCTCGATAGGGGTTCCACTTGGATATCCGGCTCTACGGAAGCTATCACTTAGTGCAGTGTTGACAATTTTCTTGGACATACGAAAAGGAAGGCGGAGTTGTGCATTTTTGTTCCAACCCCTTTCTTCTCCTCCCCTCTTTCTCTCTTCTCGGTCGTCGCTCTAGGGCCTTTCTTTCGGTTCTGCTCGTGTTTAATGCGGACTGAAGCCGAGCGACTAAATAAGTGTTACCATTGAGTGCATTGAGGGGCAGACAGATGATTATCATGGTGATCGAGTTGAATCTACACAGCGCAGAGAGGTATCTCCAACTGTCAGTTTAGATACAGATACATAACCGGTAAACAAGCATTATGGCCTTCAACAAATGCCATAGAGTCCCTAGAGAGAACCGCCACCATATGCCGCAGATCCAATACAGCAATTCAGTAATTCACCATTTTGACCCTACCCTTAACATCCTCGCCAAGCTCATCGAGAGTCACGAGTCCCAGAAGAACACAATCCCCAAGGAAGAAGAATGCCCTCTCCTGTGCATAGCCGAGGTAGTCAAACTCGTCAGAATCTGCCTCTTCCTCCGAACTCTCGCCGGCCTCTCCATCGCTGCTTGCACGGCCATTTGTGCTGCACCTGGTGTTGACACCCGGGACTTTGGCCTGCACGATGCCCCACGCAACCCATTGCGCGCTGTTGGCCGTCCGCCACAGCCGTGTTTCCTCCATCAATTCTCTAACTTTAGCCTCCGTCTCTTCCTCCTTACGCTGCTCTTCTTCGCGCCAGCTGCCTGATGGATTCATACGGGAATCGAGGTCAAAGTCTGAAGCTAAGCTCGCCGACCTAATTGGTGTTGCAGAGGCCGGTACGGGCGATGCAGGGGACGTAACGGACACCTGCGGATGGTGGTCGACATAGGCCCGAATGAAACGGAGCTGCTGCTCTGGAGTCGGATAGCGTGATGTGTTGCATGCATGTGGACGAACTGGGTCGTGGTAGTTGTAGGTCCATTCAGAGAAATGGTTGGCAAACTCGCAACCCGGCAGGTTCGCACCTGCATATTCAAAATCGATTACTACCAGCTGCTTATGCTCGTTGGCTGGCCGAAGAAGGGGCGACTTTTGGTTGTCTGGCCGAACGCGAAGGATATTACCATATTGTGCCTGTGGTAGAAAAGGTTAATACACACTGAGAAGTAAGGAATGATCTCAGTCAGGACTGTCTTACATCGTTGTGAGCGAATACGAGCTTTCGGCGGATATTCTCGGCATTGCCGTAATAGTTTTCGAGATAGCGGCGATACTTCTCGACCAGTGCTTTGAACTTGGGCCACTCGACGCCGCAAACGAATCCACGGGCCTTCCATGCGGATGAGGGCTTAGCAAACGAACCATTTGCCATCGCGTATGCCTTGACCTGCTCATCAAGATAGAGAACCGTCTTCTCGACTTGGCCCAGCCACTTGTCCCAGTTCCTCCACACATTGGGGCCTTGAACCCTCTCTTCGTCAAGGAGCTCAACACCGTCATGCAGTTCCCTCATACGCTTGGCGATCTGCTTCGATGTCTCGGGTTCCCGCATGCTGTCCGACGTCAGAGCAGTGGCGTTTAGATACTGCTCAAACCTGCCGTTGAGGAAGGTTCCCAGTAGTCGTGGGCCGATTTTCTTACGAGCGAGCCGTCGCAACACCTCCAACTCGTGCTCTCTATCGATTAGGTGTTCCACCTGGGGACCATATACTCTTAGCAGCACCTTGCTTGGCTGCTTCTTGCCTTCCTGTGGTGGTAGCACTGCTTCCGAGGGGGGCGAGACAACGTAAACAGCGTTCGTCAGCGCACCGCTCAGACGCTCAACCGAGATAGTCTCGCCGCCATCGAGGGGAACACGCCTCCAACCCTTGAGTTTCAAAGTGTGTGCGATGCGGATGATCTCGTTCTTGAACGTGATCCATGCCTGCTTTTCCTTCTCTTCCTTGCGGCTGCTTGCGACTGATACCGTGTCGTCACCAGCCGCCTTGCCACCCGAGTATCCCAGGGTCTTGGAATTGTCTAGGAAGGCATCGCAACTCGGAACAACGATGTCGCCGTCGAACCATTCAGTGTCGGATGATGCTGTCCTGAGGTTCTTGCTCGACCGCTTCCGGTTCTTTCGCGTCAAACGGGGGCTGTGTTGTGGAATCGAGCTCAGCCCCATGGCAGCCATGTTCTCGTTGATAATCGCTTCAAGCCTGTCCAGGGAAACTTCGCTCGAGTTTGAATCGAGCGAGTTTGCGCGGGGCCGGCCAGGTTCTGAGATTCCGGCAGCGACATCGGTCGGGGAGGACTTCCACTGCAACTTGCGTTTCCGGGACTTCCGGCGCTCTCTTTTGGTCTTTTCGCGCTCAACCCAGTCGGCCACCTGGGCCATGAACCTCTCGGTGATCATATCTATCTTATGGCGATGGTGTGGGTGAGGATGGCCATGGGCGTCCTCCGCCAAGACTGGTGCAGTCGAAGCTGGGGAATCAGCGGCGCCATCGTAGCTCACCTGACCCACGGTCGAGGACCGCGACGACGCAGTCGAGAGGGGTGGGCGCCCGCTCAGTCTCTTGGCAACGCCAGCAGAGAACTGCTTCTTGACCTGCGTCTCGTCAGGAGAGGACGGTTCTGGCTCGGCAATCTGAACAGCTGACATAGTCAATACAAGTACCGTCTGGATGAGAAGGACAAGAAATGACAGTGAAATATTGAATGGAGCAAAGAGGAAGAATGGGACGAAGTTTGCAAGAGAGCGGGGAAGAGAGGGGGCTATCTAAGAACAACGAAGACCAAGCCATTTGAAGAGAGAGAGAGAGAGAGAGAGAGAGAGAGAGAGAGAGCGCGGTAAAAGGCAGCAACCGAGCTCAGACGCAGGCGCGCGTGACTGCGACGAGGACTTTGGGGGGACGTAAACGGTAGATCAGCCAATTTACCTTTGACCGCCCCCGTTTGGGGGATCTTGTCGCTGTCGCCGTCTGATTTCAGGGCTGAACGCCTTGGCTGCGCTGCGGCACCTGTGCTGGCCGTCATGGTTACATTCACAAGCCCATGTATGGCGCCCGACTTCGAAGTGCCGATATGCCTGCTGTAATTCAGACGGGTCTGCGATAAGGGTTGCGTAGGCTCCCGTTTTGGTGTGTCGTGAAACGGGAATGGGAGCGGGCAAAGCGGGGTGACCAGACACTGTGGAATCCTTTGGATGGAGTTGAGACGAGATAACCTCGATTTTATCTTTATCCCAATCCTGGACTTTTCCTGGACGAGTCTCTCGGCTCTTTCGTCTCTTTCAGCTGCCGAGGCGGGTTTTCAGAGAAAACTGCGTGGCCATCAAGTATGCAGGTCGCGTGTGGTGTTGCGATCGAAGGAGCAATCCCATCCAAAGTCAGGTCAAGTCTTCCGCCCACGTGAGAGATTTGTGGTCGGAAATTCCGGGGATCGGGGGCGGTTTGCTCAAAGTGGAGAGTTTTTGGTTCCAAACCATGGGATGTCTTGTGGAGAGGGTCCCCAGTCGCGCTGATGCGCGCCTAGTGCTGCTGTCGGGAAGCAGCCGACTCGAGGATTGAGGGAGGCTCGCGTGGGGTCAGGCTCGGATGACCCGTGCACAGTTCGCGGTTATGACGTAGCCGGCGCTGCATGCTCTGCGACGAATGGTCCCAGCTGTTTGGGACAGCAACGCGTTTTGCATGCATTACGGATCATACGAAAGTCTGCCGCGCCTGTGTGCCCCCCTGCAGACTGTAAGGCCGAGGTACACAATGTCTCAGAGGCTGTTTGTTTCTGATAAGCCATGGCCAGTCGCCACGAGATGCGCGATGCTTAAGGGGTACCATACCAACCTAGGTGGTACAGGCTACAGATTTTAGGATGATTACGGACTGCCGGTAGTCTAAGTGCCGCAGTACGTCAGGATGGAATGCGGATCACGACGTCCATACTTTCCTCACATATTCCGGCAGTATTGATGTCCGAACTTGAACTCAAAGTTCGCTGAACTGTTTGAGCAATCCTTTAACAGAACACTAATACTTAGGTATCATTCATCAGCAAGGGGGGAGATATTGTACAACATCCTTAATTATACAATCGGCATTCGAATACAGTATGCCAGCACCGCCCGTCAGCTTTGAAGCCCCTCAATCCTTCCGCCACTGGCCCCTCCAGTCCTTCATGTGGTCGAGGATGATTTTGGCGCCTTGTTCGGGAGAGTGCTGCCGTCCCAGAGCCTCAACAAAGTCTCCGTCGGGGTCCATCAGATAAAAGTAGATGCTGTGGTCAACCAGATAATCTTGACCGGGCTTCACATTGCTGGGAGTGCTAAAGTAAACACGATAGGCCTTGCACATAGCCTTGATTTGCTCATATGTGCCGGTTAGGCCTAGGAACTTGGGGTGGAATTCGACCAGGTACTCCTTCAGTTCCTTGGGGCCGTCGCGAGCTGGATCGCAGGTGACAAAGACGGGGGTCAGGGAATTGGGGCGCTGTTCCTCGACCAGGTCGAACATCCGTGCCATTTTATCCAGTTCATCAGGACAGATATCTGGGCAGTGAGTGAAGCCAAAGTAAACCTTTCAGAACGATCAGCATGAGTGTACCAATGGCCAGCTGGCAACGATATGGCATATCTGGCACGTACCAGGGCATACCGGCCCTTTAGGTCCTCATGTGTCACCGTATTACCGTTCTGATCGATGAGGGAGAACGGACCGCCAACTTTGGGCTTGCCGACCCCCTTTGTGGCCTCTGCTATCCTCTTGCGCTTCATCCGCTCTTTTTCACTCTCGAAGTACCACACCAGGCCGATACCGGTGAGCACAAACAGGAGGCCGGCTTTCCATGAGAAGGGCTACCAAGCGGAATTGTCAGCTTCGACTGTTAGGGGACCAACGTGGAATCGCTCAGGGTAAGATGGTTGCTAACCCCTGAACGGTACCGGCTCTTCGCCTCCTCTACTGTCTTGTAAAATCTGCGCTGTACCAATGACTGGTGTGTCTGCGACAGGGGCCTCGTGGCACTTGGGGCGATTGGGCGCTTGGCGGGGGCGGCGCAGGCGGTTGAGATTGTGCGGACAAGCTGGCGAGGGGTTGCCCTCGGCAAGGCGTTGAGGGCAGCACGAACTGCTGCTGCGGGCTGTGGCATGGTGTGGAAGAGTAGAGCAGATCTCCCTCGGCGACCTCGACGTTATGAGCGGTATGTTTCCCGGCCGGGCTATCGTCCTTTCCTGTCTTTATTTGCTGCTATCCTGGGCCTGCATCAGCAGATCAAGCTTGAGCTTCTGTCGGATGCGCAATTGGTAAAAATCTCCTGATTGTCGCTTATCGCCGAGCGGCCCGTATAGATGCATATCGCCTAGGTCCCGTCGCCGAGCCCAAGAGCCTGTGAGGCCATGCCCCGATTTAAGCATTCCTGCGGTTTAAGCTTGATTCTAACTGCCACCCCCCCTAGCATTGACGAACCGTCAAAAAACCGTCGTCCATCTCAGTCTCAGCGCTTGCCCATCGGCTTCATCAGCGACATGAGTTGGCAACACCCAAGTAACTGAGACCAGGCTGTTTTGGTGCACAATTCTGAGGATTATATATTTATAGTCACTCATGTCTGGACTGACGAGTTGAGTCTGCCATGCGCAGTTCGAGCTCACGGCCCCTCTCCATCTCATTGCCACCTTGCGCCAGCCCACTGGCTTTCATCTCGTCTTGCGGGTGATGTCCTGATGTTTAGTCACCTATGCAGTAGCCACGAGTTTATGGACGACTGAAGCACCATGGCTTTCTCGACGTCCTTCTTTGCGCTTGATAGCGCAGCTTCCACTTCAGATGAGAACCACCAACAGCTAGAACAAAGCAGCAGCATCGTCCACACAACTGAAAATGGCCTGCCCGTAAATGGCCAGCAGCCTCAACAGCCACAATACCAACAGCTTCATCGGTCTGCTGAATTGATGCGCTCTTCACCTGCCATCAGCCAACCAAACCCGCTCCAAGCGACCAGTGACGGCGAGATGACCAAAGGAATCAATGCTGCTACTAAATCTGCGGCTCCCAAGAAGGGAGTAAAAAAGGGAACGGCTACCACCACCAAGGCCCCTTCGAAGCGCTCTCGCTCGGGTGCTGGCTCTTCTGGCACCGCGAAGAAAGGAAGATCGGGCACATCCTCCAAGAAGCCCAAGTCTGGTGTTGCTGTCACGCAAACCGTTGGAACGGCAGACAACGCCGGGGACTCGAGTGAGTCTGACAATGGCCCCTACTGCTTGTGCCGTGGGCCTGATGACCACCGCTTCATGATTGCCTGTGATCGGTGCGAAGATTGGTTCCATGGCGAGTGCATTGGCATGGACAAGCACACGGGCGAGAACCTGGTACAGAAGTATATCTGCCCCAATTGCACCGATGGAGGCCGCTATACCACCCGCTTCAAGAAGCTGTGTTCGTTCGCAGGCTGCCAGAACCCAGCTCGCATTTACGACGAAGCCCGGCCCAGCATCTTTTGCTCTGCCGAACACTGTCAGGCGTGGTGGGAACAACTAATCTCTACATTGCCCAAGAAGAGGAACCCGGGCGACCCTGATTATCTCACTCAGGAGGAGTTTATGGGGCTGTTAGATGCCCAGTCGGTGATGAAGGAAGAAGCTGGCCCACATCCAAATCTGCCCACAAGCCCCTGGAAACTCGGCAAAACCCCCTTTGGTTAGTGCATCCTTGCCCTCGCTATCTCCTATTCATTATCTAACTTCTCCTAGAACCCCCGCCAAACTTTTGGGAAACTCCCATTTCTGCGCAGGCTCTCACGCCAGAAGAGTACGCGGAGCTTACAGCCTCGGCTGAGACTCGCTCCAGACTTAGCGAACAGATCGCTCTGTGCCGTCAGATGCTTCAGCTTATTGAGCTTGCAATCGCACGTCGTGAGGCTGCCATCGCTGCCGGTATTCCCGGAATCACCAAGGACATATGTGGTTATGACACCCGCCTAGACACGGTGGGCGCTGCCCATCAGTTCTCACTTTTTCTGCAGTCCCCACAGGGACAGAGTATCTTCAGCACGAGAAGTCTAGACAATCCCCCATATGTCACTACAACCATCAAGAACCCAGAAGACGACACACCTGCCGCCACGTCAAGCAACTCGGCCGAGACAGCAGCAGGCCAGGATCCCCGCACGGCTGGCATGTGTCTGCGCAAGAAATGCAAGCCACACAACGGGTGGGGTGCCCTGCTCACCAAAACAGTGAGGCATGATATTCGCGAGCTAGCCCTGCAAATCAGGGAACTTCTTGAGGCTGAACAGCGCGTGCGCGATGGTGCTGCGGGGCGTTTCATGCGGCGTATGAAGGAGCGAAATGAGGTCATTGCTATTGAAGAGGACGAGGATGATGATGAGCATGGCAATGGCTTTCTTAGAGAAGAAAAACCTGGTCACAAGAGAAGTGATGGAGATCGAATGGACCTTGACTAACTGTAGAAAAGGAGGAGGTTGCCTTAGTTTTCACCGTGCAAACATCGAGTGATACCTCAGTCTTGGAGGGGCATAGCTCTTTTGTCTCTCTGTTATGATCTGGGTTCCGGGACCGGATATTATACAGCTAAGACTAATGGTAGTCAGAACAGTACTGTGCGAAAATGAGAAATAATAGGTACATAGTAATCAAACCATATGTGGCTGCTTATCATCAACGTGTAGAAACCTATAAAGAACTTAAGAAAGAGGGAAGAGAGTGATCCAAGGTTATGCGAAGGCAAAAACACCAAGTACTTAAATGATGTGCCATAACTCATAAGTTGTCCCAAACTCCGACCCAGTAAAACTTGACACCTGATACAAAAAAACGTATATTAACTCCAGAGCTGGCCGCGAGGCCATGTTCCATTTTTATCCCAGCCGTGAGGCCTGATCCAAGGTCTTGCGAGATATCATCGTCATGAACGGGCATGGTTCAAATGGCGGGCTCTACCCGATCCGAAGCCATCATATTGAGTTATTAGGCACATAACCTTCCATAATGCCATCGTTATTTCTCTCAAATGTAGGGAAACATTCTGAAAGGGGAAGTTTGTCATAAGTTCTTTTTAATAGCTGGAGGTGTACTCGATAATGAACGAGCAGGTACCGTCCACGGCATCTATTCGTTTTGAGGATAGCTGATGCTGTTTACGGTCAGCCATGTTCGTATGCGATTGACAGCAGCCCGACTGGGCCAGTTCAACTGACAGAAGGAACAGATCAGCCTCGTCGCTTCCCAGAGCTAGAGTGTCCATGGTTACGATGCGATGAGTGGCTGTGGCCATGTCTCTCCCTTCTAGATGAGCTGCTACCGGAGCGATCCAGTTCGCGTTCGAGCTCCTCCGCATGACGGCGAAAGTCCTTGACAATATCACGAATGTTTGCTATTTTGTCGAATTCCAATTCAAGTTCGTCAATCTGTGCCATGATATCATGGTAACGTTGAATCTCCGCATCGGCGTTGTCAATAAGGTTGCCAGCTTGATCATATATGCTGAGTGTCACTATTTGTGACTGCTGGGTCAAGAACTCAAGGCGCTGCTGTATCGACTGCATAACCCGGTCAAAGTGTCGCCCAAGTTGAGCGAGGGATGAACTATCCATCATAAGCAGCCCCTGAGATGAAGCCCGGCTTGCTGCACGAGATGAAGTCGACCCGGGGTTCGCAGCCGCCACCTCCTGTTGTCCATTTTGTAACAACTGGACTTGCTCTTCGGTCAATCCAAGTTCAGAGGCCGGCACCGCATTTGCAGGCAGCTGCTGAGACGACGACATTGTAGTCGCATACCCTAATGGAGACCGCTTCCTTGCACAGGTCTGCCTGAGCACTGAAATACCACCCCGAATGCCCAGAAAATCAGGGAAATTCCAGCTACATGTATCACCCAGATGTCGACTGCACCCAGATATAACCTCCCCAGCCGTTTATGGCCTGCTCTCGGTGAAACCAACGTGCAATTAATGCTGACGGTGGCGGCAAGGCTTCTCGTTTTGCAACCACAGGAATAGAGTACCGCGTGGCAGCTGTGTGAGGGATTGACTGCGGGGCACGCAACAGCGATGGCACCTTGGAATCCAACTCGCCGGTCGACGGCGGGAGTAGATATCGCAACAAAGCCAGGGTGTTTGGGCGATTTATGGGCGCACGCGGCGTCATCATTTCGCCGGTTGTCGCGGTCACTGCTTAGATGCCATTCTCCGTACCCAGCGAGCGCAACAGTCACTTCGAGACAATGGATGGTCGGCTCGGCGAAAGGCAAGCTGACTTGACTTCCCGGACGATACAGCAGCACTAACGAGGAGGAAAAACGGAAGCTGAAGACGCAATGGGTTGACTAAAGACAATTATAGAAGAGTAGGTTGCAGAGATATGGAGAAGGACCTTCCCTGACCGATGGGCATTCGATGAGGCAGGCCACTGTGGGCTTTGGTCCGGGCATATGCACAGACACCTGCCCACCACGACTGCGATTGTGGACGACGGGGAATATGATTCTAGAACGAGCTTCTCGCCCTAGAATCCTGATGTGATTAAGGGCGGCGAGTGCCAGGTGATCCACTAAGAATCGCTGACTGGTTATTATTTTTTTTCGTGTTGATACAGATTACGGTAGCACGGATAACATGTTGTGAACTTTCGAGGGCCCCTCTGCTGTGGAGGGGCACTGTGTCAGGTGACAGAGTGATCTCAAACAACCGGTCGCTGCACCGTATGCCAAGACTAGTCACGTGATTCACGTCGAGATCGCAATCTGAATTGCCTCTTATGTTGCCCTTTTAGTTGGAACGCTTGCATGCGATAGAGCCTCCCTTTGTCCCAGCTAAGCACTTGTCCAAAGCATCTATTTCTACCGTGTACGCAGTGATCTGAATGTCAGTGAACATGTTACTGACAACGCTGCAATTGCGTCGGTTTGTGACCACCAAGATACACCTTGAAGCTGTCCGCCAGGATACCTTGTAGCTCAGAACTATCCTAAGTTCGAGCTAACCAAAAGGTCCTGTCCAATGGCTAAAGCTTACATCCATATTAGTAACTTGAATGATACGTACATAACTCATGGAGATGTATCCACACTCTTTCACGGCCATATTGCTCTACTGGGCAAGGTAAGCCAGATCATTGTGTCCATAGCCACTCTCATGACGTGACCTAAGCCTTTGACAAAGCACATGCTTAGAGCAATTCTTGTACTAGGTATGACTTTGATTCACAGGACTAGCAAATAGTCAGAAGGCCGGGTTGGTGGAGATACCTACCCCTTCGTCGCTGGCCAACTGGAGAAAGGACATGAAGACCACTAGACTAGAAGACCTTGCAAAGACCCATCTCTCACAATGGGCAACATGAGCAGGCAGACCGTTCAATAGTGTTATCAAAAATATTGTCATTTTCTCTCTGGCCCAATACTTTATTGTAGATACTCATGAAAGAAAAAGGCGCACGACAATGAACCTGGTTTATTCAGGCTGAAGGAACAATATGAAGGGCTTAGCTGCAAGATATCTTCAAACTCCCCTCCGGCCGAACGAGGATACGATATGTCCTCAGTTTATGACTCGACTACGTAACAAAGACCGGCGTTCTGATCAATATGGGAACAACGGAGGACCCCATTTCGTGAACCAAAAAAAGGGGAAAAGCCGATTCCTGTTCACAGTAGTCGCTCGGCAGGCTTAACTTTTTTTTTAAAAAAAAAAAAAGTACCTGACAACATTTGGCCAACTTTCAAATCTGGTACACTCTCTCAGGATTTCCCGGATGATCCACTATGACAGGAGAGCATGTGCAAATCTCGGCCCTTGTAGCACAACAGCAAATGGTTTAACGAAGCGACTTTCCAGATATACTAGTTTGACCAGGTACCATGGAACTTAAGTTATCATTAACGAGGCGCTTCCCAAAGATCCATGGCCCGTGGATGCATCCGTTTGCTAGCGCTCAGGCCGTTGGCAACTCTTTCGCGCCATACCATAGGGCGGCTCACTCCAGGAATGCCACACTCCTCTCCCTGGATCATATCATAATGGATGAGGTGCATGTTTCCGTCTCATGAGAGCCAGCGGGATTGTTGGATGGGCGAAGATAACCCACCATGTCTAAATCGCGAGTCCGCCATTAAGCCTTACGGTCTTCATCCAAAGCTTTCCCGGCATACATTGACGTCTTCGGTTGCGGGCTCGGAAGTTTGTTATCAATCATGCTTTGTTTTGCAACTTTAGATATTGTAGGCTTCAGTGTGCTGTCACAAGTCACTGGCACATGTCTTCAAAATGGGCAAGTGAAGATCACAAACTTCCCTAACACCAGGATTGACCCCTCCAACCATGAGTTTAATACCTATCCCGCAAACGCCAGCGAAATATCTTATCACCTTCGGCAATCTCACCAGTGATGGCGTTCTCGTTGGCTATCGCATTGGCGGGCTTGACTGGGCTTTCACGATCATTACTTGTGGGGAAGCTCACTTGTTTGTGAGCCCTGATAAACCGGGGTCAGACCTTACTGGTCCAATTAGCCTGTGAACTGTCGAGTTGCTCGTGACAAACTGGGCATGCGAAATTCAAATTCACTCTATCCACGTAGCCAAGGGCGAAAGCTTTTCAAACTTCGTGACTATAATCCTCGAATTGAGGTTATTGGTGACAACCTTGCTGTTGGCATGTATACCTCTTATGAGGGCTTGTCTAGCTGGGCTTAGTAAGTTTGTCTCTAATATGTCGACCTTGTCTGATATCGACACAAGCGTCAAGTGGTCTTGGGACAGGCTTGGAAACACAGAGTGCTCCATAACTCCTTATCCTGGAATTTGTGCGGCAGATCAGGATTGTTGGGGGAATCCTCGGGAGCAGGTTCATCAGCGGCTTTACACCTCTGACACAAGTTACCGTGCGTCTGTGATCTGGGGTAGTGAATAAACAGATGCCTTCACACTTATGTATCGCTACTGGTGTGGCTCTTGCTCCCAGTGAAGTTCAGATAACACCGAGCCATGGGATTTTAGAAAGCATCCACCTGCCGACCTGGTTGCTATTAACATTGGCACCAAAGATAACAACCAAGAAAACGATGTATCTGCGCAGGCGTACATTGATGCTCTTACGAAGATAATCGAGGCTGTTCATGGCAAGTGGCCCATTTCTCAAGTTATCGTCATGGTAAGTGCCTTGTAGGCCCTTATTTTCTGACTGCAAGAAACCTTCACTTACGGAATTTGGCTATATTCTCTCTGGCTGGGATTCTACCAGTCTGGAAACAAATACCTTCTCGCTGCTCCTAGGGCTGTGAAATAGAAATTTGTCAACATGTCAAATGGTGAGAATTATTTGCAGCGACCTCCCGTGACTATACACAACCTGTTGACTGGTGCTATGTTCAATTCCGATGACTATCTTCACGATTCTGTTCTTTATGACGGCGTAACTAAGAAGAGCTAGAAGAACATGAGATTGAAGCCATTTGTTCACTACTTCAACCCCACTGGCATCATGTAACACGATGATATTGCACCACTATGGCATCCAACGGATGTTGGGGCTATCAAAGTCTATCAAAGTTGCCAGCCATCTTCAGCAGTTCATCCGAATGGAGTTTGGTTGGGACTTTTACGACGGGCCCAGAGTAAGCCACAATATTGCTTCCCTGAGATGAAATGCAATGTTGACTGATAGGAAGGGTATATTACGAGACTCTTTACCGGAACGACGAGTCCAGTTACTGGACCAATATTCTCGGTTGTCAAATACGGATTAGGAAGGGTTTCCTAGCGGCTGATTCAAGTTTACGGAGGCTGTTGATAGGATATAGGAGAACATTCTGACCTCTCTAAGCGACTTTCAGTGAAATGGAAGCACCGAAATCTTCTATTTAGAAGGGCTAAGATCGCAAGCTTGGGTGTAGCCTAATTCATACTTCTTGCTTTGGGCTCGTCCGTGGTAGTATCACAACAAAGTGCTCAGCAGCAAATACAGGTTTTTGTCGAAGCTTCTGTATCTGCTTTTGCTCTGTTCTCCATTGAAAGGTGCCCTTGATTTAGGGTTAGGTGCGGATTGAACCCAGCTCGTTCCCAGCCCCTGTTGTTTACTTACAGCCAGCCTCCGAGCAACCGCACAGATGGCTTGGCTGCCGTTTGATCTTGGCAGGAGACGTCCGAAACCCTGTGTGAAACTGGTGCAACGTTCTTGGGCAAGGCCACTGCTACGCCAGCTTCGGCAGATTGGCGTATGTATGTAACTCCACACAGATTAGGCGAGCAGAGGTTTTTACGCCAAATGCTTTCGAGATGTTTGCTCTGTTTCGCCGAGTTACACGGAATGGGAATTTGAATCCTGCAAAAGTCTCACCGACTTTCATTCACATGAACCCCCCAAGCGGGGCAGAGGAAAGGAGGAGAAGCATCAAGGCGTTCGGGATATTCCCGCCAAAAAGCCACATCAGCAACGCATTGAGCGGAAGAATGCCGCATTCTTTCCGCTCTTCATCCTCAGCTTGCCAGCACAGCTGCCCTGCTACTGTGTTCTCAGCTCTGATGAGGAACAGCCCATGTGAGGCTGCTTACTAGCCTTGTAGCAACTCTTGCTGGAGTTGACAAGTGACGAAGCACTTCAGGGTGGCATGCTGGAACCAATAGAAAAATCTACAGTACCGACATCTGCATTCGATTCCTTCATTCCCACAAGCACATCCATACCTTGTTCTTTTGATATCTTCTCGGTGGGGATCCATATCATCGGCGAAGTTCCTTTTCATTAAGGGGATTACGGATTGTTCTTGTCTCCTTCGAAAAAAAACGAGGGGTTTTTTTGTCAGCCAGGATCAGGGTTCCAGGAAATCGTTCATTGTGGATAAAATGGGACGACACGAAAAAAATGGCGTGGCACCGTCTTTCCAAAGCAGGCTTCTCTCGCTCCGACGCCGAGGACATGGAGTCGGCCACGCAACATGCTGGCTTCTGAGTCCAAAGGAGTTGTTAACCCAGCGAACGCTGCTCTTCCTACCGTGCGCGGTAAACAGAGATGTTGCAGCCTGCAGATTGGTCACACAAATGTGATCTGCGCCGCTGCCGCTTTTTCGTGCCGACGCCCATCCCGTATTCGGGATGCCGAACTCTCTTTTCCTTTCTCACTCCCCATCACATAACAAAGTATTGTGTAAGTGACGAAGATGCAGAGCGCTGCAAGTTCTGGGTGCTTGCATGCCCTCGTTCGAGACATGCATCTTGACGAAATGAAAGCGATAAAAGGCGGGGAGGTAGCTAAGTCTATAGATTTCCCGAGCTCTGGCGGCTGCTGCATTGCTTCCAGACGGTATGCTGATTCGTGAGTTCGGCGGGTGTTGGAGGGTTTTGCCAATGAGAGAATGAGAGCAATGGGAGGGGCGAACAGCGACCAGCACCGACAGGCTGGCCATCCATGGCACCCTAGCGCTCCCTCTCTTATGATTGCGGGACGTTGTGTCCAGATGCGATAATGACTACTTTCCAGGCCCTGTCTCCCTGCGCTGGCTCCAAGTACACTACTTAGGTAGTAATAAGCTACCAAATCCGCCAACCGCTCCGCTGGAGCAACGACTGGTCCCTGTGTGCTGGATGGAGTTCCGTAACACATTCAAAGGGGATAGCGTTGTGATCTGCGTGGGGATTTAATGTCAACACAACGAACACAGCAAAGGGCCCACAAACAGGGGAGGATGGAGGGGCGGCTGATGAGCCGGGTGAATACTAGGAGATTGGTCCAGGGCATCCGTCACTGGACACTGTCGGGAGCTTACGACTGTACTGTGTAGGAAAGTTACAAGGTAGTGGTATAAGTACGTACATCAGTAGCTCCCAGGTTTCTGTTCTCGGTGCTGAACATTGGGAAGGCAACGCCAAAATTGCTCACAGCTAAATATGCGTAGACTGCTGCTTGCGGTGTACAATTACCAGTACTCTTGTACAAAGTGTTTAGCTGCGCTCTACATCGCCGAATGCTGGCGCAGAGACCGGCCAGCCGGGGAACTGTTGGCAAGTCCACGCTTTTTTTTTTTTTTCACTCGTCGGTCTCGGGATTCCAGGGTTCCACAATGTGGCGCTCCGGTACAACTATGCCTAATATGGACAGCAGCCCCCCCCCCCCAAAAAAAAAGTCGCGGG
>Ga0065720_1019884_pt1 | contig 19107 bp, 11 predicted proteins | sample Thericmetagenome_FD_59107 | JGI IMG/M metagenome (GOLD analysis project Ga0065720, IMG submission 59107) | Thermophilic microbial communities from the Joint Bioenergy Institute, California, USA of rice/straw/compost enrichment - eDNA_2 v2... | ecosystem: Engineered > Solid waste > Grass >...
GGGGGGGGGGGGGTGATGGTGTCAGTGCCAACGCAGTTGGCCCTTGCATTTTCAACACCCGACCTGATGAGATTTTGCAAGGCGGCCCGCGCGCGGTCCGCGGTAAGATCTACTGTTCGATTGGAAGGAAGGCATATGTGGTGCCTTTGCAGGTTCGGGACTGTGTTTGGGGGAGGAGCTCTCATTTGCAAGCGAAGCCCCGCTGTGTAGGTCCTTGTATCGAGTGACTGATAGAACAGCAATGCGCTACTTTATCTATGCATACCTCTTCACTGACGCTTGTCCATGAGCCTATTCTGCGAGATATTGAACACTTCGACATGTCCGAAGGCATTCATTGCCTTCGACTGATCACTTGTTCAAGAGTGAAGAGTCCTCTATTGAAGAGCTCTATCTGGACAAGGTGTAGACAACGGAGAGTTAGGTTAAAGCATGTCAAAAAACATTTGCTTGGCATCGAGGTAGGTTGCTGAGATCGATCACGAGGGCACCGCGGTTCCCTCAATGACGCATCTTCCAACTTCAGTCTGCGTTAAGATCTCGCATCTACGGAGATCGTCGGGGAAATCCCATGTTTAGTTTTCAAATGTCGGTTAAGGTTTCCAGTAAACAGCAACCGAACCAATGCCAGTACACGGAAAGAAAGCATGCAATCCGCAACGCCGATGATACCATCACTTCTCATAAAGCGTTTGGGACAGTCACCAGCAGCCCAGGGTACTCATATCATTAGCAAATATTTTTTATTTGCTTCTCGCCATATGCAGAGTGGAGATTTGCTTCTATCAGCCCTGGACTTGGGCAAACAAAATCGCTGTCAATGGTATCCCGTTCCGTTCCCTTCCTGTCCGTTCACACCCATCCTTCCTTTATCTCCATCACCACCTTCCGTTCCGCAAACTGAAAAGCAAAACCAGAAAGTTTGCACGTCAATGGAGCCTCGCGACATGCAGTCCAGGCCCAGATCCACGCGCGTTCTATCCCCTTCCTAAAACGCCGCAGTCCGTTGATACAGAGCCCCATGAAAAACCAAATTGCTTTTTTCATATCCGAAACTCCGATCTGACCCAATATCAAGAAACGATAGGAAAAAAAAAAATAAATGCACCTTTGTCCCTTTTTGCTCCGAGTCCTTCCCGGTGATCCCTTGGATGCGAGCAGAAACCCCCTTCCCGGAATGCGTATGAAAATGCCAACCCGAATACCGCAGGTGTTCACTGAACCTGAGCCCACTCCCAGTTTCGCGCAAAAGGGGGTATCATACCATGCCAAGAAAACAGAAAGGGAAAGACAGAGATCATTAAGAAAAACACTCATCAGAGCAAAAAGGGAGATATTAGTCGCCACTTATGGCGATGCCTGAACATGCCGACTGAGCTCAGCTCAGTACGCCGCCCGCTCACCGCCACCGAGAAGCTCCAGAACCTTGCTGACGACAGCGCTGGGGTAGCCGCGGGTGAGCATCTCGCTGACCACCTCTTTGGCACTCTCGCGGTCCTGGACGGAGAGGTATGCACGGGTCATGGCCTCGTACGTGCTTGGCTCACGCTTGTCCTTGCCCAGCGTGGTGTAAATCTCCTTGGCCTTCTCGATGTTCTTCTCAGCGGCCCAACCGTGGATGAGAGTGTTGGCGATGTACGCGCTCATTTCGAGCTTCTTGTCACGCATTTGCGCAAGAAGAGGCTCCGTCTCGGCGACCTTGTGGTTGGCAACCATGGCCTCAAGGATGGCCTGGAAGAGGCAGACACTCGGGGGAATGGTCGGGTCATTGATAACGGCGTCGAACTGGCGGCGCGCACCCTCCATGTCGTGGAGGACGCAGCCGCGAGCATGGATGAGTGAAGCATAGTGAACCGCCTCTGGCTGCTGACCGGAGGCACGGATCGTCTCGAGGACAGCCTCAGCAGCTGCCATGTCGATCGGTTCTAGGGTAGCATGAACATCGATAAGAAGCTTGTACGTATGGGAAGTCGGCTCCATACCCTTAGCCTTCAGTCGCTCATAGTACTCCAGCGCCTTGGTCTTGTCTCTCTTGGAGTTGAGGAAGAACTGGATCATGCTGTTGTACGGGGCAGGGCGCGGTTTGTAGTTAGGCATGGACTCCATCTCGTCAAAGAGCTCCTCAGCAAACTTATCATCGCTAACACGGCAGAGAGCGTTGACAACAGTGCCGTACGTCACCGAGGTAGGGGTGATACCCAGCCTGCGCATCTCGGCAAAATAGTATAGGCAATCGTCAATTCGACGAGCCCGGCCGAGCTTCCCAATGAGAGCATTGTAGAGGAACGATGTCGGCTCAACACCCTCAGCTTTGGCACGGCGGAAGATTTTGACGGCCTCTGAAGCTTCGTCCGAGGTCTTGGTCGTCTCCTTCAGTGTGGTAATGTACAGACCGTAAGTGTTGGCAGACGGCGTGCAACCCATGGCCAGAAGCTCCTGGTGGTACTGCTCGGCAAGAGTTCTCTGACCGAGAGTCAGGCAAGCACCGATCATGGCATCTAGGATCGAGGTCCACCCATAACGAACAGCCGCGTACTGAGGAAGCGGCGGGACATCAGAACGCGCCATGGCGAGAATCTCCTGGCAGATGTCCAACTTCCCTTCTTTGGCAGCATGCGTGATAAGCTTTGCGTAGGTGAAGTACCGAGGATGACGACCAGCCCGGCGCATGTTGCGCAGACGAGCAAGAGCATCATGCAGCTTCGAACCCTTTCGGCCGCGAGTGCCATCCAGCTCCTCAGCGATGGCAACCGATCCCTTGAAGTCAGTCGATGAACCATACGGGTCAAACGAATCCTCCGGATTCGGGACAGGAGAGCCAGGGACCGTCTCGGCGGTCAGCGCCGGGGTCATCGCCGGGGTCATGACCGGAGCAGGGGCCAGAGGAGTTACCCGAGGATCTACGATGCCCCGGGTGGCCATGAACCGCTGGATAAACTCGATACCCTCCTCAATTTCCTCAACGATCTGAGGTCTGCTCTCGGCACAAGCGACGTGGATGCGCTGGAACATGTAATCCGCCTGCGTCAAGCCCTCCAGGACTTGGCCGGAACCGATCAAGGCCACAGCGTACATGGCCGTGGGCTCGATGAAGTCCGCTGTCGGTGGGAGACTCGGGTTGCAGAGGATGTCCCAGTACCGAGTGGCTGACACAACATCGCCCTCGCGGACATGCATGGCAAGGAGTGCAATGGCTGGGGTTGTGACAGCACTGGCAGGAAGGATGTTGGCGAAAGCAGCACCAGCTGTCTGCCTATCACCGCGATCGGCAGCAATGGCTGCAATCTTGGCCATGGCCTTGGCGCGAGCCTCACCTTCAATCTCCTGGGCCCAAACCAGTGCCTCACGGTAGATGCCGCGATCGATAAAACCCTTGACGAAGCCACCAGCGACAATGGCATCCTTGATCTCAGTCGCATTCTCGCCATACTCCTTCAGGATCTTCTCATAGAACTTCTTGGCGCCCTCAAGCTTGTCCGAGATGATGTAGGCGTTGATGACGGCGGCGTAGACTTGAGCATCGAGACGATCCTGGAGGGTCTTCTCTCCGTTGTCGTTGGCGATGGCAAGATTACGGTACTCATTATAACATTCAACAGCGCTGATGAGATCCCCGGAGTTGGCAAAGGCGGTGATCATAGCAGGGAAGGTAGCAGCAAAAGGTGTTGTCTCCGACAGCTCCATGTGCTCGAACATCTGGAGCATCTCATCGACCCGGCCGCACTGGGCGCAGGCGGCGATCAGCTGATGGTAGGTCTCGGGAGAATACCGAGCCTTGTTGTACTGGACAGAAGACCGGAACAACTTGATGGCCAGATCCAGGCGGTCATCCTCCGTGAGCATGGCATGCTCGAGCTCATGCGAGGCGAACATGAACTTGCCAGGCTCGTCCATGCCGCCGAACCTCAGGCGCTTGTCCTCAAGAGCCTGCTTAAGAGAGTTAACCTCAAGGGACCGAGAGGCGAGCAAGCCAACGAGGATGTTGTAGGTGTCGCTGTCCGGATAAACCTTGCGGCGCAGCATATCCGCGTAGACATCCAGGGCCTTGGTGACAACCTCCCACTTCTCGGATGGCAGGTGAATGGCAGCCATCAGAAGGGCATTGTAGGCAGTGGGGGTCGGATTGATACCGGCAACTAACATGGCCTCAAAGACGGCCGGGATCTCCGCGTACCTGCCGGCCTCAGAAAGTTTGGTAAGATGGTCGGCATAGCTCTGGGACTGTGGGTCGACGATAGGAGTAGCGGTGCGAGCGGCGCTATCGGGAGTCCTGACACGCGATCCGGGCAGGGAAGAGCGAGAGCGAATCTCTTCCTCAAGCTGTTCCGCCAGCTCGGGGGACGTGGCACGGAGGGATTCCACCTCCTTCTCCAGGGCCTCAAGCTCCTTTCGCACCTCAATCTCCTTCTGAATGGCGGCATCGATGTGGGCGAGTGCCTCCTTAGCCTCAGGCGGGACACCCGGAGAGGTCGTCACCTCGTCATCCTTGGCGGCGAGCTCCTCGCTCGCAGCCTTGCTGGCGTCCTTGTCATCCTTCTTGCTGGTGCTGAGCGTAGTGTCCTTGCTGAGGGCAAGGGTTTTGGCGTCAGAGCCACGCAGGACAGAGGCAGGAGTGGGCTTCCATTCGATCCGCTTGGGGAACTGGAACTGCACCCACTCCTTGTCCCCTTCTCCTGACTGCTGGGTCTTCTGGAGATGCTCAAAATAAGCGTCTAGGCCGCCGTGGCCATGGCCGGCAGCCTTCTCTTTCGACTGCTCACCCGAGGTCTGCAGAGCGTTCGAGTGGAAGGCAGACTGCAGACCAAAGCCGCCGAGGCGGCCGACACGGGCGGCATTGTGCCGGCGCGCAAAGGACGGCCGGTTCTGGGAGTTTAGAACATGAGGGTGTGTGGCTGCAACAACCGACTGCGCGTAGCCGTGGGTAAATGACTTCGCAAATCCTTGGCGGATGAAGTTCTGAAAAATGGACGAGTAAACGGATGGCATTTAGGATATTCCTGGAGGAGAGAACGTCTGCTTGCGGGCCGGGTCAGTAAACGGGTGCTTGAAGGACATAAAGATAGCACGGTGGTCGGCAAGGATGGCAGCGATAGCAGGTGAAGCAATTGGAAGAGAAAGGAAGAAGGGAAAATGTCGAGGGACTGGAATCTGGAATGTCTGTCTGACGCGACACACGCGCAAGACTCGATCTTGGTTGGAGACGTGGAATGAAATTGTGTGCTTTTTTTGTGTTGGGGCAGCTCCAGGGTTTGTTCCATCCTATCATCCAGCACGTGAAGTGCGGGGCAACAACTCACCAGGAAAGACAGTACAGCATGTAATTGCAGGTTCATTTGACGGTTGTGAAGCCGTCAAACAAACGCGCAGTCTCTAGGGGGTGGGATATATTTGATATTTTTTGTGGTGTTTGGGTGGGAAGGACCGAAGAGCAAGTGAAGGGAGAGTTCACCGAGGAAGGCGTGGGAGGTGAGCCTGTCAAATAAACTGCTGTATGGCTTTGTATGGGTCACGCAGCTCGATGCAAGGACGGGGGCATGACGGTAGCGACGGTGAAACGGATTGGTGGATTGTCTGTGGATTGCGAACTTTTTTCCCGCAGCAGAGGGGCGGGTGGATTCGGAAGGGCTTTCCCCAAAGGATCCAGCACCCTAGGAGCATGGAAAGGGCAGCGCAGCGGGCCCACTGGGCGGCACCCATCAACGTGCAGCATCAAGCTTTTATTTTTTTCATCACAGCTCCCACAGCCGCGCCCACACGCAGCATAAAGCCCGCAAATAGTGTAAATAAAGGTGCGATTCTCAATCCGATAACCGTTACTAGCATGCTGCGTCGTCCATTGCTGCTCTACGGCTGGTTTCCCATCGTTAACAAGTCTACAAAGCTTCCGTTGCTTGCCAGTCAACCATCAGGAGCGCACGGCCATATCAAGAGCCGTTTACCGTTATATTTTACGATGGATACCCGTAACGGCGTAAAGGCCCCGCGTACGATACAAGATCCCTCATCTTTAATGTCCCCATCGCACATCCTTGTTGTCCCCAGCTGTGAGTCGCAGTGCGAAAAGAACACATGGCGATTGCCCCAGCGAGTTTAGGTCACACTGGGGTCAGAGTCTGCGAGCCATGACTACTATGATCCCCGGCAGCCAGCGGCTGGGGTGGCTGTCGTTAAGATTCAGTGGCGATCGATGACTTTCTATCGCGCAAAAGACAGCCCGTTTCCGCGGCTGCTGCTGTTCGGCAATAACGCAAATCGCCAAGGCCCGCGACAGATGACGAATGAAAAAGGCCGGCGCATATGCGGAAGCTCCGGACACGGCCTACGCGGGGGTTGGTCGGAGCCAGGACCACGAAGACAAACCGGACACATGGAAACAGAACAGGAGAAATGTGTGGGGGCAGCCCGTTTCGCCGGTCGGACAACGTGCTGTTCGCTGTTGTTGGCGCACTAACAGCCACAGAGCTGATGTCACGCCTTATGCCGATGAAGGACTAACGCGCCACCAGCTCGGCCATCGCTGTTCGCCCAACCCCGATGCCCGCGGTCAACGAAACTGAGGGGCAATTCAAAGCTCCTCCACCAACCGCCTAGGAGGACGCACTGTCGCTAGCGAGACAGCCATCCCTTGTTTGGAAATACGTAACCCGCTTTCGAGAACGTTAATAGCCTTCCGCCCCGTGTTCTGTCCTTGGTCAGCGCGGACCGATGTGCGGTGCTCTGCCGAAAATTTCGGTGCCTCGACAATGCACAGCAACGAAACAGACTTAGTCACATCGAAAGAAAAGACTGCAACAACCCAGTCTGCTACCAATGAGCTCTTCTCCCGCGAGCCGAAGCAACGGTGAGCTTGAGTCGCCCGATAGCCGTGGATAAAACAACTGGCTGTCCATATAAATGGCTTTGGCTCAGTTCACAGTTTGCAAAGAGCTTTCTTGGGGGCTTATCATGAACTTTTTTTTTGAATGCCGCAGCCACACATTACTACTGCCCTGCATGGGTGTTGACTACGCACGTACCAGCGTAGGATCTTATCTGCCATATCATTCTAGCTTGAGCGAAAAGGGCGGCTGTGCATCTTGGATAAGGAGGGTCACATGTGTCTGGATAAACGAAAATTCGCCGCGATCAGAGACAGGCTGAGGTTACAGCCGGCCTAGGAACACTAGGACCCTCTGGCTCGCCACCCCAGCGGCCCGGAGCCGCGGGCAAAGCATTCTCCTGTCCCCACAGTAGCTCGTGCCGGCCATCGGTCTCGGTCACCGAGGGCCGGTGCTGGTCCGGGCTCCATCTGGGGATGAAACCGTGAAACCGTCAACCGTATAGTGTCCATGTGAGTCCAATGTAGGCCAGATGACGACTGAAGCCGTCGCTTTCTGGTCCATCTTCTCGAGGAATCTATGGGTCTAGGTATAGCCAGTGTAGTCAGTGTTGGATGCACGCTTTTTTTTCTCGAGATCTTGCTGTCTTTTGCCATCACCCGCAAAAAGAGATGAGACAATGAGATGCCGACAAGGTCGTGTAAGTTGACCTTACTTTTGTTGTGGATTACTAGTCTATGTGGCAGCTCAGACCTGCCGATCAGTGGGGAGCACCGTCCACTTACGACAGTGAGGTTTTGTGCTCACTGTTCGCAACTGCATCTTTCATCCGATACAGGTCCCAGCCTCCATAACAGACACGTTTTGGCTCGATCGCTTCGAGAGATGGTAAGATATTCCTGTTCGGCCCGTCGTGCGCTGCTTCCAGATGTCAGAAATCATTCCAAAAAACAATGGGGTCACAGCGTGCAGGCGCGCTAGCAGACCCCACTTGCCAGATGTCATCCTCTGGGCATTCTCCGCTTCCGGCTGTTACCCCTCTTGGATGGAGCTGGACCGCGTCCACGATGATCCGCATGTCCAAGCTGCACCGCTGAACCTGGTGCACCGCTGCGGCTGAGCTCGACATCTGGGTTGGAGCTCTAGAGGTTATCCGTAGCTGGGGTACCTATCGCAACATCAGCGACATCGCTCTGTGGCGCCATCAGCGTGTACCTTGGGTCATTAAGGTCCTGTTGCCTTACTGATCGGCGGGCGTGCATCTCGTAAGCGAAGCAAACGAGGCCAAGTGCAGACTAGACCGACGTCATCCCTGATTTCTGCTCCGCCTAAAGTCATCATCAGCTTATTCTCGTGACGCCTCAACAGCCAGGTATCAGGTATAAACACAAACAACAGCCATGGTTCACGGTCACACTGTCGTGGTGTCGGCTCCGGGAAAGGTGCTCCTTGCCGGTGGTTACATTGTTCTCGACCGCAAGCATACCGGCTTGGTCTTTGGGCTCAGCGCCCGCATCTCAGTGCTCGCCCAGCGCATCCCCACCAGCGAGGGCGTCCACCTCTCGGAGATCGTCGTGCAGAGTCCCCAGTTCGTTAACTCAACCTGGAGATATGGCTACCACCTCGTTGGCCACGACGGTGGCATCAAGGTCACCCAGCTGCAATCGTGAGCCCCTGCCCTATCCCAGTCTTTCGAGACTCAGACCCCCCGGACTTACACCGAGGACTACAGCAAGGATGATATTGTCATGCCTAATCATTTCATTGAGACAACACTCAATTATGTTCTCACTTACATCGCCAGCGTGGACAAGTCCCGCGCCGAGCATGGCTTCTCCCCGGCCTCGCTGATCGTTCTGGCTGATAATGACTACTATTCCGAGCCCCGACAGATGGAGAGTGCCGAACGACTGACATCCGGCCCGCCACTTAGCGTCCTCCAGAGTGAAAGCCACGAGGCCGGTTCGTCAACGGAGACGCCCCCAACCGAAGGGCCTCGGCCCCGCTTCCGGCACTTCGGGACCACTATTAGCGGTGCCCACAAGACCGGACTCGGCTCCTCAGCCGCTATCGTCACTGCCCTGACTGCTGCGCTGCTTTCACACTACCTAGGCTCTGTAGTCTTTGACGTCAACTCGGATGAGGGCAAGCGCATCTTACATAACTTGGCTCAGATTGCGCACTGCTCCGCCCAAGGCAAGATAGGAAGTGGCTTTGACGTGGCCAGCGCGGTTTACGGCTCCTGTGTCTATCGCAGGTTCAGTCCCTCGCTCATCAGCAAACTGCCCAGCCCGGGCCAGCCAGGCTTCGGTTCTGCGCTGGTGTCACTCGTCAACCAGGGTGACTGGGATTGCGAGATTAACAAGGACATGCTCGGCAAGGGCCTTCCCAGTGGTCTGGCTATCCGTATGTGTGATGTCGATTGCGGAACGCAGACCGTTGGTATGGTGAAGAAGGTGCACGAGTGGAAGTCGGCAAACCCGGATCGTGCCGAACAGACGTACAATGAGCTGCAACATTGTGTTGACCACCTTGCCAGCATCATTCGTCATCAGAAGATTGATGAGATTGGCACGGCTATGAGGCCTTTGCGTGATTTGATGCGTCGTATGGGTAACGAGGCTGGTGCCCAAATTGAGCCCGAGACCCAGGAGGCGATGCTTAACGAGCTGGAGAAGGTTCCTGGGGTCTATGGCACTGTTGTGCCGGGAGCTGGCGGTTACGATGCCGCTGCTGTGGTGATGAAGGATGATGCTGAGACGGAGAAGCGCGTGAAAGAGTTCTTGAGGAGCTGGAGCAAGGAGAAGGGGATCCAGGTGCGACTACTGAGGGTCAAGGGGGAGACACAGGGTGTGAGGACCGAAGATGTGAAGGAATTCGCTAGTTGGTTGTATGCCACTAACTGAGAATCATTTCGTCTTAGCTGGCTCGTAAAGACGGGCTTTCTTAGAGATCTAAGTGTTTTCTAGGAGTAGAGTTTGGAAAACCACCTACCTACATTATGGGTTATAGAAGAGAATGGTTATAATAGCAATCCATAGAATAAGTAGGCGTATGGCTGACGGTCACAGCCGGTAATCAAGAATCTAACTTCTTGCTTCTCGTTATGCATTAGTCTTTCGATCCCGACAGAGCCCTACTATCAGATCTCGCCCCTAACATGGTTAACAGTTACGATGGCATTCCTACCAAAACACACCTCTCACTTGATTTTTCCTGTTTCATACCCAACCAGATCACTGACACACCAAAGCTTGGGCCCTTCAACCTAACTATATAAACCCTCCCCCGGGGGGAATCCATCTCCTACATTTCGTCCTTCAAGTCACCATCTCGAAACCGCAACAGGCGAGGCGAGAGGCGAGGGCGACAACGGAGTGACTGGGCTCAGCTGAAATTCCAACTACGGTTCTTCTCCCACACGCGCCAATCTCTCCAAGGGCGAAACAGACAACGTAGGAATCCACAAGACCCTGTCCTCCTTATCGTCGTGTCTGTTGTTATCGGCGAAGAGGGAAACCTATCAACATGATTACCATCGCCAAACACAGGAACTGTTCCGACAGCCCTCAGTGCTGTCTGCCCTGCGCGTGGCATAGGTACCGTACCCGATGGATTGGATGCCGCGCCGTAACTGCTCCCATGACTACCGAAGAGTAACAGATCACTCATCGACATGGACATCCTTGTACTTCTGTCCAGATCAAACCCCGATTCTGCATCTTCCGATGAATGTGACAAGGACTCTCAAACGGGGACGTCACGCCTGGTGCCCCCAGCGTCATGGCACTACTCTTGCCCCGTAACAGAGCGGAACAGCTGGATTGGGCCTGATAGGCGCTGCTACCCCAAATGCTGGTGAACGCACCATTTCGAGGGACTGCGTTGGGAAAGGGAATGGGAATGGTCAATCGGGGAGGAAGAGTAGATTGCCGGCGGGCGTGCTTGTGAGGGAAGGGAGATAAACTGAGATATCTTGACTTGCCGCTGTCGTGATCAGCAATGCCGAGACGAGAGGCTGCTGCTTTTTCGCGGAGGACAGTTACTCTGCTAAGAGTAAGCGTGGTATCCAGAGAGGATAAGGGTTAATGAGGAGGAAGAACTTACTCGTCTTCCGTGAAGCCGGAGAGAGTTGTGGGGATTCGTTTGAAATCGAAGGGAGAAGACTGAAAAACATGAATGTGTTAGCACGGAGTTATTGATTGCAATAAGGGATGCTTACAATTTGCATCGGGCGTTTAGGACCTTTTTTGTTACGCCTGAAGCCTACCATCTCCTGAAAGGAGAAGTAGAGTCTCTAAACCTCAGAGCAGACATTCATGATGGCTGGTATTACGATTATGCGATCAAGACAAAAGCCCCGAAACAGATCTGGCAAGCCTAATTGGTACAATGAGTTCCGAATGCTGGAAGCTTATGTGATTGAGAGAGAATGTACTGTCAAGAGAAATTGAGAAGAGTGAACAACGAGTGCCGGTCGTCAACCTGTGTTATGTTCAGATAAAAAACAAAAATAGAGAGAGTGAATGTGTTGAGAATGACTCTGACAATGTCGAATGATAACTGAAATGAGTGTAGAAGTAGATGAAATGTAAGATTATAGCAAACAAAGGAGTGACTGTGGCGGCCGATCACGATGCCCGTTGAACTCAATGATGACCGGCCCGTCGGTTTCTTTTTGTATGCAGCTTCGGCACCAACAGCCCAGTGTCAATGAGCTCGCACTCGCACAAAGAAATAGAAGGCTGGAGAAGGGAAAGTTCATGCTCGAGGGAGATTAGAAGAATGCCAGAGATTGGTGAGACGGCATCGGATCTTCGCTTCCATTCCTTTTGAACCAGCACCCTAATGGAGGGCCAGGGACACGAAAAGTAGGAATGTAAACACAAACATGTAGGAGGATTCCGAGCACCTATGTGGACGATGCAGTGGAACGAGTAGACACCACGTGAGATTTTTCATGTGGGACAATTTATTCAATGTTGAGGAAAATCATCTGAGATGTCCCAGGTGTAACGCGACAGACGAGCAACTACCTGAACCCTTGGGGACACCGAGTTTTCCCACCCTGAATCAAGGGAGCGCGGCCCTCTGGTGATCCAGATATTTATTTTGGATAGTCCTTAAGATGGTAACTCTTGAGTTTGACAAATTGGTCGAACCCGAATCTGCTCAAGGTCACACCCTTTCCAGAGTTCTTCCACCCTGTCCAGGCAAGATCCTATGAACACATGTTAGTGGTGACACTGGTAGGCGTCATTGTAAATGGGTGACTCACAGGACTCGGGTAATCACAACGATTGACAAAGACGGTACCGGCCTCTACGAGCTCACAAAGTTCGTACGCCTTTTGGGTATCTTTTGTCCATATGCTTGCCGTCAGACCATACTCGCTATCATTCATCAACTTGATAGCTTCTTCATCGTTCTTGACCTTCATGACCGGAATAACTGGCCCAAAGGTTTCATCCTTCATCACCCTCATGCTGTGGTCAACATTGATGAGAAGGGTCGGAGGAACGAAATTCCCCTTCTGTGGCAGGTCGTCAAAGGTCTCATTCTCTGGAGTGGCATTGATGGCGCCCTTCTCGAGGGCATCTTTGATATGAGCCTCGATGGTCTCCTTAGCCCGTTTCGAAATGACAGGTCCGACGTGTGTCTTTTTATCAAGAGGATCGCCAACCCGATATCCTTTCAGGACCTTCTGGATTGCAGCAATGAACTCGTCGTGGATCTTCTCGTCAACGTAGACTCTCTCGATAGCACAGCAACTCTGGCCTGAGTTGAAAACTGCGCCGTCGACGATCTCCTCGGCAGCCCATGTAATGTCGACGTCTCCACGGACATACGCCGGGTCTTTGCCTCCAAGTTCAAGACCCACGTTGACGATGCGGGTTGATGCGGCGCCCTGAACGGCCAAGCCACCGGCCACAGAACCGGTGAAACAGACAAGGGCAATCCTCGGGTCTCGCACGATGGACTCAATAATGGCAGGTGAACCGGAATGGAAGTACTGAATGACGCCATGTGGTAGGCCGGCCTCGTTGAAGGCCTTTGCGATTTGCTCCACAACAGTAGGGGTCTGAGGAGACGGTTTGAGAATAACAGAATTGCCGCACAGAAGGGCCGGAATCAGGGCGTTGACGAGAATCAGATAAGGATACTATTGTTCAGTGTCAGCCCATTTATATCGGACCTTACTGTTCGCTCATGGATCAACACCCACGTTCCAGGCAAAGATGATGAGGACAGGCCCAACAGGAACCTTCCGGATGAACCTCTTGAATCCGGGCTCTGCTTGACCAGGGGTGTCCTGGAGAGCTTCATCACTAATGCTCATCATATACTCTGCCCTCTTGATGGCGGTTCCGATCTCCTTGGGCGTGTAGGCGATCGGCCGACCCATCTGGACTGTAAGCTCTGTTGCCAGCTCATCTTTTCTTTCATCCAGAATTGCAAGGGCTTTCCTGATGATCGCTTGGCGATCAGCCAGCTTGGTGGTGCGCCAGGATTCGAATGCCTTCTTCGCAATCTCCGGGAGCTGTTCAAGCTCCTGCTGTGAGATACCGTTGCGAGTGAGGATGGGCTCACCTGTGGTGGGGGAGATGGTGGTTATAATTTCAGACATGGCTGTGTTACGGATAGGTATAGAAGGGGGTCAAAGGCAGCTTGGCCAAATATCCGAGCGGCCAAAAGAGCAAGGCTGTTGGGATTGACAAGCGAAATCTACTCCCAGGTATAGAGGCGACACAAATTTGGAGTTGACAAAGATTCACTCACAACCAACACGAATCACGCTAACATGGAGGGCGCCAAAGCAAGGCCTGATGAGACGTACAAGCAGCTCTTTGCTAATTCCACAGACTCTGGAGAGCTTCCCTCGGCTGCCCCTCCGGAACCCTTAGAGATCCGCAGCCCGCCAGTGGGGCTGATAATCCGATAAGATAAAGATTGATAATCCGATAAGCAAAATCGCAGAGAGCGAGGTCCCAGGTTCAGTGTTCACATGTGGGAATTTTCTCGAAGCCGCAATCGAACCATTACCAATTTGTCCCAAACATTCCCGCAATCCTGCGCCCACAATGCCAGAAGACCATAAGCGAAACAACTTCCTTGATGCTGGCGACAGCGACTCGGACGCTGGCAATAGATCAGACTCTGACGACAACTTCCAGAAAGGAGGGCGTAGCGCCAAACGGAGGAGGGTAGAAGAGGATGAGAGCGATATTGAATCCGATTTCAGCGACAATGATTACAAGGAGCAGGATAACAACGAGTCTGGGGGCGCAAACCTAAAACGGGATGGAACGGAACCATCAGGCGATGATAAGGACAGCGAAGGCAAAGACAAAAAGAAGAAAGACAAGTCAGAAAAGGAATTGAAGCTCCCTGATGTGACGAAGCCTCTTACGAAGAAGAATCTCGTCGTTACCGCCGAAGCCATTAAGAAGTCAGGAGTAATCTACCTGTCACGAATCCCCCCGTTCATGAAGCCGCAGAAGCTGCGCTCCCTTCTTGAACCCTACGGCAAGATTAACCGCATCTTCCTGGCCCCTGAAGACCCTGCAGAGCATGCCCGCCGTGTGCGGATGGGTGGGAATAAGAAGAAGATGTACACAGAGGGCTGGGTCGAGTTTGTGAAGAAGAAGGACGCCAAAAAATGTGTCGATCTTCTGAACGCTCGAACTATCGGCGGCAAGAAGACCAGCTGGTATCGCGATGATGTTTGGTGCATGAAGTATCTCAAAGGCTTCAAATGGTCTGTCCTACTGTTTTCTTGGTTCAGGAGGCCTTGCTGGCTGACACTCAACACCACTAGGCACCATCTTACCGAACAGATCGCCGCCGAAAACGCCGAGCGCGCCGCCAGAATGCGCGCCGAAATCGCCAAGACAACCAAGGAGAACAAGGAATTCATCAAGAACGTCGAGAAGGCCAAGGTTCTCAACGGCATCGCGGCCAAGGCAGAAGCCAAGAGGAAACGTCTAGGCGTAGGCGAGGGTGGGAAGGAAGAAAGCAAAGAAGACGAAGGGGAGACACAAACGATAGAGGGAGGAGTCGGGTTTGTGCCGGCGAAGCGGCGGACATTCAAGCAGATACCCCTGGCGAAGAAGAGGAAAGTCGACGAGGACCAGCCGGAGGAGGTCAAGAGAGTGCTCAGCAAGATCTTTTGATATCCGGATCAAGCTGCAAGGGCTTTTCTCGGCACTTTGAATCGGTTGTTTTCTCCTGTCTTCCTCTCTTTGTCCAGATACCCCAACGCAACTTTATATTGGCCCGACGGCTGTAGGCTCGCGAGAAGTGTAGACCAGCATTGCGACCCGTGCCTCTAGACATATTATGACGACTTTTACTTTAGCAGTAGCGCAAAAGATCATTTGGCTTCAATGCCATGCATTCATTTCCCTTAGCAAACTTGGAAAAACAAATCTTCTAAACATAACTCGTGAACCATGCAAACGTCAAAACCTCCCAACATCTTTTCCACCAGCATTCACTGATCATCCTGAATGTCCAGATCCTCAAAGTCATCCAGAAGCTCATCCATGCTGATCTTCGGCCCATCGTCGTCATCCTCTGTCTCAGCAATGCTCATAGCATCAGCATCCTGTTGAGGCTTCTTGGTCTTCCTAGTATTCTTGTACAGAGCCAGAGTAGCACGTAGCTCTTCATCCTCTTCCACATCGCGCAGGAAGGCCTCATACTCGTCGTCCATACGAGCCTGGTCGGTCGCCTTGGGCAGCAACTCGCCCTCATCCTTGGGCAGACGCTTGAGCTTCCAGTTACGGCGACGGTTGCGGCGACGGTTCGGATAGTGCTTCTTGACAAGCACGACGTCGGGAATTGTCGAGCCGTATTGGCGCGAGTTTTCGATAGCGTCGAACGTATCGGAGTTGAAGTTTGTGCCGGTCAGCATGTAGCCCATGACTGAGTCGCCGGGGTGCAGTAGGTGCCCCAGGTGTGTGCGAGTGAAGTATACGTTGTCGTTGACGCCCAGATCGGATGCTCGAGCCACAGTGACTTCAGCTAGCACCCACTTTCCCTTGCGTATACCCGTCGCTTCAATGTCCATGACTATGAATTCGACCATGGAGGTGGCATCGGCCAATGGTCGGAAAGGCTGCCGCCAATAGACGTCGGAGCTCAGCTCTGCTGTGTGAAGGGTATTCGGATCAAGAAGGTAGACCGCGGTGCCTATCCTGTAGCAAAGGCAGAGAGGTGGAATATTTCCAATCTGTTTTGCGAGCTTGAGAGGCAGGGCAACTAGGTCGTCTCTACATATGGGAATAATTTCGGCCGAGTATGTGAATTTGTATTGCTTGTCGCCTGTATGTGTATCTTGCGAGATGAGATGCCTGGAGTCCTTGAGAGTGATAGGGACAACGGATTTGAGGAAATGAACAAATGTCTCAGCCTGATTTCTTTGGGCAAAGAAGAAGTCAACACCATCCTTCTCCTCCTTAATATTGATGGTGTCCTTGTGTGCTTGGTGCTTGAGGATGAGCTGCTCTAAGAGGAGGAAAGTCCTCTTGTGGGTAACCTTCTGGCGGACCTGGACGACGGCACGCCAGACGTTGGCTGTGTAGGACTTAGCGCACTCGCGGCATTGTTGATAGGCAACGACATAGACAACTTCGAAACTCTGCTGCATCAAGACACCATCCGACACCTGGTCCTGAATGGTAATCTTAACTTTGATGCGGCGCGAATGGGGTTCTGTCCAGACAAAGCGAGCATCAATGATACGAACTCTACCCAAATTTCGTAACCGTTTTAAGCAGAGCGATAAAAGTTCTCGTGATTCGGGGGCAGCTGCGACCCAAGTTGAAGGGGGCATCAGCCATCTTTCACAGTCCCGGCAGAAGTGAAGGGTACCCTCGCGCTGGATACCCTGTGAGATATCAACCGTAGACTTGATGCTTTTGAAAGAGTCAGTGAGTTTCTTCTTTCCCGGTCTAATGTAGGCAACGACATACCAGTCATAGCAAAGAGCACCGGCAGAGGAGGTGCCGTCAATAGGAACGCCACAGTTGCAGCACAGAATACTGCCAGTGATGTCAGAATTCGTTGATTACAATTCTGGCCCATTTCAAGTGAACTCACGTAGCGCCGGTACGGGCAGTCCCCATCATCGGGGCCATGCCCATGGGAGAGTCGAGATCCATGTTCTCGGTAATGTCGCGGTGAACTAATTGAGGGTCACTACTGTATTATTTGCGGGTATCAAAGAGAAAGAATTGTTGTTATAAACTGTATGGGCGCGCAGGCCGACGGGGCTGTGTGTGTACTTTTCTTGAGATGAGCAGGGGCGTAACGAAGCCACAGCTCAAGAATTTTGAATTGCCCCGCGCTTATTGATAAGCACCTATCGATAAGCTGTGGAGCGGTTAACGTTGCTTGGCAACCCAGACCTTGGAGGTCTGCCATGTAACAGGCAGCGCCAGCTTCAGGAGCTTCAAGCAAATGCAAATGCTTCAAAGGCCAAAGCTACACAGTGAAGAGTTACTGAGGTGCTAATGGATTTGAGCGGAATCACTGTCAATAGTTCTCTATCTCAAGGGTTTTGACACCTTGGTTGCCGATTCTTTCTCACTGTCAGCGAGCTCGGCCCAGGACAAACCATGGGTTTGATCCCTATTAACACAGTCATGTATTTTAGCCAGTCAGAGACTGGCTAACTCACTTGTGAAATGTCACAAGCTGCAAGGGACCAAAGTTAAGGTTTGCGGATTTTGAATAGCAAGTTGTAGATCGTCTCATTTGCTTAAGCCAACCACGTCAAGCGCAAGAGCCAGGAATGAGAGAGATAAGAACTGCTCTCCCGTGACTCCTGAACTTGTCAGCGACGGGCCATACGAGTAGAAAAAACCGAGCCATCATTTCTGGAAGTTCAGACTATATGACCCCGTTTTCTCGTCCTTGATAAACTTGAAATTATCTGTACTTAGCCCAAACGGCCTAAGCAAGCCATTCCCAAGGTCCTTCAGCTTTGCCCACATCTCGGCCATTTCCTTCTCCTGCGCTTCCTTCGCCCGCGGTGGCAAAGCTCGTAATTGAGCTTGTACGGTCCTGCGATCGGCAGGAGTCAGAAATGCTGCCATTCCTTCAAGCCGCTTGTAATCCTCGATGGCACCCTCCAAATTCGCCCAGCCGCCGAGCTCACTCCTGGCGCGAGCACGCCGCAGGAGGATCTTCACACGGAGTTTGGCAATATCATCAGCACGGGACCTGGATGGCGCCGGCGTGGTTTTGGCTGCACCTGCACTAACAATATCTCCTTCGACGCCCTCGTTCCCGGCAGCACTCTTGTTAGAATCCTCCCCCTGTTTCTCGGCCCTGTCGAGACAGTCAAGAGCAGTGGTGGCGTTGTTGATGGCTTCTTTCCACTCCTCCAGCTTCAGATGACAGGCGGACACATTAGCCCGCAGCACAGCAAGCTCGTAGTCCAGATAGTTTGGGCACACGGCAATGGCTTCATCGTACTTGTTGATGGCTGCATCATAATTTCCTGAACCGAATAAAGTGTTCGCTTCGGCCTTGTGAGAGTTGGACTTGGCCAACATGGACTGTCCAGCAAACAATTAAACGTCAGCTGAGAACGTTTTCAGGGTATTTCATTGGATATGGGACATGCACATGATGCATGGGTCATTGGGACAGCACTTACAGCCTCCTCCTCGGGAGAGAACCTCTCGCTGGACCGATGATGCTGGTCATCCGTTGTATGCTGGGCAGCCCCATCAGTGCCGTCATGCCCGTTAGATCCACACTTTCCTTTGCCGTCCCTGTCGACCCTTTTGGGCACCTCGGGCCTCAAGGTGGCCTCTTCCGATGCTTTTTCGCTCTCGAACGCCATGGCTAACGAGGCCAGCCCTTGCGCGGACAGATGGAGTCAAGGGGTTTTACCGGACCGATCCAGCGTCCAGGCTAGTGTACTGTGCAAGACAGCACGATCCCAGCACGGCAGGTTGCAACAGAGGGAAGACAACGTTGGATGATAAGAGATTGTGCCGGGCCACTGGACCGCGCTGGACTGTGCTGAATCGTCACACTACCAACAACGTAACCCCTTCAGCGGGACTGTGGGCGAGGGACGCGAAAACCGGGTTCAAAGCTCCCTGCAACTCCCAGGAGCTTTGGAAGATCCAATGAGCGAAGCTACTGGGACCACACGGCGAATCAATTGGGTAATCAGATCCATGCATGATGCAAGACAGCGTAGAGCGCAGGTGGGAAACAGGACCGTTGAGAGCGTTCGGTCCCACCGTTTATTTTTTTTTTTTTTTTT
>Ga0065720_1019885_pt1 | contig 19101 bp, 16 predicted proteins | sample Thericmetagenome_FD_59107 | JGI IMG/M metagenome (GOLD analysis project Ga0065720, IMG submission 59107) | Thermophilic microbial communities from the Joint Bioenergy Institute, California, USA of rice/straw/compost enrichment - eDNA_2 v2... | ecosystem: Engineered > Solid waste > Grass >...
GGCGGGGCGGAGGGGGCTAAAACTCACGGGTAAACCTTGAAAGTGGCATTGTAACCCATGCCCTTCAACAAGTCATAAGACTTCTTGCCCAGTTCAAAATTGACTATGCGGTCCTTGTCACCGTGGGCCATAAAGATTGGCGTCTCCTTGTTGAACTCAGGCTTGGGGACCAGATCGGAAAACTTAAGGCTGAGCAACAGGTAAGAGGACAACGCCACAATGCCGGCCAGCTTGACCTTAGCCGTCAGGCCGCTGAAGATGCTCATGGCACCGCCCTGGCTGAAGCCGCCGATGACGATGCGGTCCGCTGGAATGCCCGAGTCGATCTCCTTCTGAATCAACTCGTGAAAATATGCTTGGCTCTGCAGGATGCCGGGTTCGTCTTCATCTTTGCGGAGGGACTCGGCGTCACCATCAATAGTTTTCTGACTACAAGTTAGCATATGGTCACATATGACTGTTGAAGGGTCCTCGACTTACAATGTCATACCAACCCGGCATCCTCATCCCCCAGTTGCAGGTGATCGGAATAGATGGGGCATGCGGCAGGATGAACTTGACCTCATCCAGGCGCTGCCGCCGGCGCCAGTTCTCCACGGCGCTGGCCCAACCATGCCCGGTGTCGCCAAGGCCATGGATGAAGATAACGGTGGCCGTGTGCTTAGATGTGGCCGGGAAGACCAGAGGGGCGGCTCTTCGGATGCCTGACGCCATGACTGCTCTTGATCAAGGTACGTAGAGACTTCTAGCGGATACTGTAAAGACCAAGGCAGTCCAGATCCGGGCGCAGTGTACGGGGATTTTTCTGTAGCGCTCCAGGATGGTGGGGGCGGAGTCTGGGCCCGGTTTTGCGTATGCCAGATGTATCCAACGGCCAACTTCCTATTTGGCTGGCCGCGCGCTAAGTTTCTATGCTAAGATCCTAGGGTTAGGGTTCTCACTCTCCAAGCTCGCGCTAAAACTCCGGCCGTTCAAACTCCCGCAGCATGATGGCGCCACTGCTGGCGACGATCGACACCAGTAAAGGCTGACAAAAACCGTCCAATCAGTTCCCAAAATGCCGACCGCGCGCGAAGGCGAGGTGTGGAGATGTTACGGAGTAGGGAGCATGTAGAAAGCGATTGCAGTGCCGAAGGGATCAATAAAAAAAAGTCAGCACAGCATATAATCCTCAAACCAGAATTTTGTGTGGCCACTGCACCTCAAGGCAATAAGTAGAGCTGCAGTCTCAGTCATCACTGTCACTCTAAAACTATTTCAAGGCGGCCATGTTTGGGTCGTCGCCGTTGAGACAATCCGCCTTCTACACCCTGCCCCTTATCGTAGTCATCCTGGCGATCATCTTCAGTCTCTCGTCCCCCCTGGCGCGCAGTGTGCCTTTCGTCAACAACCTGACGCTCAAGAATTTCTCTTCTTCTCTCACCAAAGCTTTTCATACCTCATCCAAAATGCCTAAAGCACCCACGTACTTCTTCAGCCATGGTGGGGTAAGACATAAACATCTACCCCTCTTTCATCCTGAACCCCCTTCACCAACACCCTGTTACAGCCAGACGTCCAGTACAACACAACCCACCCCGTCTACCCCGTGCTCCAATCCATCGGCAAAGAAATCACCCAAAAGATCAAGCCCAAAGCCGTCGTAGTTTTCTCCGCCCACTGGCAAGCCGAGCCCAACGAAATCCACCTCAACAATGCCGAGAAAACAGATCTCATCTATGAGTTCGTCATCCCCCTTTCCCCTTTGCCCTCCTCAGGCTAACCCCCTAATCAGTTTCTACGGGTTCCCCCCAGAATACTACAAAGCCACCTACCCGAACACCGGCTCGCCGGAACTTGCCTCCCGCATCCTCGATCTCCTAAGCAAAGCGGGTATCAAGGCCCGCGGCATGAAGCGCGGCCTAGACCACGGCGTCTTCTCTGGTTTCAACGTGGCCTTCAACCCGGAGACGAACCCACTGAACTGCCCGCTGGTGCAAGTGTCGTTGTTCAACAACGAGGACCCGAATGCGCACTACAAGCTGGGCCAGGCGGTCTCGTCGCTGAGGGACGAAAACATCGTAATTATCGGCACCGGCATGACGGTGCACAATTTGCGCGATATGCGGTTTACCTGGGGCGATCCACGCCCGCTACCTTACTCGGTGTCTTTCGACAATGCACTCAAGGAAGCCGTAGAGTCGGATCCTTCCGTGCGCCAGGAGAAGATGGCTGCTGTGACCAAGCGCCCTGATGCTAGGCAGGCTCATCCCTGGATGGACCATCTGATGCCTGTTTATGTTGCTGCGGGTGCGGCTTCTGAAGAGAAGGGTAAGCAACTTTGGACATTCCAGGAGGGCAGCTTTGCGTGGGCACAATATCGGTTTGGTGAGCTTCCTGCATGAATGGAAATACCAAACAGTGCTCTCTCTCAAGCATATTCGACATAAGCGAGGCGGATAGCAACGCTTTCACAGCTATGTATATGTTTGACTCAACTTTTTTTTAAAGGATACACGTAATGAAAAGACTCATTTCTGCAATCATATCGTCCTAGAGCAGACCAACATCCTCTTAATAACTCACTCACCAGTTACACTCTGCCAGTCGTCGAAAACACTCGGTTTCCCTAAATTTCGTATGATGTGATTTCATGACTAACTCCTTAAGAGGAGCTCTCCTGCTGGTTAGATTCCCTGTTTTCATTGGCCCACTGCATGGCAACCACAGAGTCATCCATCATCTCTGTGAGATCCTCCAAGAAGAGGCTGGCCAGGACTGAGACTGCGCCAAAACCCACGCTGCAGTAGTATGCCCAGGGATAGGCATTTGAGAATGCCGTTTGGCCAGCAAGAACAAGCTGGGCCCAGGTATTCTCATTAATACCAGGTAGATACCGAATCTCTTTGACCAGAGAGGCAGCTGTCAGGTTAATCACCTGGGCAATAAGTGTGGGGTTGGTGATACCCAGCCGGACACACTCCATCCCAAGAACTTCTTTGAGTTCCGAGACAAGCTTGTGGGCAAAGACGTTGTAGTACACTGTATATCCAACAGCCCCTCCAACGATACGAACCGTAAATGTGAGCGCTGTGATCGTTGCGATGTACTCTCCCTTGCAGACAATTGTGGCAATGGTTGATACCGGAACAGTAATGCCGCCAACTCCCAGGCCCGCAATAAAAAGAATGCCATAGACGGCGTGGATGTTGTCGACCCTTGCCAGGGAAAGGCATCCACAGCCAACTGTCATAAGTACCGAAGAGATAAAGACGAGCCACTTAACATGGCCACGGAACCAGGAAATGAAGATGAGGGAGATAAAACAGCCGGTGAATGTGCCAAAGGCAAAGGGCATGCCGCGGACACCAACTCCAACAGGGCTGTTACTGGTCAGCATGAGCTAAGCTAAGAAGCTCCATCGGGTTCTTAACTCACTTGTGACCGTAAACATTATAGGCCTCACCGGGCCAGAGCATCAAGACCGAAAAGAAGTTGGCACCAGAGATGAAGATGATGATCATAGTCAGGGCCAAGGTTCGTGGAGCTTTGCTCGGCTGGCGGGGGATAATGGGATTCGAAGCACCCCAGTGTTCCCAGGAGGCAAAAGCAACCAAGCAGAGACCACCAATAATGATGGGAACAAGCGCTTGGGCACTCGCCCAAGGGAACTAAACAGCTCTTGTTAGCCAAGGCATCCCTAAGTTGTCAGCGCAAATAGATGTCCACAAAGATACCTGATAGCCGGCTCCCAAGATACCAGCCTCGAAGAGCGACAGGCCTGCAATAGACAAACCACCGCCAAGTAGGTCCATCCTTTTCAGAAAGGTTATCTTCTCCCCTGTTCCCTGGAATTTGAAGCGTCCAGGAGGAAAATAGAACGCGATTGTTAAAATCAGACCGATAAATGTCCAAAGTGATGTGACCAACGCAATGTACCGCCAGTCAGAGTAGGCCGAAATCAGTTGTGCATACATGGCACATGGCAGGAAAGGGAGGATGGTCAAGATCATCCCAGCGACATAGTACCCTCTCTGCGAAACTGGTACCAACTCAGCCGTCCCGGCAAGTGCAGTAAGTTCGTTGATGCCTGCGCCAACGCCGGTGACCGTCATCCCGGCTATTATCTGGATCAGTCCAACAGTTCAGATTCTTGCGAAGTTGATGCTAACTCACCAATAAACATGTCCATGCCATTGGCAGTACCACAGATGATCTGACCGACAATGACCACAGAGTTGCCAATAATCGCAACATAACGGCGACCAAAGAGATCCGAAAGGGCGCCGACAAAGGGAGAGATCGCGGCAGCAGCTAGAAGGTAGGCAGTGATGAACCAGACCCAATAAGTAGTGCCACCGAGCTCACGGTAGATGTAAACCGGAGCACCGCCTAGTAAATAAGGGCATTAGCATGGGAACAAAAGCCGAAACAATCAAGTCCCTGGGTCTGAGCGTTGCGACACCAAGCGGAGATGCCCATTCGGGACCGACTCGACGATAACGACCTATGTACGTACCGAAAAGATACAACGGGGCCTGGGCACTTGTCCACATAAATGCCAGGGCCGTCAAGGCCGTCCAACGACGGAAGGTTTCTTTCTTCACACAGAGGGTTAGTTATTTCGTCAGGACTTAGTCCAGGCTCTGGACTACTTTGGCCAATACTGGCCGAGTGGAAGGCACGCAGGAAATCGAAAAGATTGTCGAACCATTGGCAGTTGATCCTCCTCTCTGCTGGAACCGGCAGCGCCGCCGCAATTTCTCTTCTCCGGAATTGCGATGACGATGGCGTGGTTGAGTTTCCCAGGTGATTCGAGGTGTTCAGGTGATTGCGATGTCGGCGTTATCGGCGGCAGCACGGTGGAATGATCCCCGGGTCGTTTGTGTGCTTCCATTTTGTAGCTGGTGGCTAGGGAAGGCAGGTTGTGGGTGTTGAATCACGGCAGGAAGGAGCAAGACGGGTCAAGGGCAATGGACGTTATTTTCAGGTTAAGGCAAAATCATAGAGCCCAAATAATGTTCATTTCCCACTTTATTCCGGAGAACCAGATAAGAGCAAAAGGTGGGAGCGGAAAGGGGGAAAGGGAGAAGGAAGGCATGAGAAACAACATGGAGAAATGGTGACAGGGCAAGGCACACTGGTTTGCTGCTGTGTAAGTATCCTAGGTCCGCAAGTTCGTGCTTCCATCTCAACCCTAGAAAAAGTGTTTAAATACCAGGACTTGCAGGTTGCTCATATCGTCTTTCCTTGGGAATATGTACCTGGTCAATACAGAAAAGGAGAAAAGGGCTGGATTGGACGAGGGCGGCTGGGATGTCAAGATTAGTAACGAGCTTAGGCAGTACTAACAACTCATTTTCCAGCTACTACCAGATAAGTGAAATGTAATCTTGGAAGACCGATTGAGAAATTTTTTTTTTTTTGTTTTTTTCAATCGTTGCAAATATTAAATCCCTTATATGTGTCTCTGCTCGATATTGACTCCCAGAGCTACCCTAGTCAGGGTCAACGAGCTAACTTGACCCATGTTTGCCTCGCTTCAACACCATATGGATTTGGTATACAACCCCTACGTCAGAAGTATAGGAAAGATGTAGGTAGTCGAAGAACTTCCAGTTTAATCCAGGTGCCTGGAACCGGGGAAGAGGATGCTCATCCCCGGCTCTGTGCGGTTAATTCTTGCATGCTTAGGACGCCTGCAGCTTCCGAGACCTGCAAAAGGGATATCAATCTGATAGAATTAGTAAAGATTCTCAAGGAACTACAACGGCTTAGAACTAGATGCGCCTTGTTGCTGATTATGGTGGCACAACAGAACTGAATTGCTGCTGGTACGCGATGGACGAATCATATTATTCTAGTAGCGGCATTGCAGCCTTGTCAAAACAATTACAAACTCCGTCATAGAGTCAATCTCGATAATCAAGAACATCAGCCACGCAATTTGGCAAACAGGTGATAATGCGGGAGCCTGCTGCTCCACGTTGGAGGAGGTTCAGGCAACCATAAGGGCGCAGAAAGGCATCAGTCTCATATGCTGAGGCTGAATTAACAACCTATCATTAGCGTCTCTCAAAAAGGGACTCCTTTTTTCTCGAATTGTTTCTGCACTCTCGAATAGCAGAGCCTCGCATACCACTTGTCGATGACACAGGAGCCGGTTAGCTCTGAACTGGCAGTGATAGATTAGCTCTCGGCGTTTAAGTTGAAGTTGCCACACTTAAGGGGCTTTAAAGTAAGTAACCCCAAGAGCTTGTTGTCGGCCTTTCAGCATCAACGCCAAAGTATAGCGTTTAGAATATCCCATGAGAATAAGATCGGGATCGCTGTCCCAGGCTTGGGGATATTCATATTTTGTTTCCTTCCCGGGAATCTTCTTCTTACCAATTCCTCATCTACAGCGGATGTGTCTAGAGTCTAAAGCTCAGCTTGCTACGGCCGTAATCTGTCGATAAGGTTTCAAGCAACGTGGGACGAGGAACTCAGGTTGTATGTGGCAAAGCCTAGTTGACTTGTCGGTTTGCTTGCTGACAACCGCCCAAGCCAAAATTGTCATCACTATATTATGCAAGTACCCAGCAAGTGGTAAGAAGTGCATCAATCAAGCCCGAGCACGAAGCTGTATGGCTAGAGTTTGTACACAAGAACGAGGCAATCTCGCGACCTGCGGTCGAGCCTCATGCATAATACTACCTTTTTGAAGACGCAAACCTCAAAGTAGACAAATAGGCGGTGCTTGCCGCAGTACAGGTGGTATCTCTGTCTTTGAAAACGCCGTCCCAATCCCCCTAATTTAGTCCCCTTTCCCGTTGACCTTAATATCCAAGACACACCCAAAATCCAACCCTTACCAAGCAAGCCCGTTACAAAGCATAATTCTCCGTATGCAAAAAGATCTCCTCCAGCATATCATCGCCCCAGATCTCTGCCTGCAGCCTCGCCACCGTATTCGCCACACCAACCCGCATCGACGGCGGACCGCACACGAACACGGCCGTCCGTCGGCCGAGGATCCCCCGCCCGTCGGGGCCGCCCGTGGCCCACTCTTTCAGCATGTATCCGAGATCCGGCCGGCCGTACTCAACGCTCCAGCCGCCGTCAACCTGCGGAATGGGGAAGGCGAAACGCATCAACGACCGCTGGAACTCGGTCGGTGTCTCGGGGAAGCCAAAGTCGAAGCCGGCTGGCGGGCCGAACGTGCTGGTTGGGCGTGGTCCGCGCGCTGGGCCGACGTCGGTACGGAGGTGGGCTAGCTCGGGAGGGCGGATTTGCGGGAGTGCAGCCTCTTTCTTATCGGTGTCGGTGTTATTATTCTCATCGTTGTTACTGTCGTTGTTACTATTATCATTCTTGTCCTCTGATTTCTCTGGCTTCTCCTTCTTGTCACTTGCCGCCTCAGTCTGTGCGGCAGCTGCTTGGAGCTGGCGGGCCGTTGCTTCGGCAATGATCTGGCTATACCGCTGTCTCCCTGCCGGGGGCGCGAAGTTGAAGTGAGGAGCATTCTCGCCGCGAGGAGCGATGGGCGGGAAGTGGAACTCGCCGTCGTTGTTCTTGCTGAACTCCGACTTTGTCGGACTACTCCGGCCCTCCAACTTGCGAAGTGTCTCCTCGGCAACCGATGCCCTGTTCTTAGCGGTAAAATTGGGCGGGGGGCCTGGCGGCGGCGGAGGAATATTGTACGGCTGCAGATACTTCTGCTGGGGAAGAGCAGTGATGCGGTCCTCATTCTCTGCGCGAAGCTCGCGCTCCCTCTCAGGATCTCCCTGAGCCTCTGCCGCGATCAAGGCACTGTTGCGCTTGCTCGCGATGCCCGCCACGAACCCGTCTAGCTTGTCATGGAATGCATTGCTAAGTGGCCGGGGTGCCCGACCTTGGGGCGTTCCCTGCTTCTTCCTCACCGCTGCTGTCACGTAGATCTTGCAAGTCACGCTCTCCGGGGGAGCCGACTCCCGGCAGATGCGCAATTCTTCACGGAACCAGTCCATCGTCTCCAACCTCTTCACTGCCCACACCACAACAATTCTTTTCGTGATGGCCTTCCCGTCGCGCATGCGCTTGATCAGGTTGAGCAACTGAGAAATCAAGGAGGTGATGCCGCTGCCTCCGGCGATCAAGATGCATGTGTCAAACGCTGCCAGCTCACGGCGCATACCACCGTACGGGCCATCGAGGAAGGCTCGGTAGGTGTGGAACGGCCCCTTCTCGATAGCGGTTTCGAGGACTTTCTTGGTAAAACCCCCGTATGGGCGGAAAACAAGAATGCAATCCCGGTAGTCTTCGCCGTATTCCGAGGGGAAGTCCTCGCTGCAGAGCGACGAGATAGTGAATGGATGGTTTTCGAAGAGCGAGATCCCCGGCATGCGCAGATAGACATATTGGCCTGGCTTCCACCGCATCTGGGTAGGAATCGTGATCTTGATGGCATTCTCCGATAGGATGTTGATGGCAGCTTCGTCTCCAACAAGCCATGACATGCGCCACGGCCTTGACCAGTTCAGCTTGAATAGGCGCATAATGTTGCAGACGACAATAATGCCGATAGAGGCATACAGATAGCCCCACGACATGAGGAAGTTCTTCGTGTGCCAAAACAGCACACCGAGGTAGATGTATCCAACAGGAACATGCAGGAGGGAGAAGAGTTCGTACGCTTTTCGCCGGATGACAGGGAGAGAAGCGACGCAAAGCCAACCCAAGGGAACTATGCAGGCAATTCCGGAACCATAGATGATGCCACTTCCAGGAGGAAAGAGTTTCTCGAATACCTCCATGCCTCCATCCTCCCAGACAGGCTGGATGTAGAACGGAATCATGTGGACCAGCGAGAGGAAGAGACATAGATAACCCAGCCAGCGATGGAAGACATTGAGTCGCTCAGGTCCAATGCCGGTAATAAGCGTCAGCAAGTTCGCCTTCGTACTGGTCGCAAAGATCCAAGGAGTCATAGCAACAGCCATCATGCCGGAGCGGATAGCCACAGGTGGTGATCCGAACCGGATGCTCTGCCAGTAAAGGGGTTGCTGGAGGAAGCAATAGATGGTCACGAACGACAAGGCGACGAAGACGCAGGTCAACACGGCAAGGGATGAGAAGGTAAACCTGTGCTTCCTCCAAACGATGTCCGGGATAGGACGGTAAAAGACCCATCGGAACAAGGCTAACGTATCGTTCACAAAACCAACTGATGAGAAGTGAGCCTTCGGTCTGAAGGTCTTATCCTGGACCTGAGGAACATCCGGGAAGAAATGGCGCTGCGAAGGATCCTGTGCGACTGCCGTAGCCAAAGGTGCCGACCTGTCCCATTCCGGCTCCCGAGCATAGAGCTCACGGAAATGTTGCTCCATCTCTTGCTTATAGATGGCCTGCCGAATCTTGTCTTGCCAGTAATGCCATAGCCTCACAACCACGGTCAAACCTCCTAGGACAAGCGCGAAATACGTCCAACCTAATCCATACTTTCCAGACTCCGACCACGGATCGACCGTAAGCGCCTGGACCAGGCCAGGAGGGGCATTGGGTGTAAGCGGGATGTCGATACGCTTTGCGAGCTGCTCCATGGTCTGCGATGTATCGGCCGGAGTCTGTAACACTGGTTGAATGTGGGAAGTCATTTTCGGATTGCTGCGTATGCCCAAGCACACTTGGGCACCGGCCCTTTAGTCAAGCCAAGGTTGTGTCGCTGAAGTGATACGCTGGTCGTAGAAGGAAGTTGTCAATGTGAGCCTCGTTGACAGTGGCGTCGAGGATCTCTCCGTCCTCCGCAACACGATTGGTATCAGAGAGCCACAAATAAACTGCTGATTACCATCTAGGAAGTTGGCATGTGAGGGGGTCAATGTCTGTGAAACAAGGCTCAATGATGAAGACGAGGCGAGAGGATGCAGGAGAGAGGCATGAATATAGGGGTTTCCCGGATATATTAATGTTTGTGAGCGCTCTGTACTGTGTAAATCTGGGTAAGGGTCCTCTTGGCTCCGATCCAACAGATATCCAGCTGGACGAGCGGCGTTGCCGTCGAGTCTGGACTTTTTCTTCTCAACACCGATCAATGGCTTTGCAACAGAGTGAAGTTCATTGGAGAAACGAGGTTTGGACGAAGATCTGGGCGGAGGGTGCAGTATGTACTTGGAGAAAAGCACGCTAGCACCTAGCATTGGCGGCTGGCTTTGGCAGGGTCAAATATTGAACAGCCGAAGCTGCATGTCCATATCACACCTGTTAACACTCCATCAGTCGGTAGTGTTCACTTTTCGGCAGACCTGCACCAGCGGACGCTAGACGCAATCCGTATGGAGTGCTGGACCTTGCAGATCGGAATGGAGAGGGGTGTTGTGACAGGGGGGAGGGGGTGTGAATGCCTCCAGCAAACTGTCTCAGAGAGATTTTCCTCTGCCCAACGCGATCTGGGAACTTTTTCTCGGCAGCTATCTCTCTCCCTCAAGCAGCAAGCAGCCCGTTGCACAAAAAGCGGGACAAAGTTTGCTTGCAGCTTACAATGTGTGTACGTGAACGCGGGGACGGCCACTGTAAAAAAGGCATCCAAGCAGCCGATTCTGCGGCCCATCTGGTATCGGTTACGGCAGCCGGAGTTGTTAGCAAGATCACATAGCCCAGCCCTGGGTTTCCCCGCCACCACCACTTTTTTTCTTCTTAGTGCTCACTGTGTAGGTAGGCATGTGTATTGATACGGAAGAGTGCGACCTAACACCCAAGATATGAAGGCCTACGATCTCATCTCAATCAACATTCCAGTGGCACATTGGCACTGCCTTCTGCCGTGCACGGCAGCGCCGTGTGGACATACTGTGCAGGATCGTCTACTTCGTTGAACTGGAAAATTAAAAGTAGTGTCATTGTATGGGGGAAACCATCCAGTGAGAGCGCTGCATCCAACTTTCTTTGTTGAAGACAGGCAGATGAGAGAAGAGCATGGACCCCCCCCCTCCCCAACCCAAGGTGACAACCGTCAGTGTGACCACCATCCTGGTCTCGCTGGTGGTAGGGAGATGCACCTCCCACGAGGTGACCCTATCCACGACCTTTCCCGCTGCGACCTCTTCAGTTCCTCCTTAGCACCCATGCAAGCCAGCATTGTGATGCTCAGGGGAGTCACTGGCAGGTGTCAAATCGCGTGGAAGAATTGCTGTGGGTAATCGATTTGATGGCGGCGAATGGCAGCCAGCTGGCAGCTTGGTATGGGCCCTTCTGGGAAAGGGGCCACCAGATCCAGAGTGGGGAACTGGCAGAGGGCAACAGGGGCCCGCACAGGCGGGCGGCAAATCTGGAGTTTTGATTGGCTGGTGGATTTTCGGTCAAGTCCCGCTTAGCATTCATGCTGGAGCTTAGCTCAAGATGCTTGGCCATCACTCCAACCACCACCATTGGTTACTTGCTTAAATCCAGGGAACGTCAGTGATCATTGAGCCTCCAATGAGTCTCCGAAAATATTGGAAAGGGAGCTTAAATTTCTTCTTGGGAAGGTTCCTCACTGCACGGTTATCAGGTGATGAGATTCTTTTACCTTCCTGGATACCGGGCATCCGAATGATCAAGCTCTCATCTGTAAGATTCACCATGTGTATAAAGCCTGCAGCCGCTAGCACCATCACAGAACTTGCATGAATGTGAGTTGATAGTGGTCGACGTTGGAACGAAACTTTCCATTAAGATGTTGGTCGCAGTTATCAAACATCTACGCTGCGTAGGTATTGAGAGGCTAGAGAGTCGGCAATCATTGAACTTGCCTGCGATATCACTGCGAAGTACTATTTTGCTGCTACTCCGTTGTATATATAAGACTTGAATAGGGGGGTATGTTAAGTACATTCGTCTTGCTGATAATGCGTACAGTCAGGTATATAACGTGTTGAGCTTACTAAGACGAGTACAATGTGGGAGCTATTTCAGATTAACTCAGGGACAACTTTTCGGATTATTTGGATGACATCAGACAGCAAAGATGACATATGCAAGACAACCTACCCTGCCCGGCCCAGGTTACAACTCTGCCTGATCCACCTCAAACGCCAACCCACTGATATCAGCACTCAACCTCCTCCCTTGCACCAACTCAGCCAACACGACCCCAGTGCCCAGGCTCATCGAAATGCCCCAAGGTCCATGCCCCGACGCTACGAACACCCCGACCTCACTCCCCGGACTCGTCGCCACCTCAGGCCCGAGATACCGATCACGGATCCTTGAGATGATGGGCGTGCCCCTCGACGTGACCGGCCGGAAGCCGAGCCCCTCCCGCACAACCACCATATCGTTCTCGATCTTCTTTCCCTTGCCCAGGATGGCTGTTGCCGCTTCGCGCAGCTGGTCAATGTTTTCCTTGTATGGCGTAGCCTTGCCCTTCGCGGGGTCTTGCAAGAAGAGTGTGGAAGAGTTCAGGCCAGCGAAGTAAATGTGTCCTCCTAGACGGGAGAATATCTCCGGGCAGAAGAGGTTTTTATGGGAGGTAAAGACGGCGTGGCAGCCGTTACTTTCCACACCGGCATGCCATCTGGGGGATTTGAGGACTAGGGAGTGGCCCGCTAGGCTTTTGATCAGGATTTCGACGTTGGACTTGGGGAAGAGTGCTCGGAAGACCTCACCCGTCCAGCAGCCGGCTGCGATGATGAGCCGCTTGCATGGTAGCTCTGTCCACACGTCCGTCTCGACGTTGACGATGCGAACGCCGGCAGCACTCCCTTCTCGGTCTTCACAGACACAGCCTTCGCCGGCTGATGCAGCTTCACCCCCCGCTTCATCGACTCCTTCAACAAAAAGTGACACAACCTCAATGGATCAACCTGGGCCGTAGTCCCTTCCGCACTAATAAGCTCGATCTGATCCCCCTTATTCCTCCACAACCAGGTTGGTGTCTTGTTCGACTTAGAATCCAAAATCACCGGCGCAGCATCCGCACGACTGGTCCCGTCCCTTAGCCAATCATCCCCGCGCTTCTGGCTCTTGCGGGCTTCCTCCGAAGCATAATAGCTGAGGCAGATGGTGGGTGAGTAGCCCCATTTCTCTTTGCCGTTGTGTTGTTCGGCAAGGCGACGGTGTTCTTCGAAGGAGAAGGCACCTAAGTCGGCAACGCGGGGGTAGAACCAGTCTTTTTGCGAGGAAGCCGCCCGAGAAGCCGGACGCGGAGGAGAACAGTTCCGGGGAGGTTTCGACGATGTGGATGGTTGTAGGGTCTTGGTGTTGAGAGAGGTAGTAAGCTGTTGATACGCCGATGATACCGGCACCGATAATGATAGTTTCAGAGGACATGTTGTTTGGTCGTGCTTACAGGTGCTTGTATATAAAGGTAAGATGCAATGTGATATTGATTCGGGGACCTGATAGCTTCACGGAAGGAGGGACATCGCTAAAAAGAGAAGAGCCATCGTATATAAGTTCGTTTCTAGACATTTCGAGTCCAATACTTTTTCTCCATAAGGAAGTGTAAAAGTGATCTCCATTCAGCCACTTTCGCTGTTTTCTCGGTGATCTGGATGCCAACCCAAATGAAAACATGAAGAAGGAATCCCGGTGATGAATTGCGGTACGCCCTTGGGTTAACAGTGTCGGCCGTTCCCCGCTCTCCCTCTCTCCACCCGGAGGGGCTCCCAAACCAAAATCTCACACCGATGCAACACGTCTGCGGCGGCAGATCGTGAACTTCCACTAATTCACCACCCTATTCAGCGCGCGCCCGCCAACAATTAGACAGCTCAACTGATCTAACTAAAGTAACGAGATGGAGCCCAAAGTCATCATCGTGACTGGCGCAAGCCGTGGAATCGGCCTTGCTGTAGCCAGGGTCTTGCTGCAGGCTTCTCACAAGGTCGTCCTTATCGCTAGGTCAGCGGAACAGCTCCAGGCCCTGAAAGAGCAGTATCCCGAGCAGGTCGCGTACCTGGCTGCCGATATGACTGTTTCTGACGTAGGTAGCTTCAGGTTAAGTCCACCTTCAGGGGGTTGTGTGGAAGAAGGGCATGGATGCTTTGCTCGAAATCTCTTGGGGGAACTACAATACAATACTGACGGGCTTTCAAGGCAGCATTCCGACTGACTGAGCTTGCCATTCTTACATTTGGTAGAATTGATGGAGTTGTCGTTAATCATGGTGTTTTGTCTCCCATTACTCGCCTTGCAGATGCGTCTATTGAAGAGTGGAAGAAGTTATACGATACCAACCTCTTCAGCGCTCTTGCAATCGTAAGATCACAGGCTCTTCAGCAAGTATATACATTATATTGACCAGCGACTAGGTAAAAGAGACGATCCCTCACCTACGGAAGACCAAGGGCCGAATTATCTTTACTTCTTCGGGTGCGGCAACAGGCGCATACACTGCCTGGGCAGCCTACGGCTCTTCAAAAGCCGCTCTCAATTCATTGGCTAAGCACGTCGCGGTTGAAGAACCAGATATTATCTCCGTGGCAATCAGTCCTGGCAGAGTGGATACGGACATGCAGAAGGAAATCCGTGAAAAGGGCACTGCCATGGCACCAAAGGAGTACGAGACTTTCAAGGCGGATTTTGAGCAGGGCAGATTGGTACGACCCGAGCAGTCTGGAGGTGTCATTGCCAGACTGGCCGTAGACGCAAAGGCTGATCTTTCTGGGAAGTACTTCAAGTAAGTCATCCTTATGATTGAGCTCTAACTACCTTTACTGATATCTTGCTAGATGGGACGCGCCCGAGCTGGTGGAATATCGACAGTAACAGGGCAGATAGAGAGCCTGATTGATTGAGGGTCAGCATGGAAAAGTCGCAAGAAGTGCATGACCAGGATATCAGATAGAAAACAAGATCAGAAAAAGGTTGAAGGCTTTATGTTTCTCCACACAATGTTGTTCAGTATTAGCATGGAATATATAAAGTGATTCATCACTCCTGTGTAGTTTGAATTAATACAGTAAGAAAAGAATGGAACCTACCATCAACACATTTCTCCTTTTCAGAATATAGCAACACAAGCATAGGCTAGGCGTCGCGGTTAGTCCAGCGCTGCCAACCGGAGATGGTTGATGAACTCGGATCAATGATTAAGTGAATCAGGTGATAGTTTTCCGTCATGCAGGTGTCGGAATTGGAATGTACAAGGCATCATGTAGACGGAGGAGGGCCGGTCATGATTTCTACTAACTGCAGGTCTGGTTAGCTCCCGAAAACTCCGAGACTGCAAGCTAGAAGACGGATTTTTCCAACATATCAGAGATGTCGTTTGGCGTGACAGTGTCAATCACCATGGTTTGGTATGATTGGGGCGACACGGAGTTTCTCATCATGTAGGATATTGCGAAAGGAGGAAAGCGTATGCATACCTTACTTTCGGATCTGTGTGAATGGCCGGCTCCAAACAAAAACAACCGACCGAACAAAAAGTGGAAGAAGGAAAACTCAGAAATTTCAGTGGGATTTATGCACAACGTCCGTTTCTTCGGCTCGGAACAACTTAGACGACAACGGAGCCTGGAAGGCTTGAAGTTTTCGTGTTGGACGGACGGGGAAGTTGGGTTGGAAATTTTTTGAGCACCACTGGACATACTCGATGTTGCTGTGGAGCAGCGGGGGTGTGGCAGAGCGTAAGCAGAGCTGTGGCGCAGCCATAAAAACGGCGGTGTTTGCGCCACACGTGCTGTGGGGCCTGGAACCTGCGGGACAAGCAACACGCTCATCAGCGAGGGAGCATATAAAGAGTGGCTCACCAACACTAAGGCGCATGCACCATCAGTACCCGGACTGTCCTGGATGTTTGTCCATCATCCGAAAACTCTCAAAACTAACCGGATTCGAAGAGATATATCTGTTTTAATTTGACCCATTCCTTTCCTGGCAACCCACGGTTTGAGTTTGGTTCAACGAGTACATCGTTGCTAGAGAGGGCTGGTACCCTCTTGTCATCGAATTTCATCATGTCGGACCATGAGTTTGGAGGTTTGTAACCATTTCCCTTTTACGCTCATCGACTTTTTCCTAGAAGTCGCGTTGTGCGCCAATATGTGTTGTTTTCTTTATCTGATGATACTGGCAAAGCGTGTCTGTGTTTTAAGTGAAGTGCAGGCATACATTTGTATCATCAGTATACGCTGAAACGTCATTGCTATTGATGTTAAGGGGTCTTTATACACCTCGTTTTCTCCCAAAGTTCAGGCACGAGGTCATAAAGTCTCCAGAGTCCTGGAGCTGCCGCCATCAGGCTTCTACATTTCCCCTACCTCGTGGTGTAAGCCGTCTTTGTCTCTCTCTCTCTCTCTCTCTTCCTTGAAACCTTCCATATCCACTTGATTCCCGCTCCGCGACAACCCCCATCTCGCCAGCATGCCACGCATCTCCGGACAAGATCGGTACTGGAGGCAAATAGACGGTTTCGATAGTATATCCATTTCTTAATTTAAGTCATACAATCCTGAGAGCTAACGTGCATGTTTAGGTTCGGACGACCTCTCTTTACCAAAGGGTAAGTTTGCTGGCTTGGAGTCTGTTCTTTTTAAAATGTTTTATACGTTGACACCATTACCAGCCACCGTCCAAAAGATCGTTGGAGAGATTTTGTCTTTATCTGGAGGCATCGCCTTTTCCAAGGAAGCTCGCGATGTTCTAATTGAATGCTGCGTCGAGTTCATCACACTTGTCAGCTCAGAGGCAAATGAAATCTCTGAAAAGGAGGCCAAGAAGACAATTGCCTGTGATCATATTGTGAAGGCTCTTGATCAGCTCGGCTTTCCGGACTATGTGCCCGCGGTTTTAGAGGCTGCCGCGGAGCATAAGGAAGTCCAAAAGGTAGGACCACTTATACCTTCTCATGTTTCTCAATATTAACGCCGTGAGCAGGGACGCGAGAAGAAGGCAAACAAGCTGGAGCAGAGCGGTTTGACAATGGAAGAGCTCGAGCGCCTACAGCAAGAGCAGTTCGCTGCTGCGGCGGCAAGACATGCCTGATCGATGTCACTGGCATGGGTAAGATCACTTTTATGATGGTAGGGTAGCAAGGCGAAGAACAAAGATGATACGTACTGCATTGGTCTTGGCGTTGGAGGAAGCGTGTTGGCAAATGCCGGGTTCAGTCGTATACATAGGTACCTAAGGGGAACACTTCTCCTATTTTCTTTTTTATTTATTTATTTATTTTTTTTTCAGGCGTAGGGTTAAACGGGATATATCCTACTCGGGTTCTCATTCCACTCTTGTGTGTTTATGGAGCCTTGTGATAATGAACTTGCTTTCCGAAATTGGCAAGCCAAACTTTCCGTGGAGTATTATTTGTTGGACTCACGTTGAGAGTTGGCAAAGTCTGTCCGTTCGGGAAAAAAGAGCCAGGATCTCAGTCAACAAATGTCTCTCATACAATTAGTGAAATATCACTCACACAAATATCGTCATAAACTTCTATTTCAACTCCCCTTGAACCACTCTAACCACCCAAAATCTAGGTCAAGGTATTTACATGCTATGTTCTTCGTCAAGACATAGTGCAGCCGACAACAACCGTGCAAGCCCTTCCCCCTTCTTGAAGCAGTTTTAGTAGCCCTCCTTGCCCCACTTGTTGTACTTGTCATGCAGGCGCTGAAGAAAATATATTAGCATTTCTCCCCTCTTTCACTTTAAAAAACAATCTCAACACTGGCCGAAGTCATACCTTGGGAAGGTTCACGTTGGGGATGACGACAACGTTGACGGCGCTAGGAGCATCCTTGAGGGGAGCGTTCGGGTCGCCGCCAGGGTGGTACTGGTACTTGCCCGACGAGCCAGTCTCCCAGGGCATGCTGTGAGAGGCGATGGGGACAGCGTTCTCAGAAGTCGCCTTAGTGGGGGAACGGCCTGTTGGGGAGAGAAGAGCACTCGTGTAAGTCTTGATGCAACCGTGAGGTACGTGGCATGCTGAGAGGGGACAACGATGGAGGGGGGTTCATGACGGACCGAAGTAGTAGCCGGCGCCGCCGAGGGCAGCAACCATAACACCGCCGAGTATCTGTTTCAGTGCAACAGCTCCGTGTCAGCTTGGGTCCAATCGAATATCATGTGTGCAGTGCAGGTCGTGGAAGGCGGTCGTGGGCAATTCGTCATCACCGTCGCGGGTGTCGAGGGTTCGGAACGAGAGTCGGGTGTTTCCGTGGGAATTTGACGCACCATGAGCTCGGGGTTCTTCTTCGACTCGGTCTTGAGGGCCTCCTCGCTGGAGGCCAGCCGGCGAGCGGTAGTGGTGAAGGCCCGGCGCGCAATGTGGGAAGCCATTGTTGCAGTGGTGGTGTCGGGGAACTGGAGAGCGGGGAGTTTGGTGTTGCTGGTTTGAGAGGAGCTCGGCGGCGATGGTCGTGCAAGCTTGGATGTGCTCTCATACGATCGATTTCGTCAAAGCCGAAGCTCGACGGCTTGGCGCCTGATTACGTAAGGTGGGCTGGCTGGGGGTTGGCGAACCCAAGGTCTTGGAGCTTGGGCCACTTCAAACCTCCAAGCCCCAATGCCGGTAAGCATTCGCGTCAGGGATGCGAGGGAGCTCGGACTATCTTTCGTTTGAATGTCCCAGCGCCTGTCAACCCTTTGTTGGTTGCCGACTTCTTGCGCTTCTGCTATTGTTAATGACTCGGAGGAGTCTGTGAGCCCGAAGAGAGATGGCTCCCTTTTTGGTTTCTGTGGATTCAGGGTTGGACAGCATGAACACCACTGCTGTGCCCACTTATGGGACACATGTGCTACAGCTTTAAGCCACATCCATCATTGCTTGTCTACATAAGTATGAGCCTTTCGACTTCATCATGCGTTGCAGAGAGAAAAAAAAACACTTTCTCGGACCTAACATTGACATCAACGTGAGCTCCCGTGGATTCGTCGCTCTCGTTCCGTTCAGGGGTCTCAGTCAAGGGCCGCCAGCCAAACCAAAGAGGGCGATAGAAGTCGATGCCAAGCCGTGTATGGTATTGGTCCGGCCAGTGAGCTTTTTCCATCGCACCCCAGATCACGACGACTGCCAGCAGCCAACTCCGCCTTGCCTCCTACAGACCCTGGACAGTGCGTGCAGTGCTGCAGACCAGAGAGACCCAGAGCCGGCACCAGGCACTTGGCACCTGGTATTCGCATTCCATCCAAGCATCCCATTGCTTTGTGGTGGCCTCACTCGTTTTTTTTTTTTTTGCTTGC
>Ga0065720_1019887_pt1 | contig 19076 bp, 18 predicted proteins | sample Thericmetagenome_FD_59107 | JGI IMG/M metagenome (GOLD analysis project Ga0065720, IMG submission 59107) | Thermophilic microbial communities from the Joint Bioenergy Institute, California, USA of rice/straw/compost enrichment - eDNA_2 v2... | ecosystem: Engineered > Solid waste > Grass >...
AAAAAAAAAAAAAAAAAAAAAAAAGAGAGAGAGAGAGAGAGAAAATAGGGGAAAAAAAAAAAGGGACAGAAACTAGACACACAAGATGGCACATTCCAAACAAACACCATCTATCCTTCCATTCAACCTCTTCCCTCCCATCTTTCCTATCCCCTCTCTCCCTTACTATTACCTTTGCTATCGTTCTTCACATCAACAAATAAACCGCCCTAACCGCCTTCTCCACAACAGCCACATGCCAAGGTCTTACATCTCCCCCTCCATCCTGCCTGACAACCCCTCTAACCCTTGCCAGCGTCCCTAACCCCCTGAAGTATATTAACATCTCCTTTAACAGCGCGTCATACATCGTTCTCGCCGGATCGCTATACACAACATTGACCTCCATGGCAACCGGGAGATCCTCAGGCCGTGGACCTCCCCGCTTGATGAGGTACCCGCTTGCAAGGGCCGGGTTGAGGTCTGTTAGGGAAGGGGAATTGTTGAGCCGGTGGGAAAGTAGCACGCCGTGTGTCATCTCAGAGGGGTCAATCAGAGTAGTCTCTCCATCCGCACCTGCAGTGAGGTCAATCTGCTGCTGTTGCTGCGACTGCGGCTGGGAGCCGGGCGTTTGTGAGGACTCCCCCGCCCCTCCTCCTCCGGGGGTGAACGAACTACCCCCGAAGCCGGATGGGGTAGGCGGGTTCTCGCCCGGCGACATGGACGACATCGGCTGTGGGGTTGACACAGGCGTCGAGTAAAACACCGACGGCGCAGACGTCGGTATTGTCGCTGCCGGCGGGATAAGCTGCAGCGACGGATCGGTGTCGACCGTCAGCAGCACCAAGCTGACGTTAGATCTCGTCTCGGCCTGCGCGCGCGCTGCCCAGAGTTCGATTTCATGGGGGTCCATGGGGCCACACTTGGTGATAATCACTCGCCAATGGACTTTGCATGTCGAGATAATAGCCTGTGTGGTCTCCCAGATCTCATGGACGACGTCAGAGAAGGGCCGCGAGAGCGGCCTCCCCCTCCGGCCGAGACAGTACGATGCAATGGCCTGGTTGCTGCCGCGATTGTCTGTCCACGCGGCGGTCACCCAGCGCTCGTCGATGCTGCGTGCGTAGGCGATGTGGATGCATTGGTTTTCGCGAAGGAGGTTTGGGGAAGGTGTGGCGGCGAGCTTGAAGTCGATTGCGCGCGGCAGGGCCTTTTCAAGGAGGATAGCAGGTGAGGGCATGGGCCCGCCGAACAGCGTGCAGCGGTCGTAGGTCTCGATGCAGAGGCGAGCGCACTCGGAAGGGGTTAGAACGACGAGGCCTGTCTCGGAGACGATGTAGTCAAGCGGGATGAGTTGTAAAGCGAGTTCGTTTGCAACGGGCTTTTTCTTTTCCACCAGGAACCGCTTGTAGTGCTCAAAGAGTTCTTGGAAGGCAGAGCAGGCGTCGACAATCGAGCCCGGCTTTTCAGGGGTGTAGGCGAAGAATACGACGATGTTCTTCTCCGTTATTTGGGCACTGGCACATGCCAATGCCACCTTCGCCATTGGGTGACTGAACGCCGACCGCTGCATGTTCATGCTCAAACCGGGAGACCCAACATCTTGATCCGTGACAAGCAGGACCAAGCCATCCACCACGTTTCCTGACGTAGGTAGCCTGTCGAAGCTACCCAGCCGTAGCACCTCGTAGGTGCTCTGCACCCTATCCAAGAACGCCGCAGCGTTCTCTCTCATACCCTCAACCTGCGGCACCACACAGACGGCGACAATATCCTTCGGTCCCTGGACCGGACCCAGACCCAGTGTCTCCCAGAACGACACAGCCGACGGCAGCACCGACAGCTGGTTGTCATACCTCCTCAGCTCGACATGTGGTACCGGTATGGAAAAGATACTGGACTTCGAGACCTCATTCGCCCTTACTTGTACCCTCCCAATCGGCTGCATTAACGGCACGTCCTGCACCTCGGCCAACGGCCGCAGTTGGCAACCGACTGCCCCAGAGAGTGTTCGCGGCAATGCCTTATGCAGACCGCGGACCGAGTACCGAATAGCTTTGACCAAGCTCCTCCTGGCATCCTGGAGGTCCGAATAGGGCCGTTCAGCAGGCAGCTTCAGAAACCCACTCGCCGCCTGCTCAGTGAGGATTTGAGCCACCGTGATGAAATCGGCATCCGAAACCGACAAACGCAGCGGCGCAGGCTCCGGGTCGGCGAAGTACCGAGACAACGAGAGCTCGGGAATCTCGGCCGTCGACAGACGAGCAATATCGACGGGTCCATAGCCGGGAGAGTCGGCCGAGAGGTGGTCCAATTCGCGGAAGGATGCGGCGATAGAGACGACATCATCATCTGGCCGGCGCCGTTGCAGAACACTAGACTTGGCTGGGGATGACGCACGCCCTGAGGCATCATTCGCCGCGTGCTCGTCGTCGTCTGAGGTCCAGGTGCTGGATTCAGAGTCGGAAAAGACGTCTTTCTGAGATGCTGAGCCGTTCGCGTGCCCTGCTGCCAGCTTGACGAGGATTGACCCAAAATCTTGAGGGGGGTTGTTTTGGCTCTTGCGTTGGCGAACGTTCGTTGGGAAGCTGGTGCTAGCAGGACTAACATTGAGGAACGCATCGCTTTCCTTGTTCTTGAGAGCGGATCGGTAATCGAACAGGCCATGCTCGCCATATTTCTTGCTAGTCAGCGCGAGAGACGGGTCAAACTCGATCGGCTCAAACACGCTGTTGTGACGCGCATTTTGCCGCGAGGGTAGACTTCGCTGTGCCAATGGTACCGGCGGCGGCCGGGAGAATGCTGGGCAGATCCTCTTGAAGACAGTCTCAGGGTTGAATGGGCTAGGGTGTCGCTTGATGCCGATGGCTGAATTACGATTAAAGTTTTCCGTATTACTTTGTTGCAGGGCTTGTTGATTAACCAAGGTGTTGTTGTTAGGAGGCCTCAAGTCCGGTCTCGCAGCAAACACAGGCGGCAATGGCTTTGAGCTCGCCCCTTGCTCTTCTTGACTCGGCGTCATCTGGACGCCTTCCATACCTCCTTGATTTTGGCTGTTGTCCTGAACAGCAGGCTGAGCGGGCTCACCGTCCAGCATTGGCATGTCCAAGTCCATGCTGGTAGGCTGCTCATCAAAGATGTTCTCAAAGTCGGCCTCCGTGAGCTCATTGCCCTCGAACAAATTTTCTCCCAGATCTCCATAATAGCTTTCTTCTGGAAAATTGGTTGAGTTAAAGGCCGGTTCAGTGACAGCAGCTGGGGCCGGAGCAAGCGCCGAAGCTTGCCCCTGAGCTTGACCAGCAGCAACTTGCGTTGCTTGATCTCCAACCCCCGCTATGTTATTCGATGGGAGCTGGCCTGATGGGCTTTGCATCTGGGCAGCATCAAAGGCTGCAGCTCCAATCTGCTGCACACCATCTGGAGGGGTCGGGTACATTGCTCCAGCTGTAGATCCAGCCACGACTCCGTTGGCAGGACGCCATGCTCCCATGGGCGACAAACCGTTTGTCTGAGACTGCCCTTTCTGATCTGCTAGCTGGGCGTGATCCTGTGCTGCAGTGATATCTCTTTCCTTCTTACGCCTTGCCAAGGCCTCTTCGCGTTCCGACACGCCTTCACACCACACCTTGGCCTTGTTTAACGGATCCATACTCTCGATCCCAGTGGCATTGAAGGCCTTCTCGAAGGGTACATCAGCCATTGACTCAAGTTTAGGCTTGCGGAAACAGAGGACAGCCGGCCATGGAGCCGTTGGACCAGAGCTGCTGAGCGGTGTCCTCTTGCCATCTGGGCGGTAGTCGTATGGTTTTCGTTGGGTGAAGTGTATGTTGAGCCAAGGACTCCCATCCAGCAGCGATGGCGACATGCCCTTCATCTGAAGCAGTGTGTAACAGGTGTTCTTCCATTGAATGAACCTCTCGGTGTGGTTCTGTCGCATTCGTGTAACTTGCGTCTCGGGATACTGACCAAAACTACCACTCTCGCCCGCTTGGGTCTCATCCGTACTAATAACCCCTTGTAAGGTTCCAAACGTTCCAAACGGGGCAGCAAGGACCGTTGAGCTGGCCGAGAGCAGGCTTGATCGCAGTACATCGGCACTGGATACCATTCCGTGGAGTAGAGAGACATGAAGAGAGATGAGAAGTGAGCCCGTAGTAGTCAAGTGTGTGCGAAACGTGCCTACGGCGGCCTGTTTTGGTATTTGGTTCCAATCGGCGTCTCCGGAGGCGAAAGCGGTGGAGGGAAGAAGCACAGTGCGGTGATTGAGCAGGATGGCGCCAGAATTGCGGCAGAAGAAGGTTGTCAAAGATGACAAAACCGCCTTGACGAAGAATTCGTAAATTTCCCGTACCGGGACCGTGCTGTACCCTTTAAAGTCCTGACTCGGTATGGGCGCAGCCTTGCCATCGAAGCTGAACTTCACCTCCACGGCGGAATTGGTCGACGATGAACTGGTTGGTGTGTTGATTGCATTTGGCCCCAACGGCCGATTCCTGAACAGTCCCACAGGCTCAAAGCTGCCGTTTGCGACTAGGCCGAGGGGGTACCCACAAACCTCCATCCGCGCATGTAGGCCGAGCTGTTCAGGATGTGTGGTCGTGGAGGGGTCGTTGGACGAGAGATAGAAGCACCAAATGCCGCGTCTGACGGCATCCATGTAGACCAGGAGGCCATCATTGCGGAGGGCGTCCTCGACATCGGAAGCATTGAACGTATAGATGGACTGCGAGGCGATTGGCTCATAGATACGGAAGGAAATAGCCGAGAGGTTGCTCTGTTGCCATCAGCAGTTAGGTTAGCTACATTCATAGATCATCAAACGCACTCTGGGGAAGCGCGTGCTCACAATCAACAGGGTGTTCGTCTCATATTCGCCCGCGTCCATAATGTAGGCGTCGCGCAGAATGTGCGAACAGGAAGCGGGTGGTCATCCACCGAGACCAGGAATTCGAGGGGTTGGTCGGACAAGACGCTGAAGCATACGGGTTCAAAGCCGCGACTACCGATAGTTATCGGAGAAAGCGACGAGATCAGTTGCAGTGGCGGTTGAAACCCGCGGGGTATGAGCCGCGGCAGAGGGAGATGGGAGATGGGCTATGCGGACGTCTTCTCTTTGCGCCGGGGTGCAGATCTCCATGGCAGCGCGTACACCCCAACAACTGCCACGCCTTAGAGATCACCGGCAGCCCTTCGTCGAACACATGCACGCGCTGGCGTCTGGTACAAGAGTCACACCGGGTTGAGCAAATGGTTAGCTCGAAGCTTCGCAACGGATGACGGCGGCTCGGCGAGCGCGTGATCGAATGACAGCGATGCGCGGTTGCCAATTCGATGGCTAATCGAAAATCTTATGCGTCGTTTAGTGTCCCTCGGACGATGACAGAGCCGCGGGACTCGATACGCTGAGCCGGCGACGGCTTCTGTCGAGGCAGATAGTCGTAAGGCGTGGTGCAACTCCTGGCAGTTTTCTGAGGTGGTACAGATTACAGCGACCGTGGATGTAGATTGGATCAGATCGAAGAGCGCGAGCTGCCAAAAGGGTGGAGGCGCGCCAAGAGCCCCACGGCCAGGGGTGGACCACATGGATGGGATGGGGCGCGAAAAAATGACATGGGGGTCAGCGTTAGCAGGACAGCGCATTGTAAAGGTACAGTTCAGTCCTATTTAGACTGACACATGCATTTATATATGTGGCCTGTCTAAAAAGATCATTTTCATATGAGGATGCCAACATATATGATCAAGTAAATTATACAAAAAATCAAAAACAGTGTGCGCAGACGTGGCTGACGAAACGAAACATGCCGCAGCAAAGCATGGTGGAGCAATGGCCTGGTGGGCCACGACCCTGACCGCTCAGACGGGCAAGTCTCCCCGCCTTCCTCTTTAGGACGCAACCTTCGAAACTTTTTGGTTTTCTGCCGCAATGCGTCCAGAACTTGCGCTTTGCGCTTGGTGACGACGAGTGTTGCGTTTTTCTTTCTGTCTACTCTTTTTTCTTTTGCGTCCACAACATCATCGCGCGCCATGAAGTTAACGAATCCAGGGCCCGTTCCAGTGTAAGTTTCTATATGACCACTCATTTGCCATTATTCGAAAATAAATAAAAGGCTAACGCCCCATCCCAGGTACACTGTCGCGGGGCCGTCGACAGCCCGCCCACTCCCAGACTGGCTCTTGCGCCGCAGGAAACGGTCAGCCAAATATGACCCAGAGAACCTCAACAACTTTGAGTTGATACAGGAATTTGAATTTGAGGAAGGCAAGTTACATCAAATCCCCTCAGACTCGGCATCGATTTTCCTAACACTGTCCCCTGACAGCCAGCAACTGCGTCCGTGTCAGTGAAGATGGCAACTGGATCATGAGTACGGGCACATACAAGCCCCAGTTCCATGTCCACAACACACGAGAACTGTCGCTCTCCTTCTCCCGGCACACGAACTCGGAAAACGTCACCTTCTTGCTTCTTAGCCAGGACTATTCAAAGAGCGTCCACCTCCAATGTGACCGAACACTCGAGTTCCACACGCCGATGGGCTGCCACTACTCCATCAGGATTCCTCGGTTCGGTCGCGATCTTGCATACCTTCGACAGAGTTGTGAAGTCTTGGTTCCTGCCGTTGGGTTGAGTTCGGATGGGTCAGGGTACGGAGAGGTCTTCCGGTTGGACTTGGAGAGGGGCCAATTCCTGCGCCCATGGCAGGTTGATGTCGGTGAGGATGAACCCGGCAGTGGCTTACAGGGCAGCATTCATGCTGGTGCTGTCAACGTTGCCGCAGTCGCTGAGAACACTCACGGTCTTTGCGCATTCGGCACTTCCATTGGTACTGTCGAGTTCTATGACCCACGCAGCAAGAGCCGTGTAGCTGTTCTTGGGAACCAGGACGGCGAGATTACTGCCCTGGACTACAGCAGAGATGGATTATCTCTTGCTCTTGGTACCAGCACTGGTCAAATCCGCATCTTTGACCTGAGAAACCCGCGCCCATTGTTGAAAAAGGACCAGGGCATGGGGCTTCCCATCAAGAATCTCATCCACCTTACGACTCCTACCGAGGAGCGTAAGCTGCTTTCGGCAGATAAGCGAATTATCAAGATCTGGGATGAACAGAGCGGTGACCTCTGGACCTCGGTTGAACCGCTTGTCGACCTCAACTTCGTTACCCATGTCCCAGACTCAGGCATGATCTTGACTGCCAACGAAGGCAAGCAGATGCATTGCTTCTTCATCCCTAATCTTGGTCTCGCGCCAAGGTGGTGCCACTTCTTGGACAACCTGGTTCATGAGATGGAAAGCGAGAAGCGGACAGAAACCTACGACAACTATAAGTTCCTCACCAAGCCCGAGCTCAAGTCCCTCAGCCTGGACCACCTCATTGGCAAGACCAATCTGCTTCGGCCGTACATGCATGGTTTCTTCGTGCATGCCAAGCTGTACGATCAGGCCAGGCTCATCACCAACCCCTACATCTGGGAAGAGGAACGAGCGAAGCGTATCAAGGAGAAGATCGAAAAGGAGCGCTCCAGCCGTATCAGAGGCATCAAGAAGGTCAAGGTTAACCAGAAGCTCGTGGAGAAGATCGCGGAGCGCCAAGAGAAGAAAGGAAAGCCCGACGTTGCGGCTGCCATGCTGCAAGATCCTCGTTTCGGAAAGCTCTTCGAAGACGAAGAGTTCGCCGTCGACGAAACCAGCAGAGAGTTCCGCGCCCTCAACCCAAGCACAAAGATTCCCGGTGCCCAAGGAGATCAGGACGGCGATGTCAAGATGGGCGACTTCTCCAGCGAAGAGGAGAGCAGCGAAGGCAGCGGATCCGAAGACGAGCGCGAGCCCCGGCGCGAGACCAAAAAGCCAGAGAAGCCCAAGGAGAAGCCGAAGAAAGTTGAAGAGCCCAAGAAGCATGAAGCATCCAAGCCCAAGGACGAAGTCGTCATGCAGATCCGGTCCTCCAAAGAGCAGGGCGGCAAGCTTAGGGATACCGCCTTCGGCGAGCGGGAACAGAAGGACACCCGTGCTTCTAGGATTAGGACAGGAGAGGTTGTTGGGGAGCAAGTGCTTACATTCATACCCGAATCTAAGAAGAAGAAGCCACAACCAGCGCCAGAAACCAAACCCCGCACCGACAGGAGAAGCGCCAGCAACAACGCTCTCCGGAAACTATGAACGCCAAATCCGCTTCTGCCCAGGCCCTATATCATACAATGAAATACTTTCCCAAGCTAATGTCCGTCATCACAATCTGAAGTCATTGCGAAGTGCGCGCATCTTGATGTCCTCCACTGTTCACCGTGTTATCCGCCACTGGGTATATCCTACCAGGCGTTCCTCGTTTGTCATACGTCCTTCACTTCCGGCCAACGTTCGTCTGCTTCTTCTTGTCACCCTCCTTTTCAATGCCTTTCTCGACATCCTCATCAAAATACTCTGGCTTAATACGGGGTGTTGGCGGCACGTCGCCTCGGCCCATAGACTCCTTGACTGACTTGGGGAATTCGGTCCGCCTGGGCGTCAGGGCATCGACCACCTTCTTTGCCGACCTCCGCAGCGTCTCCTTGACCGTCCACTCGCGTCTTTTCGCGATGTAGAACAGAATAGACGTGGCAACTAAACGTCAAGTCAGTCTGATATCCTATCAGAGAGACGATCTTGCGGGAACTTACTGCCGAAGCTAGCGACGACGATGACAATGACAATGATAGCAATCAGCGCTCCACGAGAGATATGGATGCCGCCGGACGAGCTACCCGAGGCACCAGCAGCAGACCCGTCTACGACATCCCAACTGAAAACAGAGTTGGATGTCTCGGTCGCGAGAGGGAAGTTGTCGGTGGGAGATGACATGTCTCGAATGTGCGGCTGCCGTCTCTACGTTTGTTGATGGATATGTTGTCCAAGTACAAACAAACGCCCGGCGCCTAAGTGGAACGATGTGTCGAACGACCACTCGATCAGCTGCGGGAACCAGGCAGGAGGATGTCTGACAGAAAACAGGCGAAAGTGACGCACCGGGCGCACTGGCGAGTATATACAAGGGTAGCGTAAGCAGGCTGATGGGATGGACGCAGGCAGTCTGACCGGGAACAAAAAGGATGGATGGTGCACGATGTCTGCCAAAAAAACTTTTGCAATAGGTAATGCCCACATATAGGTCAAGCGAAAAGATTATATGAACACGCACCCTCTCTGTCTCGGACCTCTCCAAGCCTATCATTCTCACGCACACCCCCCTCCCTGCAATCCTGCTCCTCGACCACTCAGACTCCCCATCACCGTGACTGAGGCTAAGAACCACAGCGGGGTTTGCCTTCCGAGCCATGCAGTACCATGCCATGCGTGTTAATGTTTTACATCACACCAAACTAAAGCCAGGAAAGCCCTCTTCGTCAGCTTCGCCAACAAGGGCTATTCCTCTAAATCTTCCTCCCTCATCAATGCGACGCGCCACCATCGCAGCCCGTCCTTGCCCTCTCGACAGCTCGGCACTTGTTCAGAATCCTCGCAGACAGCAGTCTCCCGCATCATCACATCGCTCTCTCACTCCATGCGGCAAACCTCATTGGCTTCTGCAAGCGCCCGGCACAGGCTTGGCCGGGCCCGTAACAGGAGGTTGACGTTGGCCTTGGCGTCAAACTTGCAGACCTGCAGGCTTGGCTTTGCATGGTGGTCAGGGGTTTGAGTCTGGTTGCCCAATCAAAGATCGAGAATTGGGCATGGGAGGGGGTGAACGGCGCTTTGTGGAGGGGTGTGAGTGGAGGGGAAAGGCAACGTCACATCACAGAGAGGAAACCATAAGTGATGTGGGATTGTGGTGATGGTGGATAAGAGGATGCTCTTAGTGTCGCCGCTGGTTTTTCAACAACCGCATTATGTCGATAGTGTAGGGTAAGTGATATGTACATTGTTGGTGATACGTATGGCTTGGACCTCTTGCATGGCTGTGTGATGGTCTGCTACACGGAGCATGGCGATGAGCACAAGAACACCATGAGACAGTACCTCGAAGGCTAATGTTGATCTGCTTAAGATGGCGCGAGTCTTCAAGGACATCGGAATCAAGGATCCACTTTGTACTTAACAAGTCAACCTTTCTGCTGAGATTTCCCAAAGAGCTTTTGACACGAAAGGAAATGTTTGAAGGGCTAATACTAGTCTTTGAAGAGACCGACATGCTAACCCGCCTGTCTTTTTCTACAATACGGAACAATCCAAGGATCGCAACGTCAATATGCACACAAAGGATGTGGTCTGCCTAGGAGGAATGGTAATAGAAGCTCCAAAAATGTAGCATGTCTAAAAAGAAGACGTACAACACCCAGGATTCGCTGGTCGTCACCGACCCAACTACTAACTGGGCCCTCAGTGGCTTAACTAAGGCAGAGCAGACGGGATGCCGTGCTTTCCACTGGGTATGGTCGTACATATCAGGGTATTGTCGAATAGCTGCATATATTGATCGTACTGAGGAGTCGGGAACACTGCTCTATACTACCGCCAAGAGCAGATATCTGGAGAAATCGTCCTGATTACCCCTGAGTATAATCTCTCTGGCTCACTGAAAAGGGATGTCGTGTACAGATCTTGTCTTCAAACTAGGGGTTGGGTTCAAGAGGAAAAAGTTGCCTTGGCAATTTCAAGTACACTGTGATTGAGAGAACGGTCAGAAGCGGTTTGATAATGATGCTTTGATTTTCGTATGAAACCAAAGGCGCTTGAGAAAAAAAATCATGTTTCAACATTAGGAGATGCTCTCAGTCACAGATCTCCACTATATAATAGGAATCGAACTCCATTGGAGTCGCATTGTCTTTGTAAGGCTCGACGCTTAAGAGTCACTGCTGTCTCCCTTTAAGGATCGCCTTATGAGTCGCGAACTGTTGAGTGATGACAATCCATTGCTAGCAGTGCTAGTAACCTGTCAAGTCCCAATCGTAGCTTCCTTCAAAAATGGAAACCAAAAATGGTCTCCCACTTCACACTTTCTCTTGAACCCTTGGTTATATGGGGGGGAAAGCGCAAGGCAGTATACCCACACACAATTTTCGATGATGGTCGACGAGTCATGAAATTTACTCTTCTCTCGATCCTTCAAGGTTCCCAGGGTCAGCAATCCCCCTGTCTTAGCCTTCAAACACCTCTTTGCGAGGTTGTAAATTAATTTGCTTTAGTTTCAACCCCCACTCTCTTAATTCTTCTAACCCGTAGCATTAAATCACTCCATTTGAACATCAGGTTTGATCTGATGCCCATTACTACATCTTATGGGCACTCCGCAACAGCTACGATGGTACGAACATCACATGAAGAGCGTCATGATCAGGAATCATTAGACTCTGTGGACTTGGTGCGCAGTCCTGGGCAGTTTCATCGACCCAGTAAAGACGAACCCTATCAGAGTCGAAGTCCTGCTCACGATGCGCAAGAAAAGCAGGAATTTACCTTACTTTATCAACAGAGCCCACGGTCCCTAAAGAGTCATAGTCAACATGAAAGTCCAAAAAAGGACGAGATTGATGCCAGTGGCTTCGAGGGGTTCAGTCTTCTTCCGAAACCACAGGCGCTCAACCGGGACTTGGAGAAGAGCACCAGAGAGTCGTTTTCATTTGGTCCTCCGATCAAGATCACGCCCGGCCAGTTCACGCGTCTGTCGAGTAAGCAATCAGCTGCCCCGCCGGATGATGGATCTACACAGTCGTTGAAGAAATCACCAGCGTCTGGCGAGTCTAATGTTAGAATGCAATTTCCCCGAAATCTGCCCCCTGTTTCGCCATATGACAGTCCTCGGAAGCCCGGTTCTTTATTCGAGGATAGATGTGAGAGGATATTTAAGGGTTCCAAAGGCCAGGCCCAAGAAAGGACCAACCACAAGCTTATCGACACAACCGAACCAACAGTGACTCGTGAATCTCCCCTTCGTCTCCCCTTTCCGGACTCTCCCCCACCAACGGCAACGAATGGGCCGTTTCCGGATTCAAAGTCGGCCTACTCCGCTGTTCATCAATTGTCTTCTCACAAGGAAACACAGAAAAAAGTATCGACAAAAGTTCGTGTTCCTGACAGTACACTCCAGACAATATCGGAGTCTCATCCATTAGAGCGGAATGTACTACCATTCGAAGACGATGCTCAAACGAGTCATCATCACTTGGAGCACTGTCAACAAGGTGCATATGCCATGATTGAAAACGAGGTGAAAGACCTAAAGGGAGAGCAGCAGGTGGTCATTTCGACACATGGGAATTGCCAGTCCGGAAGGGAGATGACGGAGAACAGTAGAAGTCAGATGGTCAGTCAGCCATTGAGAGAAACAGTTCCGTCTTGCCAAGTCTATATACCCAGCCAGTCTCGTCCACAATCGCGGAGTTCCAACATTTCAAAACAGAGGTTTGTTTGTTCGCGGTTCGCTCCTTTGCCAAACTAACAATCACAGGTCGGGAGTTGGTTCGCTATCATCAAGCCCCATGTTGCGGCAGCGGAGAGTGGATATCAGCCAGCATTTTGCGGAAAACATGGCAACGATCGTTAACAAATACCAACAGGAGCAGTGTGCCACGCTCCAACTTGAGAAAGCGAAGTACCACAAGTATATCAAGAGACTCAGGAAAGAGCTTGCAGAAGCTGCGGAAACTCTGGAGCAGTACGCAATCCACAGCGAAGCACAATCGAGAGAGATTTTAGCTCTCCAAACTGCCAAGTATGAGATGTCAGGTCAACTTGCAGACTTCGAGGCTAAGTTGAAGACATCCGAGGAACGATTTCAGAAACTTAATGAAAAGTATCACACGTGCAAGACATACATCAACTCCGCAATCGATGAGCAGCAAGATCTCTACACGCGTTCGAAGAAGCACTGGGATGAAGTGGTTGAGCAGCTTCGAGCGATGGAAAGGGCTCGCAATGCCGAAGTCGAGATGACAGTTCGCAAAGCAGAAGTCATCCGTGAGCAGATGATGGAAAAAGTCCGTCAGACAATTGCACAAAATAAGGCCGAGGCAACACAGTGTAAGCATCCAACCACGGTTCTCCGTGTATATTTGCTAAGCTGACACCTTACTTAGTGTATGGTCAGATCAACCTGTTGACCGACCAAATTAAGGAAAAGGACTCAGAGCTAGGGAAAGAGAGAGAAACAGTTCGCTTGTTGTCTGAGAGGCTGAAGGAACTTCAAGAGACTGCTAGCGGTTTTGAAGCATTAGCAGCACAAAACAAGAAAATTTTGGACAAGCTGGAAGAGCAGCAAAAGGAGGCAGACAATCGGCACCAGAAAGAAACTAAGGATTTTCAACAACGGTAGGTACTTACTCCTGCCCAGTTCATCAAAGTCATGGAGTGCAGGCTAACCACGCTTGAACAGGCTTGATGCCCTTGCGAGCCGTTTGGAAGCTCTCTCTAATGTTGTGTCCGGTCAACTCGATACATTATCCAACATTCAGGACACCCAAGCGAACTCCCTGAAGAGGTAGGCTGTTCCCCCCTTCTGCTTGTGATTGATTTGGAACTGATCTATCCAGCATTGTAACCAAACTGGACACTATACTGGAAGCCGGAGGGAACGCTGAAGAGGCCATTAGCCAACTTTCGAAGGATCTCGGAACCCACGCAGACAAGATCTGGCTCCGCTTGGACAACCAACTTGAATCACTGGCCAGCCAGCTGACCAGCAAAGCCGAGGAGCATGGAAAGACTGAGGCGTTGTATAAGAAGCAGGTGGCTGAGTGCGAGAAGCACCAAACAGAACTTTCACATCTTCATGAGCTCGCCCAGCAGCAGGCTGACAAAATCCACGAGCTTGAGAATGATTTGCTTGCCATGGATGCCGCTTATGAAGAAAACAAGGAAGCGATCGACTATCTACAGTCCATTGAAGCTGAGGCTAACGAGCTACGGGAGGAGTTGACTTCCAAAACAACTTCTTTGACAGAACTGCAGATCAAACTCAACGAGAAGACCCAGGCATACGCTTCTGAACTAGAAATCCTATCATCGAACCTCATGAAACTTTCGCAAGCAGCCAAGGAAAAGGAGAAGGCCTTTCAGGTTGCAACGGAACAAGCTGTTAAAAACGCACGTCAGGAGCTCCTCTTAGAGATGCAGGCTGCAAAAGCGGACGCAGAAAAGAGGCTCAGTGAAAAACAGCAGGAACTGGATTCAATCTCAGCTCAATTAGAACGTTCGAACCAGGAACTTCAGGAGAAGGAGCGAAGCGAACATCAAGCCGCTATGGTTATCAATTCACTCAAGGAGAGTCTCGGCAGTGCGGAAGCCAGGGCAGTTACAGCAACACAGGAGCTGGCACAGTCGACAGCCAGTGCAGAGCAACTGCGGAGTAACCTTGGTTCTAGGATCAAAACGCTTGAGGAAGAGCTCATAAACCATAAAAAGAGGGTCTCTGAATACGAAGAACAGGTTAGATCACAGGATGCCAAGTATCGAGCACTTACCACCGCCCTTGAGCAATGGGCACTCAAGCAAGGGCTCGATGTCAACAGTTTAACCTTCCTCAAGACCAGCAACAGCAGCGCTGAAGAAATCAATGCAGAAATTATGAGAGCTCTGGAGCAGCTGGCGGGATTACATCAGAAAAATACCAATTATGAGAGTGGTCAGTCAGGTTTGTCTCCAATAGACAGCAACGCTGCTGGGCCTGCAAATCATAGTGGTTCACAGGAAGTCCAACTGATTCATGAGAACCCAACTGAAGGTTATCAGGATCAGTTTGTTCAGCCCGGGGCCAGTAAGCGATGCCCGAGTGAGCCAGCGGACCTATCAAACGGCATGGAGATCGCTGCTGGGGGAGCATTTTCTTCTTTCCAGGTGAAAAGGCTGGATCAAATCCGGCGCGTTATTGTTCGCAGTCCGGCTAATGTGTCCAGCGAGCCGAATGCTCCATCCGTGGACCAGGAGAAAGCTCGGCGCAGAGAGGCGGTACGGCCCAAGTCAATCATGAAGCGTGTTACTCGAAGCACATCAGCAGCGCTGAGTCTTCAGGGGAGGGAAGATTTTGCAGTTCAGACGCAGGGGGCTTTCGCCAGTCACCCCGATGGGCTGGCGTTGAATGAAGGGGAGCATAATTTTCCCACCACGCCCAAGACCGAAAGGACCGTTCAATCTAATTCATTTGTCCCCAGCAGCTCAGTTTCGGAGCGTGTGAGCAAAAGGAGGCATCCCGTAGATGTGGGTCTTGAGAATCGAGATGACACCCCCCGCAGCTCCAAACAGCCTCGGAGCGAACCAACAACCAAGCGATTGCGCCGGAGATTGTTAACAGAGTCAGGATCCGGAAAGAAAAATGTAGAACAACAACAATATCCAATGCGGCAAGGAGCACAACACCTTCCTGGTAACGTGTTCAACCCTACTCTCAGTGTTCCTCCCCCAAACGCCCAAAAGGAATCCAGATTTGCCCCTACGACCTCTCAGAAAGGTGGTCTTATGAATGCTCCTCAGTCTCTCAGCCAAAAGCCAATCAATCTTCGCACGTATGGTTCACAAAGAACAACGTCGTTGACTGGGGCCAGCAGACAAGGGGAGTCACAGTCATCGCTTTATTCCCGGCCCCAGTTTCAGTCGCAGTCACAGCCTCAATACTTGTTGAAATCGGAAGACTCACAAGACTCACTCACAATGTCGCAAAACCGTCTTGCTGATGCGAATATTCTTCTCTCCTTTCCCAACTTGCGTGCTTAACTGAACTTTGTTTGCGATTTTACTTTCGATTTACTGAATGCCTGCGGTCTGCTCAACCAGTTGCGGTTCGCTGATGAGACATGAAATAATGATGATGTAAGATAAAGGCATGTTGTGTGATTGTAGTTCACAATCTTGGGCCTGTACCTAATTATTAGATTTAATCTTGGGGCAGACCGGAAGACATGTATGTCTACTTACCTGCTGCGGGTTGAATCAGTTGAATCAATTCGGTCATGTGAGACTCTGCTCTCCCTTTCAAGGTTCTGGGAAACTAACGAGCAGACAACCATGACAGCCAAGGGCTGAGAAGATTGCGCTTAGATTTGACGAAGCCGGTATACATATATGTCATAAAACCCTAAAACGCCCGACCATGCTCTCTATCGAGCTTATGATACACATACATAAATTACTGTACACATTTACGACCACCGGTGCCGAGTCTGATCAGCACTCGGGTCCTGAAATGCCAATTGTCGAACCAGGTTGAAGCCAGATGACGAGAGGACAACAACTATTTGCAGACCCCCAAGATCTTAGCCTCAGCTCCCGAATTCCCGACCCGTAACAGCCCGGCTATCGTCTTCATTCGATCGATCCGGTGGCGGTGACAGGCCGTTATTGCGATGTGGCATGTTGTTCATTGCCCGGTTCGAAACCTCCGTTCTCTTCGCTAAAATCATCACACCTGTCCAGGCTCGTCCGCCCATGCAATACGCTGGCTTGCGCCTTCTCACTGACAGCTCTACCCCAGACTTGTTACCTCTCACTCCCCACAACACCGGAACCACAACGCCTCGCGACAGTCGAAATAACTGATCAAGAACTTTATTTGCCCTTTCGTTTTTGCTCGAGGAAGAGGACTCTCCTCCGGACTGTTTTTTATTGGACGGCTTGTTAGCAGTTGGATCGGGTGAAATCCTGGAGCCCAGAGGGAGGATTTCATGTACCGATGGGGTCATATTTAATCATGCTCAGAGGCAGAGACGTGCGGGGCCGAGTGAATGTGTAGAAGTAGCCCGTCATGGCCATGGAGACAAGGCGCACGCTGATGACGCGCGATTTGGCTGGGTTACGCGGGGCGCGTTAGCCATTGCCTTCGATTATTCTTGGGAAAATCCTAGAAAGAAAGATCCGTACCCTTCTTCGCCATGTTTGTGGTCTGGAACTGGGGGCTGTGAGGTCGGGGCTGGCTGGCGTCACCGTCGTCGTCGGCGTCGGCGTCGGGATCTGAGCTCGAGGTTTTGCGGTCCCCAAGATTTGCTCGGATCCCGAGAGAGCACGGGTCAGTTTGCCGAATTGTGCCAAGCGCCAAGAATCAGGAACAGGTGGGGTTGGACTTAGTTAACCCTAACCCTCAAGCCAATAACCTTTAATCTAGAGTGAGAGTTAAGGCTATTAGTGGCAGCGCGAGAGCGGGGTAAGTCCCTCGCAATAGCATCCTATCTGGACAAACAGCTGGAAGATGTCGACGGCATTTTGTGGCTCTCGGTGGACGCAGTAACTTATTTTCAAGTTTGGTAAGGGCTGTGATAGCTAGCCTATCAAACGGCGTGTCCTACCTGGAGGAACAACGTCGACAGCAATGGCTGGCAGCATGACGATGCAGCGGCGCATATGACAGGTTCTCAGAGACTCCGAATTGATGCCAAGCACGTAAATTGTGGATATTTTCGCAGCGGATCGATTGATAAACGGGCTTGCTATCACAAAGTAGTACTAGCGGCCTAGGGTCTGATCCGGGGAAGATGGGACCGAAGGGATCATTTGCCAGGACACACCGCCCACACACGTCTCCTGTTTTCGGAGGTCAGCCGCCGGGAGCGACAGGTACAAAAGTCGATGAGAGGACCCTTTTGACGCAGTTATCAGAACCTATCTCTGTGCTTGTTGGCTCTATTCTGCATCGACTCTTTGCGAAACACCGGGGAGAAGCGAAGAACTATCCGCACGACGTATGTGTTTTTCCCTGTCAGCAGCGTGGGTGCCTTCAAGAACCTCATGTGTTGAGTGCTTGCCTCGTCTTTAACAAGCAGCCCCGCCAATGAGCTGACAGCCTGATGCTGACAGCCCACAGCAAGCAAGAATTTCCAGCAAACAGGATCCAAACCAGCCAGGTGTTTGAACAGGTGACTTGCAGCAGCAGCAGCAGCAGCAGCAGCAGCAGCAGCAACAGCAAGAACCGCCGACCCCTGCGAGTCCAGTTCGCCCCCATCCGTCGGTTTTGAGGTCCACTTCCCCATCCCAACTTTAAGTTTGCCCTTAGGTAGAAAAATCCAGCAGGGCCAGAACTTTTCCGCAGCCAGCGCCGACCCCCGACTTCCCCATCAAGTGCCAACAACCGGCAGGCCACAAACAGCTGCTCTTCTTTTGGAGTGCACAAATGGCGCCCCTTGTGGTGCAGATTGCCCGCCATGGGACGTCGGTTAATTGCTCAGCGCTGAGACAGAGCGCTAGGTTGATCACCGCGGGATCAATGCAGGGTGCGGGCAGGAGAGGTACGTGACCGACTTTTTTTTTTATCTTGTTGTGCTGATTTCTCGCGTTTTTTTTAAAAAAAAGTTTCAATTGAGAATTTGTGTTGCTTTCTGGAAATTTTCGATTGCTATAGTACATACTGGGCTCAGTCAGCCCCCGGATCAGACGCCAGACATGACAGCGTGCCTGGCAGTTTGACCCCGTGCGTCAACAATTGCATGAGGGGTAACTCTTATCCGTAGCAATTGGGACCGAAAGTTTGAGGATGGAATGGAAGTCCAAGCCAATCCACGCCCACTTCCCAATTGATTACGGCGGGCAATATCATCATCATTAAATGGTCATTGAGGTTCTTGCCTCATCAGCAGCCGTCATAACGGTCCAGTGACGAATGACGTGCGGCAAGGCCGGCAAGCTCTCACACATGCGACCGGTGTCGGCGGGCGGCTGGGCTCGGTGGGGTGTGCTGGGTCCCACATTTGTCCCCGCTTGGCCCCAAGGCGGCCAGTCAGGGTCCGTTTCCCGCCGTGGGTATGCGAGGCCACGCACGCCAGGCGAGGGGCAGCCACCAAACAGGAGCCAGAGGGACAGGAGGCACATCGGATGACAGGAGATTGTTGGCAACAATGCGCTGATTCTAGTGTCACGGCTCCGGGCGGGCACCGCACAACGCCCACGGGATCCCACTGCTCGGGGCTGGTTATTCTGGTTGAGTGCACCACCGACGGTCCTGTCTCGGATGGCAATTCCCAAAAATCAGTCATTTTCATCTAGCCCGCGGCTGGCTCTCTGCCGTAGCTCTCCTGTCGTGCCTGTTACCCCACGCTTTATCTCTGTCATACGATCGCTTTTGTGCTTTACGGTCCACCATCGCATACGTAAGGTCGGCCTCGGTGTTGACACAATTCCATCTTTTTTTTTTTTTTTTTTT
>Ga0065720_1001530_pt1 | contig 19043 bp, 27 predicted proteins | sample Thericmetagenome_FD_59107 | JGI IMG/M metagenome (GOLD analysis project Ga0065720, IMG submission 59107) | Thermophilic microbial communities from the Joint Bioenergy Institute, California, USA of rice/straw/compost enrichment - eDNA_2 v2... | ecosystem: Engineered > Solid waste > Grass >...
ATATACATTCGTTACCGCGCATTCTGTCGAGGACGATCGACGTTAAATATCGTTATGGCGCTAATACACGTGTTTGATATTCCGCAAGTAGTACAACTGTCAACACGTGTCGTTGCTGGCACGGGGTCCAGAATATAACTGCCTGTGCGCGACGGCTTCTCAGCTCAATCGTCAATCTGTCGAAGCCATCGAATTCGACCACTCTCACATCGCCGGTGGTGTCTCGAAGATCAACACGGCCGACAACGTGTTCGGCATCTTCACGACAGCCGCGATGCGCGAGAAAGGCATTTACCAGCTTCAGTTTCTCAAGACGCGCTCGTCGTCGGCCGTGGGCAGCAAGATCGAGCTGGCCTTCTGCCCGACGACGCTGCGCATCACAGACAAACCGGCCGCCTCGGGCAATTCCCAACCTCGGTCACCTTCCAAGCCTCCCATCACACAGGAGGCGGAGGACGAACCTCAAATCGACGTTCGAGACGAGATCATGGACCTGATGAAAAACATCCAGGGCCTGAGAACCTAAAACCCGTTATAAATACCACCGAGGTATTATAACGATGTCTGACCTTTTGATGCGTTCTCACATGCATATTGTCGAGGACTTCGAACGTTGTCTCCGACAATACGATGTTCGAGAGGAGCCGCTGGACGATGAGGCAACTCCGTCCGAGGAGCGTCTGATCTCGGAGCTTGAGGAAGCCATTGGCAAGATGCGCTCCTATACCGAGAACCGGGGTGGAGAATACGCCCTTGGTGTCGAGGACGGCATGCAGAAGGCAGCAGACATTCTGGAAAATCTCATACGCCGCTATCGCGAGGGGGTCGTTATTGGATAGGAAATTCAGCAGTCTGCTCGATGAGCTGATTGGCCCGGCAGCTCCAGAGCGAGACAAGGACCTCTTCATCGAGAGCAGAGCGCAGCAGGTGATCGCTTCAGCGAACAACTTGATTGCGCTCATTAGGGAAACCTACGACGCGGAGACGGCCGAGGAGCTTCGGCGTCGCCTCATCAATTCGATCAAAAGCGGAGACGAAAACAAGTTCCGGCGACGCATGGCGAAAATCAGAGAGGATCGTCTGTCCAGATAACCACGAGGACCATCGCCAATGTCAAACAATAACAATAAGAAACTGGCGCAAACAATTGTGGAAGACGGATTTTTCAGTGGCCTTGCATCATCGCTTGGATTGACTGGCAAGGCAGCTCTCGGCGTTGGCCGGGATGTCAGGATGGCGGTAGCTGGAGCGAAAGGCGCCAATCTCTACAAGCGGGTCTATCGGAAGGTGATGCTCGATTGGAAGAAGTTTGCCGCGACCCTGGGTGCCGACGCTAAGACAGAAGCTGCGCCGACGGACGAGAACCTGCTGAAATTCGTGCTGAAGTACTACAAGGCCGACGCCTCGGAGCTTCTGGCTGAAATCAAGACGGACTTCGCCAGGTTCGCCGACGACAAGACCGATGGTGATGACTCCCCGGATGCCGTGCGTAATCGCAGCGTCGAGAGGGCAATGCGCGAGCACCGGAAGATGATGCTGGTGGCCGAGGAGTTTTTCAAGGCGCTCGCCCGTGAGATCGCCTCNGACCCGAAGCTCGCGCTCCTGTTTCTTGGAGACAAAAAGGCGCGGTCTGACGGCGGCATTGGTCAGGCCTCGTACACCTCGGTCGGTGTCTCCTCCGCTGCGAGAGCGGGCGCGTATGCGAGCACTTCAAGTTCACCCTCGTCATCCAGGTCCGATCCCGAGGTCAACATGCGCGCCTTCGCCAAGAATCTCGGTGACCTCGGCGTGCGGAAGTCCCTCTTCACAAATCTGGCCGAGCTGCGCGGATACGATTTGTCCGAAATCCATCAGCGGATAAAAACCTTCATGGATCACGAGGACGCCACGAAGATCGTCGCCGCCATGCTTGCCGCACTTAGGAGGTGACATGGAATTCATCCGCAACCTCAGCGAAAGCAAGCTGTTTCCATCGAAGGAAATTCTGGAACGTTACTCCAGGAGGGAGATCGCAGAGCTGCTCTATCTCTACATCATCGCGTTCCGGATTTTCATGGCTGAGGAGAGCACTCGCTTCTGGGCTTCCAACTACCTCCGGAAGACCATTCAGCACGGTGAGTTCTCCCGCTGGCAAACCACGGGAAACGACCTCTACGTTCTGATCTACGCGATCCAGGCCAAAAAGGGCGACGAGAAGCCCTACCCGCTTCGCATGTCCGACCTGACCCGGTGGATCAAGCAAGGGGCAACGCGTCGAGAGTTCCCTGATCGGCTGACCGATCGGCTCTTCGTTCGTCTGGACTTCGATCTGAGGATCAAGCACGAAAGCATGCGCGCCGTCCGGCGCCTCGTTTCATCGTGGCCGACGCTCGAAAAGGAGTATCGCCGTCTGGCGATGACCAGGCTGCTTCAGTTCCTCCGCGCCAGATCACCGAAGAGCGACATTCTTCTCATGCTGCGACGGCTGGCCGAGATCGAGAACTACGAGCTGAAGAACGTCTTCAACATGGAGACAGGAGAGTTCGAGCACGACCAACAGCCTCAACTGACAGGGAAGGAAAGCTTTCTTCAAAAGCTCATTCGGTCCAAGAAATGAAGTCTTTCATCGAATATCTTCAGGACGTTGAACAGGAACGCCTCGACGAGGATGCCACCAGCGGGGCGACAAGTGCCGCTTCCATTGCGATTGTAGTCGGAGGCCTCGGCCAGAAGGCAAACACCGACACCATTGGCGTCGGCTTTGAACCGGACGGCCACGAGCGCAGCATCTATCCGGCTCCGAAGTCGCCGAAGACCGGTAAGAAGCCTATTCTCCGTCGGTGAACGTCAGAAAACGCATTCGTAATAAATAGTCGTACAACCTTTTAAGAAAGGATTTCAACATGTCTAATAAGGTCAATGGTAAGGCGCTTCCCGGCGAGAACCTGACTGGCAACCTCCAGTTCTTCTCGGTCACGACCACGGTCGATATCTCGGGAACCACCGCGCAATCGCAGAAGGCTTTTGATCGTCTCATCGAGATCATCTCGCTGAACGGCCAGCCGGTCATCCTCGGNCCGGTCACGGTCGATGGTTCGGACTACTCGTTCCGCTTCGCCACCGAGCATGCCGGTGCGTGGGCCAGCGCTGACGCTCTGGTTGCCGCCATCGAGCAGCACGGCAAGGGCATCTTCGACCAGGGCTCGGTCACTGTCGAAGTCAGCGACATGATCGGCTAAGGCCTTCTGGGTCAGATTGAGAAGCGCCCGATGCATAAGCATCGGGCGTTTTTGTTTAAATATAATGGTCATTATTGATCAATGAGATGACATTGAACGAGCTATTCAGTCTGCGCTGTAAGCGTAAAGAGATCGTCTGGGTCAAGCGCGGAAATGAACGAGAACGGACGGATATTTCCATCCGGCGCGTGATACAGCCTAGGCGACGCTTCGATATTCGAGGAAAGAATAATGAAAAAGATTGATTTTGTGACCGATCTCGCGAATCTTCTTTCATTGGAGGCAAAGGATATTGACGTTGTCGTCAAGCACCTCGGCTTCGACGAAATCATCGACCTGATCGACGCCGCCCAGAACAAGGACAAGAAGCGTGCCGCGAGAATTCTCGGTATCCGTGAGGACGGTCGCGAGTTGTCTGGGATCAGCGACCTGCTGGCGTCGTTCGAGAAGGACACCAAGCTCCGCAAGGAAAGCCGCATGGGTTCGTCCAAGGACGCGAGACGCTACATGCCGAACATCAACGACAAGGTGATCGTCAACGGCGAGCGCGGGACCGTGAAGATTCCCAACGGCCCGAATGGTACGATCGGCGTGATGATCGACGGTGAGCTGACAATGGCCAAGAGATCGGAAGTGCGGCCGCTACGGGAGTCCACTCTTGGCATGACCACGATCCCATCGCTTGAGCGCATGCGCGAGCTGGCTGGTATTACCACGTGCTCGGAGCCATCCCAGAAGCTGCCTACGCCCGCCGTGGACGTTGATAGCGAGTGTTCGGACGAGGAATGCCCCCTGGCGGCTATCCAGGACGCTTTCGACACCATCGAGAAGAACATCGGCAACCTGAAGATCAGGGATGGCAAGATCGTCCGGGATCGCGCCAACCGCATCCTCATGCGGCTGAACGAGAGCGCCACTCGGCGCGGCCGACGCATCTAGCGCAACGACGGAGGTGACCATCGGGCCACCTCCGTCGTTTATTCCAAGCAAAGTGACGCTCAAGAATGCCCGGAAGACCGGGCATCCTTGTCAATTGTACTCCGTCACGTTTCCCTTGCGGGTCAGCGGGGTTGATGTCCTGCAACATCACCCTGTCCATGCCGTCAGGCTCGGACCGGATCACGATGCCCTCACGCACGTGGTTGGCGAGCGTTGTGGTGCCGTTCTTGAGGTCACGCAGGCTCTGGGACCACGGTCCCTTGAAAAGGAGCGGAACGGTCTCGGCGCCAATCTTCTCAGTCGCCTGTGCCATCTCCTCCCACTTGAGAAAACGCACCTCACTCCCCTTAACGACCACCACATCGAACACCCGGAATTCGGGCTGGTCCTTTCCATAATGGAGGTCCTGGATGCCCTTGCCGAAAACCTCTCCCAGGAAGAAGACCTTGTCGTAGCCATCGACAAAGCGCTTGAACGCCTCCAGCTTCGAGAGAAGAGCCTTGACGTAGACATTCCGAGAGACGTTCGCTTCGTTGTTCTTGAAGACGAGCCCCTTCGCGCCGAGACCCTTTGAGAAGCAGAAAAAGTCCCCTTCGAACAGGTGCTGGTTGCCGAGACCNCGGACAAAGCCAAGGCCGCAGAAAGTGCCGTGAATCTTCTCTGTAACCGTGACGGACATGCCATCGACGAAGAGGTCCGGGAACTTCTGAATATTCTCCACGTCGAAGTCGATGGTGTTCTCCTGACCGATGAACACCACGTCTCCAGCCATGGACGCCGGAATCTCGGGAACGAACTTTGTGATCCCGAGGAACTCCGCAACATCGTCCCCGACCTTGACCTGCTTCCAGGTGTAGGTCCCGTCGGCGTTCGGAATGCGATCGCGGACGGAGACATCATCACCATCGATCACGCCCCATGCAGGAAACATGATCCCTCGGGAAAGGACGTCGCGCAGCTTGATCGCCTTCACACGATTGCCCTTGCTGCCCGCAAGGAGCCCCTTGTTGTTCTTCTCGTCCCAATATCCTTCCTTGAGGAGTGCGTCGGGCACAACGGCCCCCTCCGGGACGTAGACGACATAGTCTCTCGGCGCGTAGCCTCCCATCAGGCAACTTGGCAGAGATGGAGACAAACTCTCGGAAATAGTTCANCCCCTCCCCAGAGCCCAAAGATACGGATAGTCGTGCGCCTCCACCTTTATGAGAAAATCCTTGGCGGGACCAAAACCAACTTGGTCGCGAAGTGCCTCGGACAACATACGCAGGTTAGGGTACGTCTTAACGAGCCGACAGATTTTGGTCGCCGCCTTCAGGTCTTCATCGTTAAGTTGGTAGGCGATTACCCAGACGATGAGGCGCTTGGTGTCGGTATCGATATGGACTTCGTACTCTGAAGTATCTTTATGAAAGAGAGAAAGAAGGTTCGAAAAACCGCCATACGGGTTATCCCCGGTTTCGTCGCAAACAACGCCACTATAAAATCACTACCACAGAATTGCATTTCTTTTACATGTGGTCGGACCATGGGTGGTGAGTAACCAAGCACCCGTTGCTGGCTGTGACGTGCATGTCGCCAGAAGCGCCCCAGTCAAGCAGCGGGCGTCGAGTACGACCTGTAAGAAAACATCACCGCAATAGTCAACCTTTCGATTTCATTGCTTCAGAACCGGGAGGCGCATCGCATGTCGTACCAGACGTAAAAATGATGTCGGGTGGGAAAGAAGAATTCGATGAGAATATTTCTTTGATATGTTGCCGACACTGACCAAAGGCGGCGCACGATGCCAGCGTGTCTTTTTAAATAGTATCATGACTACCATTCGCAAAGCAAAACGAAACATCGGTCCGGTTCTCAGCGAGGCGGGAGCAGGACCGTCGCGTCTTGTCGCTCACATCAGATCGGGGCGTCCCTTCTTCATGATCTCGGCCATGCGTGCGAACCTTTCCCATCACGAAAACCTGGTTCGCGCCAAGAAACTGGAGAGAATGCTGGCGAACCTCCCCTACTCTTTCATTCGAACGGAGGGTGAGTACCTTGAGATCGGCCAGACCGAGCCAAGCCCGGAGTTGTCTCTGTTCGTCATGCCCGTGGACTCCGAAGCGCCCGGTGCGATCGACAGAATGATTTTTCTGGCTGTACGACTTATGCGAGTATTCGACCAGGACTCCGTCCTTATCGGCGACGGCAACCGTGTCTATCTCCGCGAACGGGATGGAAGTGAATTCTCGCTTGGAAGCGCGGCATCGTTTTCTCTTGCGGTAATCAAGCGTGCTCCGGCCTTCAGCAAGATTAAAGGCCGCAAGTTCACTTTCGCCGACCCTGACGATGCTCCAGGTGCCGCCGTCTATGGCCAAGACAAAAGTGTTGCGAACCAATAGCGTGTCGCTATAGTTGCCACGCTATGCGTAAGAGCGAGCTGTTCACAGAACTGACCAAGCGGAATGCGCTTCGGCGGGAGGCGCAGCTGCCGTTGCTCGACCTGCGCAGGGAGCTCCAGAAGCAGGAGATCATCGAGGCCTGGAAGGAGTATTACACGATCCAGGAGGCCTACGAAGAGAAGCGGAAGAGCATCTTGGATCGGATATCGCGGGAGTATGCCGTCAAGTACGGTGTGGCCCCGGACAGCGCCGGGGGCCATTGGATCGTCCTGGCTAAGGCCGAGCGGGAGTTCGAGGCCTACCTGGAGACGATCGGCTACAAGAAGCCCCCGCCAATCCCCGGCCAGGCGATCTTCTACGGCGGCGACACCGAGTAATCCGCCACTCTCAAATCACTTCGTACCGCTTGAGCTGCTCAAGTGTGTCATCGGCGTTCTTGTGGCGAATGCCGATGCCACCAGCGGCTTCCCACCGCCTGATGTTCTTCGGCATGTCATCGACCAAGATTTCGCCCGGTCGGCGGATGTGTAGAGCCTTGTCGCGAGAAAGGCATGTGACAACGAGCTCATGGTCAAAGTGCCGCTTCCACCACTCCTTCTTGGCGGCCGCAGCGACCTCAAAGCCACTCTTCGGGCAGCCGGTGAGCACCATGGGCTGAAGGTGTACAACCTTCTCCCAGAGATGCATGGCGTCGCTCTTGAGCGGCATCTCGTACCAAAAGTCGTTTCTTTTATTGATGAGAGCCCACATGTGGGCTTCGTTCATCTCCCGTGGCCACTTCCCGAAGAGCTGGTAAACGCGGAGATCGAAGTCGGCAAAAACTCCGTCACTGTCTAGAACGATGCTCATAAAATAACTCCTGCCGAAATAAGAATACGTTACGACATCTCGGCAGGAGGTACCATATAATTCAGGCTCGCGTGGCGCCCCGGCTTCCTCGTTACATGAGGCGTCACGCATTCCTATGTCTTTACTCCCTTTTCAAGAATTCTAATCGAAATTGTTAAGATGAATGCAAAAGTTGCGATGATTGCATACCAGAAGAACAACAGGATCGCCTGATAGAGATGCCAATCCCAAACCTCCACCGCGCCATATACGCCAAAACAACTTCCAACCAGTGGGATATATGTCAGGAAAANAGCNATAAANAAACTAAGGACTTTTCCTATACCAAGGGCATAAGAAANGCCGTCCATAATGGCGAACATTTGTACGAAGCCTATAATCAGATAAAGTACATACACCGCGATACCAAAGGCTCCTGACAAGATGGATGGCATCCCCTAACCCTCCAAACACTCGGTGATTCACCCTGCGAGATAGAGTGTTCATCAGCATGGAGGGAATGACAAGCGAAACGGCGCGCAGTCGGTTTAGCTGCGCGCCTCGGAGTGACGTACTTCAATTCAAAATGTTCTCAGCGCCATCTGGTCCAGCAATGCACTTCAAGCAGGGACGTAACCACAATTGTTTCCAGGGGGTCCGAAATTTTTCGCCATTGCACTCGCAACGGAGGCCTGCCAAAGACATCGCGGCAGACGTATTGAGCAGCGCTTTGTTCTGGTGTATTACAGGCGAAAATGTTTCGGATAGGAAAATTAGGATGCTTACTAAAACAACTTGCACTAAACTCACCTATGCAAGCGTTGCGGANTTGCCGCCCAGTAGGAAAAGAGAAATGGTGCCAGGTAGACGTAACGTTTCATGGCGCACCTCCTAACTGAAGTTGAGGGCGCGGAACGGTCGGAATCCTGGAGAAACCCTCCCGCCCGTCGTGATATCGACGAATGGCGTCAAGTCCAAATAGCCGCGCGGAAACGTATCTGACTTGGCGTGATATTCCTCTGCTCGTTCGCAGCGTTCATCTACCCATGACCAGATCGGGCGGCTTTCGGCTAAAGACGAGGAGGCAGGGAATGGGTTTCAGGGCGACGGCGCCACGAAGCACATTCCTCAATGGTCGCTCGTCATGCGACTGACTTCTGCTTCTGAAAACGAGCCAACCTCTTGGCCTCCTTCAGCTCGGCGAGCATCGCCGTGGCAATCCGGGAGAGCGAGATGCGCTTCAATACATCTACGTGCGAAAGGCGATAAGCCCGATCGTCATTCTTGATCTTGATCTTTAGTTCCCTGATTGCCTCGGAAAGCTCCCGGTAGGAATCCCGCCAGTTCTGACGATATGCCAGATACGTTTCGCGAGATGTGATGGTGTCGATGAGAAAAGTCGTCATGATTGAAAATCCTTTCGTTATTTCCGCAATGAGAAACATTTTGTAATTATGCGCACGTTTTTTTCGTGCGGGCCGATGCCAAGCACAGTGACGATAGAAAGACCGATGATCAGAGAACACGGGGGACCGACCCACCGTGCGTCTTCATGGGCGCACAGAGACTGTGCTTCTGGTACGGGNCAGCATCTACCTGTCTCTCTTGGAGGGCTGCATGACGAGCTTGTCAGCCGCGCCTGCGNGCACCCATCCGGTATTCGAAATTACTTGNTGTNCTGNGGGGGTGCTGGCAGGTCTTTGCGAGATACACAGATGTGTGTCCGCTCGTAACCATTGTCTCCGGTAGTCAGTCCCCAGACGTGAAGTTCATCATCAAGCATCCAGTAATGCGCGCGGCGAACAACGGAGACGGTTCGTTCGACTTCGTCGTGCTGCACAAGAGCGCCCCACGACATGTCCCTGCCCTTGCGATGCATATAGACGATCTCGTTAAAGACCCAGAGCAACGCTCGTTCCATGTCGGCCGCTCGAATGTTACCGAGAATGCGTTGGTCTTTATCATTGTGAGCAGCCTGACGGACTACGTTGTACATCGCCAGGAGAACACTGAATATGCAGGCGTTATCCGTGCTCTCCTCCAACAAATTCCAGTCGAAGGGATGTGATGCACCCGCCACAATCTGGCGAATGCCGGTCAACGTCTCCGGTACAGGATCATCCCCGGCCGTGACGGCGGCGTTGTAGACGGAAACGAGTTCCGTAGCCTCATAGAGGCCATACCAGACCCAGGCCGACACGACGCCGTCGTATTCCTTGGGGTCGCGCTCGTCGATGCGGGAGCGTGTACCGTCCTTGTGCAGCCGGTAGTAGACCTTTGCGTCCGGGTCGATGCCTCGCCTGCGGGTCATCCAGCGGGCGACCATCTCGATTCCTAACTTCTGACGATCTCGCATCGGCCGCCTCCTGGGATCGACTTCGGAGGCGTAACTGTTTTCCAAATATGCTGTGTCAACCATTCAACTAATGTTCTTCCAAACGGGCCAATTGTACACCAGAGATGCGATCAAGAATAATAAAAACGGTCGAAGACCCTTGTAAGACAATTTCGATTTTGATTTCGAGCGCTCCAATTATGTATAAATATTGTTACATCGGAAATTGGTCCGATGATACGGGCAGTAAAAACCTCGCAAGTCGGCGAGGTAGTAAAGACCCGGTAAGGAGAAATATGGTAGAACACGTTGATCAATCGCTTCCGGCGGGCGGTCGATCCACTGTCGTTGAACTTGTCATCGACGAGACCGGATCGATGTCAGCATTCAAGGCCGCGACAATTTCAGCGATCAATTCCTTTCTCAAGGATCAGGCAGAAGTCGAAGGTGAATGCCTTCTTTCGCTGAGCAAGTTCCACTCCGGTTCGATCCGGACTCCTATCCAGGACATCGACATCAGGTTCGTTCCTCCTATGACGGAGAGAACCTTCCTTCCTGGTGGCGGAACGAATTTGTATGACGCAATCATCGAGCGCATCAATGCCCTTAGTTCACGAACTGCGAACTGGACGGGCGACTTTCAGGTCCTGTTCGTTGTCCTGACCGATGGTGAGGACAACATGTCGAGGAACGGGCCGAGACAGGTCAGAGCGTTGATCAAGAAATACGAAGCCGCGAATTGGCGGTTCATGTATTTGGGGGCGACCGACAACGCTTTGACGATTGCAAAGAGTCTCGGCTTTCATCGTAGCCGATCCAAGAAATTCAAGATGAAGGACATTGAGAGGACCATGGCCGTGCTTTCTGCGAGCACGACGGTCTATCGCGCCACTGGGGTGGCGGAGATTGCTTGAGGAGTTCATTCATGCGGTACAATAACGTTTCCCTTGAAGTTCATGTTCGCGGTCGCCAGATCACCGAGTACCCGCACAACGGCCAGGTTTTCGTCGAGGGACGACCAGGCTCTCGCTACGAGATCGTCGTTCGCAATCACAATCTCTTTCCGATCGAGGCCATCGTCTCCGTCGATGGTCTGTCGGTGATCGACGGAAAGGACGCTGGTCCGAACTCGTCAGGCTATCTCGTTGATCCTGGCGCCAGCATCACGATCCCCGGCTGGAAGGTGGACAGCGCGACGGCCGCTTCGTTTGAGTTTGCTGGTAAAGGCAAGAGCTATGCGCAATTCGCCAGCGGTTCGACGCGCAACGTCGGTGTGATCGGTCTCCTCGCATACAAGCTCCAGCACCCGATCTACACCACCGTTCCCCACCCCTTGAGGAGCATCCAGACCCAGCCCTTGCCTGGGTGGATTTACGCGAATGGCTATCAAGACGGGGTCGCTACGTACTCGGCATCAGGTTGCGTCAGCTATGGGGCTTCCATCACCGCATGCTGCGTTCACGACGCAGGCGAGGTGAGCATGCAGAACCTCGGCACCGCGTTTGGTCAAGCGACTGATTTCGCCACCATCTCCATGGAAGCGAAGCGCGAGGACCTGGTCGGTATGATCGTCATCCATTATGACGACGCTCGCGGTCTGAAGGCCCGAGGTATCTCCCTGGACAAGCGACCTCGCGTCCGCAACCAGCCCAACCCGTTTCCCGGAATGAGCGGCTGCAAGCCGCCACCCTGCTGGAACGGTTGAGATTGGAAGGCCCCGTTACGGGGCCTTTCCTTTTCCGATGGGCGTGGACGCCTCGTAGAACAGGTAGGTATCCGGCTCGATGAATTCGTAGTCGTTCAAGCGGGTTTTCCCCTCTTCGACCAGCTCGCTGTGGAGCCTTACGTTCGTGATCGCCCGGTTCTTGCCGACCTTCGCCCGGATCACGCACTCATACATGCCTTCGCCGCCGAAACCAGGAAACCGGAACTCCGTGAAGGACTTCTGCGTCTTCGTTCGGACACCGGACACGTCGGTGCACACAGGGTAACTGTCCTCCTCGTCGGACGAGGCCATGTCCTCGGACTCTTGATGATAGAGGTCGCAGAGAGTGCAAAGCGTCTTGAGGTTGATCGGTCGCGCGGGGAGCCCGACGACAACGATCTTGTACCGCCTGGCCTTTCCGATTGTGTCGATCAGGTAGACCTCATCCGGTCCCTTCTTGAGCATTTCGATAGCGAGCGACCTCGGAAAGATTTCTCCGCGATATCCGGCCCCAAGCGCCAGAACCCTGGCGACCGCTGCCAAACCGGCCCCATACGACGCCTTCACGGTCTCTGCCGAGAACTGACCTTCCTGCAAATCGAGGTAGGGCGCGTGAAAACCGAGTTGCGCTCGATAGTGGATCGAACGCCTCGGCATCAGAAAGTTCTCCTCCTGGCTGTTCCCGGCCATGAACAGGTTCGCGCACGCCGAAAAGCACTGTTCCCCATCATCCACGAACGTACCGATGGTCTTCTCAATGAGGAACTCGGCGATGGCGAGGCCTTCGGCGTAGTTGCCGCCGTCGCTCGCCAGACACAGCGTGTCACCGTAGTCGATGCCGCTGGAACTCAGCTTCTGCAAGTCGCCCTTTTCGATCCGGCCTGACAGAACATAGCCGCAGTTCGGACGATCCACCTTCTTGATCTCGGCCGCCGTGGCTACCCCGACAAACGCGGCAAACCACGCGAAAATCCATAAGAACCAACGCATTCCCCCTCCCTCTTAACGGGACCTTAGTCGGTCGATGCCACGATGACCGCTCGGCCGCCTCAAATCCAGGTGGCCGTAACGAGAATGGTGGCTGCTGTCAGCACCACTGCCAAGAGCAAGGTCGCATCCAGGCTGTAGCGGCGAGACAGATCGCAGGCGGCAGGTACCTCGACCAGACGCTCACGACGCGGCGCGATGAGCGGAACCGTTCGCATCACGCCTCTCCCGGCAGTTGTCCTGACCACCACCCATCAGGGGGCGACGACCCGCCTCTGCGGTCTCCGAAATTTTTAGGGCCTAAATGGACCGCTCCGCTCGCAGGTTCTTTGAAACCCTTATCTATCCTAGAATTGCGAGCGTTAGCGATAAATTTTGGCCCTTGTGACTTTCTCCGCANCATGAAGGCCAGCATGGCNGCCGCGACACCGGAGAAACGCCAGAAGATGGGAGCCCTGCGGCAACCCTCGGTTGTGGCGCTCCAGCGCCATTTGCCGGTCCCGGACACGCGGGCGATGAAGCCGATCTTTTCAAGCTTGGCGATCGCCAGGCGGATTTGCTTCTCGGTCAGCCCCAGTTCCTCGACCTGCGCGAGCGCCGCCCGGCAGATGACAAAATGCCGACCCCAGGTCTTGGGACCGGCATGAAAGCGGGCCAGGAAGCGAGCGAGAACGTGAGCCGGGGTTTCCTTGTGACCTAGGCGGTCGTTGAGCCAATCACGGAGGCGACCGGGCATCCAATATGGGCCGGACCAGCGGGATGGTCCGTACTTGGAGGTCTTAAAGCGCATGCCAATACGCTCCTACCGCGCCAGATGCCGAGATCGGGCGCGCTGAGATGTTTCAGAGGAGCGGCAATAGGCCAGCGTCTCGGGAAAACACCCGAGCCGTCTTGACCATAAAGGGCTGATTCGCTAGTGTCGCTACTGCGAGGAAAGCGTCACTAGCGGCCCTTGCCGCTGTGAGTTTCAGAAAACGCCCGTCAGTTGCCGCTGACGGGTGTTTTCATTTGTGCCGTTGCCGTCACATCGATGAAGTCCTTGATGATCTGCGGGCGCGGGCGGCAGTTATCCACGCGCCGTCCACAGGTTATGGTTAACAAAAGCATGAGTGCTGAGTCTTTCGGCAGGGTCAACCCCGACCGTGCCTGAAGGGCTCGAAAATCTAATATTCGCTTGGCCTTCGCGGCTTTCTCGGTCACTCCGCCATCTTCCTCCGATGATCTGCCGAGACAGGTTTCAACACCTGTACAGACAATAGTTCATCGTGTCGGGAACACGCCCGATCGCTCTTGACCAGTTGTCGGGGGATGGCTACCTTGAGTGTGTTGTGAGCTACTCCGGTAGCAAACACCCATTTACCGAGCGCCCGTCAGCACCACCTGGCGGGCGCTTCGTTTCGAGGGTCCATCACATGCTGATCCTCCATCCTGGGGCGTATGAATCGGCGCCCACATTAATGATCTGTCAAAGATTCAAAGTCGCTTGAGTCGGTCAACCCCCAACACGCAATTCCGCCGTAATTCTGGCTGCGAGAGCCGCTTAGACTATAAGGTATTTGTCGCGAAAGTCGGGTTCGGCGAATTACGCGACAAATACCTCATNCCTGGGGAGGGGCGGAGCAGAGGCGCGGGGGAATTTCGCGACAAAAACCTNATAGTTGACCCCCCGAACNATAAGGTATTTGTCGCGNAAGTCGGTGNCCGCTCCGGAATCCTCCGGAATCCGAGAAGCCGGATGGCTCCGCGCAGCNGGCGCTGTGAGGTATTTGTCGCGAAACTCGGCCAGAAGGATCGGACTGCCCGACGGCGATCCGGTAACCCATTGAGAAACAATGGGAAATAATTTCGCGACAAATACCTTATAGGGGGGGCGGAAGGCTCTGAAGCTCCCCGGACAGGCCCAAACGGGGGACTTTCGCGACAAAAACCTCATAGTTTGGGGACCAGGCGGAGGGGGAATTTCGCGACAAATACCTCATAGTCGGTCGCCCCTCGCAGGCTGCGAAATTTGACATCCGGGCGACCGGTCGCGAGACTCATTCTGTTGAATCTCAAGGACAAAGCAATGTCGGTGCAGAAGCGCGGGTCGGTCCCCTCCAAGCCGAGGGTCATCAACGAGCCTCTCCAGTTCGACTTCTTCTCCTCCGACGACAAGGGCTACTCCAAGGCGCTCGGGCTTTGGGACATGGCGCCCTACACGGTCCTTTACACATCGGCCGAGGACCGCGAGTCCGGGCGCTACCTGAAGTCCATCGACCGGACGTTCGAGGCTGGCGGCAGGGTCTACAAGTTGACACTTCGCCCTGCCCGCATCCGCCATGAAGATGGGCGCGAGACCGATGAGTACCCTGGCGAGCGCGAGCACCTGGTCGAGCTGGCGATCCGCCGTATCGCCACCATCCATCGAGACATGACGCTCGACTCCGACGAGGTCGTGTCGGTGACGGTCGGTCTCTATCAAATATGGAACGAGCTGCGCGCCAATGGGCACACCTACAGCTACGAAGAGATCGACGCGGCTCTCGACGTCCTCAACAAGGCGCAGGTCGAGATCAGCCGGATTGACAATGAGGATGGCGAGGAGATCGAGAACATCCTGTCGGAGCCCATATTCCCTTCCCTGCGCTACAGGAAGAACACCAACAAGGAGCGGGTCTCCAGCAACATTGCGCGCATCAGACTCAATTCATTGATGGCAGACGCCATCAAGCGGCTCGATCTGCACGATGTCGATTACGGGCTGCTGATGTCGCTGAAGGCGATCCCGCGCTGGGTGTACAAGCGCCTGCACTACCTGGTGCTTTTCTCCAACACGGAGCAGGAGGTGTTCCAGGTCCGGGCTTCCGAAATCCAGCAGATTTCGGGTATGGGGACGTACAGCCGTGCCCGCGATGCCTGGGACAAGATCACCACGTACCTGAACGACCTGATCACGGCAGGCATCGCCGACGAGATCGTCCCCGAGCCGATCTATGACCGCAGCGGACGCGGACGACCGAAGCGGATCGACATCGTCTACAATATCAAACTGTCCAGCTGGTTCCTGGACACCTGCGCGAACGCGCGGCGTCGCATGATCAAGGACCGGGAGGACTTCATCGCGGTGGCTGGGCGGCACCCTCAGGAAGGGTGGCATCGCGCAGAGAGAGCCACGCGAACGAAACTCATCGAGCGCAAGAAGGCACGGGAGAGAGACGAAGCCGCCTCTCTCCCCTGAGAAATGCTCACCACAGAGTGGCCGGAAGACGACGCTTCCAGCGTTCGCCCGGCTTGAGGAAGCCCGCGTGCTCCTTCTCCGCGAACTTCGCGACCTTGGCTAGTTCGCGCGAGGCCCAGCGGTTGTAGAGAAGGCGCTTCGGCGGACGCACACCCGAGAATTCCCCGGCTGGCTCGGTCTGAGCCGGTGTGCTCGCAACTGGAGCGGGCGTGGGAGCGGGTGCAGGTGCGGGAGTCTGAACAGGCTGCTGGACAGCGACCTTCGGGGCTGTCTGCTTCCGGGGCTGACGCGGCTTGCGGGTCTTCGGTGCAGCCGCCTTCGGTGCGGCAGCCTCGTCCTTAGGAGCTGCTTCTTCCCACTCGTCGTCGGTAATGGGCGCGGGTTCGGGGGCCACATCGGCCGTTTCGGCCTCGCTCGTCGCGTGAGCGGGTTCCTCAGGAGAAGCCGTCTCGACCGGCGTCTCTTCCTGAACGACCGGCTCCTCGACAACCGGGGCATGCTCCTCGGCCGCAGGCTCCGCTACGACGACCGGCGCAGTCTCGTCCACGGCTGGCGCCTCGGTCTCGGCAACCGGTGCGGGCTCCTCGGTCGGGGCTTCCGCAACGACATCCGGCGCGGCCTCGACCACGTCCTCGGTCTTCTCGGCAACCGGTGCAGGAGCCTCTTCAACTTCTGCCTCTTCGACCTTGGCCTCCTCGACCTCCCGGCTCTTCGTCTCGACGGGCGCATCAACGAAGAGCGTTGGCTGGGAATTGTCCTCCAGCACGTCGAAGAGCTTCTTCTGCTGCGGGACGGAGGCTAGTTCGTTGCCTTCGAGGGTGTCTACCTTCTTCGGGCCGCGCTTGGGAGCGCTTGTTGGCTTCAGACAGTCGCTCCTCAACCGGATCGGTACCGAGGAGGCTCGGGAGAACCTTCTTCTCCTGCGCAGCCTCGGGTTTCGGTTCGGGAGCGACCTGCGGCTCCACCGAGGCGGTCACGGCCTCGGGCTGTGGTGAAGGAGTTGCCGTACGACGCAGGAAGGAAGGGATTTCCAGATCGTCCGACTTCGAGGTATCGTTGCTCATTGTCACGTTCTGCGGTTGAAACGAACGCCCAAACAGCGCTTCCTCGGCGGCGCGCAGCTGGTCATACGAGATATCTTCGCGAATATCCCGCACCGGAAGTTCATCGTCGTAGATCGGGTCGATGGTATTACCTTCGGGCTCGATACCGTTTCCCGTTCTCATCGGCCGTCGCGAACGCTTTATCTCCACCTTGAACTGCGGGATTTGGCGTCTCATTGGACCTCTGCTTAATGTCTTCCCAGACGAGGCAAATCAGTGTGATCGGATTCATTATAGCCCTTGGTCATCGGATGGGAAGGGGCATTCTGTCGCTATATTGTTTCTAAACACAAAAACTCCGGCCATGATCTCGCCAGAAACTCCACGCCGTCTTGTTTCAAATCCACGAGAGCGTGGGAGAACCCTGGTATCCGTGCTCCCACACGTACCAAGCGAAGGCGATCATGCCTGTAGAATACCCATCCCCGTCTCCATTCCGGTACATGCTCAGCCTCTTGCTGAATACGTAGACGGTTCGGAGCGGTGTCTGCTCGAACAGGGCCTTTCGCTTCACACCCTCCAGGAATTGCAACTTGAGCAGCATCGCGACCTTCCCGGTCGTTCGATCCAGTGCATGCCGCACGAACCTTTCGGCAAACTTGTATGGCGGATTGGTGACGATGTTCCGGGCTGTGTATGGGGACGAGAAGAAGTCATGACCGCCCTCCCCGTAACCACGGTCGATCAGGTCGGTAGCCAGAACGTCATAGCCACGCTCTGCAAGCACCGAACATATGGCACCGTCGCCACATGCAGGTTCCCAGATGATGCCGTCGAACCGTTCGCGGTCCAGCAAAGCATGCGTTGCTTCTGGCGGTGTTCTGTAGAAGTCGNCATCTGGCCGCCCAGCCGATGTACCGACGAGGCTCTGAGCCCGTCTCCTTCTCTTATCCTTTTCTGAAAGATCGTCAACGAAAGTTTTCACCATACATTATTTAGGATGACGGGCGCTTGCCCTGCTCCCGCCGACGCCGTCGATTCGCGATCCGGGTCGCGGGTCGGCCTGATGGCTCGGCAAAGGNCGAAAACTCGTTGACGAAACACGATCGCAGGGCGGAAAACGGCGCTGTTGCAAGGGCTTAACCAAACGCACGAAAAATCGTTGACGAAAACCGAATCTCGGCTATAGTTCAGCCATCAAAGCGATTCCACAACGTATTCATACAGAAATAAGGAGTGTAGATATGACTGCTGTTGCCGTTCACGCTCCCGAGGCGCCGGTTGTTCTTGACTTCGAAGCCGCCCGTGCTGCGGCCAAGGAGGCGGCCCCGGAGTTGTTTGCCCTCGCCGAGAGCAAGCTTCAGGAGGGGGGCAAGGGCGGCATCAAGGAGATCGCGGACGGTCGCTCCGACGAGTTCCGCGTCAATCCGTTCAGCCTCTACGTCGAGCCGGGCTGGAACTCCCGCGACCTGGACGACCCCGAGAACCACAAGCACATCGATTGGCTGTCGAAGAACATTGCCGAGAACGGCGTCCTCGATGCTCTTGAGGTTTATGTCTGCAATGGCCGCCTGAAGATCGTTGACGGTCACTGCCGGTACTTCGCGACGATGCGCGCCATCGCCAACGGTGCGCAGATCAAGACCGTCCCGGTGAAGACGGTCCCGAAGGGCTCCGACGAGGGCGATCGCATTCTGTCTCAGATCGTCCGGAACGCCGGTAAGCGACTTTCTCCCCTTGAGACCGGGGTCGTCTACAAGAAGCTCATGGCTCTCGGCTGGTCCGAGAACGATATTGCCAAGCGGTCGAGCTGCACTGTGAACAGCGTTCGCCAGCTCCTGGCCCTTCAGGAGGCGCCCGTCGAGATCAAGAAGTACATCACGCAGCGCCGCATCTCGGCGACTCTGGCGGCCGAGACCCTGCGCCACTACCCCGAGCAGGAGGCGATCCAGATCATCCGTGATCAGATCGCCGAGGCCGACAAGACCGGTCGTCGCCGGGTGACCAAGAAGCACATCGAGAAGACCGTCGCGTCCTTCTCGCCAAAGGCCCGCCTGCGCGAGCTGTTGGAGGCGTTCTCCGTGGCTGAGGTGGTCACCAGTGACGACGAGGTGCTGGTGCGGTTCGACGTGGCCACCTACGAGAAGGTGCGCGAAGCGCTGGTCTGCTGATCACAGTGCCTTCGACGGACAGGAAGCGATCCCGTAAAGGATCGCTTCCTTACGGTCTNGCGTAATGAAAGGTTTGGGGACGCCCATAAGCGTTTTTTCCCCGTCGGGCAGACAAGAGGCGGTGAGTGCCATCCCCGTTGAAAACACCCACAGGAACTGTTTACCTTATGAAAAAAGACGTTCGCTAGAAGGCGCCCCAGAGAGCTTCGCGAACACTGG
>Ga0065720_1019888_pt1 | contig 19035 bp, 24 predicted proteins | sample Thericmetagenome_FD_59107 | JGI IMG/M metagenome (GOLD analysis project Ga0065720, IMG submission 59107) | Thermophilic microbial communities from the Joint Bioenergy Institute, California, USA of rice/straw/compost enrichment - eDNA_2 v2... | ecosystem: Engineered > Solid waste > Grass >...
GGGGGGGGGGGGTAAGAAGGGAAGAAGCACGTTGGTAGGTCAGTGGTAAGTTGGTTGCTGTGCCTGTTCGTAGATTAAGTGGTGGGCAGTGTGGGTTCACCAGCATGGCAATGGGCAGCCCATCCAGCCCATCAGGACCAACATGGCAGTACCAGACAACACCAGACTAGACAGATCAGACAGGCCAAACTTCGGAACCTGACGACTAACGAGATGGGCTACTGGCATGAAAGCATGGGGCCGGGCATGGAGCTGGCAGGGACGGGGCCGGGAGTCAGCATCCATATGGTGGCAGCATATGGGCACAGAACGGCGCAGAATGGCATCCGACTGACATGTTCCCAATGCCCATCACCAGCATCGTGGCACCCACCACGCACTCACGCACTCGCGCACTCCCGGCATCACGGCATTCCAGCGCACCGCCGGCGATATCCTGACCCTGACCGCCAAGTCAGACATCCGACATCAGGGGAATGTACGGCAGAAACGCAGAACACGCATGGGAGATCATGGAGCCCATGGCGTCGTCGGCATCAAGATGGGCTCCACAAACAAGGGAGTCACGGACCCAGCACGGCAACGGCAATGGCAAGTTTTTGGCAACCAGCTCATCAGCCATTATCAGCTTGCGGTGATGAACTACACTACTGCTGAACAATCGATGATGACGATGGAATGGAACGGAAGCATCGCTCGGCTGGCTGGGGTCCTGCGTTCGAACTTTGGAGGGGGAGGAGCCGGCCTATCCTCGATCCAGAGCTGGGGCGTGTCCGGAGCGGGGGAGTAGCCGTTCGATTTGGCTCTCTTGCCCTTTCTGCGCTACTGTTTTTGCTCCGTAGTGCATCCGTAGCGGGCAGCGAAGCATCTAAGCGGGAGGGGTGAGGGGCGCAAAATGGCCTGAGACGGGGCCGGAAAAGGTGGGCAATGATGGCAGAACGAGCGCAAACGGGGCGCAAATCGGTCGATGGCGACGTGCAGATTGGCGCACGACTGGCAGATGGGCAGGGTTGCCCCTAATGGGCGAGCAAATGGCCCACGGCGGCGTACCCAGGCTTAGAGCAAGATCGGGCCACTCTTGGGCCGACTTGGATCATGCCAGTCGAGGCGCCGCGATATAATTGGTCACCGCCAGCCCTGCCCCATCCCGCCCCATCCTGCCCAGAACCTGCCCCATGTTGCTGCCCGCCGGGTGCCGCTTGCGCGTCGGTTTGGCTTCGACTGGGATTGGGGGCCCTTGCGGTCTTGGTGCGCCACCCTCGGCTGGTACGTACCGGATGCCGACACCTCATCCACGCCATCCATCCTGCTCACTGGCATCCTTAATCCGTGGCGCAGGCAACGTCGTGTTGCACCTGTAAACCGCCATCCATAGGGATTATGCAGTGTCGCAGTCGCACTTAATCTACGTATCTGATCAAGTAAATCTAGACTCTGACTCCAGGCCTTACGGTGAAGGTACGGATCCCGTAGGCAGGCGTGTTGATGCCGCCACAATGGATGACGCTGGATGGCTGGATACCAAAGATACCAGCCCAAACATGGACACGCGGATGACATAGATGGATGCATCGATCGATAGCTGGAGCAATGGCGTGCCAGCACATCGAATCGCTTCTTTTCCCGCTCGTCCAGCATCGCCATCGCGTCGGTTCGCATCGACGTATGCCTATCTCCCATCTCCATCCGCATCAGACACACAGTTTACCCATGCGTCGTCCACATCGCATCGCATCAACCTGAGGAGATGGCAGACAGGCAGGCCACCGCGGAGCCAGATAGCCGGTCCTCCATCACCTGCCTGCCGCCCAGCCCAACCCGCACGATGCGTCGGATCTGTGATTCCACTTCCAATCTGACTGCAGACCCATCCTGATCTTGCATTGGACAGTTGTTATGTCTGTCACCACTGTTGTGTGTAGTAGTATAGGCATCATTGCATCACTGCCTTCCCCTTCCCCCTCACAAGCACGAGTCAAAGGGGGAAAGGGCAGGTTGAGATGACGACGGCAGATTGCCAGCACACAATAGTGGACTTGCCAGTCGTGACGGCGCAATTAACATCGACCCATCGCGCCCAGATTTCTGCCATCATCGGTTTGGCCATCGGGAGTCCATGGGGCGGTTTTTGCGCGACGCGCCGCCGTGTCATACACGATTCAACGCCAAATCGACACGAAATAGACAATGAATACACCTCGCGCTGCGCGTTCGGTCACGTAGGTCATATTCACGGGCATGTAGCCGTGTATCTGCCGGCCACGTCGGCATTATATCAATCATTAGTCACGTCGTCATGCTGTATGCTGTGCTTGCTGTGTGGACATTGAAATCCCTTTCCCCGTTTGGGCGCCAATCTCGAGACTCATCTCATGTATCATCATCTTTGTCCTTGGCTTCCTTGTTGGCAAGGCTGCGAATATTGGGGGAAAAAAAAAGGAAAAAAAAAAAATTTCAAAACCTCTGGAACTGCCGGAACGGAATCAGCCATCCACTGTCGTTCGTCATCTGCTTACTGTGTTGAGGTTTGACTGGCGCGTTTTCCTCGGGACGCATGATCCGTGCAACATTTTTTGGAAGATGCCGACTTCGCTCGCAGCAACCTGTCGATCGAGATGATAAATGGGCCCATGGCCCCATTGTCTCATCTGGGAACTAGCCTGATACGGCAGTGCGCTTCAACGGTGGGACAGGGACCCAGGGCCCGCGACACAGCCCAGCCAGCCGGCCCTGGAACCTTTCTTTTTTTTCTTCCTGGGACTCCCGTCGTCGTTGCTGTCGCTGTCGCTGGAAGTGACAGCCAACTTGCGGTGTTGCCGTGGTACATAGCTTGATGGTTGGCCAAAGCTCTTGGGACCTTTGCTTTGGGAACCTGGGCCGGCTGCGCCGGGCGGCAGGTGGCACGGCTGGATAGGGCTGAGGGGTACCACATTTGTCATTTGATATGACACAGCAGCGCCGCCCGCACGATACAGCTGGATTCTATCTAGTAATACACAAAAAACCTAGTAGGAACGGCACTTCTCTCGGAGCTGGAGCCGCGGGCAAGTAAAGTGACACCAAAATAGTCTTATTGTAGGCTCTGTAGCGGCCAGGGCGAAAAGTTGAGATCCGTCCAAAATGGAGCAAAAGAAGCTTGTCGCTAGCGCAAGCCTCGAAGCCCCAAGAGCCCCAGGTGCAAAAGACGCTAAGGCCAACTTGGGGCCTTGGTGTGGAGCCTCCCGCACCAGCCAAGCGCCAAGCTTGCAGTTCCCGCCGTTTGAAGTTCCCAGTTCGCTGGTTCATGTGGCTCTTTTTTTGAGAGGTGAGGTGTGGCTCGTTGTGAACAGTTGTGGATCCCTTGCCCGCAAAGAAGAGGTCCCGACGATTTTTCGAAGTCACGTTGTGCGACTCGTGAGAGAGTGAGACAAGCGAGACAGCGGAGACCTTCGAAACCTCGAGATTTCGTGGACGCGTCTGCCCACAGCAGTTCCGCGCTTGCATCTCGTGTCTCCAAACCCCTCGGCCCTGGGGCAATTTCCCGAGCGACCAGACAAGGAAAAGGACCTTTTTTTTTTTAATTCGACGATCCGGCATCCCAGATCCGAGCACCCCGGGATAATTTGCGAAAAAAAAAAGGTCCTAGCAGCCCAGCAGCACTAGAAGGAAAGAAAAGGGACAAAGAACAGGCCATAATTGATGCTCGCCGCGCGCCCACCACCCGTCGCTCGTCTGCGCATCTCCTGCCCTTTCTCGCATGCCCGTGCTGCGCACCCGATCCCATCCTCGATATCCGCCACCGTCGGTCAGTCAGGTCTTCGGAATGTAACCACTGCGCTGACATCGCGGGCATCATTGCGGTCCTTCTCTGGGAAGGCACCTTATGGTCGAGAGAGCGATGGGCATCGATATGGTGATGAGGGTCATGGATGCCGTGATGGCAGCGGCAGTCTGTTGGGTGTTGTCGGGAGTGGTGCTCATGACATCGTCGGCGCCTACCCCGCGTCGAGCTGTTGTCGATGCTACTACTCCACGGCGGGTCGTCATGCATTGTCGTCTTTTAATCTTGCTCGCCCGAGACGGAAGGTGCCGATGCTGGCCGCTGCGGCCACTATTTCCGACTCCCCAAGTCCACGTCACCAGGTCATCCAGGTCAGTCAGACTCAAGTCCGCGGCAAGAAGACGCGCACGACTGTTAAGCTGGAGGACCTGCCCCAAGGCATGGTCGAACCGCCGTCAGCGGCATCAGAGACCTCTTCTTCATCAGCCCAGAAGCAGCCTCAGTCGCAGTCGCAAAAGCAAAAACCACAGCCTCTGCCGCCCCTGGAGTTGGAGGAAGAGCCCTCATATCCGGTAGTGGTGCTGCAGGCGCGCCGAAACATGCAAAAATTTGACAACTGCGTCCTGCTGACCCGCGTCGGCGGCTTTTACGAGCTGTACTTTGAGCAGGCTGAGGAGTATGGACCGCTGCTCAACATCAAGGTAGCCCAGAAGAAGACTAATGCCGGGCCTGTGTCCATGGTAATGCCGCCCGTCTGTTCCTGTTCCTTGTGCTCTACTCTGCTCTACTCTGCTCTGCTCTGCTCTGCTTTGCTTTGCTTTGCTTTGCTTGCAAATATTATGATGATTTGCCTTGGAATTTCCCTAGAGTTAAGAGTCAAGTCAAGTCCTGATGTGTTGATCTTCTCTCCTTGTAGGCAGGCTTCCCCTTTTACCAGCTGGATCGCTTCCTCAAGATCCTCGTCCAAGACCTGAATCGCCATGTAGCCATCGCCGAGGAGTTTCCCAACGACGTCTCGGGCAAGGTCAAGTCGGGTGGGTTGATGCACACTCGCCGGGTGACCCGTATCGTCACCCCCGGCACGCTGATCGATGAGAACTTCATGGATCCGTATGCCAACAATTATGTCATGGCCATCCATCTCTATCATGATTCGCCCGTCTCGGCCCTGTCGGATGATACTGAGAGCCGCCAAGCCGGGCAACACACCACCTCCAGGCCCCCCTTTGATGAGACTGGAACCGTGACACCTGCTGTTGGTGCCGCAGCTACCACTGCTGCCCCGACCCGCGTTGGCCTGGCCTGGCTGGATCTGTCGACGGGCCACTTCTTCACACAGACGACCACGCTAGCGTCCCTCTCCTCGGTCCTTTCGCGCGTCTCCCCCCGTGAGATCGTCCTCGACAAGGCGCTGGAGCCTGCTTATCGAGATCGGGACCAGCAGGATGCCCACCCCCTCTTTACTATCCTGCAAGAGGCCTCTTGTCTCCTGACCTATACCCCGGCCCCACCCCGGGAAGAGGCAGAGACTGAGGGGGAGGGGAAATCCGGCACCGGTCTTCGGGAGCAGCTCGCCGAGTGGGAACCGTACCTGGAGTCCGAGATTCCGGAGGCGACGGCGGACCAGTTTACGGATGTCGAGGTTCAGGCGGGTAGTTTGTTGCTGCATTATGTCCGGGACCGTCTCCAGGGGCTCAGCATGAAGCTGCAGCCGCCTGTGCGATATGAGACATCGAGCGTGATGATGATTGACAAGAATAGCATGCGGTCGCTGGAGATCAAGCAGACGCTTCGTGATGGAGTGTTCAAGGGGAGCTTGCTGCATGCTATTCGGCGGACTGTGACGCAGAGCGGTGCGAGGTTGTTGACTCAGTGGCTTAGTAAGACATTCTTCTGTGTCCTATACAGCGTCAACTGGTGTCGCTAACATCTTAGTAGGCGCTCCTTCGACCTCCCTTGAGGTCATCAACTTCCGCCAGGAGCTCGTAGCACGCTTCATCAATGATGAAGATCTACGCGATGCCATCATCACGCTGCTCCGACGCAGCCACGACTCTCAACGTCTGGTCCAGAAGTTTGCCCTTAACCGTGGCGACGCCGACGACCTGCTTCGTCTAGCCAACACGATCAGGGCAACAGAGGACATTGTCAACCTGCTCTCCTCGGCCGTCAAGAAGTCTTCCTCAGACTCTGGCGAAGGTGAAAGCCAAACCGACTGCCTTGCCCAACTAATCTCCCGCATCAGCCTCGACCAGCCCCTCAAGCTCGCCAAAAAGATCCGCGACGCTATCGACGAAGAGGGTCTCAACGCGCAGCACGAGATTGAGGACAACGAAGCCGGCGAGATGATAGCTCTCGCCCAAGAGATCGTCAAGACCGAAGGCACCCCGGAAGACAGCAACCTCCTCCCCAAAGCCGCCTCCTCCGTAACCCCCCCTAAAACAGCCAAATCCAAAAGCTCAACCAAACCACAATCCCTCCGCGACCACTATGACCCCGAAAAGGAATTCTTCATCATGAAACCCGGTGCCAGCACCGCCCTTACTCGCTTACACGCCGAGCTCGCCCAGCTCAAGCGCGACAAGGAAACCCTCACCGAGTCCCTCCGCACGCGCTTCAACGCCCCCTCGCTCACCCTCCGCTGGTCCCCAGGACTAGGACACATCTGCCACGTCAAGGGCAAAGACGCACGGTTACCCCCCAAATCCGTAGACGACCCCTCCCTTGAGGGCAGTGGTACTCCAGCAGAACAACCCCGCACCCTCACGACCTCTCGCACCACCCGCTCCTTCCACCACCCCCAATGGACCTCACTCGGTGAAGCGCTGGACGCCGTCCGCACGCAAATCCGCACCGAAGAGTCGCGGGTGTTTGCCCTGCTCCGGGGGAGGGTGGTCAAGAATCTGGTGAAACTGCGGCGCAACGCGCTGGTGCTGGACGAGCTTGACATCACGACGTCTTTCGCCAAGCTGGCGACCGAACAAGGATGGGTCAGACCGACCTTGGATAATGGGACCAGGACGGTGATTATTGGGGGAAGACACCCTACTGTTGAGGGGGGGTTGGCTGAGCAGGGACGGACGTTCCAAAAGAATGACTGTTTGATTGGGGGCGGTACCGCAGTGACGCATCTTGTCCCCCCCCCGTCAGGTCTGGAAGACGACGTCGACACTGCAAAACTTACCTCCCCTCCCAACGCGCGCAACCCGCAACCCTCCCGCGTCTGGCTCATAACCGGCCCCAACATGGCCGGCAAATCTACCTTCCTGCGCCAAAACGCCCTCATCACAATTCTAGCCCAAGTAGGCTGCTACGTACCTGCCGACTACGCACACCTAGGCATCGTCGATGCGATCTACAGCCGGGTCGGCTCCGCTGACAACCTGTACCAGGATCAGAGCACATTCATGGTGGAGATGCTGGAGACGGCAGCAATCCTTCGACAAGCAACACCAAGGTCTTTCGTGATCATGGACGAGGTGGGCAGGGGCACGACGCCCGAAGACGGGACGGCTGTGGCGTTTGCCGCGTTACACCACTTGGTGACGGTGAACCGGTGCCGGGCGCTGTTTGCGACGCATTTTCATGATATTGTGGAGCTGGTTGCGAGGCACGGGCTGAGGGTTGAGGATGGTGGGCCGGATGGTGCGGTAGATATGTACTGCACCGACGTGGAGGAGGATGGACGCGGCGGGTTTGTCTACGTGCACAAGCTGCGTAAGGGAGTCAACCGACAGAGCCATGCGCTCAAGGTGGCGCGCCTGGCTGGGCTGCCTGAGCAGGCCATACGGGTGGCCCAGCAAATACTACAGGAGTCACTGAAACAGGAACAACACATGACACAGGACCAGGAGGATACTACGAAGTCGGAAACGACAGCAGTTGTGGGATAGATCTTGGGAATCATGGAAACATGAGAGGATCATCTGCATGATTTGTCAGCATCGATACCCTTGTGTGTATGGTATTGCATGTAAACTAAAGGACAAGGATAAAGAAACATGTCTCATTCGATGGGTTTGTCATCAACGATAATCAGGGTTAAAAAGCTCTTTGATGTTTTTGTAAAATAATCATCGACACGGAAGGGCACGAGAACGACCTGGAAAAAAAAGGGAACAAGGAATACTAACCTGGAGGTCATCACGGGTATGAAAGACTTGCATGTACCGAAGGAAACCGTCACGAAATGAATGATCATCACACACAGATGCTTGATTGAGCCGCCAACAATCTATGTAGCCGAGGGAAATGTATTTTTCTCCCAGACCGAACCCAGCGTTGCCAGCCCAACTCCATCTCCATGTTACATTTAATCGCTGTGGGACTTGTTAGCTTTGCTCTCAGGGACCAACAAAAAGCATGGGGGACATACAAGAGACCACCGAAGCCCTCATCGTCAGACTCCTCCTTCTCCGACTCCTCCTTCTTCTCCTCCTTCTTCTCCTCAACCGGGGCGGCAGCCGCGGCAGCCGGGGCAGCGACGGCGTAGGCCTCGGGGTTGGCGATGCGGTCCTTGAGCTCCTCAATCTCAGGCCAGCTGTACTCGGTCTCAACCGCAACAGCAAGGACCTTCTTGTAGGAGTTGATGAGAGAGTGAATGACGGAGGGCAGGGTCGGGTAGTTGAGGGCCAGGGAGAGCGAGGCGACGGTGGTGATGGCCGAGGTGAAGGACTTGAGGAGCTGCTCCTCGCTCACGTCGAGTACGCTGGCGGGGAAGGTGTTGCCCTGGTCGTAGACCTGAGCAATGCCCATACCGTAGGTGAAGGGGGAGATGTTGAGCATGTTGAGCAGGGTAGCCTCGGAGGGGCCGACCTTGGCACCGGCCTCGACGAGCTTGATATCGGTGGTGATTTCAATGGTACCACGGGCGATCTTGGTGGGGATACCGAGGGCCTGGAAGAACGATGTCTTGCCGGGTTCCATGCCAGTATTGCCGGCGGGCACCCAGACGTCGACGGGGGCAATAGCACCGGCGCGGGCCGGGGCCTTGATCCGGTTGGACAGGATCTTCTCGCGAACCTCCTTCAGGTCACCGTTGGTAAAGACGAAGCCGACGTTGCCCTTGACGAAGGGCAGCAGGCGCTCGTACTCCGGGTGGTCGGGCATGAAGGTCTTGAGGGCACGGCGAACCTGGAGAGGGTTAGCAGGTCAATCAATCACACCGGAAGCGTATCTGATACGTACCATGGTGTTCTTGCCCATCAGGACGACGCCCTGACCGCGGAGGGCCTTACGAATCTCGTGCATCTGCTGCGACGAGACATTGTCGACGGAGACCACGAAAATGGACGGGTACTCCTCCAACAAGCCCTTCAGCTTGTCGAAGTAGCCGGCCTTGTTTCCAGATTTGCCCCCCATATCTTCTTTAGTATGAAGGCAGGATATTTAAGGGCGTTTACGTTGATTTTGCTTGCGGAAACTCGGTTGTGAGGTTCGCGATGTATGAGAAAAGTTCCAAAAGCAAACCGGCTCCCGGATTTTCGCACAATTGCTCGCTGCAGCTGTGGAGGGTGCTGATCGCTAGGGCTTCGGTGGCTGGCCAATCATGGTCCTTATTCTGCCCCACTCTGCCTGCATTTGGCGGGGTGCCAATGGTACGTACCTTTCTGAGGCGTCGGCAAGCCACTTGTGGCTGGGCAAGAAATTGCTTCCGCGCAACTTCATCTCACTCATCAACACTTGAGTTGCGAAGCTGAAAGCCATCAATAGTGTCCAATCTGGTAGGTACAATTTGCAATGCTTCCATTCTGGATAGCTCACTCATACATTCAGAAATCGAGAAATCAAGGTCGCTTTTTAAAAAGAGTCCGAGCTCAAAATTGAGCTCTCAATTGAAGTCATCGCCAACATCATCGTCCTCATCAACGGACCAATTGAAACATGGCTGCCGTGGACGTCCCCTATCATCTCGTCAAAGCCTGTCGTGGCATCATCTTTGCCGCCCGTGGCAGCGACATACATTCTTTTAACTCTTCTTTTGAGCACATCTCAACGTGGAAGTACCCTTCTGCCAAGGGTGAGACTCAATCTGAGGCCCAGTCGTCTCCAGCTCCTGAGGGCCCGCCGGCCAAGCGCAGAAAACTTGAGGAGGGAGAAGAGCCTGCCTCGAATGGACGAGAAGCTAGCTCTGCCAATGTCAATGGTCAGGGGAAGCCCAAGGGCTGGCAGGACTCCAACCCAGCGCTTGAGACGCCCTGGATCCAGGGGTTGTACATCACCTCAGACGGCCATCACGTCGTGGCCATCACCAACTCCGACAAGACCATCTGGGTATTTGAGCATGACGGCGCCGGCAATCTGAAGCAGCTGAGCCAAAGGTAGGCATCCTCTTCTCCCACAGAACCAATAAGCTAGGTAATGCTAACATCTCAGACCAATGCCCAAACGCCCCTGCGCCCTCGCCATTATGCCCGACGACCGCGTCCTTCTCTCAGCCGACAAGTTCGGCGACGTCTACGCCCTCCCGCTCACCCCATCTGACCACCTGCCGATCCCCTCCCAGCACACTCTCATCTCCCGCAGCGTCACCCCCGGCACTCCCTCTACGACCGGCGGCTCAACCCCGATCCCCCGTCTCAAAGCCGACGAAACGGTCGTCCACACCAAGCGCAACCTCAAGGCCCTCGAGAACCAGAAAAAGGCTGCCCTCGAGCGCAAGCAGCCCACTGCGCAGGACAACCGCCCGCAGTTCGAGCATGCATTGTTGTTGGGCCATGTGTCGATGTTGACAGCCATCTGCGTCGCGCAGGCGACTTCGCCTGTAGACGGCAAGACGAGGACGTACATCCTGACGGGCGATCGGGACGAGCATATCCGTGTGTCGCGGGGCGCGCTAGCGCAGGCACATGTTATTGAGGGGTTTTGCATGGGGCATGAGGAGTTTGTGAGCCGGTTGTGTATGGTCAAGCCGGCGAGTGGGCAGGGGAATGATGTGCTAGTTTCAGGTGGCGGTGATGATGACTTGTATTCGTGGGATTGGGTGCATAATAAGCTGGTTGGGAAGGCACCGTTGCTGCCCAGGGTGCAGGAAGTTGTTGGGGAGGAGGCGAATAAGTTAGCTGTGACGAGGATCGTGGCGCAAAAGGATGAGAAGGGAAGTTGGGTGTGGGTTATTTGCGAGCGGTAAGTTCTTCGTTTTGGCGTATGGGAGCAGTCCATGCTAACGGTTGATACAGCGTCCCTGCGCTCTTCCGCTACCAGCTTCAGGAAGACAGCACCCTGCGGCACAGCGAGACTATCAAGATCCCTGGTAACCCATTGGATGTTGCGATCTTAGGCACCTCATCCTCAACCCGGTTACTGGTTGCTATGGAGCCAAGTGAACAAGGCTTTTCATCCCTACTGGTAGTTGAGAAGGCTTCTGAAGGAGAAACAGACTGGAAGCAGACTCCAGTCCCAAATCTGCCCGAGGGTTCGGCTCCTGGTGGTGTTAAAATTGGCGCTGAAGAACTGCGCAAGATCTTATACACAACCGAGAGCTTGCGCAAGCTGACAGACTTTGATTAGCTGATGTTGATCAGAAGGACAAAAGCCAGAGTATATGTAGCAACAGAGGGAAAAAAAGAAAAAAAAGTTTGTAATCTTTTATTCGCTTCACATTTATGCTAGATGTAAAATTTGACCGCTTCTTAGGAGCGAAAGATGACCGACTCTGATCAGCCGATTGACTTTGTGTGAGAGCAAAGACTAAGCACCTATAAAATATATATGTACATTCAGATAAACCTTGCTTGATCTTTTGCTTTTTTTTTTTGATCAGATCATAGGATCAGAAGATCAACAAGATCGACTTTGACCAGACAACCAACTGGATTGAGTTATCAAAGAGCGGAGTACATATAACAAAGGGAAATCCAGACAACTTCAGTTGACTTCGCATTTCATTCACCATCTGATTGATCCACAGGAACATCGTGACCTAGAATATCATCAAGCGCCATTTTTTCCAGCATGTCCATTCTACATGCTTCCGTCCCTCCTACCATTGGTGGCATCACGAATTATACCTAAGTCAGTGCTTGAACCCAATGACCAACCACGCCGCATCCCCATCCTTGAACCACACATGTCTCTCGCAAAACTCCCAAGCTGCCTTCAAGCTCCTTTCCACACACTCTGCTGCCTCACGCAACTCCTTGAACGGCTGCATCTGCTGCCTAGTCTTCACAATTCCCTGATGAATAATCTCCTCATCCATCCCGACCCGCTCCATCTCCAGCAACTCGCACAAATTGCTAACATCCACCCCCTCTGCCTCATTCACCCTAACCCCCATAATTATTCCCGACTGCAGGTACTCCCTCGTGCCCTCCATCACACCCAGCATCTGATCGATCTCTTCCTTGGTACACTCTACGCCCACTTGGATCGCCTGCAGCGTGTCGCGTGCAATCGCCCCCTCCCAGCCCGCGCTCAACAGCTCCTCAATGATCAGCACAAAGGCAAATGTCTGATTCGGTTCGTCCATCCCATTATTATCACCTGCATGCTGCAAATGCTGGAAGTGTGTTGCAAACTTGCGCAGGTCAGTCAGAAGCTTCACCAGCAGGCGGCCGTACTCTTGCTCCAGCTGGGCTAGGTGCTTGCAGAGGTTGGACCAGTGTGCGCGCAGGTTGAGTTCGGTGTGGTCTGTGGAGAGGGAGAAAGGTTCGCAGAGGTAGTCGATGCCTGTGTGCTCAGCCTGGGGATCTTGGATAGTGACTGTGGGGAGGACGTGGCGTAGGCGATAGAGAAGGAAAGTTACGTGGATGGTGCGGCCCCCAATGAGAGCAAGAATACGGTTGGCACCAAAGTAAGCGAGAAGATCGATGTTCTCGAGGGCGCGGATGCGCGTCCAGTAGGGGGAGCCTTTCCAAAGGGGACCGTAGAGTTCTCCATCCTGGTGGTGAGGTAAGTCTCACGCTTCTCAATGTTTAAGTCATTCTAACTAACCTTGCGGTCCTTGCCCTCCCCCTTATCCCCCTTAACGGGGTTGTTGGCCGCCATCTCTACTTCTTGGTGCCGACAGCCTCAGGCACTGTATTTTTCTTTTACTGTAAGTTAGGAAATAGAAGAGGGAAGAGCAAAACCAGCCGGCAAAGGCTGAATTGTAGGCATGCTGGCTGCACACGCGCGGTGCGCATGCGGCCTCGGGGTTGGGCTCGGCATTGTGATGGGGATGGGTGCATTGTGCGGTCCACACTCAGCATACCTGTGGGCTACCGGGCCCGGCTTTGATATTGGACTCGAGGCGAGCACAGCCGGTGAGGTGCTTGATGGAGCATGCGGCGGAAGCAGTCAGGCGAAAGTGGCTATTCACCACTAATTTGACTCTAGTTCTGACTTTTGTATCTGCTCCTCACCAAAGAGCCCATGTTCCTCCAATTTATCTGCCCAACTCTCACATTGCAGTGTCTCCTGAATTCTTTCCATAATAGCTGTCTGCCAAAAGCCCATCCGGCATAGCAACTTCAGCGTCTCATTTAGCTTAACAAGTGCATCATATGTGGTTGAATCACAATCCAGTATTTCAACTCCAGTCTTAGGTAACACCGCTGCACTGATCATAGCGTTAAATGCCGTCCATGTCACCGTACGATGGTGCCGGCTTTCGGAAGGTTGCCTACATCACCTGGGATCTGTGTGCTGGTGAGCTGGTAAATTCTCTGCATCTGAACGTCATTCTAGACAGCCTCAACAAGGTAGTTAACACCATGTGGTGGGTTGACTCAATCCAACTGAAGGTGCGCATCAAAGCCGCTTCAATCACCGTGGCCATGTATGAAGGAAGACAGGCACTTCATGCCGGCGAGGAGGAGCCTCATAATGCTCAACCTGGCTATCAAGCCCAGCTAAATGAGGCATGTGGGCCTTTAAACTAGTTTTATGAATCTCAGCAACTGTCATGTTTTTCTTTCCCTCTTCCATAACTTCAGAAGAAGGCTGGTGGATTCAGCAGCCGGCACGGTCCGACCCTAACCCTAGCACTACCCCACATTCCTCCTTGGGGATGACACTGTACGCTCATTGGTCACAATCAAGCGCCTCCAAAACTTTATTTTGACCTCTCTCTCAAAGTCTCTCCAGGACAGGAGCTTGCTCGTGGGTTCACTGTCATTAAACCTTGTTTGGATGGTTGGAAAAGCTATGTAAGACATGTTTGAGGTGCATCAAAATGCAGTATTGTTCTCACAATGTCAGGAAACCAAATGTACTGATGACATCGTTGGCATCCGTTCCTCTCAGTCTATCACATGGTACGTGAAAGGGTAGATATATCATAGTGCTTTGTTTCTATATAGATGTAACTGTTCAAGATCGGGAACTGCGGTCTGCAAGTGAACCATTCAACATTGTGATGCCTTGACACACTCATGGCCTTGTCATCTTACCCTTCAAAATAAATCTGCATTACCTGATGGTTCTGCTATACTGCTGTGCACGCTCTAGCTATGCTTGTCAGATATTTCACTGGAATCGAAAGACACTAGATTTTGGTATCCTGGTATAAAGCTGATTGTAGTGACAATTAAAAGCACCCAGGGGAATAAATACAGCATTGTTAGGTCTCCGTGTGAACACTATCAAGTAAGATCAGGATGGACCTCGCTTTATTCTGTTTTTTATCTGGATGTCTCAGGATGACAAGACCCTGAATCAAATTCTCAAATGATATGATAGGAGAGTAGGAGTCCTTTTGATGAATATTAGGAAACGTCTCGAGAATTGGCTTAAATAATCGGAACGAGTGGAAACCCTAAGTTAGTCATTCCTTGACGGAATGTTTCATGCCAGCGAGTCAACTTGAGCCAATGTGAAGGGGGATATGGAAGGGTTTTTTTTCAGCTTACGGTTCTGATTTTGTACCTCTCATCTTCCCTTACCAAACTAGTTCCTCCTCTTCGTTGATCTCGTTGTGAGAGATCCAATCGAGAGCAAACGCAATCTAGAGAGGGGACATGAAAGCCTCTACAGTGAGATTGACCAGCCCTGCAGGAAGACACATCCGCCCTCGAGAAGGCAGGCAGCATTGGTGTCGGGGCCTTGTGCTGACCCTTGGGATTGACAGTGGCCTGGGTGATGTTCTCATTCTTTTGGTCGCTACTGCCCTCCTGGCTGGGACTGTCTCAATCTGGGTGAACAGGGCAAGAGGCCATGTTCTTCTTAACGCCCTACTGCTGTGCTTCGCCCTAGGGAGGTCAGTTGACAGAGGCCGAGTCCAGTTTATCAGAGGACCCTGCCGAGGTCAGTAGCCGTCGGATCAGGTTTATCGGATGTTCTCAAACCAGAGTTGTCTGTCTTCGGCCGGCAAGTACTCCATGACACTAGCGAGGAAATTTCTCTTATTCTTCGGATCTGCATCCTCCGCCGAGAGAAGAAGATGCAGGCTCAAATAATTGAGCCTTCGTTAAGAGACTAACTAACCCTGATCGGATCATTGACACCATCAGTATCTGTCATATCCAGCTCTGGATTGTATGACATGAACTTATCAATGAAATCTTGAATCTGTGTCACCAGGAATGACTCACCAATGGTGAATCTCAGGTGTTGTGGCTCAAGACTTGGTAGACGGAAAATATTGCTTGGTTGTGCGATTGTGAATGCCTGGTAAAGAATTCTGCAGAGGCTTTCTGGTCTTTTGTGAGTCAGGGTCCCAGTCAACAGCTTACATCGAGATTTTGCTTCGCTGGTAAGTTGTCATTGCCTATCCCGTAAGCTCTACTGGCTCCCCCTGAGACGCTTTGGCCAGACGCTTCAACTAGTTGAGAGAAGAGAGAACCATCATAAGCCCCGCTTCCCCCTTTATTCTACGTGCGTTTCCATTGATTCCTTGAACTACCCCGCGTACAATGCGATCTATGTTTCCCTTTTTCTGTTCGTGATCTGGGTAAGTTTTATACACTAGCCAGGCAATTCAGCTAGTTTTGTGCACATCACAGTTGCTGGTTTTTATATATTTTTGACTTAGACCCTTTCCCCTTGGCATTTTTTTCTCGATCCCATCGCTGTTGTGTTCTACGCGCATATCGTGACTCGATTGTTCCTACTGGTCAATCATCCTTCTTGTCTCAGTCAGGCACTGCCACCAACTCGATGTATATTAATGGTCCCTGCTTTTTTTTGTTCATTTCCTCGTTGCTCACACCATGATATGTGATTGTCAGTTAACTCTTTTCGATCAATTGTGTCGTGGTCAAGCACTTCAACCAATTCCCCATATGTCACCACGCCCTGCTTTTTTTCTCTTTATATTTTTATCGTTCTTTGTCTACCTCGCGGTCTGATCTCTCCTATTTCCTGCGTGAACATCGCGATCTACCTTTGTCATCTGTTGCCCTGGTCACGTCTCGTGCTCCGTCCAAGCACTTTCCCCCAACTGTCTGCGCCATGTCTCTGCTTTTTTTCCCCTCCTTTTTCCCCTCTTCCTTCAACGATTACATTGTGATTCTGCGCACCCTCCAGCACATCGCAATCCCGATCCCACGTCTTGGTGAGCTGATTCTGCGCGGACATCTTGGTCAATGCCTATTTATTCGCAATTCCAACCGCTCTCTCCTTTTGCTATGTATTGCTAGTCATCCAAGGTTTCTATTTTTTTTTCCCCTCTTTTTGAACCTGTCCAGCTTTTCTCTTCCTAACAGAATGGCTGCTGCATCAACAAGTCTCAAAACGGCTTCAAGCTGACCAACATGACAGCCCCTATCAGAGTCTGATTGTGTGGTCTGCATGGAGCAATGGCGGGTACGCTTCCCGTAAGTCAAACTTGACCCCTCTCTGCCAGTTGATGGATGATGGATGAAAAGTCGACCACGAAGGCAGCTAGCTGACCCAAAACCCTTAGTGCGTCATCTGCCACGAGGGCTACGACCCCTCCGACCTCGCCCTCAACGTCTGCCCCAAGAACCATCACTGGTGCCGGGGCTGCCTCAAGATCGTTGTATATGTCGCGTGCCACAACGTGACGGACGGAGCGGTCTTCCCACCCAGGTGTTGCGGGGAGCCCGTGCTCCATTTCCGGAATGGCGGCGACGCCGATCCTCAGCTGGACCCTGTGGCCGTCGAGGCAGAGAGGCGCGTGCTGGAGAAGCTCGACGCAGAGGGACGCGCCGCTTAGGAAGAGGCCGTCCAACGTCGCCGCGAAATCGTCGCCCCTCGGCTCGAGGACATCTTGCCAGATTTGGATCTTGTGAGGACCGCGCAGCGGAGTAAGAACAAGGAGAGGATATACCAGTTTTGTCCGCGGTGCAAGAGGCTCATGACGCGCAGCGAGGGCTGCAACCATATCACGTGAGTTATCTCTCTCTGAGCTGGCGGACTGATGGACCTCTTCCGTAGTCATTGGCATTTGCTTGACGTTGAAATTCGTTTGCTTCTTCTTCGTTTCTCTCGTTGACAATTTCCCTTCTCACTCAATTTTTTTCTTTGTCTCAGTTTGCTGACTTCAGCAGCTGTGTATGTGGACACGAGTTCTGCATAATTTGCGCCGGCCCCTGGGTCCCTCTCGACCCCAACGACCCAGAACTGTACTGCCATAATGGTGACCGGGACGCAGACAAGCACGAACTGAAGATCCCCGCCGAGGTGGAGAGGCTTCTCGAGAAGGAAAGGCAGCGGGTGATCCGGCGGGTGAGTATCCCAACCCTCGCCTTAATAACTGGCTGTAGCCCTTGGCAACGATGATGACTAACCACGGGCGTTGTGCCCTGCAGGCTGAAGAGAAGGCTCCCGGAGAGGTGGTGTGCACCCACCCGCCAACGTTTGAGCAGCGCATCCGGCTCCGGCACGCCCAGGTGCCAATCGGCAACAAGTGTGAGCTCTGCGGCACGGAGCTGCGGCACTTTGCCATCAAGTGCATCTGGTGCCGGCAGGTGTGCTGCGCCAACTGCCGGGACCGTCTGCGGGCGGGGACGTTCTTTGCTTGAAGAACGCAACGACCGCCAGAGGGGGCCGACGGATGCTCACGCTCCCTATGGCTGCCGCCTTTATGACCGATGTCCAGCTTGAGCGAGAACAAGTCGTCTAATTACATCAGATGAGTGAGACTGAGGGAAGATGAAGTTATGGGAATTGGGATCACACGGTCAGTCGGGGACAGAACACATCGGTCACCTCGAAAAGTTTAATTTTTTTTAAAAAAAAAAAAAAAAACCTAGCTGAGCCTAACTAAGGCTGTTTTTTTTGAAGCTTTTACAAGTACCCAATACGGGAGAAGAATTGGAAATAATGGCGGGAATGAGCATAACAATCAGCAAGCCTGGGCAAGATATCACGCTACATGGTAGCAGGGCCCGATTGTAAAGTAGTATTGAGCGTGACAATTGTCTTACTGGAGAGGTAAATACAGCGGCATGCTGCGTGTCTCATTGTGTCTCAGGCGACGAAACCGACGATGCTCATGGGCGTCGAGACCTCGAGTTCGAATCCCAGCCGCAAGCTCGCAGCTCCAGATCAGCAGATCGCACCCGGATGATGTGGTCAAAGCTCCTGGGGCAGCTCGTGGTGGGATGTGGCCCCTGCGTCAAGCCCTCTACCCTCCGTTTGCCCCACAGAAAATTTTGATTTTGTTACAGGGAAACATCATTTCCACGAAAACTTCCGATTCCATGGATTTCGTTAGCTCAAGTTATAGAATTGAAGCATGTTTAGCAATAAATCGAAGGAAAACAAAATAAAAGTTCCCTTCCTTTGGTCCTCGGTCAACTTCTGGTCAAACATGAAGCCAGCTGCTGCAGAGCGGGGCTTGCCAGGGCACCCCACGCTGCCTGCGGCGACCAGGGTGTCGGCAAAACGCCGGATGCCAAGAAGGCGGCTGCAGAGAGCTTTTGGCGTCTTGGGTCTTGGGTCTTGGCCCTTGGGCAGTCCACTTCAACTTCGCGTCACATCGAGACAAGGCGCATGCGACCGCGCCAGCTGCCTCATCACCGCGAGGCATCGAAACCACCTTTGCGCGAGTGTTTGATCAGACGGTGCTCCCATCAGTCTGGCGCACCGCTGCATCTCGTCTGTTGAGCCGCACGCTGCCCGGCTCTAGGGGCCCTGGGGCAGGCGGCGCACATCAGGTTTTGCGTGAGGGACTGTGAGCAGACCGGTCTCCTCCCACACACCACCTCCTCGCTTTCTTCCTATCCCATCTCCTCCTATCGAGTCAACACGCCTTGTCGACTTGCCGCAGCTTCGTCGGCCTATTCTCGTCCTCCGTCCGCGACTGTGCACGCGTACCCTGCTGCTACTGGGGTTATTGTGCCCGCTGTCCATTCTGCGCGCAGCTCGTTGCTATTGTCCCCCCCCCC